>Ga0182024_10002716_pt1 | contig 43450 bp, 32 predicted proteins | sample P32metaG_FD_120480 | JGI IMG/M metagenome (GOLD analysis project Ga0182024, IMG submission 120480) | Permafrost microbial communities from Stordalen Mire, Sweden - P3-2 metaG (Illumina Assembly) | ecosystem: Environmental > Terrestrial > Soil > Wetlands > Permafrost | place: Sweden: Stordalen... | reverse complement strand
GCCCCATTTCCGAGATGAACCTCTCCCGTTGGAAAAACGGAGGTTATCTCGCTTGGGAGGCGGGAGAGCGAATGGCGGAAAGCGTCGGCAACTTCATCGAAGGCACTAAAGCGTTACAATCGGCGGCCAAGAGCGGTCTGAATGACCGGATGGCACTGATGTTGGCCGCTACCCTCGCAAATCAAATCATTCGGCTAGAGTCCGTGCCAGACGGAGCCGAGAGGACCAAAATGCTGCGTGAAATCCGCATGGGCTACACCGCCTTGAGAAAAAGCGAGTTCTTTGCCGAGCGATTGAGAATTGAGCGCATAAGATACCCATTGCCCGAAACCCCCAAAAAAGCCCAAACCGCAGCCGAGAGAAGGCAAACCATCATGGACATTTTGGGCATTGATGAAGGTTTTGACGGCACAAAAAATCCAGAATGGACTCTTCCACTCAAGGATCGGCCGGGCGGGGCACAAGCCAATAACGGTCAATATCGGTGAATAAAGGTGGATAACGGTGAATATCGGTAAAAAAAGTTTTTTCCGCCCGCCCTAAATTTACGTGGGCACCGGCGGCGATCTGAGTAATGAATATTGTTTTATGACATTTTCTCTATTATCGGCGTTGCCAGCCGTGGCAATGACCACGTTGCTGTGGAGGAATTGGCTTGCCTCAGACATGATGGCCCGTTACCGTCGAAGTATGTTCCCAAATCGGTGAAGCCTATGACAAAAACCGTTAAAGCTGCGCAGGGAACGAAGGTCGCCCGGCCTGTTGCGGGCAAGATTCATCCCATCGTTATCTATCCTTTTAAGCAGCCGGCCCATCTTCATGATTTGGAGGCTCTATATGCTCTGGTGGGCAAGCTCGCGTCCAACCCAGGAACCTACGCGCGCCCGATCACCGTCATGGATCGCAAGACTCATTACTCCATGGAAGGCAATCGCGAATTTTTGGATTTTAGAAATAATGTCGTTGGCAAGCATTCGGAAATTTTGGATGCCTGGTGCGTTGATACCTGCCAAATGTGGTACGCGGGACTGGGCGCGGCCTTCGAGCGCGGCGCCGACAACGACGTCTATTGGCTCATCCCGGGGGATTTTGATTACGGCACACCTTCGGGACAGGAAGTTCTGGGCGGTCTGCATGATCTGCCTGAAATTATCCTGGAGCTGGACCAGGACGTATGCGTCGGAGAAATCGCCACGGGTCACACGAATTCCAAACATCTCATCGATACCTACGGCACTTTTGCGCTGCTCTACACATGGTTCCCGGATGAAGCCCAGGAAATCCGGCAATTCACGGAACGGCCTCGTTCGGAGTTTTTCGCCGTCCGTCATTCCTTTCTGCGGGAAGTTTTGACGCAACGTTGGTACCCTTATGAGCAGACCGTCGTGATGTTATTGCAGGCGGTGTTTGGCAAGAAACGCATCAGCCGCTTCTTTGTCGGCCATGTTTCTGATTTGCCTGGTGGCAACGAACCTTTTGGGCCGGCCCTTCAACAAGTCGAGCGCACCGAACGCGTGCTCAAGTCCGTTTGGCGCGAGCGCAACCAGGCCCGGGGCGATTGGATTCAACGTTACCGCCAGCTTGAGAGCCAGTCGGAGCAAGTCCGGCGCACAGCATCGACCATTTTGCAGAACCACTTGACGTAGGCGCGGTTAGCCCTGAGATTTTAATGGTTGTGTTCCTAGTATTACGATATGAGTTACGGTTATCAGAAGACCCTCCGGGCCATCAATTTCATTTGCCATGCCCCCCAGGCGACCAAAGTCAGTCTTGTTGGAGATTTCAATCATTGGGACCCTGAATCCCATCCCATGAAACATATGCCCGACCGATCCTGGTTGTTGACGCTCAATCTCAAACACGGCCACCATCGTTACGCCTTTCTCGTGGACGGCGTCCTAAGCCTCGACCCTCATGCTCAAGGCATCACTCGCAATGACATGGGCGAACGAGTTTCTTTAGTGCCGGTAAGCTGAAATGCTAAACAGAGCGCATTCTAAGCGGGATTGTCGGCAAGGGCTTGCGGAGCCGGTTCTTTCAGCGCAACCAATGCCCGCCGCACCAATTGTCCTTGGAACGTATAACCCGGCGCCAGTGTTTCGCCGACGACCGCATTTTCATCGGGCGTTGTCTTGTCCCGGAGCTGGTGGAGCTTGGGATCAAATGGGTCGCCATCGCTCCCGGCGGTCGGAGTCAGCCCGATGCGACGGGCAGCTTCCCGACAGTGATTTTGGAATTGGCCGATTTGCTCGATCAAGGCCGGTTGACCGGAACGCCGAGCTGCGGTCGAAAGCGCAAAAATGTTGTCCAGTATAATTATTCCCACATGGAGCCATTCTGTTTCTGCTCGACGCAACTTGTCCACCTCCAGGCGCAAATGACTTTTTTCGGCATCATTGGCCTTTTGCAAAAATTCGGTGAAGGCCTTTGCTTCTCCGGAAATGGAAGCGGCCAGTGATTTTGTGGATGCCGTCATTTCGCCTGCTTGCTGATGAAATTGCTGCCATTGGGTGGTGGCCCCGGCAATTTGGGAAGCGACCTGGTCGATTCTCTGGATTTGATTCAGCGCATCGGCCAGCACGCGCGCTTGCGCCAACGATTGTTCGTCTTTGCTGCGTTGCATGAACGGGAGCAGAAAGAATCCCGCTGCGGCAGCCACGCAAATGATTAATAGCAGAGCTTCCCACCAAAGCAGCGGTTTGTGGCCCTGTCGCAGTAATAGCGCCGCCAGCCCCACTAAGAATGCATCGGCCGTCAGAAACGGCCACCACGGCAAACTTGATTTCGAATCGGTCATTGGGACGAGAGTAGGGCAAGCTCTTGGTTTTTACCAGTCAGAGCATTAGGATCAAGCTCATGATTAACATTTGGAACGGCGTCTTATTATATGGCTCGTGAGAACGCCAAAGCTCGCGCAGCCCGCGCGCAACGGATCATGGCGGGGTTGGAGGCGACTTATCCTAACGCTCATTGCGAGCTTGATTACTCCAATCCGTTGGAATTGTTGATCGCCACGATACTTTCCGCCCAATGCACTGACCGCCAGGTCAACATCGTCACGCCGGACCTTTTCAAGAAATATCGCACCGCAGCCGATTACGCCAATGCCCCTTTGATCGAATTGGAAACCGCCATTCGCCGCATTGGCCTTTTTCGCAACAAAGCCAAGAGCATCAAAGCCGCCTGTCAAACATTGGTCGAAAAATATGGCGGCGAAGTGCCGCGCACGATGGAGGAGTTGACGGACTTGAGCGGAGTCGGCCGAAAAACGGCCAACGTCGTGTTGGGCAATGCCTTCGGCATCAACGTGGGCATCGTCGTGGATACTCATGTGGCGCGACTGTCGCATCGGCTGGGTCTGAGTTCTCACAGCGCGCCGGAAAAGATTGAAAAAGATTTACAGACCCTCACGCCGCGCAAGGATTGGACGAATCTAAGTCATTGGCTCATCTGGCACGGGCGGCGGCGTTGCTTTGCAAGGAGTCCGGATTGTCCCGGTTGCGAGATCAAAAGCGATTGCCCCACCGGCCAAAAGGTCTTGAATCCTAAACTGACGGCGGAACAGCAAAGGAAAATGCGGATGCGCATTTAGGGTTCGCGAATGAAGACCGATACTACCTGGCTCCTCGTGCCGCGGCGCAATAACGCGGCCGATTACAACATGGCGCTGGATGAAGCTCTGCTGCAATTCGCATCAATATTGGGTCATCCCATTTTGCGGTTTTACGGCTGGCTCGAACCGGCGGCGACGTTCGGTTATTCGCAGAGCTACGCGGAAATCGAAAAATTGACGGCGTTGCGGCCTTTGGTGCGCCGTCCAACTGGCGGCGGCTTGGTGCCGCACGATACGGATTGGACCTATAGCCTCGTATTCCCGCCCGACCACTTCTGGTATCGTTACAAAGCCACCGAAAGTTACCGTCGCGCGCATGAATGGATTCGCGACGCCTTCGCAAAATTAAATGTCGCCACCACTCTGGCGTCATTCCGTCAAAAAGAAATTCCGGGCCAATGTTTTCTCGGTTGTGAAAAAGACGACGTATTATGGCACGGCCGAAAAATCGCTGGCGCCGCCCAACGGCGAACACGGGATGGATTACTCATCCAAGGCTCCGTGCAACCGCCTCCGATTGGGCTGGAACGCGACAAGTGGGAAACGGCCATGCGCGAGATTGCGCGGACGAATTTATCAGTTGAATGGCAAATGATGCCGGCCCATGGCGAATTAGAGGTTTTGACCAACGAATTGCGATTGAGGAAATACAGTCAAGCGAGGTATAACCAGAAGAGATGAAAAAGCGCCGTGCCAGAAAAATCACTCAGACCAAGAAAGGTCCCGCTGTAGCCTTAACCGTGATGGAGAATATCAAAAAAGAAAAGGCCAAAGAGTTTGGCAAGCTATTGCGGGAAGGAGCCTTTGACTATCCCGCCACCAACGACGAGGTCGAAAGGGGACAAGGCTGATGGTTAGCGAACCGGCTTCTTCCACTTCGCAGCCTCGTCTTATTGGCCTATTCGGAGCGGTAAATTGTTGTCCGTTGAAACAAACTTATCGTTTTCCTGTCTCCAGCGATAGACGCATGTATCGTTACTTCCGCAGCCGGGACACGGTCGCATCCAGCTATCTCCTTCGGCATATTGAATGCCGCTGCTCTGCGCCTTGTCAATCAATTCGCGGAGGGAATCGGAATTCTCCGGCTTTCGCCACAGAGCAAGTAGGGTTTCAGCAGGCAAACGTTTGTCGATTCCGTCTCGGAGTGCCCTCCGCACCTCAACAGCCGCGATCACTGATCTAGCACTCCTTGAAACGATTTGACCGTAGCCGCAGACCAAACAACGCCAACCGGAGAGCACAAGGTTTATCGTGCCGCACGAAGCAACAGCGGCGGCGGCTGTAAGCGGGCCATCTTTGGAAGCAGCGAAGCATACAGACCGTAAACAACTCACCAACTCGTTTGCGAGCGGCTCCCTATCAGCCACGATTGCGTAATGATTCTCGCGGCAAATGATCAAATCATTAAGACTTCCCATGCCACCCAGAAGCGAATGGAAGGAATTAGGGGACGCTGCCGAAACCTTCTCAGCCCATTGATCGCAGCGAACGTCCCTCAAAATAGTGATCAAAACCCGTTGGGAATCGTCGAATGAGATTGTCTTGGGCTTCGACCAGGGCATAGGGAGCATTAGGGCCGGTAATTAATCGTCTAATCGTCCGTTAGTATATTGAAACATGCAAATCCAATATGTAAAATTCTTGATCCGGGGTGTTTTAGTTGCCAAAGCGACCTGACCGATCACTTTTCCTTTGCTTTGGCGTTAACACAGGTCACCAATCTGAATTGGCCATTCGCCTTAATACAGAGTCGCTAGCAACGCCAAAAAGCAGCGAGGCTGGCAGATGCCAGCCTCGCTTGGTTCCCCGGTTTCTCCCATTTAAGCTAATTGCTTAGTAATCCATGCCGCCGCCATGTCCGCCGCCAGGAGCCGGAGCCGATTTTTCCTTCTCCGGAATCTCGGTGATCAGGCATTCGGTGGTCAGAAGCAGTCCGGCGATAGACGCTGCGTTCTGCAACGCGGAACGAGTGACTTTCTTCGGGTCCACCACTCCGGCTTTAACGAGGTCTTCATATTCGCCAGTGGCGACGTTGTAGCCGTCGTTGCCTTTCCGCTTCTTGACTTCCTGCACGACGATAGAGCCTTCGACTCCGCCATTGGCAGCCAGCGCGCGCAACGGTTCCTCAATGGCACGTTTGACGATGTCCACGCCGATTTGCTCGTCGCCGCCAAGTTTGAGACTGTCCAGCGCAGGCAAGCAACGCAGCAATGCCACTCCGCCACCAGGGACGATGCCTTCTTCCACGGCCGCACGGGTTGCGTGCAGAGCATCCTCGACGCGAGCTTTCTTTTCTTTCATCTCGGTCTCGGTCGCGGCGCCAACATTGATGACGGCCACGCCGCCAGCCAGCTTGGCCAGCCGCTCCTGCAACTTCTCGCGGTCGTAATCAGACGTGGTTTCCTCGATCTGCCGGCGAATTTGATTGACACGGCCTTGAATCTCGGAGGACTTGCCATGGCCTTCGACAATGGTGGTGTTCTCCTTGTCAATAACAATGCTCTTGGCCCGGCCCAGGTCTTCCAACTGAATGTTTTCAAGCTTGATGCCAAGGTCCTCGCTGATGAACTTGCCGCCGGCCAGAATGGCGATGTCTTCGCACATGGCTTTGCGACGGTCGCCGAAGCCAGGCGCCTTCACCGCACAAACATTGATCGTGCCGCGGAGCTTGTTGACCACGAGAGTCGCCAGCGCTTCGCCTTCGACTTCTTCGGAAATAATCAACAGGGGCTTGCCGACTTTGGCGACCTTCTCCAGCAACGGAAGCAGGTCCTTGAGGCTGGTGATCTTTTTCTCGAAGATCAGGATGTAGGCGTCTTCCAGCTTCGCTTCCATCGTTTCGGCGTTGGTCACGAAGTAAGGAGAGAGATAGCCCTTATCGAATTGCATGCCTTCCACGACATCCAGCGTCGTCTCGATGGACTTCGCTTCTTCAACCGTGATGGTGCCATCCTTGCCCACTTTATCCATGGCGTCGGCGATAATCTCGCCGATGGTCGCATCCCAGTTGGCGGAGACGGTGGCGACTTGTTTAATCTCTTCCTTGTCTTTGACCTTCTTGGAGATTTTGGCCAAGTGATCGACGGCGGTCTCAACGGCCTTGGAAATGCCACGTTGAATCGAGATCGGATTGGCTCCGGCCGTGACAAATTTGAGGCCTTGCGCATAAATCGCTTCGGCGAGAACGGTTGCGGTCGTCGTGCCATCACCAGCCGCATCGCTGGTCTTGCTGGCGACTTCGCGCACCATTTGAGCGCCCATATTTTCGTATGGGTCTTCCAACTCGATTTCCTTGGCGACGGTGACACCGTCCTTGGTCACGGTGGGAGAGCCGAATTTTTTGTCGAGCACCACGTTGCGGCCTTTGGGACCGAGAGTGGCGACGACAGCGCGAGCCAATTTATTGACGCCCTTTAAGAGCGACTGGCGCGCGGCTTCTTCGAAGATAAGTTGTTTTGCTGCCATATACTTTTCCTGTGATATTTAAGATTAACGGTTAACGGAATTGGACTGGTGGTTACTCAATGATTGCGATGACGTCATCGGCATTGAAGATTTTGTAATCCTTATCATTGAGCTTGATTTCTGTGCCGCCGTACTTGGTGACGAGCACGCGATCTCCCTTTTTGACTTCAAACGGAACTTTCTTTCCGCTGTCGTCAGTTTTGCCGGTGCCGAGAGCAACGACGATGCCTTCGGTGGGCTTTTCCTTGGCGGAATCAGGGATGATAATGCCGCCTTTTTTGACTTCTTTCTCCTCGGCCGGTTCGACAAGAATCCTGTCACCGAGAGGTTTAACATTAATGGCCATAGTTATGTGTTCCTTATTCTGTTTTATTTTTATTCTCTACGAATCAAAATCCCGCCGCACTCGCGATCGGGAAAAGTTTTCTAAGCCGCCACCACCGGGCCAGCCGCTACCAGGCGTTTTCGCCGAGCGTCCACATAGACATTCATCCCTTCCATCGCTCGCGAACCGAGCAATGAAAGGTCGCCCTTTTGCCCGAAAACCACTTCGTCAATCGTCTCGTATTTATCCACGCGTAAAATTGCGTAACCAACCGATCGGGTCAGAAGTTGGCCATTGGCCATCTGAATCAGCAGGTCTTTCTTGACCGGCTCGACACCAATGCGCTGCAAGACTTCGGCTGGCAACCATGTGAACTCGCTACCAGTATCCACCAGCAGCTTGGGCACCACCGCGGCTCGCCTTTGGTCCTTGTGATTCTCCACTTTGCAACCCACGTAAAATGTGCCCATGCGTTTCAATGCATCCTGAGTTACGCTTCCGCTTTTATGGGATCTTATTTTTTCTCGTCCACGACTTCAGCGTCAATGATCGGGCCTTCTTCCTTGCCTTTGCCGCCGCTGGATTCTGCCTCGCCGCCTTCAGGCTTGGCGCCACCGGCGCCGGCGCGGCCTTTGGCCGCTTCAGTTGCCGCGCGATACATGTCAGCCGAGGCCGCTTGCCAGGCTTCATTGAGCTTCTCCGTTGCGCTGCGAATCGCGGCCACATCCGTGCCTTTCAAAGCTTCCCGCGCCGCTTTGGCGGCATCTTCAATCGCTTCCTTTTGCGCCGGAGAGATCTTATCGCCATTGTCCTTGATCATCTTCTCGCTGCGATAGACCGTGTTGTCGGCTTCATTGCGGGCCTCAACTTCCTCGCGCTTCTGCTTGTCATCCTCGGCGTGGGCCTCGGCGTCCTTGCGCATCTTTTCGATCTCGTCCTTGGACAAGCCGCTGCTGGCCGTAATGGCGATTTTCTGTTCCTTGCCCGTGCCCAGGTCCTTGGCGCTGACATGCAGGATGCCGTTGGCGTCAATGTCAAACGTCACTTCAACCTGAGGCACACCCCGCGGGGCCGGCGGAATCTCTGACAAATTAAATTTACCGATAGTTTTGTTGTCTCGGGAAAACTGTCGTTCTCCCTGCAAAACATGTATTTCCACGCCGGGCTGGTTATCCGAGGCCGTTGAGAAAATTTCCGATTTGCGCGTTGGAATGGTCGTGTTGCGATCAATCAACTTTGTGAATACGCCGCCCAACGTTTCAATGCCCAGGGACAGCGGCGTCACATCCAGCAGCAGCACGTCCTTGACTTCGCCTTTGAGCACGCCTGCTTGAATGGCTGCGCCGACTGCGACCACTTCATCCGGGTTGACCCCTTGATGCGGTGGTTTATTGACCAGGCTCCGGGCCGTCTCCACCACGCGCGGCATACGGGTCATGCCGCCGACAAGCACCAATTCGTCGATTTTATCACCGGCTAAACCAGCGTCTTTGAGACAATTCTTGACAGGATCGATCGTGCGTTCGAACAGGTTGTCGCACAATTGCTCCATCTTGGCACGAGTCAACTTCATGCTGACGTGCTTGGGACCGCTGGCGTCGGCCGTGATAAAGGGCAAATTGATTTCGTAAGTCTGCGCGCTGGAAAGAGCGATCTTCGCCTTTTCCGATTCCTCCTTGATTCGCTGCAATGCATCAGGCTGCTTGCGCAGATCCATGCCGTGTTCCTTTTTGAATTCGTCCAGGATCCAATCCATGATGCGGTTGTCCCAGTCGTCACCGCCTAGATGAGTGTCACCGTTGGTGGCTTTTACTTCAAAAACGCCGTCGCCGATTTCCAGGACTGAAATATCGAACGTGCCACCGCCGAGGTCATAAACCGCAATTTCCTCGTTCTTCTTCTTGTCCAAACCATAAGCGAGGGAAGCGGCCGTCGGTTCGTTGATGATGCGCAAGACTTCCAATCCGGCGATACGCCCCGCGTCTTTGGTAGCTTGGCGTTGAGAATCGTTGAAATAAGCAGGCACAGTAATAACCGCCTGAGTGATTTTTTCGCCCAAGCGCATTTCCGCATCAGTTTTAAGCTTGGACAGAATCATCGCGGAGACTTCCTGCGGACTAAATTGTTTGGGCTTGCCGTCCACTTCGACTTCGACGGCGGCGTCCCCGTTGGGGCCGGAGACAACCTTATAAGGGACGCGCTTGAGTTCTTCCTGGACCTCATTGAACTTGCGCCCCATGAAACGCTTGATGGAATAAACCGTGTTGCGGGAATTAGTGACAGCTTGACGCTTGGCGGCGTCGCCAACCAGGCGTTCTCCTGTCTTAGTAAAAGCAACCACGGAAGGGGTGGTGCGCTTGCCTTCAGAGTTTTCCAATACCACCGGTTCGCCGCCTTCCATAACGGCCATGCAAGAGTTGGTGGTTCCAAGATCGATGCCAATAACTTTAGCCATAATAATTCAAGATCATAGTCTAGCAAAGGAAGTGCCATTCGGACGTAACATGTGCATGTTATTTACTACAAGCTACTTAGAAATATACAACGAATCCGACGAACCGCGAATATAGAGCCATAATGGCGCAAACGGGCGAGCATGTGTGCCAAAAATGGCACTACGCCTTTTCAAGCGGCTCCGCTTTTTCAAGGTCCGGAGGGCCGCCCTTCATCCAAACCATAAGTATGCCTATGTCTGACGGTGAGACGCCAGAAATCCGAGCGGCCTGACCCAGCGTAACGGGCTGTATTTTAGCGAGCTTTTGGCGTGCTTCTGTCCGAAGACTCGGCACTCTCATGTAATCGATCCAAGATGGAATTTGTTTATCCTCGAGTCCCTTCATTTTAGCGACCTCGATTTCCTGGCGGGCGATATACCCCTCGTACTTTAGCGCAATCTCCACTTGTTGGATGACTTCCGCCGCCAAGCTTTCATTTCGGCTGGGCAGGGCGGCGTAAGACACTTCGGGCCGTCGCAGCAATTGGGCGAGGGTTTCCGCGGCCGACCTGGTTTTTTCGAGGCGCGCCAATTCCGTCTCAATCGCTATTTTTTTCTCATCGAATTTTCTGAAATTCCGACTCGGGAGCAGGCCGATGTCAAAGCCGAGTTGTGAAAGCCGTAGGTCCGCATTGTCCTGTCGGAGCAAGAGCCGATATTCGGCGCGCGAAGTAAACATGCGATACGGCTCGATTGTTCCTTTTGTAACCAAGTCGTCGATTAATACGCCAATGTAAGCCTCGTTCCGTCGCAAAATGACGGGCGGCCGGTTTTGCGCCCGTCGGACGGCGTTGATACCGGCCATGATCCCCTGCGCGCCCGCTTCTTCGTAACCGGAGGTCCCGTTAATTTGACCGGCCAGGAAAAGGTTGCGACAGACCTTTGTTTCCAGAGAAGGATCAAGCTGGGTTGGGAACGCAAAGTCGTATTCGACCGCGTACGCCGGGCGGACGATGTCCGCATTCTCGCAGCCGATAATGGTCCGAACCATATCCACTTGCACCTCAAACGGCAAACAGGTCGAAAAGCCGTTGACGTAGATTTCATCCGTTGCAATGCCTTCCGGCTCCAGAAAGATCTGCTGACGCTCCTTCTCCGGAAATTTGACTATTTTGTCTTCTATGGACGGACAATACCTCGGCCCTACTCCTTCGATGACGCCCGAGTACATCGGCGATTTATGGAGGTTTTTGCGGATGATCTCCACAGTAGCATCAGTTGTATAAGTTATATGGCACGGCAATTGGCCATTGATTTGGTCGAGGATTGAGCCTTGGGGATATTTGCCCGATTGTTCCACGTGGAACAAATCATCCTTCCAGTAGCTAAAATACGGGACCGGTTCGTCTCCAGGCTGAACCATCGTCTTGGAAAAATCAATGGAGCGCCGAAGCAGACGCGGTGGCGTCCCTGTCTTTAGGCGACCCAGTTCCAGACCAAGCTCTTTCAGTGATCCTGAAAGACCCATCGCGGCAGCTTCCCCCGCCCGCCCGCCGGATTGCTGATTGGCTCCGATGTGCATCAACCCTCTCAAAAAAGTCCCCGTTGTGATGACCACCGTCTGACCGTGATACTCGACTTCCAATGTCGTTTGGATCCCAAACGCGCTCCCGTCTTTGTGTAAGATCTTGGCCACCTGCCCCTGTTTCACGTCGAGATTTGGCTCGCGCTCGCAAATCCATTTCAAGCGGAACTGGTAGGCCTTCTTGTCGCATTGCGCGCGTGGTGCCCATACTGAAGGTCCTTTCTTGGTGTTCAGCATCCTGAACTGCAAACCGGTCATATCGGTGGCTTTGCCCATTTCTCCACCAAGCGCGTCGATCTCGCGAGCGAGATGTCCTTTGGCGAGACCGCCAATGGCAGGGTTGCAAGACATCTGACCGATCGTGTCGGCATTGATTGTCAGCAATAATGTTGAGCCTCCCATCCGCGCTGCTGCCAATGCCGCCTCGACCCCGGCGTGCCCTGCGCCGACAACGATGACGTCATATTTTTTGGGGTAAACGAACATCAGCCCACAATCCGATAAGTGCTGTCAAAAGGAGTCGGCCCCGATTTTTTCTCGAGGGTCCGGCCTTCGTTCCTGTTCGCCGACAGATGTTCACAAATCCTAAAGATGTTTTCAATGTCTGCCACTCCAACGGACTTGGCGATTTGATCGAGGGTTGATTCTGGATGAGTCTTTAGAAAATCCACCACCTTTAGCTGTATGGCAATGATAGCATTTGCAGCTTTCTTTCCTGCTTCGACTCCAGGCTGATAGTATGCGTTGATGTTGACAAGCGAGCCGTAGAATCCAACGGCGCGCTCAAAAAGAGCAATTAAGACTCCAACCGTAAACGCAGACACTTCCGTTATCGTTACAGATATCGATTCCCTGCCCTTTTCATGCAATGCCTGTCTGGTTCCGAGCCAAAAACCCTGTAAAAAATCACCGGGGGTCACACCATCCTGAACCATTAGCGGATTGCCTTCTTGGTCATGCAGAATTGAAATAAATGTCACAAAGAAATTATTTATACCGTCGCGGAGCTGCTGGATGTAGGCGTGTTGATCGGTTGATCCTTTGTTCCCGTAGACCGCAATCCCCTGATTGACCGTCTTTCCGTCCAAATCCAATTCCTTGCCTAGGGACTCCATGACCAATTGTTGAAGATAGCGGGAAAACAGTACTAAACGATCCTTATATGGCAAAATGACCATATCTTTGGCACCTTTACCGTTACCGATATAGTACCACATCACAGCAAGCTGTGCGGCCGGGTTCACTTTAACGTTAGCAACTCGCGTGACCTCATCGCATGCCTTGGCTCCTCTTAGCAGCGCGTCAACGTCAAAACCTTGAAGAGCAACGGGGAGCAAGCCCACGGCAGAAGTCTCGCTGGTGCGCCCACCAATCCAGTCCCACATTGGAAATCGCGCCAACCAACCCTCCGAGACGGCATTTTTGTCCAAATTGCTGCCTGCGCCCGTGATAGCGACAGCATGTCGGCCGAGATCGTAGCCGGCAGCATTGTAGGCCGCCTTGGCCACTAACATGCCATTGCGTGTTTCCTGAGTGCCGCCGGACTTGGAGATCACCACACATAGCGTTTGCCCCAAGGCATTCCCAATGCGGGCCAGGACTTTATCCATTCCATCCGGGTCGGTATTGTCGAAGAAAAATGGCTCCAATTTATCCTTACCGGGCTGGCTAAGGGCATCGGCCACAAATTCTGGTCCCAACGCGGACCCACCGATTCCGATAACAAGCAAGTTTTTAAACGTCCCCGTTGCGCCAACGATTTCGCCGCTATGCATGCGTCTGGCGAATTCCTTGATCGCAGCCACCGTTTTCTCTATCTCTTGCCGAATTTCCGTGGTTGGCGCCAGGCCGGGATTGCGCAGCCAATAATGGCCAACCATGCGATTCTCATCCGGGTTGGCGATTGCTCCTTTTTCCAGATCCGCCATGGCGGCAAAAGCCTTTTGCATTCGCGCATCCATCGACGCGAAGTAGTCGTCTGGAAAATTCATCCGGCTCAGATCGATGGACAATCCGATGGACGGGAATTGCGTGTAATACCTTTTAAACCGGTCCCATAATTGTTGCGACGTCATTGTCATGGCACCGATAAAGGTAACCGCAACTCTTCCACAAGCCAACCTGGAATATCCTTCGGCGCATCCCATTTTGCGCAGGTCCTCAAGGCCGGCCTCTGTTGAGCCTGTTTCTCTTAATCACTTGCGCTTGCAGTCCCCATTATGTGTGGTATTGTGCCGTCATGTGTAACGACACCAAAGGCAAGCGATGGCTCGAATTAGACGTGAGGGTCGGGAAGCCGAGATTCCATCGAGTCCTTACTCGATTTCCGGAAAAAGTGACAGCCCGACAGAGTTTCGCTCCACCGGTGGGGAAGATTCATTTCCGCCTTGGGGTTTGGCAGCCAAAAAACCCGAAATTAAATCGGGAAATCGCCCAAGAATCGTTGGAGCCAGTAAAGGTCAGTAACGGTGAATATAAGTGGATAACGGTGAATAAAGGTAAAAAAAGTTTTTCCCGCCCGCCAAAATCCGTGTCAACGATCATTGCGGACAGTGTCCCATATTTGTCTGGGCCTTCGTGCGTAAATGTATGGATTGGCCCATGAGCGCCCGCGTGTTAAAAAACTCATAATGTTGCCGGCAAGAACCATGCTTTCGTCCTTTTACAAGGCGTACCTCAATACCATGGAACATAATGGTTTTGAGCACGCGGGAAATCTCGCCTTTCTTGGGCTTTTGGCGCTCTTCCCGTTTTTGGTGTTCGTCGTGGCTGTGGCCGGTTTTTTCGCCGCAGGACAGGCCGGCGATCAATTCATCCGAATGATGCTGGCGCGACTTCCGCCCGAAATGGCAACTGCGCTCACGCCGCGGATCACCGAAATCATTTCCGGGCCGCCCCATGGTTTGCTCACGATCTCGATCCTTGGCGCTATCTGGACGGCTTCCTCCGCCGTCGAGGGCTATCGCTCGGTGCTGAACCGCGCCTATCGGGTTGCCAATCCGCCTCATTATGTCTGGCGGCGATTGCTCTCGATTGCGGAAACGCTTATTCTGTCCTTCATTGTCGTCACTTCCATGATGATGCTAGTCCTGCTGCCGATACTTTGGGGCAAAATTGCAAGTATTTTTAGCAACTCAAGCATTCCGATTACGGACAAACACATTGCAGGCATTTCACTTATCTTAATTTTTGGCGCGGTCTCGGTGGCTTATTACTGGCTGCCCAATCTCAAACAGAGTATGAATTGCGTCCTTCCAGGGGCGGCGCTAGTAACGCTGCTATGGATTGTATCGGCCCGTCTCCTATCTCTTTATCTCGCGCGATTCAGCCGCCTCAGCGTGATTTACGGCTCGCTGGGAGGTTTCATTGCCACGCTGCTCTTTTTCTATGTCAGCAACATCATTTTCATTTATGGCGCCGAGCTTAATTACCTGCTGAAGGTTGCGATTGGCGAGCGTAAAGCGGCGGCAAAGTCGGCCAACACTAGGCAGCGATGACGGATGTCGTCACATTAAATTCACAGGATCAATATCGATGGTGAGGGTAACACCGTCTGGCAGATTCAAAACGCTGCACAACTCGGCCAGGACGGGATTGAGCTTCGTGATGTAACGGGTGCGCAACAAAATGTGATAGCGATAATTTGTCTCAGCGCGAGCCAGGGGTGCAGCGGCGGGGCCGGAGATCGTCAAATCGCTCACTGCGCCCGCGCGCTTTTCAAGCTCGGCCTTCACGTGGGCCGCGCACAACTTGACCTTGTCTTCGTTACGGCCTTTGAGCAGCAGCAACGCAATTCGGCTTACAGGCGGATATTTAAGTTGCTGGCGAAAGTCGATTTCCTGCTCGTAGAAGCCGTTGAAATCGTGCCGGCGGGAGTATTGAATGGCCGGATGAAACGGCGTGAATGCCTGCACGAACACTTCGCCTTCGACATCGCCCCGGCCAGCCCGCCCGGCCACTTGCGTCAATAATTGAAACGTCCGTTCGCCCGCGCGAAAATCAGGAACGTGCAAGCTAAGATCCGCGTAAATGATTCCGACCAGCGTCACATTGGGGAAGTGCAGGCCCTTGGCAATCATTTGCGTGCCGACCAGAATGTCCGTTTTGCCGGTCCGAAAATCGCCGAGAATCCGTCGATAATCTTCCTTTCGCTTGAGAGCATCGGAATCCATTCGTTGCACGCGGGCGTGCGGGAACAATTTGGTTAATGTCGCTTCAACTTTTTCTGTGCCGATGCCGGCAAAGCGAATGGCTGGATTGCGGCATTTGGGATCCGGGCAGACAGATGGCGCGGGAATATTATGCGCACAAATGTGGCAGCGCAAAAGCCCCGCCTGGCGATGATAGGTCAATGCCAGGCTGCAATTGGGACATTGCGCCACATAACCGCACAAGGGACATTGCAAAGAAGTGGCGAACCCGCGCCGATTCAAAAACAGCAACGTCTGCTCTTTGCGCTCGAGGCGTTTGTGGATTGCTTCCTTGAGCTGCGGTGAAAAGATCGGCGCGCCCTTCTCTTGACGCGCGGTTTGGCGCATATCGATGACACGGACGATGGGCATTTTCTTGTCATCCGCGCGAGTCGGCATTTCCAACAGGCGGTATTTGCCTTTGCGGACGTTGTAGTAACTCTCCATCGAGGGAGTGGCCGAACCAAGGACCACAACAGCCCCTTCCATGCGCCCTCGAACGACTGAAACATCACGCGCTTGGTACCGTGGCGCCTCTTCCTGTTTGTATGAATTCTCGTGCTCCTCATCCACAATGATCAATCCCAGAGGATCCACCGGCGCGAAAACGGCCGAGCGCGCGCCGATGGCAATCCGGGCGCGGCCCTGGCGAATCTTGTGCCATTCATCGTGCCGCTCGCCGTGCGAAAGATGGCTGTGCAAGACTGCCACCAAGGTTCGTGTAGTACCAGAGCTGAATCGCGCCTTGAAACGTTCGACGGTTTGCGGTGTCAATGAAATCTCTGGCACCAGGACAATGACACCCTGACCCTGCTGCAAAACGTGGGCAATGGCCTGCAAATAAACTTCGGTTTTGCCGCTGCCAGTGACGCCGTGCAAAAGGAAGACCGGTTTGGAATCCTCCTTGCCGCCGCCAGCCTTCGCCGCGCCGATGATTTCCGCGACGGCATGTTGCTGTTCGGGGTTCAAAGCCAATGGCTGGGTTGGCAGGATAATTTCGCGCGCGTAAGGGTCCCGTTCGGAAATTTGGGGAGCAATGTGGATCAACCCTTTATCTTCCAGCCGGCGTAAGGTTTGGGAAGTCGTGCCGGCCTGCCGCAACAATTCCTGCAAAGGCAATTCCTTTGCCGCGCGAATCATTTCGAGAATTTCGATCTGCCGTTTGCTCAATTTTGGCTTCGCCACCGGCGCCGGCAAAGCGCCGACGAAAAGTTGTTCGCGCCATCCTTCTTTTTCCTTGCGCACGGCCTCCGGTAAAACAGACTTCAAGGCAACTTCCGGCGGACAGCAGTAGTAGCTCGCCACCCATCGCGCCAATTCCAGAATTTTTGGGGTGACGTGCGATTGCCGCCCAATGGTTTTGAGTATGGGCCGGAGATTAGGATGCGGCGAACTTTCGAGCAATGCTGTCACGCATCCCAACACCTGCCGCTGGGCAAACGGAACCTTAACTCTCGTGCCTATTTCGACGTTCTCTTCCCATTCTTTTGGAATGAGATAGTCGAACTCTTTGCCGAGGGCCATATCGAGCGTCACGCGAGCAATCACGTTCAAAGCAAAACGGATATCGGACAAATAACAAAGGCAAAACGCGGCCCGCAATCTCGTACACCCGGCCCTTTGATTTGAATTTTAGAAAAGCTCACCAAACTCCCGCCATTTCCAACTGTACTGTGGCCTTTTCTGCCCAGCCGCGATTGGCCGCCGGTGAGGCGGGGCTTGGGTGAAGAATCTGTGCAACTTGAATGGATGAATCCGCCGCCGCCATTCGCGCGCGTTCCGTGGCAAAATCACCCACGCCAATAATCCATTTGGGTCTCAAGATATCCAGCACGCGCAATAAATGCGCGTCGCACATGCGGGCCAAAGGAGCTCGGTCAGCGCCTCGTAGCTGGGTGGGAGTCAGATTGCTTCCGGTCTCGGTCAAAAATGCAAGTGGGCAATAATTGACAACAAAATGACGCTCGAAAAATTTCTCCGCTTCGCCAAACCGCCGCGCAAACAACCCCCATAACCGTTGCCCGCTAATTTCCGTGCGGGCGCAATCGAAGCCGAGCACGGGCCGTTTCGGATGCTCACAAGGAGGCCGGCCAATGACCGTGCGAATCTTCATCCAATCGCGCACCGCGGAAATCTCTCCGAAAGGCACGCCCGTTTGAGCCATGCCGAAAGGGCCTGGATTCATGCCGAGGAAAATGACTTCTTTGGGCGAAGCGCCGAACCGCCGCAGATATGCCTCATGCGCCTCCCAGGCATAAATGAGAGGGTTATAAACGTGCGCGACGGGAGATGCGAATCGGAGCTCATCCACTTGATCTGCCAAATCGCGGGCCGCTTTGACTAGAGGAGGCGTCATAGCTGCGAATCGACGGCTACCTCGCAAAGATTTGGCGAATGACATCCTCAATGGGAACTTCTTGAATGTCGATGTCGTTGACCGGCACTTTGTCGAGCAATTCCTTGCATACCGCAATCACCTGGTCGCGTTTGACTTTGATCTGGATGCGATTGGCGCTGTTTTCGACCAATTCTCCGAAACGATTGAAATCCACAGCGGGAAAATTGGCGCCCGTCTGCCACGAAATGGTGACAATTTTGAAATCGGCAAATCGGTCAAGGATTTCGCCAAGGCGGCCGTCGAAGGAAATCTTTCCTTTGTCAATGATAATGACGCGGTGGCACAGTTCCTGGATGTCGGTCATGTAGTGGCTGGTCAGCAAAATGGTGGTCTTCTGCCGCTCGTTATAGAGGCGGAGGAATTCGCGCACGGTTTTTTGCGAGACGACGTCGAGACCAATGGTCGGTTCATCCAGAAACAGGACTCTCGGCTGGTGCAAGAGCGCGGCGATCAATTCCATCTTCATTCGTTCACCGAGGGAAAGTTCACGCACCATCACGTCCAATTTGTCGCGCACTGCCAGCAGCCCCGTTAGCTCGTCCACGGTCCGTTGAAATACGGCGCGAGGCAGTCCGTAAATCATGCCGTTTAATTCCAACGATTCGCGGGCAGGCAAGTCCCACCAAAGCTGATTTTTTTGCCCCAGCAACAGCGCGAATTGCCGACGGTAACCGTCCTGCCGTTCCCAAGGAACAAAGCCAAGCACGCGCGCGGTCCCACTCGTGGGATGCAGAAGCCCCGCAAGCATCTTGAGTGTGGTGGTTTTGCCGGCTCCATTTGGGCCGAGAAAACCGACCAATTCGCCTTCTTCGACGGTGAAACCAACATGGTCCACAGCGAGCGTCTGTTCGTAACGGCGATGAAAAAGACCGCGGACGGCGCCGCGTAATCCCGGCTCTTTTTTGTAAGTTCGGAAGGCCTTGGTCAGAGCTTGGACTTCGATCAGAGCCATCCCACCTTGTCAGCGAAGGAGTTGTTTTTCCAGATATTTGACGACCTGCCGAACCTGGGCATCGATTTCCATGCGGTCTTTAACCAGGCGGCAGGCGTGAAGAACGGTGCCATGGTCGCGTCCGCCAAAGGCTTCGCCAATGGTATTGAGCGAGCTTTCGGTCATTTGCCTCGCCAAAAACATGGCGATCTGCCTCGGAAAAGCGATGTTCTCTGGCCGGCGTTTACTGGTCATGTCGGAAATGCGGAGGTCAAAGTGCTCGGCTACTTTTTTCTGGATGATGTCGATATTGACCGTGTAGCGGCCCTCTTCGTGCAGGACTTCGCGCAGCAAGCCTTCGACCATGGGCAAGGTCACTTTCTTGCCCGTCAACGAGGCGAACGAGGCCACGCGGATTAAAGCGCCTTCCAGCCGTCGAATATTAGTCCGGATGCGGCTTGCCAGGAATGTAATGACGTCCTCAGGCAACTCCACGCCCATGCCCTTCTCCTTTTTGCGCAGGATAGCCATGCGTGTTTCGACGTCCGGCGGCTGCATCTCGGTGACCAGCCCCCATTCGAAGCGTGATACAAGCCGATGCTCCAAGTTCTGAATTTCCGCGGCCGGGCGATCGCACGTCAAAACGATTTGTTTGCGGGCTTCGTGCAGAGCATTGAACGTATGAAAGAATTCCTCCTGAATTCGTTCCTTGCCGGCCAAAAATTGCACATCATCAATCAAGAGGACGTCAGCCTGTCGGTATTTGCGGCGGAAACGAACTAATTGGTTGTTTTGGATGGCGTCGATGTACTCGTTCGTAAATTTTTCGGACGAAAGATAGGTGATGCGCGAGGATTTTCTGCTCGTCGCCACATGCTGGCCAATGGCGTGGAGCAAATGGGTCTTACCCAAGCCGACTCCACCAAACAGAAAAAGCGGATTGTACGATTTGCCGGGAGACTGGGCCACCGCCATGGCAGCTGCATGAGCATGATTGTTATTCTCCCCCACGACGAAGGTCTCGAAAGTGTTCTTCGGGTTGAAAGCCGACTCACGAATGCCCGAAGCATTGCGGTCAACCGGTTCGGGAAGCGGCTTGGTTTTGGCTTTTTGATCAGGAGCGGACAATCCATTCGAGCCAGCTCCGGCGGGGTTGACGTGGAACTTGACTTTCACATTCTGACCCGAGGCCTGCATCAGGACGTCATGGATCAATCCGAGGTAGTTGTCTTTGAGCCAAACTTCGCAGAAATCGTTGGCGACCTCCAGCGTCAACGTATCATCCGCTAACGCCGTTGCCTTGATCGGAAGGAACCACAGATTGTAGATATCCGTGTTCAACATGGCGCGCAGTTGCTGCTGCGCCGCCCCCCAAACGGTCTCGGCGGATAGTTGCATGTCAATTCAGTGACGACACTGGCAAACCCTATTTCTCAACAATTATTCACCGGCACATTCTATCCTCTCCCAGCGGCTTTTCCCTCTGCATAAAAATAGCCATTCCCTAACCATATTTTGCTTGCGGGAAAACGATCGCGAGCGAGCTCTTCAAGCCCTCCCAGCAGAACAGTTATAAGTGCTTTATTTAGAACAAATTGCATCTGAATTAGTTTGTCAATTATTTTGTCATTTCAAGCCGTCGATGAAATTGTCTTTTTTTCTCCGGCTGGCAAGCGTGTTTTAGTTGAACTGAGCCAGTCTGACGAGAACAACATATTAACTCTTATTCACGACTTATTCACAATGAGAAAACCCTTTAAAATCAGGCATTCCATGACGTTTTCTCTGGGAGAGAACCCTGACTCTTCCGCCTTCGGCAAAATTAGACATCATAATACAAGTAGAGTTCGTAAGGATGCGGACGCAGGCACGGAGCATCGGTTTCCTGGCGCTTGTGGCCGATTCACAGCTCCAGAAAATCCTGCGTAAACACGTCGCTTTTCAACGGAAACGAACCCGTCGGTGAAAATGTCCTCGGTCAATTCGGGAACGGGGCAACTGAAATGTTGCCAGATGCCGAAAGTATTGACGAATTTCACATCGACCGTATTAGCCCCGAGTTGGCGGGCCATTTCTATCACGCTTTTTGGACTGCTCATACTCTCACCGCTGACGCTAATCTTCTTTCACTTGCTTTTAGTGCAGACGAACAATCCCCTTCAGGTTACAGCCCTGGGGGGAGACTAAATCAAACCGCGTCTTCGCCGGATTCCTCAGTGCGAATGCGAATGGCGGATTCGACGTTGCTTACGAAAACTTTGCCGTCACCTATTTTGCCGGTGCGCGCCGCGCGGACAATCGCATCAATGGCCTGCCGAGCGAGTGCATCAGACACGACCACTTCGACTTTTATTTTTGGCAAAAAATCGACTGTGTATTCGCTGCCGCGGTAAATTTCGGTGTGGCCCTTTTGCCGCCCAAAGCCTTTAACTTCTGAAACAGTCAGGCCTTGCACTCCCACCCCCGCCAACGCCTCTTTGACTTCTTCCAGCTTAAAAGGCTTAATAATGGCATCGATTTTTTTCATGACCGCCGCGCGCGCAAAACGGATAGTAGCAATCGGGACGGCAGTGTAAATAGGAATCTGAAGAAAATTGGAAAAAAATGAAATTATATTGAATGTTTTTTGTTCAAAATAGTCTTTGACATTAGAGTTCAGCCGTGTTTGTTTAGAGGGAGATTAGGCTGAAAGATTTTTGAAGGCGGGCAATTTGTATGCCATTGTTCTTTGAGTGCCCGTAGTTATTTCGGTCGGTGTATTGTACAGCATCGGCCGGGAGACCCCTAATCCTACGTTTGTACTAAATTCGAAAATTCCCCGGGCTTCTTGGTCACCCTCTGATCACTAAGCCCGGTTTTTTTTGCCCTCATAACGGCCGCATGCCCAGCACTAAAATGGTCCGACGTGTCACGAGATGATAAACACATCGTTCTTTCAAAAGCTTGCTGTGGGGATCGCTCATGCATTGCTCCTAAATTCGGCCTTTGCGCAAGCAGACGATCCAAAGAGGACGATCCCCCAGGATTGGGCGCCGCTCGTCCTTAAGCTTCCTGCAGCTAAAGATGCAGGGACGCCGAAAAACATTCCTGCCGGTAGCACGGTTGATCTTTCTGCCAAACCGCAACCCCCGTTGCTCATTCCCAAAGACGCCGTCAATGTTGCCCCAGGCAAAAAGATCATCTGCAGCGATAAGAATGCCACCGCTGGCAATTTGGGTAAACTGACCGACGGTGACAAAGAGGCTGAAGAGAGCAGCATTTTGCTGCTGCATAAAGGATTGCAATGGGTGCAATTTGATTTGGGCAGCCCGCATGAGGTCTACGCGATCGTCGTCTGGCATGCATTTGACACGCCAAAGATTTATCGCTCGGTTATTGTCCAGGCCGCTGACGATTCGGATCTCACCGAAAACGTGCACACCCTATTCAACAATGATCAGGAGAACAGTGCTGGCCTGGGGATAGGCGCGGACCGGCAATATTTCGAGAGCAATCAAGGCAAAATCATCGATGCTCAAGGCGTTCGCGCGCGTTTTATCCGCCTTTATTCCAACGGCAACAGCGACAGCAGGCTGAACGAATACACGGAAGTGGAGATTTACGCTCGGCCAAGCAAATAAGTTCGTTCAAATTAGTTGCTTCTAAGCGGACGGCATGATTTAATTGACGCTGTCCAACTGGTGATACGGAGCATATTGCCGGGCGGGCTGTTTCCCTATGACAATGCCGTGCGCCAGGCCGCAGTCTCACTTCAAGTGGGTAGCGTTCCTGCTTTTCTTAACTTTGGTTCCCGAAACTGAAGCGCAAATTTCCTGGACCAATTTAGCGGGTGGCAATTGGAATTCTGCCGACAATTGGTCGCCCAACGGACTGCCAACGGCATCGGATTCTGTGTCCATCAACCTCGATGGAAATTACACGGTCACGCTAAACGTCGCGGCAAGGGTGGAAAGCTTGACTTCTGCGGCAGGTAGCGGATCGCAAGTTTTTTCGATTCCAAGCCACAAGCTCACATTAGCGACCAATTCTTCCTTTGGCGCGAATTGCCAACTCGAACTAGGCACAGGCACGATTTCGATTCTGGACGGAACGCTGGCTCTCCCGGTCAGCGTAATGAGTTCCAACGGCACACTGGATGTTGCCAAGGGTGCGTTTATCAATGCTACGAGCGGCAACAGCGTCGCATGGAGTGGACAATTGAATGGGACTGGCGCGGGACAACTTCTGTTAAACAGCGGCGCGATCGATCCCAGCCCGACTGTCACCTTGAATTTTGACGACGGTGTTTTCCAATGGGGCGGAGGAACCTTCTATGGCGGGTCAGTCACCAACGCAGATGCTGTGGTAATCGCGGGCACCAGCCCGGCCTATCTCAATGAGGGGAATGTTTTTTTCAATCAAGGCTCTGTGAAAGTGACGGGGCCGGGCGGGTTGGACTTTTACCAAAGCGGCGGCGGCGACATATTTAACAATTTACCTGGAGGCAAATTCGAATTCACTACAGACAGCTCGGTTTACGGCAGTGGCTGCTGCGGCGGACCGAGCGACCAGGCATTCAACAATCAGGGGCTTGTTTGGAAGAGCGGCGGCACCAACACCACCTCCATTTCGGTCGAATTCAACAACATGGCCGGCGTAATTGAGGTCGATAGCGGCACGTTGTCCCTCGCTAACAGCGGCGCCAATTCGGACGGAACATTAATTGTTGCCGCGGGCGCGACACTGGATCTGACCGGCGGGGCCAGTCCCTCTTGGTCGGGGCAAATGACGGGCCATGGTTTAGGACAGGTGCTCCTGACCAGCGGCAATATTGTTCCCGATCCGAGCCTGACGCTCGCGTTCACCAGCAGCCTCTTCCACTGGGGCGGTGGCACGTTCTATACCGGAACGGTCACCAACATCAGTGCGGTTATCATTAACGGAGCCAGCCCTGCTTATCTCAATGAGGGGAGTGTGTTTGTGAACCAAGGTCTGGTGCAAGTGGATGGCGCCAACGGGCTGGATTTCTACCAAAGCGGAAGCGGCGACAAGTTTACCAATATGCCTGAGGCGACGTTTGAATTTACGACCGACAGCCAGATCTTTGGCAGCGGCTGCTGTGGCGGTCCGAGCGACCAGGCCTTCTACAATTTGGGATTGGTTTGGAAAAGTGGCGGGACCAACAAAACAACGATTTCCGTGCCGTTCGACAATACCAACGGGACGATCGAAGTCGATAGCGGCACTTTGGCCTTGGCGGGCGGCGGAGCCAGTTCCAATGGAACCTTTATCGTTGCTGGGGGCGCGAGCCTGGATCCAACGGGAGGCTCCAGCCCTTCCTGGTCAGGCCAGATGACGGGCCATGGCCTCGGCCAGGTACTTTTTAATGCCGGCAATATATATCCAGAGCCCACCCTTACGCTTGCCTTCACCAACGGGCTTTTCCAGTGGGGCGGTGGCACCTTCTACACGGGAACGGTCACCAACATCGGCGTGGTCATCATCAACGGAGCCGACCCCGCTTATCTGAATGAAGGGAACCTCTTTATTAATCGAGGGTTGGTTCAATTATCGACCCAGGCTGGATTGGATTTTTATCAAAGCGGCGGCGGTGACATATTTGATAATTTAGCTGGCGGCACCTTTGCGATCACAACAGACAGTCAGGTTTACGGCAGCGGTTGCTGTGGCGGTCCGAGCGACCAGGCGTTCAATAACCAGGGGTTGGTTTGGAAGAACGGCGGCACTAATGTCACACCGTTCTTAGTGCCTTTCAACAACGCCGATGGAATCGTCGAAGTAACCAGCGGGACGCTCTCCCTCGCGGATGGGGGCGCGAGTTCCAATGAGACCTTTATCGTTGCCTCGGGCGCCACGCTGGATCCAACGGGGGGATCGAGTCCGCTCTGGTCGGGGCAAATGACGGGAGGCGGCTCGGGGCAAATCCTCTTCAGCGCTGGAACAATCAATCCCAATCCGACTTTGACACTGGCCTTTACGAACAATCTGTTCCAATGGGGCGGCGGCGTGTTCAGCGGCGGAGTTGTTACCAACAACGGCATCGTGATTATTCAGGGAGCCAATCCGGCTTATCTTAATTACGGGGATTTATTTGTTAATCTAGGTTTGGTTCAAGTGACCGGACCTGGCGGGTTGGACTTCTATCAAAGCGGCGGCGGTGACATATTTGACAACATGCCGGGCGCCACTTTCGCGCTTACCGCTGACAGTCAGGTTTACGCCAGCGGTTGCTGTGGTGGTCCGAGCGACCAGGCGTTCAATAACCAGGGGTTGGTTTGGAAGAGCGGCGGCACCAACACCACCACCATCTCCGTACCGTTCAACAACGTGGCAGGAATGATTGAGGTGGATGACGGCACCTTGTCCCTCGCTAACAGCGGCACCAGTTCCAACGGGAACTTTATCGTGGCATCAGGCGCCACGCTTGATCCAACCGGCAATAACAATCCGAGGTGGTCGGGACAGATCACTGGGAGCGGGTCGGGTGAAGTGCTTTTTTCTACCGGCAATATCTCTCCTAACCCAAGTCTCACTTTGGCTTTCACGAACAACATGCTCCAATGGGCCGGTGGCGTGTTTAACGGCGGGACAGTGACCAACACCGGTAACGTCACCATCGGAAGCGCCAACCCCTCTTATCTCAATAATGGATGCGAATTCGTCAACCAGGGCCTGGTGCAATTGACCGGCTCGGGCGGGCTGGATTTTTATCAAAGCGGGGCTGGGGATGTGTTTAACAATTTGCAGAAAGGTACATTCGAATTCACGACCGATAGTCCGGTTTACGGCAGCGGCTGCTGCGGCGGTCCGGCAGGCCAGGCGTTCAACAACCAGGGCCTGGTCTGGAAAAGCGGCGGCACCAACACTTCGGCGATCTCACTCACTTTCAACAATCAAGCCGGTGCGCTACGGGTGGACACTGGGACGTTATCGCTGGGTGGCAACAATTACGCGCAGGGCGGCGGCAATTTGACTATTGGGATTGCCGGTCAAGGCGCTGGCCAGCATGGATTGCTGGCCCTTACAGGCACGGCCACGCTGAACGGTCCCCTAACTCTTTCCCTCGCCCAGGGCTACGTGCCGCCAGTGGGATCGCTATTCCAAATTCTTTCGTCTGGAAGCCTTAGCGGCACTTTCAGCTCGTTCAGTCTGCCTCCCAGTTTTATTGTCAATTATAGCAACAATAGTGTCTATGCCACTTACACCGGCGCGCCCACTTTTGTGGTGTCGGCTTCCAACAATCCGCTCTCCGCCGGGTCAGTGGCCAACACGGGAGTTTTTATTGCGGGAACCATCAACCTCCTCACGGCGACGCCATCCTACGGCTATGGTTTCGCAAGCTGGACCAAAGGTGGCACGGTCGTAGGCACAAACGCGGTCTTAACCAATGTGGTCACGGCCGATGAATCCTACGTAGCTACGTACGTAGCCACCAATGTTACGCACGTGGTCACGGTGACTACCAGCCCTGCAGGAGCGGCAGTTTCCGGAGCGGGCACTTATGACAATAACCGGACGGTGACCATTAGTGCGCCGATTACAGTAACCAATGGCCAGCAGCTTGACACGTTTCAGTATTTTACCGTAAACAATTCCTTTGCCGGTTCTAATAATGTTATCGAGACAGTTTTTTCCACGACCAATCAGCCCGACATTCAAGTCATAGCGTATTACACATCGAAGCCGCTTCATCCCCAAGTGGTCGACGTCACGGCCAACTACGGCAATCCGGTGCCCAAAACAACCAACTTTGTCCTGCAACTGCAATTTGACCGGACGATGAACACGGCCATTCCGACATCTATCAAATTCACTAACGTTGCACCAGGCGCCGTGCAACCAACGGCGGGAACGAAAGGACAGTGGTCCACCACCATTCATCCCAGCGATACCTATACGACGCCACCGATCACTTTTGGGCCCGGCATGGACGGAACGGTGCAAGTCCAGGCATTCGGGGCGGCGGATACCAATGGAAACAAACTGGTCTTAACGAATATTCTCACGCTTCAAGTCTTTTCTACTCCGCCATTGGTCACTGTTGCATCTCCCACCAATGGCGAGTTGTTTACCACTACCAACACAATCAACTTCAGCGCCAGCGCCAGTTCCATCTATGGTCTCACCAACTTGACGCTTTATAATGGCACAAACGCGGTGGGAACAACCGCCGGAACTAATCTGACCGTGACGTTGAGCGGGTTAACTGCGGGGAGTTATCCGTTGTTTGCCGTCGCGACCGACGCCAATGGCACCAGTGCGACCTCACTGGTGTCGCACGTCACGGTGAGCCTTCCGGGTACAACGCTCATTGATTTTGAGGCGCTGGACGCGACTGCCGGCCCTGTGACGAATGCTCCGCTTATAGCATATCTTGCGCGGTATGGGGTAAGCTTCCACCGCTCTACGAACACGATGCTCGCCGTTGAGAACGAAAGTAACATTCTCGGCGGCACGGTGACTGTTGCATCTTCGGGAGTTAACTTGCTCACACAGATTGGAACCAACGGCGCGGTTGCCTTTACGTTGTTCTTTGACCAGCCGTATCAAAGCGCCCATTGGACGCGCACGGAGTTGCTGGCAGGAACGAGCGGGGCAATTTCTCCAGAATGGCGCGCACGCGCTTTCGATTCGAATGGCGTTGAAGTGGGGTCGGTAGGCGAGAGGCAGAAGGGTAGCTTTACCAATATTCCCGCTGCTCCGTTCACGCTTTCGGGAACAAACATTACATCAATAACGTTCGCTGCTAACAATAACGTTGGCCCGCTCAATAACCTGGCTCTGGATGACTTGCTTCTTTCGACATTTCCGCCCGGCGCTAATATCAACATAACGCTTACTGCGGCCGACGGCACAAATTATAGCGCGCCTGGACAGGTTACTTTAACAGCAGCGGCGTCCGAAACTGGGGGCGTGATCAACCAAATTGACTTCTACGAAGGCGAAAATCTCCTCGGCTCGGCCACGGACACCACCAATGCCACTTTGGGATTGACGAACGTTGCGGCAGGAACTTACACGTTCACCGCTGTCGCCAGCGACGGCACTTACTCGCGCAGCTCCGCGCCGTTAAACGTCAATGTGGCGCCCTCCGCCGGAATCGCTGTTATCAACTTTGATGCTCTCGATGCGACTGCGGGCGCGGTGGGTGGCCTGGCGTTGTCAAATTATCTGGCCGGCTTTGGCGTGTCGCTGGCAAACGGCACCTTGGGCACACGGCTGGAAGTGCTTGACGAAAACAATCTGTCGGGCAGCGCCGGGGCAATTGCTTCTTCCCCTCCAAACCTATTCACGCAGGCAGGTTTGAACACGGCGGTAAAATTCTCGTTCGTCTTCCATGCGCCGCTGGGGAGCTTCGGCTTCACTCGAGTCGGATTGACAGCCGGACCGGCGGGCGTGAGCCACCCGGCTTGGACGGCCTACGCCTTGAATGCAACGGGCGAAGTCTTGGAACAGGTTTCCGAACCCTTAATTTTTAGTTTTGACAATGTCCCGGCCCGCACTTTCCAACTTGCCGGCAACGGCATCGCCCGCGTCCGTTTTGAGTCCGACAGTCAAGGCACAGCCAATTTCTCCGCCGTCTTGCTGGATGACTTGGTTCTCGACACCAACGCGGTAGCCGGCGCTTTGTCGATCGTGCTCAAAGCAGCGGGTCCGTTTACAGCAGGAGTGCCCGTCACTCTTACTGCTGCCGTGACCGACGATCTCGCGGGCATCCCCACCGTGAGCTTTTTTGATGGAGGAAATCTCATCGGCTCGGCCCAAGGCGGCTCCGATACGGTTTTATGGACTAATGCGCTGGCCGGCTCCCATATTTTGACGGCACAATTATCCGACAGCACCGGCTACGCGGTCAGTTCGCCCGCAGTGCGTGTTATAGTCAATCCTTCGATAAGCCCCTTAACTCCGGTGCTGGTTAATTTTGATTCGCTCGATGCGAATACAGCGCCGGTGACAGGGTCCGCTCTCGCCGCGTACTTATCGGCGTCCGGCATAACTGTGACCAACATCAGCGCAGGAACAAAATTGGCCGTTGAGAATCAGTCGTTGCTCAATGGCGGTGGTTACGTCATCGCCTCTTCTCCACCCAATGTTCTCACTCAGATCGGTTCCAATAAGACAGTCAGTTTCACCTTGAGCTTTTCGCCGCTGCTGGCACAATTCGCCTTTACGCGTCCTGAGCTGGCAGCCAATCCGTTTGTGTCGGAGCCAGCTTGGGAAGTGCGGGCTTTCGATCCGTTAGGAGTGTTGCTGGGGCAGAGATCCGAAGGACTCATCTCCAGCTACACAAATGTGCCGGCGCAGCCATTCGCCCTGTCTGGCGCTGCCATAGCCAGAGTTGAATTCATCTCCCATGGCTCCGGCCTCACGACTTTCGAGTCGCTAGTCATGGACGATTTTATTCTGGCGGCAACCACAAATCCGCCGCCGTCGGTGGTGCTGACGAATCCGACGCCCGGACAGGTTTTCACCGCGCCGCCGTTGATCTTTTTGGGAGCAAAAGCAGTCGCCGGAAAGGCGACGGTGACCAATGTGAATTTTTATTATGCTGCCGCTAATGAAATCGGTAGCGCGTCGGCAAATCCGTTCTTGATTCTTTGGAGCAACCCACCACCCGGTTCTTATGCGTTGACGGCTGTGGCATCGGACAGTTCGGGCCTGATTCGAACGTCTCCACCTGTGAGTATAACAGTCAACCCGGCGTCGAATCAGTTCGGCATTTTGACGCAGCCGGTCAGCGCAACGGTGGCAACGGGAACCGGCGTGATTTTCAGCGTTCAGACCACCGGCACAAACACCGTAACATACCAATGGTACCAAAATGGCGACGCTTTGCGGGGCCAGACTCAGCCGACGTTGAGCCTGTCCGGAGTGAGCAGCGCCAGCGACGGCACTTATACGGTCATGGCGACCAGCGACGGGGACTCAATTGTCAGCGCAGGCGCGGTGCTCACAGTATTGGACCCGCCTACCATCGCCCAAGCGCCCTTATCGCAGTTCGTCGATATCGGCGGCACTGCAACGTTGTCGGTGGCGATAAATGGCGATCCGCCGCTAAGTTATCAATGGCTCCTCAACGGCACCGGCATTGATGGAGCGACCAACTCCAGTTACACGATCTCGGCGGCGCAACCGCTGAACTCGGGCGACTATCAGGTCATCGCCGTCAACCCGGTTGGGTTTAGCGAAAGCCCGATAGCCGTGGTATCCGTGACCAGTGCAGGTGAGCAAACGGTTTCGCCGTATGTCTTTTCCGAGCGAGCCAGTATTGATCCGCTGGTTGGCCCGATCTTTGGCAACAACACCGGCGCCAATCCCACTCCTGGAACTGGCGCGCCGCAATTCATCGCCGGCAAGCCATACGGAAGGTCGCTGTGGTACATCTGGCACGCCAGCTTTGACGGCGTCATCTCCTTTACCACACAAGGGAGCAGCTTCGACACGTTGCTGGCGGTATATACCGGAACCAGCCTGCCGGACTTGACGCTTGTGGCGGCGGACGATGACTCCGGCGGGTTCTTCACCAGCCTGGTCACATTCAATTGCGTCGCGGGCATGGATTACCAAATTGAGGTCGCCGGATTCCGCGGAGCTTCGGGCCAGGTCGTGCTGGGACTGCCCGCGGGCACTGGCTATCGTGTCCTGAATCCAGGAATAGGCGACTCTGTTCCAGTTATTACGCAACAGCCGACTAACCAGGTCGTCCCTGTTGGCGCGAAAGTGAAGCTCACCGTCGTGGCGACGAGTCCGACGCCTTTGAGCTATCAATGGTTCTTCCAGAACACTCCGATTGCCGGGGCCAGCAGTTCTACCCTGACTTTGACCAATTTTCAGTCCGGCGCTGTAGGCCCTTATTATGTGCTGGTGGCCAATTCCATAGGTTCCACTCCCAGCTCGGTGGCCAATTTGCAAATCGCCGCGCAAAGCTCCGGAAAAAGCAGCTCCGCTGACGATAAGTTCGGCGATGCCATCGATTTGAACCAAGCCAGCGGTTCGTCCACCACCCACGGCGGACCTATACAAACGGCCGCGCCGCGCAACGGCGGTGGCGACACCGGAGGGTTCAGCGTGTCCCAAACTTTTACCACAGCGGGCGCCACCAAGGAACCAGGCGAGCCGAATCCGTGCGGCCAAACCGGCGGGGCTTCCGAATGGTACGTTTATACCACCCCGGCCGCGGGCACGTTCCACATCGATACTTTCGGCAGCGACTTCAACACGCTTGTGGGAATCTATACCAACTCGGGAACAAGTTCGCCGACTTTCGCCACACTGGTTGAGGTTGGTTGCGGTTATACCACCAATTTCGAGACTGCCGGTCAGCCGTTCATTAACCTTCCCGACGTGCCCGCCGACACGGAGTTTCTCATCGTCGTGGACGGTTACCAGGGGGCCAGCGGAGTGGTGCAACTCAACATCGGTCTTGGCGCCCCTCCCGCCATCCTTAACCAGCCCAAAAGTCGGCCCGCCGTTCCGGGGGACACGGCCGCGTTCGCGGTGATGGCGGTTGGCACGACCAATCTTTTTTACCAATGGCAGTTTAACGGCGCCAGCATTGCCGGGGCCAGCGGCTCTTCCTTTACCGTGTCCAACGCGCAACCCTTGTCCATCGGCAATTACAGCGTCGTGGTCAGCAACATTATTAACGTTGTCACCAGCGTGCCGGCTGCGCTGACACTGCAATCGTCGCCGTTCATTTTCGACCAGCCTGCCAGCCAGACGGTCAATGTGGGCCATGCAGCCGGCTTTTCTGTTTCGGCAGGCGGTGTGACGCCGCTCTCGTACCAGTGGTTTGTCGGTGGCGCGCCCATTGCCAATGCCAGCAGTTCGACGTTGACGGTGGCCGCAACCAAGTTCGCCAGCGAAGGCAATTACACGGTTGTCGTGAACAATTCTCTTGGCGGCGTGACCAGCGCTCCAGCTTTCTTGACCGTCAGCGAAACGACCAAACCCACTCTCGTTGTCACTTACCCGCCGGGCAACATTACGACCAATAATCCGACCATCACTGTGCGAGGCACAGCCAACGATGCGCTGGATGTAACTTCGGTCCAATTGGTCATTAACAACAATATCCCGCAAACGGCCATCGGCACGACCAATTGGTCCGCGGTGGTCCCCTTGCAGGTTGGAGCCAACTCGGTCACGGTGCAGAGCTACAATCCTTCCGGTTTGGTTTCCGTGCCCATTACCCGCAGCATCTTTTACACCGTCACTTCTCCGCTGACTTTGCAAACCAACGGCCTCGGACGCATCACCGGCGAAGCCAATCAGGCCCAATTGCAAGTCAACAAGAATTACACCATCATGGCCACGCCTGCGCCCAACTTCCTTTTCAGCAATTGGACCGGCAGCAATTTTTTGGCGGTTGGAACCAATCATATCCTTTCCTTCGCCATGGCCACAAATCTGCTTTTGCAGGCCAACTTCGTCACCAATCCGTTTCGTGCCGTAGCCGGTAATTACAACGGCCTCTTCTACCCAACGAACGGCATTCTGACCGAAGAAAATTCGGGCTTTTTCAGTCTGAACTTGTCTCCGATTATAGGCGCTTACACTGGCAACATCTCTCAAGGCGGACGCCATTACGGATTTACCGGAGCATTCGATTTGTCTGGAAATTCGCAGGCTGGTTTTATTGGGCCGAACAGGGAATCGGTGGATGTCATCTTGCACGTGAACCTCAACTTGAATCCGCCCGATAACCAGATGACAGGCACGCTCAGTACCGCCGATTGGCAATCTGCTTTGATGGCTGATCGGGCAGTCTTTAACGGCACGACCCTCAAGGCCACCAATTACGCAGCGCACTACACCATGGTTGTGCCACCAGGGAGGGGCGCGCCGGAGGGTTCGCCCGGCGGTTACGGCGTGGCCACGATTGTCAACAATGAAGCCGGCATGGCCAGCCTTGTCGGAAATTTGGGCGATGGCACTTCCATCAACCAATTTGTGCCCATGTCGGAAAACGGCGTCATTCCGGTTTATGTTTCCCTTTACAACGGCCAGGGATTGTTGCTCGGCTGGCTCACGTTTACCAATGTTCCGCCGCAAACGCTTTCCGGCGTCTTGAACTGGATCAATCTCACGGGGGCCAGCAAGACTCTTTATCCCGGCGGTTTCACCAATCAAACACCCATAACCGGCTCGGTTTATCAACAGCCGGGCGGCTTGTTCTTGAGCAATGGCATGTTGACTATCTCTGCCGCGGCGCAAGTTTCCAACCTGGTTTACACCAATGTCACCGTGTCCGGCGCGAAGCTCAGTTACAGCGCGGCGGACAACCCAACCAACCAGTTGAGCGCAACCATCAATGCAACCACCGGCACCATGACGCTGACTTTCCGACCGACCGGCGCCAAAGCCGACATCACGGCGCGAGGAGTGGTCTTGCAATCGGAGAGCAACGCCGCCGGCTGGTATTTGGGCACCAACCAATCTGGCTATTTTCTTTTGCAACCGTAAGATGAGGTCATGGCGTCGTTTTTGGTTCTGCGCGATGTAGCCAAGTCCTACCAATCGGTCTTGGATGGCCCGCCTGTCACTGTGCTCGACGGCATTGACATGGAAATCCAGCCAGGAGAATCCTGCGCCATCATTGGGCCGTCCGGGTCCGGCAAAAGCACGCTGCTTAATATCATCGGCACCCTGGACCGGCCCACTCGCGGGCAGGTTTTGCTGGAGGGACAAGACCTCGCGCAACTGAACGAAGAGCAGTTGGCCGATGTTCGCAACCGGCAAATCGGTTTCATTTTCCAGGCCCATCATCTGCTGCCGCAATGCACCGTCCTTGAAAACGTGCTCGTGCCTACGCTGGTCTGCGGCGACCGTCAGCTTCGGCAATCTGCCCCGGAACGCGCCCGGCGCTTGCTCGACCGGGTTGGCCTTGGGCCGCGCGTGGATCATAGGCCCGGCCAGCTTTCCGGCGGCGAACGCCAGCGGGTTGCAGTCGTGCGCGGTCTGATCAATCAACCTCGATTGCTGCTGGCCGACGAACCGACGGGCGCGCTGGATCGGGCCGCCGCCAAGGAATTGGCCCGCTTGCTGGTTGAACTTAACCGGGAGGAGCGCGTCACGCTCATGCTGGTAACGCACGCGCCCGATTTGGCCGAACAAATGGCCCGCCAATTCCAGTTGCGTGACGGGCGGCTGGCGGACTAACGGCCAGGTTTGAATCGGCCTTGGCGGGCTGAAAAATTGCTCGGAACAATCTGAAATTATCATGGAAATCAATGACTTACGCGAAGGCAGATAAGAGCTTACCTTACCCTGCCCTACCCTTAAAGCGGGCGGGGCGAGATCCCGCGAGTTCTGATGGAATCCCTGCGATGGCACACGGCGAATGCCATCGGCAGAATCGACAGAATCATCTGAAATTATCATGGAAATCAACAGGTTATGAAGGATCCTATCCACATAAGCCGAGGAAACAGGCGCCGCCGTCGGCCATGCAGATTTTGGCGGGCGGAAAAAACTTTTTTTACTTATATTCACTTAGATTTGCTTATATTTACTTATATTCACTTGTACTGGCTCGATTGATTCCACTCCGATTTCTGGGGGTTTTAAAAGAGCCGAAATGGCTGTTTTTGGAAGTTGTCTTGCCGCGCTTTGCGTCTTGGCGTCTTGGCGTTAAATTCCACAGCTTCGTCACGGCATTAACGCAAAGGCGCAAAGGCGCAAGAGACGCAAAGAAAAATCGACTTAATCTGTATTCCTTGCGTTCCTTGGTGGCCATGGCCTGATCTTCCAATTCAAATTCTGCTCTAACGAACGGAGTCTCGGCCCTGGCGAAAGGGATTTGCCCACAAAAGGGCGCCGAAATCGTGGAGAGGATGAATTTGGAACTCAAAAACTCAGGAACGGAATTCCGGGTTTTCTGAGTTTCAAATTCCCAATCAAATTCAAATTCTACTTTCACGGAATGAATTTTACCATCAGGTCCGAAAAACAGAAAACCTACGGTAGGTTTTTTGGTATGATTTATTTGGAAAGGCCAGAATCGCCGTTAATGCCTATCGTGCAACGGATTGGCAGGAAGAACTTCGTGAAAACTCCCAAAGCCACGAAAAAAAGTCTCACTCTTTGGAGACCAAAACTTGAATTTTCTTCCAAAACGGGCTATTTCTTAGCCCGTAACCGCGGCTTGACAGCTCATCTCATCCGAATCATCGTGCCACTCTCGTCGAGACCGGATGGATAACGATGTTATCATATTTTGGCTGGTATGTTTTTCCTGTTTTTCTGGCGTGGTGGTGGGGCTGAGGAGCGTGCGCTATGCCGGACGAGGATGGATTGTTCTTTACGTCACGATCTTGCTGGTGTGTCTGGGCGGGCGGCTGTTGGAGCGGCACTCGCTCATCTACATTTCGGCCGCGATGTGGCTCCTGCTAGTATTGCTCCCAGGATTAATCGGGCGCCTCTATCATCGACGTTTCCTCCAGCAGCAGTACTCAGCCGCACGTCGGTTGGCGCAAATAATCAGTTGGCTGCATCCGGCCGATGGCTGGAGAGAAATTCCGGGGGTCGTTCACGGGCTTGAATTGGCGCAACGAGGCGAGTTAACGGCTGCATTGGAATTTCTCAGTCGCTTCCAAGGGGCCAGATCACTGGTCAGTATGGCGACCGTAACCAGTCTCTACCGAATCACCGATAAATGGGAGGATCTTCTCGTCTGGCACTCTCAACACCGTCAGGACGTCGATCGGCTTCCGCCGTTACTCCCTATTCTGCTCCGGGCACGAGGAGAAACCGGTGACGTACCCGGTTTGGTCGAAATGTATGGCCAACGCAGAGAACAAATCGGAAAAATAATTCCGGCCGCGTCGCGCGACATGTGCCGCTTGATGCTGTTTGCGTTCACCGGCAAACGTCAACTGGTGCAAAACCTCTTTGCCGGAAGTCTCGCAATGGTGCCGACACCAACTCAGGAATTCTGGCTCGCCACCGCTGATCTAGCTGTTGGCGCATCAGAGTCCGCGAAAAGCCAGTTGGAAAAATTGCTGCCTGCAGCCGATCCACCCTTACGTTTGGCCATTGAACGCCGGCTTTCCCAGATTTCATTTGGGCCGAAGCCACTGGACGCCTTGGTGGAGCGAGTTATCGAAGAAGCGACCCGCGAGCATGGCCACGACGAAAGCTTTGGAGCACGACGCTCATTGTTTTCCCACCAGGCACGAGCGACGCAAATTCTTATAATCCTAAACATACTGATGTTCCTTGCAGAGATCTGCTTTGGCGGTAGCACCAATCAAGCAACCCTCTACCGCTTGGGTGGATTATATTCCCCGGCCGTCTACGTAGGGGAATGGTGGCGGCTCATCGCGGCGCTGTTTTTGCACTTTGGCCTGCTTCATCTGACGATGAACATGTTTGCACTGTGGTTGTTAGGTCCATTTGTGGAATTTGCCGTCGGGTCCCGACGCTTTCTTGTGGTCTATTTTTTAGGGGGAATCGGTTCAATGTGGACGGTGATGACGTTAGCTTTCGCAGTGCAAAGAGAGCAACTTACGGTAGGTGCGTCTGGTTGCATAATGGGATTGGTCGGCGCTACGGGAGCGTTGATGCTTCGCGGTTGGCTGCGGGAAAAAGCTCTCTCCGCCAAGCGTCGGCTCATCGCGATGTTCATAATTGTGACGATGCAAGGCGTATTTGATTCCGTCGTTCCGCAAGTGAGCATGGTAGCGCATTTGTCGGGCGCTCTAATCGGCTTCGCAGCCGCCATGGTCTTTCGTGATCGGTTTAGGTTTCCGCCGCCTCAACCAGGACCGGGACAAAGAATCGGCAGCTAGATCGGCAAGCTCATGAAGGCTTTCACACAAGCGGCGGAGAAGGGTTTGGGGTCAACCCGCTGGGTCGGGTCTATCCATAACGGTTCGGCGATGTTTTTGAGAGCGGCCACATTCGCGCTGGCATGGGCCAGCCCCGGCATATTCTTGTGGCGGATGTCTTCCTGGATGGTCTCGACCAGCCAAAATATGCCCTCCACCAATTGCTTTCGCGCCTCCGGCTTGGCCTCGGAGCACTCTTTGTAAATGGCGTCCAGCATCAAAATGCGTGCTTTGCAGGATGGCTTCATAATTTCCTTTCCTTTCCTTTCGTTTCGACAAAAAACCGTCGTTTTCTCGTATTGAACCGGAATCGGCCCGGTTACGTCAAAGAAAGAGAACGAGTTTCGTGCCAATTTTGGTGAAGATTAGAGATATTAACCAAGGTTACTGCATAAACGATTGACGTAAGCATGGCTAATACTTTCCGTCGTAGGGCTTTAGCTGAGGGCTGTTTTTCGTATAAGTGGCTTAAAATAAACCCTTTGTATTTTAGGCTCAGCATTTGACGTAATTATAGTGAAGTGTTAACGTTACAACAGTGCAACGCAAAACTTACAGGATGGTTGCGGTGTCGGAGGATTTCGGCAGCGCATCTTTGACTTCAAGGAGTATCAACCCCGGACCCTAAAATGAGTGAATCTACAATTACCCCGCCGGTGGGCGAGGGCACGCCAAAGGTGTCGAAAGTAACCGAAGCCGTCATCCGCTTTGCCGGCAATTCGCAGGATGGCATTCAAGCCATCGGCGGTTTTCTGGCCCGTTTGGCCGGACGCAGCGAACAAGAGGTCATGACTTTCATGACCATCCCTTCGACGATTTCAGGAGGCCCCTCCATTTTCCAAGTGCGCATCGGCTCGGGCGAAGTTCTCAGCTCCGGCGACGAAGCTGATGTTTTGCTGGCCTTTTATCAACATTCTTACGAGGACCATATCTCATCGGTGCGCAAAGGCGGAATCGTGCTTTATGACTCCGACCACGTGCAACCCAACCCGGACTGGGAGAAAGACTATCGCCATTTGGGCGTTCCGATTTCCAGCAGGACCATTGAGTCCATCGGCGGCACGGGAAAAGACAAAGGGAAAAATATCTTCGCCCTTGGTCTGGTTGCCAAAATGTTCGACCTGAATGTCCCAAAGTTGGAAAGATTGGTTTCCGAGCGGTTCACGGGCAAAGACGAGAGTGTGGTCAAGACCGCTCTCAGCGCTTTTCACGCCGGTTACGGTTATTCGCTGGGCAAGATCCTGGAGACCTTTCAGTTCACAGAATCCAAGAAAAGATCTGGCCATCAGGTGGTGATGACCGGCAACGACGCTTTGGGATACGGGTTAATCGCGGCGGGCGTTCGTTTTGGGGCGGCTTATCCAATTACTCCATGGTCAGATATCATGGAACTGCTTCGTCGTGAACTGCCCAAGTACGGCGGCACCTTTGTGCAATGCGAAGACGAAATCGCGTCCGTCTGCATGGCGCTGGGCTCGGGTTGGGCTGGACAAGTAGCGGTGACGGGTTCCAGCGGTCCGGGAATTTCATTGAAGACTGAAGGGATCGGTTGGGGCGTCATGGCGGAAGTGCCGGTGGTGGTTGTCGATGTTCAGCGCGGCGGGCCATCGACAGGCATGCCCACCAGCGTCGAGCAATCGGACTTGAATCTGGCGGTTTTCGGAGGCCACGGTGATTCTCCGAGAGTCGTGCTCGCGCCGTCGAGCGTGGAAGATTGTTTTTATACGGCGATTGAAGCGGTGAACATCGCCCGCAAATTCAGCGTGCCCGTGATCATCCTGAGCGACCAATCCATCGCCACGCGCATTGAAGCGTTCGAGGAGCCTAATTTGGAGAAATGCTGCCAGGATATTAAGCCGGATTTTTCGCCCGTGGCGGATTACACACCTTACCCCGCAAATGGGGACGTGCAGCCCCGCGTCGCGCCAGGCACACCGATTCTGAGCGGAAGATATCCGCTGGCCACCGGTTTGGAACACGATGAGATGGGGCATCCGACGGGCTCGCCTAAACTGCATCTGCAAATGACCGCGCGCCGACGCCGGAAATTGCAAAAGCTGGCGGAAGAATTACCGGTCCCGCAAGTGTACGGCCCGCCGGAAGGCAACATCCTCCTCGTGGGGTGGGGATCGACGCACGGCCCGATTCGCGAAGCGGTGGATCGCGCCCGAGCGGCGGGTGATAGCGTCTCGTCGCTGAATTTGCGGCACATCAGCCCGTTGCCGCCCGGATTGGATAACATTTTTGCCGGCTTCAATCACGTCATCGTCGTCGAAATGAATGACGAAGGACTTTACGGCTACGGCCAATTGGCGGGTCTTCTCCGCGCCCGATTTTGCCTGCCGAAGATCGGCGGCCTCAATAAAACGGATGGGTTGACGTGGCGAGTCCGCGAAATCCTCGAACGTGCCAAGAACAATGTCGCTGCCGGAATCCGCAAATTATAACGCATTTTTTCAAAGAGAATTTATATGAGTGAAACGACTATTGTTGAGATTCCTCCCCGCGCGAATGGCGCTCCGGTCCTGGCATCGCCGACGCTTCCCGCCCCTGAACGCAAAGGGTTGACCAAAAAAGAACTGGCGGCGGACCATCCGACATGGTGCCCGGGCTGCGGCGACTTTTCCGTGCTGGCGCTGTATTTCAAACTGCTGGAAAAGCGCAAACTTTTTCATGAAAAGATCGCGACCATTGCCGGGATTGGCTGCTCAAGCCGGTTTCCTTATTTCGTCCAGGCTAACGGCGCGCATTTCATTCATGGCCGGGCCTTGCCCTTTGCCAGCGGCGTTTCGCTCACGCGCCCCGACCTCCATGTCTTTGTATTTGGCGGCGACGGCGACGCATTCTCCATCGGCGGCAATCACCTCAATCATACCGCGCGCCGGAACGTCAAGATGACCTATGTTGTCATGGACAACTGGGTTTACGGCTTGACCAAGAAACAGACCTCGCCCACGTCCCCGCTGGGATTCAAGAGCAAGACGGACATGTGGGGCGCGGTCGATCAACCGATCAACCCCATGAAGCAATTGATCGCCGCGGGCGCGACGTTCGTAGCGCGCGCCACGCACACCAACGCGAACCAGTTGCTGCAAATGATGGAAGCGGCCATGGACCATGATGGTTTCAGCGTGATCGAGTGCCTGAGCGAATGTGTGGAGTTTTATGACGGCGCTTTTGACGCTTCCAATCCGCGCAAAGGCGGCAAGTTTGAATTGGTCCCGGCCAGCCACGACGTGACGGATGAAATCGCCGCTTACAAACTGGCGGACGCTTCGTTCCCCGGTTACTTCGGCGTTTTCTACAAATCTGACCGGCCGACAAAGAACAAGTTGGAAGCGGACATCAATGCCACCATGAAAGCGAAAGTGGCGGGCAAGAAAGATTGGGAAATTCTCCAAGCCACTTTCAATCGGATGAAGTAACGGATTTAAAGCCTGCCGGCCTAACGGTCTTCAGGCATTGTAGAAGGCTACAATATGGATTCGACCAAATTGATAATTCTGGGGGACATCCTGGGCGGCCTTTTTATATTTGGCTTCAGCTTGCCGCTCGTTTTTCGAAAGGTACCCATGAACGAGTTGTACGGAATTCGCATCCGCGCTGCCTTTGAATCCGAGCAACGATGGTATGATATCAATGCGTATGGCGGACGCCAATTTGCGGCATGGTCATGGCTTCTCATTGGCGCCGGCGTAATAGGCTTTTTCATTCCACCTGGGGCCGCTCATGCTTACGCTCCTGTCAGTGCAGCCACTGTGGCGGTGGCAACGATGGTGCCAACCATTTTAGTTTTTAGATGGAGCCGCCGACGTCCTTCGCAGTGACCTTACGGCTTTCGCGTTCTCAACGGTCAATCTTTCTCCGGCGGCAGCGTTTTGATGTAGGAACTCCAGAGATTGGTATTGACGTAAAGTTCCAGGAAAAACTGGGGCCGTAACTCAAAATAGCCCGCCATCAAGTGGGTCTTGCCGGGTTGTTCGTCGAAGTTGGCGTGCAGATCCGCGGAAACGATCGTGATCGGAGCGGGCGGTTGATCGGGAATCTTGTCCCAATAGCCGACATTCTTGAAGCGGCGCAGATACCACGGTAGCGGCCAATAACTTTCACGCGACATCACCTCCAGGACAGTACCGTAACCTTCCGGGTTTGCGCGCGCAATGCTCTCGACGGTGGAGACCAGCCGGAGCGCGTCGGGCAACGTCTGAGCATAGACGTACGGATTTTTTGTACTGACACAGTATGGTACGCCCCTAGAGTCAAAATCAAAATTGCCGCGCCAGGTTTGCCAGCCAAGGTGAATAATCCCCGCTGCGAGCACTAGCCCCGCAATGGATCTTACCCAGCAAGGCCGGCATGCACGCCACAGCAGCGCTACTCCCACACCGGCGAGAAGAACCATCCCGTGATAAAAACCAAGCAGGCACCAAGGCGTTTTGTAAGGCAGCAGCGTGTAGATAAGCGTCAACCAAAACGTGTAGAAGGCAATCAGCCGGAGCAGCATGGATCGCCCTCGCAATGCGGCCACAAATCCAACTGCCGCCAGCGCCACAATGAAACCCTCGCTCCAAACAGGCCCGCCCTGGACATGGAAAAACAGCAGCCGCTGAAAATAAAAAGCCCACGGATGCGCATGTTCCGTAACGCCTCCCGCACGCCGGAACCACGGCAGGTAAGTGCGGAAAGCGTCCAACGGGCCAGCGGCGTTGGTGAAAAACGAAGAGAAAAAGAGAACTGCCGTCACGGCCGCCAATGTCAAGACTAAGATAAAATTTCTCCATTTCCATCCCCACCGGAAATTCACCCCAGCTCCGTCGCGCCATCGACTCCACATGGCGCAAGTTCCAATGGCCAGAGCCATTGCCGCCAGCACTAGGACAAACGTTTCCTTCGTCGCCCACATCAATCCGAGTCCAATGCCGCCGGCCACGGCCCAACCGGCACGACCTGAGTTGGCGCAACGCCACAGGCAGATGAAAGTCCAGGCCGTGAAGAAAACCAGCAACATCTCGTGAATGTAGTAGCGGCTGTAAAAAACCATCGCCGGCGAAATGGCCGTGAAAACCGCCGCCCAAAACGTCTCCGCGCGGCCCAAATCCCGGGCCAGAAGGAGCAACAGAAGAATCAGTCCCGCGCCAAAGGCCACTGTCACGCTGCGATAAGTCGCCTCGGAAAAGTCGTTGAAATCGCCGCCGCCCTGGAGCCAGGCCACGGGAAGGGTGAAGTAAGGCAGGGCCGGGCCGTGAAACTCGTTGGGGTCATATTTATAATTATTATTGACACAGAGGTAGCCGAACTTCACGGCATTCACCCCTTCGTCATTGTGCATGGGCCGGAGGTCCAGGCGCGGCGCGCGAAAACCCAGCCCAAGGCCCAGCGCCAGCGCCACCCCCGCCAGCAGCCAGCGGCTCATGAGGCCGGCAGGCCGTAGGCTTCGACCTCGATGTAGCTGTTGAGGGCGTTTTCAGTGCTGCCTTTGCTGTAGCAGCGGATGTAACGGGCCTTGATGCCTTTGGCGTCAATCAATTTCCCGGCGGCAGTGAGCGAATTCTCAAAATATTCCCGGTCGGTTCCCGCGCCCATCGCAGCCGTGTTCTTCTGGTCGTTATTGAAAATGGTTTCCACGCCGGTTTTGAATTCAGGATCGTCGGATAATTGCACGATCACATCGCGATAAACCCGAGGCACCTCGAAATCGTGCCAGATAACGACGGCGTAAATTTTGTATTCGCTTTGAAGATCGATCTGCACCCAGCGCAGGCCCTTGCGCAAAGTGACGACATTCTCGGGAAAGGACTCTTTTTTGCCGTCGGTAATCTGCCTGAGTTCGCCGTTGAAGAGATTCGAGTCGCTGGCCGAGACGGGTTTGCCCAAGGCCACATTGACGACGCCTTTGGGAGCCAAAAAAGGCGGGCGCAGATCGGAAGTCAAAGGCAGCGCGGTAGTGTTGGTCGGAAGGGCTTGCGGGGTTCCCTTCATGGCGGGAGGCGGCAGGACCAAAGGCAACGGGGCCAAATCATCCGCAGCGGCAAATTGCATTCCGGCGGCCAGGAACGCCCCAACGATCAATAACTTTCTCATCGGCAAATGATTAACAAAGGCAGGATGTGAAGCCAAGCCCGCAAAATAGTCTGTGCGATGATCCACGGTTCGCCCCGCACTCTAGCGGGAAACTGCGTCAAACTCGTTTGACTGACCTTAACCCGGTGCGACTGGACAGTTTCGATGAGGTTTAAAAAAGCTGCGGAATCATTCCAGATTATCATGGAAATCAATGACTTACGAACATTTCAAACATTCAGTCGTTCATTCCGACAAGATTTTGTCAGAGGAATATTTGTCAGAGGAATTGAAAAAAAGGTATTTCATGCCCCCGGCCATCATTGCCCTGTCCATCCTCGTCTTGGCCTTCATTGCGTGGAATGAATCGGTCCGGCACTTGGACTGGGTTTGACTGAGCCGGACTTGTTCGTTTGTTTCATTCTCTTGTTGTGCAACCGATTTGGCTCTTTTTGACCATCTGCGCCTGGCACGCCAAAGTTTTTTTCCTGCAACTACTTGCACAGACTGTGTGAAAACTCGTTTGGATTTGAATATTTGGACAGACATTATGTCAAATAAATAGTATGGATTACATTCGCGGCGCTGACCGGTCCCAAACCCAACTTTTGCCTCCCT
>Ga0182024_10002715_pt1 | contig 43471 bp, 42 predicted proteins | sample P32metaG_FD_120480 | JGI IMG/M metagenome (GOLD analysis project Ga0182024, IMG submission 120480) | Permafrost microbial communities from Stordalen Mire, Sweden - P3-2 metaG (Illumina Assembly) | ecosystem: Environmental > Terrestrial > Soil > Wetlands > Permafrost | place: Sweden: Stordalen... | reverse complement strand
ATCTCCTTCCAATTCACTTACTTCCCGTTTCCACCCAACCCCGCCCCCAAAAGTCCGCTCTAACATACAGTCAAGAAGCCAGGAGTCTCCCGGTGGATGCCTGGTTCGTGATCCGTTAAAGTCCTCGAGGCCCTAGACGGATTGTCATATTGGATCGGGGAGAACCTACGTCTCTTTCAATGGACTTTGCCGTGAGAGTGATCACACGGATTTGGGTACCCTAAGGGGGGCGGGCAGTCGCAAGGCTGCCCAAACTCTGAAAGCTTTCTTAGTGACTTAAGGAGTAAACGATATAGTTCACGCCAATCCGAATCCCGAGCGCGGAAAACTTCTCCATGTAGTGGGGGTCGTCGGCCCATTCCCATGAATCTCCAATGTCGGAGTTGAAACTCGCCGCCATCATCACGCGACCCCTGTCGTCGTAGATCCCAAACCACTGCGCCGGACACCCTTCGCACTTCCAAGTCACGCCCGTTTGCATGTACCGCGCCCCCGGCACCTGGTACCGGTCGTCTAAATCGTAAATCGTGTGAAAAATCGAATCCCGGTCGTCCAGTTCCACGATCTGCCTCTCCGGAAATACCCGATGCATCCACTCTTCGAATACCGCCCGGTCGCGCGGGCCCCAATAATCGTCGGTCATAAAGAACCCGCCGCGCAGCAGATAATCCCGCATCTTCGCCGCCTGCTCGTCGGTCAGCCTTCCCCTACCCGGCTGCACCGCGTAAAGAAACGGGTAGTTGTAAACGTCGTCCCCGTCGTCCAGATTCACCGGCTGCTCGACGGACCGTATGTGGATCCGCGTCAGCCTTCGAACCGCCGCCGAAAAATGACGATCCGCCCGCGGATAATCCTGCGTCCACATCGTCGAGCCTTGCGTCCAGTCGCTGCCCCGATACCCTCCCCTCTGCCCCGGCGCCGGAGGATACATCAACCGCGCAAACACGAACTCCGTCTTTTCAGCCCAATCCGGAGGCAGCGGAAAATTGTCATACTCCACCCCCGGATACTGCCGAAAAGGCCTCTGAAAAGCAAGCAGCGCCCCGCAGACAATCAGCCCAGCCGCGACTCGCCGCGCGACCATTGTTTAGTGACTGCTCATGATCTTCTTAATCCGAGCCCAAGCCTCTTCCCGAGCCTTGGCATTCGCCGGCGTCGGATCGGGCTGCTCGCCCGCGCGCATAAAGCCGTGCGCCGCGCCCTCGTACGTGACGGGCTCATAAATTTTCCCGAGTTCCTTCATGTCCGTGATCGTGCCCGGCACTGTCGCCCCAATCCGCTGGTCCGTTCCGCCATAAAATCCAAACACCGGAGCCTTGATCCGTGCCATCCCGTCTTTGTCCGGAGGGCCGCCGTAAAACACCATCGCCGCCGCGAGATCGGACCGATTCGTCGCGAACCGGAACGTCTGGCTGCCGCCATAACAAAATCCCGCGACAAACAATTTCTTAGCCGCCGAAGGCAGTTTCAACCCGTAATCGGCTACCGCATTCAAGTCCGCTGTAATCTGCTCCGGAGGCAGCTTCCCGATCGCCGGCCCCACTCCTCCCTGCGGAAAATCGGGCGTCCGACCGCCATTCGGAGCCATCCCCGACAGCAGATCCGGCGCGATTGCAATATATCCCGCCGCGGCGAATTCGTCGGTGACATTCTCCACCCAATCGCTCATGCCGAAAATTTCGTGGATCACCACAATCACCGGCGTATTCGTCGTCGACGCCGGATACGCCACGAACGTCTCCACCTTCCGGCCGCCATGCGTGACCGTCACCCACTCCCGATGCCTCGGCGATTTATCGACCTTCGCCCGCGCCCAATCCTGCGCCGAAACCACCGCCGTGCACAACGCCATACTCAGCAAGATTCTATTCATGCCTTAGTTGTATCGCATTTTTTGTTTCTCTGCGCTCTCCGCGTCTCCCTCGTGAAATATCTTAAGTTCGCGTGATGAAGTAAATCGCCACACCGGCAATCAGCATCCCCAGCACCGGCCCCTTCAGATGATCCGGCACTGCGGAACCGATCAGCAAAATCCCCGCAATCGCCGCCGTCGCCTTCAGCACTCCCGCCGCGACGATTTCCTGCTTCTGCCAGAATGCCGGACCCTGCGCCTGCTGCGGACGATCGGCCAAGGGCGGAAACAACATGCGCAACACCAACAAAAACAGCATGCTCATCCCCGACCCGATCGCCATGATCCTCATCGGCAACAAGGGGCGCGCCAGGTGAATCGCGAACACGGCCGCGAACGCCAGCGACACCGCCAGCACCGGTCTCAACTGCGATTTCTTCCGCGGATTCGCATAGGCGTCAGCCAGCATCAGCACCACCAGCGCAATCCCGCAGGGAATCGCCAACAGCAACAACCCTTCCCGTTTCGCGATCAGAGACGGTGAAAACACCCACGCCGCCGCGAGGTACGAGACATAACAGCAGAACGCCTCCATCAACAGCACCACCGAATCCGTAGTCCGCCGGACCCTGCTGAGGATCACGAACGGCACCGTGCGCAGCGCGTCATAAAGGAACAGTTGCACTCCATCATTCCGTTCCCGCAAATCGCCGAGCACTTCTTCCCGGCACGCGGGCGGAATGAAGATCCCGATGCCTTTTTCGATCACGACTTTAGCCAGCCCCGCACCCGACCGACTTCCTGCCAGACCCGCTTCGCGGTAACGGCCGATTCGCGCAGCACCCGCTCCCCGAGCGCCTCCAAACGGTAAAAGCGTTTCGCCCGCCCGCCTCGCTCGGGCGTCGGATCGGCCAGCCAGGAGGCCAGATAACCCTTGTCCTCCAACCGGTCCAGCGTCACATAAACGGCGCCAAGCGAAACCGATTTCGGCTTGGCCAAGTCCGCGACCTTCGAGTGAATCGAAACCCCATAAGCGTCGTCCCGCAGCGACAAAATCGCCGTAAGAACCAACTGTTCAAACTGACCGACAGATTCAGACTTCATTTCACTAACAGTGTAGGGAATATTGGCCGTTTCGTCAACGTGCTATTTCAGGAGCTTGCGCACGTCGCGCCTGCCGTGAACAACGCGAACGATGCGTAACGGCGTTGAGTCCCTGTAAATCGCCAGATAAGAGTGGACTCTCCAGAAGAGTACGTCACGCTTCGTCAGATCCTGGCGACGGTGTCCCATACCCGGGTCCTGCGTAAGCTGACGAAAGGCCCGGTGGAAATCTTCGCGCACGCGGTCCGCAGCTTCTGGGCTTCGCTCTGCGATGAAATCCAAAATCTCTTCCAGATCGTGAAGAGCGCGCCTGGATACCTCAAATCGCTTCACGCGCGCGGCTGGCGTCGTTTGAGTTGGCGAAAGGCCTCTTCGCCGTCGACAACATCGCCGTGCTCAACGTCTTCGAGCCCTTCGACGATCAGCGCGTCCAGTTCCTCCGCCGTAAACTCCTGGCCGAGATCGCGCGCCAACAAATAGTGATAAACAGCTCTATTAAGAAATTCGTTGGTGTCGTTCGCACGACCGCACTTCACCTCGTCCTCGATAAATTTCTCGAGTTCCGAGTTTAAAGTCACGTTCATACGACTATTCTATCGCTCGATTATTCCACCCAAGTATCCGCTACTTCGCGGACTGGATCTTCACCAGCTTGTCGTGCTGCTGCTCGGGGACTTCCTGGCGGATGGTCTGTTTGCCGCGCCAGAAATCGAAGTAGGAAACGTAGTGTACGCAGCTCACCGTGCAGTAGGGCGCGCAGGATTTCTCGGTCAGATACTCGCGGCGAATGTCTTCGACCGTGTATTTTTCGAGCGGCGTGCCGGGGTAGCCGCGCTGTTGCGAGCAGTAGTGCACCAGCCCGTCCTCGCAAATGTACATGTAGCGGGCGCCGGCGCGGCATCGCCAGTTGTTCGGCTTGCCTTGCGCGATGGCGTCCTGGAAAAAATTGAGGCGCGCGAAGTGGCGATTCTCCATCGCTTTCATCTCGTGGTAAACGGCGCGCTCCTGTTCGCCCAGAGGACGCAGCTGGCCGTCGCCATCGTGAATGATGCCGACGGTTGCCGAGAATCCCAGTTCGATGGCGCGGCGTCCGACGATCAACGCATCGTTCGGATCGTGAATCCCTCCGCCCACCACCGAGTTGATGTTGACGTGAAATTCGGCGTGCTCGGCGAGCATCTTGAGCTTCTTATCGAGCACCTTGAGGCTCTTCTTCGAGACCTCGTCCGGCTTCACATTGTCGATCGAAATCTGCATGTGATCGAGACCGGCTCGATTCAGGCGCTTGATGCGGTCCGGCATCAGCAGATAGCCGTTGGTGATCATTCCGGCGATCACTCCGCGCCGGCGCATCGCGGCGATGATCTCGTCCAGGTCCGGGTGCAGCATCGGCTCGCCACCCGAAAGGGTCAAAATACTGGTACCCAGATCGGCCAGGCGGTTGATCCGCTGGATCATCACGTCTTTCGGGACGGGAGGCGAAAAATCGTCGTATTCGTTGCAGTATGTGCAGGATAAGTTACAGCGGCGAATGGGAATGATATGGGCCATGATGGGATGGTCCGTACCAAACCCTCCCTTAATAATGGTCCTCAGTTCGCGGAGCCGCCGGGTAAAACCTTTGGCGGCGCGGCGCAACCTAAAAGATGTGTCTGGCATTCCCTCTTTCTCTCATTACAACACACCGACCTAATCGCCGCGTATCCCCCTGAGAGTATTTCCCCCACCTTTGCACTTATCTCCTGTGAGTACCAACGTACTACTTTTACTCGCATCCATATTAATGCAGGATTCTGTCCAGGACAACCCGGCTATCCTGCAAATCCGGGTAATCGAGGGGGAAGGCGTCGCCTACTCTCTGGGAGGGCGCGCGACACGAGGCGTCACGGTTCAGGTTACGGACGAAACAGGTAAGCCGATTGAAGGCGCGTCGGTCAGCTTCCGGCTGCCTGACGAGGGGCCGAGCGGCACGTTTTCGACCGGCTCCCGCGCGGAAATCGCCATGACGAAGGCGGATGGGAAAGCGTCGGCGTGGGGGATGCAATGGAATCGAACCGAGGGCCCTTTCGAAATCCGCATCACGGCGGTCAAAGGCCAGGCGAGGGCGGGGACGGTCTGCCCGGTCTATCTTTCAAAAACCTCGTCCGGGAGCGACGCGCCGGCGCCGAAGCTGGCGAGGAATCACAAATGGTTGTGGATCACGGTGGCGGTAGCGGGCGGAGCCGCCGTAGCAGTGGCGATCGCTGCGGTGGCGGGGAAGTCCTCGACGCCAATCGGTCCAACCACGACGCCCACAACCATTGGCACTCCAACAATCGTGATAGGTCACTAATGAAAATCATCATGGTATTCGCGATGTGTGTTTGCGCCTTGGCGCAGAGCGGATTGACTCGGCCGCGGCTCGGGAAGATGCTCGATGCGAATGGAGCGGTGCGAACGGTGTACGGCATCGCCGCGAGCGTGACGCTGGGCGATGCGGAGACAACGGGGGTGCTGTCTTTAGCGTGCTCAAACACGGTTTGCCTGGCGAAGACGGAGAACGCCATCGTGTCGGCAGGGGGATCGGTTGCAGCTCCGGAAGGGCCCGCTCTGTTTGCATTCGACGGGGATGCGGCGTTGGTGTGGTTCCCGCAATCGCGGCAGCTTGCGGAGTGGCAAGGCGGCGTGCTCACATGCTCGGGCGTCGACACGAGTGTCGACGCGGCACGCACGAGTGCGTGCGCCACAAGCAGGGATATCGAAGGCGAGGTTCTGTCGATCGGCGTGAGCGCCGGAGCCGTGCGGTTCGCGGTGCGAAGGCGCAGCGGAGTGTGGATCGTCAACCAGGACGGCGGCATAGTGGATTCGCTGCCGCGCTCGACCGTCGCCGTGATGTTGATTCCGGGCGGAGTGGTTTACGCGACAGAGAGCGAAATTGTAATTCGCAATGTCCAGTTTCCACTGGCGGGCGTGACTGCGTTTTCGCAAATGTCGGGGAGCTCTCTCGAAGTGCGCGCGGGAGCTGTGAATTATTCGCTGCGCATAGACGAAGGGCGCGAGGCGCTGTTCCAATTGCCGGGGATGCCGCAATGAAGGCCCTGTTGCTGATCCTGTTGCCGCTGGCTGCGCAGGCGCAGCTTGCGCTCTACGCCGTGAATGGCGGGACACAGATTTCGGTGGGTTCCACCGATCAGTTTGGCCAGGTTCCGATCCTGACCACACTCAATGTCCAGTTCCGGATGTACAACACCGGGAGCACTCCGGCTTCGATCAACTTAGCGACTTTGGCCGGCGAGGGATTCACGTTCGAATATCCTCCGGTGCTGCCGTATGTGATTCCTCCAAACTCGACGGCATCGCAAGCGATGAACATCTGGGTGTCTTTCACGCCCACCTCGACTGCCAGTTTCAGCGCGAACCTGCAGCTCGGTTCGCTTTCGGTGATCCTGTTTGGCTCGGGCGTGACCGCGCCGACGTTGACGAGCGTCGCCGGCTGCTCCGGGAGCGGTCCTTTCAATTGGGGCAGCGTGCCGGCGGGCAGCCCAGCGACTTGTACGTTCGCGTTGCAGAATTTGAATCCGCAAGCGGTGACGGTAACGAGCATCGTCGTCAACGGACTGGGATTCAGCGGACCTGCCGGCGTGGCTGCGCCGCTGACGTTGCAGGCCACTCAATCGGCGTCGTTCTCCGTGACCTTCACGCCGCCGCAGGCGATCGTTTACTCGGGCACGCTTACCATCGGCGCGCAATCGTATGCACTGACCGGGACCGGCCAGCCTCCGCCGCTGCCGACGCCTTCTTTGCAATTCGATTCCGGACCGTTCTTGAGCGCGCAGCAGCGCGTGTTAACGATGACGATTCCGGGCGGCTCGCCGATCGCCGCAGTGGGCTATGTGAACCTCGCGTTCACGCCCTCGACGGCGGTGGTGAAGGACGATTCGGCGATCGTGTTCCTGGTGAACGGCAAGCGGACCATTCCGTTTAGCGTGAGCGCGGGCGCGACTACGGTGCTGTTGAACGGCCAGAGCTCGGCTACCTTTCAAACCGGCACGACCGAAGGGGCGATCACGTTCACGGTGACGACGGCGGCCGCGATGACGGGAGATCCGACGACGAAGATCGCGATTGGAGGGGCGAAGGTGACGATCGATTCCACTAGCGCATCGAAGGAGCGCCTCGGGTTTCTGGACGTCACCATCGTTGGCGCGGACAATACGTATACGACGGGTCCGATGTCGTTTTCATTTGTCGATACCAGCGGAAACCCGATCGGCAGCGCGGTGAGTGCCGACTTCACATCGATGTTCAAGACTTATTACGGGGGCGCGGCGGCGGGAAGTGCATTTACGGCGCTCGTTTCGTTTCCGGTGAACGGCAGCGCGGCCAACATCGGCGCCGTGACGGTCACGCTAACCAACTCGGCGGGTGTGGCAAGCACGGGCTCGCTCACATTTCAGTAATGTTGAAGAATGCTGCCTGTCGCGCTGACGATCGCCGGATCGGACCCCAGCGGAGGCGCGGGTTTGCAAGCCGACCTCAAAACGTTCTATCGCTTCGGAGTTTACGGCGAAGCGGTGGTGACGCTGATCACGGTGCAGAACACCACCGGCGTGGAGCGCGTCGAAACATTGGCGGCGGATCTTGTTTTGGGGCAGATTCGAGCGGTTTTGGACGATATTGCGCCACGCGCGGCCAAGGCCGGCGCGCTGGGAAATGCCTCCGTGATGGAGGCCGTAGCGGTGGCGGCGCGGAGCTTCGGGTTTCCGCTGGTGGTGGATCCGATCATGTTTTCGAAGAATGGCGCCCGGCTTGGGGATGTGTCGTCGCTGGTAGCGCGGGCGTATTTGCTGACACCGAATCTGCTCGAAGCATCGGAGCTGGTGGGATTCACGGTGGACAATCGCGATTCCATGCATCGGGCGGCGGAAGCGCTGATCGGGATGGGTGCGCGGAACGTTCTCGTCAAGGGCGGCCACCTGGTTGGCGACGCACTGGACCTGTTGTATTTAGAGGGCGGCGAGGTGCACGAATTTTCGTCGGCGCGCATCGAGACTCCGCACACGCACGGCACGGGATGCACGTATTCGGCCGCGATCACGGCGGAATTGGCGAAGGGCACGGGCCTGGTGCAGGCGGTGTCGCTAGCGAAGACATTCGTGACCGAAGCGATCCGCAGCAATCCGGGGTTGGGGCGCGGCGCGGGCCCACTGAATCATTTCGCATAGGCGAAAATCCCCTCCCTCACGGTCGGGGTTCGGTGTCGGAATTCATGTGGTGATTGGCGCGGTGGACCATGCTGTGTTGTGGATGCTGGTGCCGCTGGCGTTCGCGATTCTGGTCAGCGGATTGGACGATCTGGTCATCGATGCGGCTTGGGCATGTTCTTGGCTGCGTGGGAAATGGAAGCCCGAGGCGCGGATGTTTCCGCCGGGTCCGCGACAGTTGGAATCGGCTCCGCAACGCGCCATTGCGATTCTGGTGCCGCTGTGGCATGAGCATGAAGTGATCGCGCGGATGCTGGAACATAATCTGGCTTCGATCCGTTATTCGGGTTATCACTTTTTTGTCGGCGCGTATCCAAATGACGATTTGACGCAGGATGCCGTGCGGTCGATAGCGGACCGGTTTCCGAACATACACCTGGCGTTGTGCCCGCACGACGGGCCTACCTCGAAAGCGGACTGCCTCAACTGGATTTATCAACGGCTGATATTGCACGAGGAGCAGACGGGCGAGCGTTTCGACATCATCGTCACGCACGATGCCGAGGATATGATCCATCCCGAAGAATTGCGCTGGATCAATTATTACGCGGCTCGATTCGACTTTATTCAGACGCCGGTGCTGGCGCTGCGCACGCCGTTTTTCGCGCTGACGCACGGAGTTTATTGCGACGAATTCGCCGAATATCACACGCGCGATATGGCGGTGCGTCCGCTGTTGGGCGGGTTCGTGCCGAGCTCCGGTGTGGGGACGGGATACCGGCGTGATGCGCTCGAAAAGCTGGCGCGGTCGGCGGCGAATAAGATTTTCGAGCCGGAGGCGCTGACGGAAGATTACGAAAATGGACTGCGCCTCTACCGCCTGGGATGTTCGCAGACGTTCGTGCCGCTGGTGCATCCGCACGGGACGAAGGAATTCGTGGCGACGCGCGAATTTTTTCCTCAAAACTGGTCCGCGGCAATGCGGCAGCGGACGCGCTGGGTGATGGGAATCGCGCTCCAAACCTGGGAACGGTACGGCTGGAAAGGCAAGCCCGGCGAAGTGTACTGGCTATGGCGCGATCGCAAAGGATTGCTCGCGAATCCGCTGAGTCTGCTGGCGAATTTGGTATTCGTCTACGGCCTGGCGACGGCGATCTGGCAGCGCACATCGTCGCTTTCAGTGGAGCTATGCTGGGCGACGTTTTCGATCCAGTGCGTGCGGCTCGCGGTGCGGATGGCGTGCGTGTCGCGTGTTTATGGAGTGCTGTTTTCGTTGGGTGTTCCGTTGCGCGCAGTGTATGCGAATGCGTTGAACGCGACGGCGACATTCAACGCATTAGGGCGCTATGCCATCGCGCGCGCGCGAAAACGCCCATTAAAATGGCTGAAAACCGATCATGCGTATCCGAATCGCGCGGCGCTACTGGCGCACAAACGGAAGCTCGGCGAAATTCTAATAAGTTCCGGCTATTTGACGGCCCCGGCGTTGAAGGCCGCGCTCGCGACGCAGCCGGCCGGAGTCATGTTGGGCGAGCACCTGGTGCGGACCGGACAACTGAGTGAGGATTCTCTGTACGAGGCACTCAGTTTTCAGCAAGGGCTGCCGATTGGAAACTTCGACGTTCAAAATGTGCCCAAGCAAGTCGCGCATGCGCTGCCGGAGCACGTGGTTCGCGAGTGGGGCGTGCTGCCATTCCGCATCGGCGAAGGCAGTCTTTTTGTGGCGAGCGCAAAGTTGCCGACACCCGAGATCGGTGCATCGTTGCGCTCCTTCACCGCGCTCGAAATTCGATTCCACCTGGTGACGCCGGCAAAATTTGAAATGCTGGCAGCGGCGCTGTTGTAACTTAGAGAGCATGACGGAATTGCTCGAGGCGGCGCTCGACGCGCGTCAACATGCGCACGCGCCGTATTCGCATTTTCTGGTCGGAGCGGCGCTCGAAGATGCTGAAGGCCGCATTCATACCGGCTGCAACATTGAAAATGCGACCTACGGTCTGACCTTATGCGCGGAGCGCGTGGCCGTGTTCAAGGCGATGAGCGAAGGCGTCCGGAAGTTCCGGCGCATTGCGGTCGCGGCCGATACGGAAACGCTGACGCCTCCGTGCGGCGCCTGCCGCCAGATTCTTTGGGAATTTTGCGGAGACATCGAAATTACGCTGGTAAATCCGCGCGGCCAAAGCGAAACGCTGCGCATGAAAGATCTGTTTCCGAGGGCGTTCGATGCGTCTTTTTTATAGTTTTCTATTTTATGTGTGGGCTGCGAAGGCCGCTGCCGTGGATTCGATTTGGACCGCTCGATACGTGGTCACGATGGACGCGCGGCATCGCGTCATCGAAAATGGCGCCATCGCGGTGACCGGAGACCACATCGTCGCGGTGGGCACGCGCGCTGAGATCGACCGGGATTATCAGGCCAAGCAGCGCGTCGACCGGCCCGATGCGATTCTTTCGCCGGGCTTGATTAATACGCACACACACGCGGCGATGTCGTTATTCCGCGGCGTCGCCGACGATATGAAATTGCAGGACTGGCTGGAGAAATTTATCTTTCCGGCCGAGGCGCGCAACGTCGATCGCGAGTTTGTGCGCTGGGGCACGCGCCTGGCCGCGATCGAAATGGCTCTCGGGGGCACGACGACCTACACCGACATGTATTATTTCGAGGAGACGGTCGCCGAAGCGACGAAAGAAGTCGGCTTGCGCGGAGTCCTGGGACAGACCGTGATCGGCTTCCCTGCGCCCGATTACAAGACTCCGAGCGACACACTGGCGGGGACTGAGAAATTTTTCAAGACGTTTGCGAACGATCCGCTGATTGTGCCCGCCATCGCGCCGCATGCGATTTACACCGTGCCGGACGATGTTCTGAAGGCCTGCCGCGTGCTCGCCGACCGTTACAAAAAGCCGCTGGTGATTCATCTTTCGGAGACGAAGCATGAGAACGAGGAGTCGATCGAGAAGCGCGGAAAAACTCCGACGGCCGCCCTCGAAGCAATGGGCGTGCTGAACGGATGGACGGTGGCTGCGCATGGAGTTTGGCTCGACGATGCGGATATGGAGATTCTGAAGGCGCGCGGCACCGGCCTCGCGCACTGTCCTTCGAGCAACATGAAACTGGCGAGCGGGGTCGCGCCGGTGGGGAAGATTCTGGCGCTGGGAATTCCCATGGGGCTGGGCACGGACGGCGTGGCGGGATCGAACAACGATCACGACATGATGGAGGAGATGGATCTGGCGGCGAAACTGCAAAAAGTGACGACCTTCGATCCGACGGCTCTGCCCGCGGAAACGGCGTTCTCGATGGCGACTGATATGGGCGCGCGCGCGCTGCGGCTCGATCGAATGATCGGATCGATTGAGAAGGGAAAGCGCGCGGACCTGATCATGATTCGCCTGGATCAGCCGCATGCGGTGCCGATTTACAACGTGTATTCGCAGCTTGTGTATGCGTTGAAGGCGTCCGATGTGGCGGATGTGATGGTGAACGGACGCGTGATTGTGCGCAATAAGAAAATGTTGACCATCGATCCGGCGCCGGTGCTGGCGAAGGTGGCGGAGTATCGGGAGCGGGTGAAAAAGTCACTGGCGCATTAGCGCTCCCGGGCCGAAGCCTGTGCCACCGGGCAGCACAGGCCTTAGTCCGTATTTACTTCCCTGCGTTAAATCTCTTCTCCGCTTCCGCCCAATTCACCACGCTCCACCACGCGCCGATATATTCGGGCCGGCGATTCTGATACTTCAAGTAGTAGGCGTGCTCCCAGACATCGAGGCCGATTACCGGGAATTTCCCTTCCATGATCGGCGAATCCTGGTTCGCGGTCGAAGCAATTTCCACGCCAGAGCCCTTCTTCAATAACCAGGCCCAACCGGAGCCAAACCGCGTGGTTGCCGCCGCGTTGAATTTTTCCTTGAATGCGTCGAAGCCGCCGAACGAGCCATTGATCGCCGACGCGAGGTTGCCCACCGGCGCGCCGCCGGCGTGTGGACCGAGAATCGTCCAGAACATGGAGTGATTCGCGTGACCTCCGCCGTTGTTACGGACCGCCGTCTTGATCGCCTCGGGCACGATGGCGCAGTTATTCGCCAGCAGTTCCTCGACCGTTTTCCCGGCCAGCTCCGGCGCCGATTCCAGTGCCTTGTTCACGTTCGTGATGTACGCCTGATGGTGTTTCCCATGATGGATTTCCATCGTCTGTTTGTCGATATGCGGCTCCAGTGCATCGGGAGCGTAGGGTAGTGCGGGTAGTGTAAATGGCATTTCTTCTCCTAATTCTCTAGGTAGATGCTTGTTCGTACGCATTCGCTACACGAAACATCGTGGTTTCACTGAAATGGCTCGTGAGAATCTGCAAACCGACCGGTAATCCGCCCGTGGTCAGCCCGCAGGGCACGCTCATGCAGGGAATTCCGGCCAAATCTCCCGTGATGGTGTAAATATCGGACAGATACATGGCTACCGGATCGTCTACTTTTTCGCCGATTTTGAACGCCGGGAACGGAGACACGGGTCCGACAATCGCGTCGACTTGCTCAAACGCCTCGGCGTAATCCCGCGCGATCAGCGCCCGGACTTTCTGCGCTTTGATGTAGTAGGCATCGTAATATCCGGCGCTGAGAACATACGTTCCCAGCATAATGCGGCGCTTGCACTCCGCGCCAAATCCCTGGTCACGCGTTTCGCGATACATTTCGGTCAAAGTTCCGGAGGACGCCGCTCGCGTCGTATAGCGAACCCCGTCATAGCGAGCCAGATTCGCGCTCGCCTCCGCTGTCGCGATGATGTAATAGACGGCGATCGCGTATTGCGTATGCGGCAGCGAAATTTCGCGCACCTCGCAGCCAAGCTTCTTGAGCGTTTCAACGGCAGCATGAACGCGATCGCCGGTGTCGCTGGCCAGACCCTCAAAATACTCGCGCGGCAACCCTATTTTCAAGCCTCGCACGTCTCCATTAAGCGCGGCAGCGTAATCGGGCACCGGCGCCGATGCGGACGTCGCGTCCATCTCATCGCGACCCGCGATCGCTTCGAGCAGCGCCGCAGCGTCTTTGGTCGTCGTTGCAAACGGACCGATGTGATCGAGCGAGCTCGCGAACGCCGTCAATCCGTATCGCGATACGCGGCCGTAGGTCGGCGTCACGCCCACGACTCCGCAGAACGACGCCGGCTGCCGGACCGATCCGCCGGTGTCGGAGCCCAGCGACACCACCGCCGTCCCCTGCGCGACTGCTGCCGCCGAGCCTCCGCTCGATCCTCCGGGCACCCGATCGAGCGCCACTGGATTCCGCACCGGTCCGAAGGCTGAATTCTCGTTCGACGATCCCATCGCGAACTCGTCGCAATTCGTCTTGCCGATAATGATGCCGCCCGCTTGCTCCAGGCGAATAATCGCCGTCGCGTCGTAGGGAGGAATGTAATGCTCCAGCAGCTTCGATCCGCAGGTGGTGCGGAGTCCCTTGGTGACGATGACGTCTTTCACCGCCACCGGAACGCCCGCCAACGCTCCCGGATCCTCCCCCGCGGCGATTTTGCGATCCACCGCCTCGGCAGCCGCCAGCGCGCGCACGGCGGAAAATGTCAGATAGGCGTTGGTTTTCGGATTCTCCCGTTCCGCATGCGCCAGCGCTTCGCGAGTGAACTCCTCCGCGCTGAACTCTCGATGGAGCAGCGCTTGGCGGATCGAGCCGACCGTATGCCTTTTCACCGCTCGATCACCCTCGGAACCTTGAAATACCCGTTTCCCGAAGCAGGAGCGTTTCGAAGGGCCTCGGAATTTGACAAGGTCGGCCGCTCCCGATCCTCGCGGAGCGTCGCCGTCTCTTCCGCTTCGAACAGCACCTGCGCCATCGGCTCAATGCCGGTGGTATCCAGTTCGTTCAGCTTGTCGATATGGCCAAGGATACTGTCCAGATCCTTCGCCATCCGTTCCACTTCATCGTCACGCAATGCCAGCGCCGCCAACTCCGCCACGCGCCGAACTTCCTCTTCGGTAATCCTCATCCTCTTTTACGCGACTGCCTGTAAAGCATATCCAGCACCGGATCCTGCACGTCTTCCGTGCCGCGAGCTCTCTGCGCCCGCTGGGGTTCGCGGCGCTTCGGCATCGGCCGGAAATCGATGTCCGTCACCATCGCCTCGCCGAGCGCTTTTTCCAGATTCCGCACCAGAAACCCGCTCAGCGTCTTCAACTGCCGCTGCCAGATTTGATCCTCAACCTCTACCACCAGCGACCCTCTCACCAGCGCGACCGCACGCGTGTGCTCGGCGATCTTCTTCCCCGCCGCCACGTTCCATGCCGCGCGCGCCCGCAGCTCTGGGTCGTCCACGTTGAGTTTCAATTTTCCGATGAGGCGTCCGGCGCGTTCCATTTTTTGCAATTCAGAGCCGGGGGAAGTCATGATTGTATCAAACATGCTCGCAGCAGGTACGCCCAATCTGATTCTCGCCTCCCAATCGCCGCGGCGCGCGGAACTGCTCACCCTCGCCGGATTCCGGTTCACCGTTCGCGCCCGCCCCGTTGAAGAGGTGCGCGCCTCCGGCGAAGATCCTCGCGACTACGTGACACGGCTGGCCCGCGCAAAAGCCGAAGCCTCTTATCACGACGATCTCGAAATCGTCCTGGGAGCCGATACCGTGGTCGTTCTCGACGATCGAGTGCTGGAAAAACCGCATCACGCCGCCGGCGCCAAGGCGATGCTTCGCGCGCTCTCCTGCCGGGAGCATGTCGTGCTTACGGGAATCTGCCTTAAACACCGCGAGGGTACGATCGTGGATTGCGAATCGACCCGCGTGAGTTTCATCACCCTTGACGAGCGGGAGATCGACGAGTACGTCGCCTCCGGAGAGCCGATGGATAAAGCCGGCGCCTACGCCATTCAGGGACTCGCGTCAAGATTTGTCGACCGCATCGACGGCTGCTACTTCAACGTAATGGGCCTGCCGCTCGCGCTAGTCTACAAGCACCTCAAGGCGATTACCAAACCTCAACGCTAGACACCGCTCCATCCGTCAATTTCACCCGGCCGAACGACGCGTCTTTGGCGGCATAGCTGAACGTCTCCAGCAAATGTCCGTCGTCCGACGTCGTAATCCGCGAGGCCGGCGCACCCAGCTTGAGCAGTTGCTCGCGGCTCATCCCATTGGCGACCGTTTTCAAATCTTCCACCGTAACCTGAGGCGGCGGTGGCGGGGGAGGCGGGGGAGGCGGCAAGATCTCGGGCATCGATTCGACAGCCGGTTTCGGACCACTCGCCCGGTGCCCCGCGGGAGGCGGTGGAGGCGGCACGGACTCGAATCCGGCGGACTCTTTCGGCACTCCCGGGCCGACGTCCAACAACGGCGCGCTCTTCGATTCGTCCGCCGGCGCCTTCGCCGCACTCGCCGCTGCCTTGTCCACCTTGCCGAAGATTGCCGTGATCCCCTCGCTTACCTTTTTGCCCCCGGCGCTGCCAACCGCGCTGCCGGCCGCCGAAGCTCCCACTTCCGTCATGGTCTGCGCTCCAGCGATGGCGACGACAAACGGCATTATGAACAAAACACGGCGCATACTGTACCTCATTTGGCATCGTAACATCGTAATCCGGCGGCGGCATACGGGCGAAATACCTTATCCGCCAGCGAAAAACGCCTGCAAGTGAGGGCGGAGGGACGACTTCAGCGTGCGGGGACTTCGCCCTTAACTGTGGCGATGCCGAAGGGCTCGTCTGTCTCTGCCTGTTTGAATGGAACGCCGCCGACGCGGATCATCACATGCAGTGTGCCCTGCCTGCCATCGTCGATAATCATGTCGCGGGGATTAATCATGGAATCATCGCGCTTTTTAAAGACCCTTTTTTGCGCGGATATATAGACAAAACCGCCATACGGGGCGAAAAATTGCTCCTTGTACGGCAGCTCGACATGCTTCTGCTTCGTCTTGCCGTCTGCATCGCGATAGGTGAGAAAAGCTGAATGCACCGATCCGTCCACCTCGTAGACAATGACGCGCGTTCCCGGATCGCTCGGGTCTTTATATGCCTGCCCCGAATATGCCTGCCCCGAGGCGATCAGAGCCAGCGCGATTACGACAAATATTCGCAGCATGATCTATTTGTGGTCCCGCTTGCCGGTGGCAACCTTCCTGGTGTAGGAATTAACAGGTGTGCCATCCTTGCGGGTGTAAGATCGGACGCGGGTAGTCTTCTGTTGGGCGAACGCAAGACCAGTGAATATCAAAATGGAGATCGCTTTTTTAAACATACCCAAGATAATCGGCTGAAAACCACAGAACTTTAAGTAAATAAAGGTTCTCTTTTTGCCGATAGGTCATCTGTGCGCGGGCATCTCAATCATGCACCACCTAAACGTGGGTCTTTTGAGTTATGATGGAACCGGAGAGCAGATGACCGCGCCTTTTGTAGAACAGCCCTACCAGCTTTATTCACCCGAGGATCATAAATCCTGGAGCCTGCTCTACTCCCGCATGCTGCCGCAGTGGGAAAAATACGCGAACGAACATTTTCTGAAGGGCATTACTTCGCTCGGCCTCCAGCCGGATCGCGTGCCGCGCCTCGAAGACGTGAACCGCTTTCTGCGGCCCTTGACCGGATTCCAAGCTCAAGGCGTCGGCGGCTACCTGCCGGCGTTCATGTTCTTCGACTGCCTGCGCCATCGCTCCTTCCCGACCACCGTCAACATCCGCCACGCCGATCAGCTCGATTACCTGCCCGAGCCCGACATTTTCCACGACATCGCCGGCCATGTCCCGATGCATACCGATCCCGCCTTCGCCGAGGCTCTGGTCCGTTTCGGCGATTGCGCCCACACCGCCGCGGAGATGGTATCGACGCTCGAAGGGGAAACGCTGACCAGCATTATCCGCGCCATGGCGCGCTTCTTCTGGTTCACCATTGAATTCGGCCTGATGCGTTCGAAAAAAGGGCTACGCGTCTACGGCAGCGGCCTGTTAAGCTCGCATGGCGAAATAGAGCATGCCATCAATTCTCCCGACGTTCAGCGCTACCCGATCCAGCTCGAATGGGTGATCAACCAGAGCTTCGCCATCGATCATTACCAGCCTTTGCTGTTCACGGTCGATTCTTTCGATCACCTGTTCAGCCTGGTAAATCAACTGGAGCAATGGATGAAGGACGGCAAGCTGAATCACGTCGCGCCAGGCGAGCCGGGCGTGAATGAAGAGGACCTGATGAGCTTCCTCAACGCTGGAACTAGTTAAGCCGTCGCCTCTACCACTTAGAACTGCGGCTGCTTCACAGATTTTCTCGTCGAAGCGCATCCATGGGAATTGAAGGGAGATCCTTCGGCAGAAATTCCGCCAGATCGCCTAATGCTCGACGCATGCTCTCCGGCGTAACAGGACGCCGCTCGACCGGCTCCTCAACAGACTCTAGCGCATGGATGGCGATCGTCTCTATAGGGACGCCCTGCTCCTCCGCCTTCCGGAGAAGTTTCGCCGCTACCTGCGCTGGCAATTCAAGCTTGAGAGTCATCAGGCACACCCTCTCCTATTCTACGCCGATCGCCTTTCCGGCACGTTTTTCAGGATGCGCTAGAATTGTCCAGTGCAGCCCGATACCGCTCTACAAATCGCTACCTCTCAGCTCAACCGGGTTCGTCAGGAAATTGGAAAAATTATCGTCGGCCAGACGGATGTGGTCGACGGAGTTCTCATCTGCCTGCTCGCCGGCGGCCACGTATTGCTCGAAGGCGTCCCCGGATTGGGTAAGACCACCCTTTTACGCACGCTTTCGCGCGTGCTGCATCTGAAATATTCGCGAATTCAATTCACACCGGATCTGATGCCCGGCGATATCGTCGGCAGTATGATCATCGATAGCGAAGGCGGCAGTCGTGCCCTCCGCTTCCAGCCGGGACCGATATTCACTCATCTATGTTTAGCCGATGAAATCAATCGCGCGACTCCGAAAACGCAATCGGCGCTGCTCGAAGCCATGCAGGAACACACTGTCACCATCGGGAACACCACCCATCCTCTCGAAGCTCCTTTTCTCGTCATGGCGACTCAGAATCCCATCGAGATGGAAGGCACTTATCCGCTCCCCGAGGCGCAGCTTGATCGCTTTCTGATGAAGATTCTCGTCAGATATCCCTCGCGCAGCGACCTCAGCACCATCGTCGAGCGCACCATTCAGAAGGACGAAATCGAGCTCGAAAACGTCCTCGATCGCGACGCGATTCTCGGCCTCCGCGACGTCTGCCATACCGTGCTGGTCGCGCCCCACGTGCAATCTTACGCCATCGATCTGGTCATGGCGACTCAGCCCGGAACCGATCAAACGCATGAGCTGGCGCAAAAATTCATTCGCTACGGCAGCTCGCCGCGCGGCGCCCAGGCGCTGGTCGAATGCGGACGCGTCCTCGCCCTGATGAAAGGCCGCCTCCATCTTTCCACCGAGGATATCGAGGCCGTCGCGCCCGCCGTCCTGCGGCACCGAATCATCCTCAACTTCGACGCCCACGCGGACGGGCAAACACCGGAGACGATCCTCAGTCGCATCATTCCGAGCGTGGGCGCAGCGATTCATAAATAAGTGCCAGAACCGCTCATCGACCGGGCCCTCCTCGAGAAACTCGAACGCCTGACCATTCACTGGCAGAAGTCTCTGCCCGGATTAGTCGGCGGACATAACACCTCGCGTTTCGCGGGCGCAGGCCAGGAATTTCTCGATCACCGCCATTTTCATCAGGGCGACGACCTGCGCGCCGTCAACTGGCGGGCTTTCCTGCGCCTCGAAAAACTGTTCCTCAAGATGTTCCAGCTGGAACCGCGCATCCCCGTGCGCATCCTGCTGGACATCAGCAAGTCGATGGAAACCGGCAAGGATTCCAACAAGTTCGATTACGCCCGCAAGCTCGCCGCCGCCATGTGTTACGTCGGCCTGGTGCGGCTCGATTCCATCTGCCTCCAGCCGTTCTCCAACAATCTTGGCGACGCCTTCCTCGCGAGCGGCGGCCGTCATCGTTTCCAGCAGGCGGCGACGTTTCTGTCGAATCTCCAGATCGGCGGCGCGACCAATTTCTTCGGCGCGGCGCGCGATTTCATCTCCAAGTATCCGCAACGCGGCCTGGTCATCGTGATCTCGGATTTTCTCGACGATGCCGATTGCGAGAAACCCCTGCAATATCTCAGCGACTTCGGCCATGAGCTGATCCTCACCCAGATCTGGGCCGACGAGGATCGCGAGCCGCCCTGGGATGGCGAGCTCGATCTCGAAGACTCCGAAACCGGCCTGCATGTCGAGCTGGCCTTCGATTCCAGCGCCCGCGCCCAGTACACCGCGGCCTTCGATGAGTACGCCCAGCACCTTCGCCATGTCGCTTTGCGCAATCGAGGACGTTACGTCGGGATACCGACGAGCGTCCCAGTAGAAGACGCTCTATTTGGACCGCTGGTGCGGAGTGGAGCGATTGAATAAGACGAAGTGAACTTTCTCAACCTCAGCCTCGGCGAACTTCTCGGCATGGCCGGAGCCATCTCGGCGGGCGTCGTCGCGCTGTACCTGCTCGATCGCTCCAAGCGGCGCCAGGTGGTAGCCACGCTGCGCTTCTGGACCGCGGCCGATTCGCGCACGGAAATGAAGCACCGCAAGCGCATCCAGCAGCCCTGGAGCCTGCTGCTCCAATTGCTCAGCCTGCTCTTCCTGCTGATCGCGCTCGCGGGACCCCGGCTCGGTTCCGACGACTCCGGCCGCGATCATGTGCTCATTCTCGATACGTCCGCGTGGATGCAGGCCCGCGCCGGAAGAACCACGTTGATCGACGAAGCACGCTCCGCCGCTCTCGCCTATGTGAAAGCGCTCCCTTCGCGCGACCGCGTCATGCTGGTTCGTGCCGACGCTCTCGCCACTCCGGTCACCGCGTTTGAGGCCGATCGCCAAATCCTCAACGACGCGATCCGTCAATCGCAACCTGGCGCGTCCGCTTTGAATCTGGCGCAAGCTCTCGAATTCGCGCAGCGGGTCCAAAAACTGCAAGCCCAGCATCCAGGCGAGATCGTCTTCGCCGGTGCGGCCCGCGTTCCCGAGGACGAAGCCTCTTTAGCCACTGTCCCTTCCAATCTCCGGGTGCTCGCGGTAAATGGCGCCCTCGAAAATGTCGGCCTCCGCAAAATCGGTTTGCGCCGCTCCACCTCCGTCGCCGATAGCTGGGACATCTTCGTGTCCTTACGCAACTACGGACTGAAGCCGCGCGACGTCGGCTTGGAATTGCAGCTCGGCGGCGCTCCCGTCGGTTCAAAAACTTTTTCCTTGAAGCCGGGGGAGGAGCAGCAGGCGACCTTTACCTATCGCACCCACGCCGCTGGATATCTGGAAGCGCGCCTCAACGCGCGCGACGCTTTCCCGCAGGACGACCGGGCGGTGGTCGAGATTCCTTCGGAAAAGCCTCTGCGCGTCGTGGTCTACTCGAACGAGCCCGCGCTGCTGAAGCCTCTTATTTCGTCCAATCAGGTTAACGCGGTATTCGAACCGCCCGCGAAATACGATCCGCAGGTCAAAGCCGACATCGTCATCCTGGACCGTTTCGCTCCGCCGCAGCGCCCGAAAGCCAGTTCGATTTGGATTGAGCCTCCCGCCGCCGGCTCGCCGATCCCGGTTAAAGGCACCAGAACCGGCGTCAAGCTCGACGCGTGGCGCACCGATACTCCGCTGGGCGCGGGTCTCAGAACCAAGGACGTGCTGCTGGCCTCCGCCGAAATTTTCACGATTGCCCCCGGCGATATCGCGGTTGCCGAATCGACCGAAGGCCCGTTAATTGTGGCGCGCCCCGGCTCGCCGAAAATCGCGGTCCTGGGCTTCCATCCCGTAAAATCGTCGATGAAGTACGAGCTGGCCACGCCGTTGCTAATCGCGAACACCTTGCGCTGGATGGCTCCGGACGTTTTCCGCAGCCGCGAAGTACAAGCCGGAACCGTCGGCACCGTCACCGTACCGGTCGAGCGCGGCACCGACCCCGCGGCCGTCCGCGTCATCACAGAGGACAACCGACCGCTACCGTTCACCATCGAAGACAACGTGCTTCGCTTTTTCTCCGGTGCACCCGGCACCGTCCGGGTTCTGACGGGCGACCGCGAACTGGTCTATTCGCAAACGCTCCCCGACGTAGCGGAATCGCTTTGGCGTCCGCCGTCGACCGTTCGTAAAGGAATCCCGCGCCCCACCGGCAACGGCGTCTCGTCGACAGATATCTGGCCTTGGTTCGCGGTTCTAGGCGCGTTAGGCCTGCTGTTGGATTGGCTGCTATTCGGACGCAGCCGCGCCTACCGTCTAATCCGATCCGCGTGGAGAAAAGCCGCATGAAACTCTCAGAAATGCGTTTCTCTGCGTTCTCCGCGTCTCTGCGTGAAAGGTTTTCTTCATGACCTTCGACCGCAACTGGGTTCTGGTCCTAGCTTGGCTACCCGTAGCCTGGGCTGTCTTCGAATGGCGTCGCACCCAGCGGCACTTGGCGCTAGTCCTGAAAGCTCTCTCTTTCGTAGCAGTCCTACTCGCGTTGGCCGAGCCTCACATAGCCACGACTGAAACGAAGGTCGCGCTCGCGGTCCTGGTCGACACTTCCGCCAGCGTCTCCCAATCCGACCTCGATCGAGCCTCGCAACTCGCCGCCGCGATTAACGACGAAAAGGGCCGCCACTGGGTTCGCGTGATTCCCTTCGCCCGGTCGACGCGCACTCTCGACGCCACCGAAGGCAAGCCCTGGAAGTTGCGCCTGACCGCCGGCGAATCCGGACGCGCCACGGATTTAGAAGCCGCGATTCGCGAAGCCGTCGCATCTCTGCCGGCCGGCATGGTCCCGCGCGTCGCCCTGATTTCAGACGGCAAGGAGAACAAAGGCAGCATCGCGAGAGCCGCCTGGCAGGCGCAACAACTGGGCATCGCGATCGATACTTTCGCGCTGAAAGGCCGCCCCAAACCCGCCCTTCGCCTCGAATCGATTTCGCTTCCGTCGTTGGCCTTCACCGGCGAGCAATTTCCCATCGACCTCGTCGTTTCCGCGCCCAAAGCCGAGACCGCCGAAGTCGAGATGGCCGCCGAAGGCCACTCGCTCGGCAAGACCACCGTGTCATTGAACGCGGGCGAAAATCCAGTGCGCCTCCACGCGGCGTTGAACACGCCCGGCGCGCTCGACCTCTCGATCGCGATTCGCAGCGGCGCTGGTAGCACAGGTGATAGCGAAGTCCGTTACGACCAGGCCGTCACCTTGAAACGCCCGAAAATTCTGTACGTCTCCCAGGACGCTGGCACCGTCGATTCGCATCTCTCCGCGACGCTCGCGGCCGCCCAGTTCGATATCGACCGCGTGAGCGACTTCACCAGCGGCGACCTGACGCCGTACCAGCTCATCATCTTTAATAACTGGGATCTCGAAGCGATCGCTCCGGCCCGCAAGGAGGAGCTGGAGAAATACGTCAAGCAGGGCGGGGGATTGCTGGTCATCGGCGGCGAACGCAACGTCTACTCGGAAGGCAAGAAGGTGGAGGATGCGCTCGATCGCACGCTTCCCGCCAAACTTGCGCCGCCGCGTTCCCCGGAAGGCACCGCGGTCGTCCTCATCATCGATAAATCGTCCTCCATGGAGGGCCGTAAAATCGAGCTGGCCCGTCTTGCCGCCATCGGCGTGGTCGATAATCTCCGCCCCATCGATCTGGTCGGCGTGCTGATCTTCGATAACTCCTTCCAATGGGCCGTCCCTCTGCGGCGCGCCGAGGATCGCACGCTCATCAAGCGCCTGATCTCCGGCATCACGCCTGACGGAGGCACGCAAATTTCGCCCGCTCTCAACGAAGCCTTCCGCCGCATTATGCCCGCCAACGCGACCTTCAAACACATCGTGCTGCTTACCGACGGAATCTCCGAAGAAGGCGATAGCCTCGATCTTTCGCGCGAAGCGCTGCTGAAGAAAGTCACCATCTCGACCGTCGGCCTGGGGCAGGACGTCAATCGCGCCTATCTCGAAAAAGTCGCGCAATACGCCGGTGGAAAATCGTACTTCCTCAACGAGCCCGCCGGCCTGGAACAAATTCTTCTCAAAGACGTCATGGAGCACACCGGTTCCACGGCAGTAGAAAAGCCTCTTGTCCCCGAAGTCGTCCAGCATGCCGAGATTCTGGAAGGCACCGGCATCGAAACCGCTCCGGCTCTCAAAGGCTACGTGAAGTTCATCGCCAAGCCTACCGCCGAAACCATTCTTTCGATCGATAAAAAGGACCCGCTGCTCTCGCGCTGGCAGTATGGCCTGGGCCGCTCCGCCGTCTTCGCCTCCGATGCGAAAGCGAGATGGGCCGCCGATTGGATTACTTGGAAGGGTTATGACAAATTCTGGACCAACTTGAGCCGCGACCTGCTGCCGCACGCCCAAGCCGGTGAAGCTTCCATCGAGTTCGATAGCGCCAACGGCGACCTGCTCGTCGAATATCGCCTGGGCCGCGACGTTCCCGAACCCTCGCCCCTTCCAGGCATTTTTGTTTTAGGCCCCGACGGATTCCAGCAACCCATCGCAATCAAGAAAGTCGCCACCGGAGTTTTTCGGGGCCGCATCCAGATCGGCGCGAGGCAAGGCCTGTTCCGGGTCCGCCCCCTGGTCGAATCCCGTGCCTTCCCCGAAGCCGGCCTCTATCGCCCCGAAGCCGAATTGGCGGACTACGGATCAAACGTCGCTCTGCTCAAACAGGTAGCCGAGTTCACCGGAGGCCGTTTCGAACCCAGTCCCAAATCGATGTTCGACCCCGGCCGCCGTCAGATCCCTTCAACCGTGAGCCTGTGGCCCGGCTTACTTGGCTTGGCGATCGCCCTCAATCTAGCCGAACTAATCCTAAGAAAATGGAAAGGCATAACCGGCCAGGCCTAAGGAACAGGAATGCCACACATCGCGAAAACCGGGACTGACCACTCTGTCCCAAGGCGCCACGATTCGCGCGCAGACACGCCACATCCCCCCGCCGCGTGGACAGAGCGGTCTGTCCCGGCTTTCGCCCCGTCACCATGCTTCTGCTAGCTGCCCAGGTAATTCTGCTAGGCACCGGAACCCCCAACGCCGAACCCGACCGCTCCGGCCCCTCCTTAGCCGTCGTCGCGAACGGCACTCCTTATATCGTCGACTTCGGCCCCGGCATTGTCCGCCGAGCGGTCGCGGCACACATCACGCCCTCCGATCTGAAAATAGCCTTCGCCACGCATCTCCACAGCGACCACACCGCAGGCTTGCCCGACCTGATCTTCACTCCCTGGACGCTGGAACGAACGGTTCCGCTAGAACTTTACGGCCCTCGCGGTCTCAGCGCAATGGCGAATCACATTGAACACGCCTACAGAGAAGACCTTCAAGTAAGACTCCACGGTGGCGAGCCTTCGAACAAAACCGGCTATAAAGTAAACGTCCACGAAATCAAACCAGGCGCAATCTTTCGCGACCGGAACGTAACCGTAACCGCCTTCCGAGTCCAACATGGAGATTCGCGAGAAGCCTTCGGCTACCGCTTCGACACGAGTGACGGTCGCAGCATCGTAATCTCCGGCGACACCGGACCAACCGACGCAGTAATAAAAGCCTGCCACGGCTGCGACGTGCTGATTCACGAAGTCTATTCCACCGCCGGCTTCGCCAAACGACCTCCGGAATGGCAGCGCTACCACGCGAGATATCACACGTCATCGGAACAATTGGCGGAAATCGCCACCAAAGCCCATCCCGGACTGCTGGTGTTAACGCACCAACTTTTCTGGGGCACCAGCGAACAAGATCTGCTAGCCGAAGTGACTCGCCTCTATAAAGGCAAAGTAGTCAGCGGCCACGACCTCGACGTGTTCTAGCGAGCAAGGCTAAATCGCGAAAAATGGGGACAGACTTCTCTGTCCCAAGGCGCCGCAATCCCCGTGCAAACACGCCACACCGTTGCGCCGGTGGACAGAGCGGTCTGTCCCCATTTTTCGCCCCTTCCACTAGAGCCTGCCTTTAAGCGCGCCACCCATGCTCATCATTTATTGATACCCTTATCGCCGAGGATCTATCCTATGTCAAAATACTTGACCCTGTCGTTGACTCTGCTCCTCCTCTCCTCCTGCGCGAAAAAGGAAGGCATCATCGCTGCCGGCCCCAACTTTGAGAAGGACCTCCAGACGGCTCTGATCCAAGCCAAGCCCGGAGCCGTCATCGAACTTCCCGAAGGCACCTTCAACATGACCGGGACGCTCTCGCTTACAGTTGCCAATGTCGCCATACGAGGCCAAGGCATCGGTAAAACCGTGCTCTCCTATAAGAACCAGACCTCCGGTGCGGCCGGCATTCAGGCAACCGGCGATCACTTCACTCTTGAAGGGCTCACCATTCAGGACACCAAGGGCGACGGCGTCAAGATCAACGACGCCGACGGCGTCACCATTCGCAAAGTGCGCGCCGAATGGACCGGCGGTCCGAACGAGAAGAATGGATCCTACGGCATCTATCCCGTGAAGTGCAAGAACGTCCTCATCGAGGATTCCGCATCCTCCGGCGCCGCCGACGCCGGGATTTACGTCGGCCAGTCGAAAAATATTATCGTGCGCCGCAACACCGCCGAGTATAATGTCGCCGGCATCGAGATCGAAAATTCGGAAGCCGCCGACGTGTATGACAACGTCGCGACCAACAATGCCGGCGGCCTGCTGGTCTTCAGTTTGCCGGACCTGCCCGTGAAAGGGAGCCGCAACACTCGCGTCTTCAACAACCAGGTCTATTCGAACAACACGCCGAACTTCGCGCCCAAGGGCAACATCGTGGCGAAGGTGCCGACCGGCACCGGAATTATCGTCATGGCCACGCATAACGCGGAGTTTTTCAAGAACGCGATTCACGACAACAATACCGTGAACATCTCGATCATCAGTTATCTCTCGACGGGCAATCCGATGAACGATCCGACGTACGATCCCTACGTTTCCGCGATCTATGTTCATGACAACCAGATCGGTGCGGGCGGGACCAATCCGGCAGGCCTCGCCGCCGACATCATTGCGCCGAAGTTCGGCAAGCTGCCCGGAATCATGTGGGACGGCATCGTCAATGCGAAGGACCCGGACCCGCACATCTGTATCGCAAACAATGGAGACACCCAGTTTCTCAACTACAACGCAGGCGGCGCCTTCAAAAAAGTTAGCAGCGATCTGAAAGCTCACACCTGCACTCTCCCTTCGCTGACCGCGATCGAGATCGCGTCGTTAGGGACGCACTAAAGTGGCTTTTGTGGCGCACGCACTCGTGCGTGCCGCGTCGACACTCGTGTCGACGCCCGTGGTGCCTCTCGTTGCAATCATGCTTGCGCTCGCCGGATGCGGCAAAGAAGTCCGCTCTCATCTCAACGAACCTTATCCCAAAAAACTCTCCGTCTGGAAGCTCTTCACAGGAGCGGATCTCAAACCGAACCGCGGCGTGATCCCCTACGAGCTGAATACCGCGCTCTTCACCGACTACGCCACGAAGCGCCGCTTCGTGTGGATGCCCCCCGGCCAGCCCGCAACCTACAAATCCGATGACACCTTCGATTTTCCAAAAGGAACGATTCTTTCAAAGACCTTCTCCTATCCCGACTCGCAGGGCAAAGAGCGTCTCATCGAAACCCGCCTGCTCGTCAGCTCGAGCACCGGATGGGTCGCTCTCCCATACGTGTGGAACGCCGCGCAGACCGAAGCGACGCTGGACGTCAACGCCGATCCGGTCGAAATAAACTGGAGCAGCCGAAACATCCATTACGTCATCCCCAACTCGAACCAGTGCAAGGAGTGCCACGATCAGAGCAAGGTCACGGGCCCGATCGGTCCTAAGGCGCGCCATCTGAACCGGGACTTCGATTATCCCGAGGGACGTTTCAATCAGCTGGCTTATTGGACCAGAATCGGATACCTTCAAGGCGCCCCCGACCATGCTCCGAAGCAGCCCGTCTGGGACGACCCCTCCACCGGTTCGCTCGATGCCCGCGCCCGCGCCTATCTCGAGGTGAACTGCGCGCACTGCCACAGCCCCAACGGCTCCGCCAGCAACACAGGTTTGTATCTCACGGATTTGCAGACCGACCCCATGCGCATAGGCTTTTGCAAGACGCCGGTCTCGGCTGGGAACGCGTCCGCCGGCATGCTGTTCGACGCGGTGCGCGGCCATCCGGAGCTATCGATTCTAGCGCACCGCATGGCGTCCGACGAGCCGAAGATCATGATGCCGGAAATCGGCCGCACCATCGTCCACCACGAAGGTGTGGAGTTGATTCGCGAATGGCTCGCATCGCTGGATGGCGGTTGCGATCTCCCGCGTCCTACGATTTAGCGTTCAAACCGCTCCCGCCCTCGTCATCCGCCGTTCCGGCTTCGGCGCCGCGGGACTAAAGCACTGGAGTCGCAGCCCGGACAACTTCCCAGGCAGCGCTTCAAAAGCCCGTTCCACGACAACGCGAACATCCTCAGGCGCGCCGGACGCGCGCAGGTTCAACAGCAAATGGTGGCTGCCGGCCGGGGAAGCGTCGAGCGCGCCTTCCACCGCCGGCTCCTCTCCGTTGGCGCAAAGTGCCGCTTTGAGAGAGCCAGTGGACGCGTGATCGAGCGCCTTCAGATGCACGATAGAAATTTTGGCCTGCGTAAGCTCGCGATCTAACCGGTCCAGAAACGGACCCAGCAACATGGCCGGCGAAAGAGGCGGATCGCACGCCAGATCCGCTTCGGCATTCAGCCACGCGAGCGCCGCCTCGGCCCGCGCGTAGTGATCGTAATCGATATCGAGGATTGTGCCACCGAGCGCGAGCCTGCCCGACATGATTTCATCGAGCCACAGGGCGACGCCTTGGCCAGTACGCGCGCTAATCTGTCGCGTGCGGATTCCTTCGAAGAAGAGTGGGTCGGGGTACAAATCGGACTTGGTGAAGCACACCAGATCGGCTTCTTCCAATTGCTTTTGGAACAGGAAGGCAATGTCGGGATTCTCCAGTTGCTGCGCGCGTCGCGGGTCGACCAGCAAAGTCAGCGGCGCAAGTTGAAAGTCCTCGCGATAAGCATCCTGAATCGGCTGGAGAATCGTCGCGGAGAGATCGGTGCAGCTTCCCACCGGCTCGGCGAAAATCACATCGGGCGAACGTGCGCGAAGCTGTTCCGCGATGCGAATCAGTTCGGAGAAGCGGCAGCAGAAGCATCCGCCAGTGACCTCGCCCGCCTCGAAACCGTCCAATCGCGCGAGTTCCGTATCGACCAGAGACTCGCCCTGATCGTTCAGGATGATCGCACAACGCAGCCCGCGATCCGCAAGCACGCGCGCAGCGGCCAGAATCAATGTGGTCTTGCCCGCGCCCAGGAAACCTCCGACGATCGCCAGATGTGGACGCGCGCTCATGCGTGAATCCGCAGCACACTGCCCGCCGCGATCACCAGCGGTTCCTCGAACTGGACCACCACGCGCGCGCCCGCATGCTCCACTTTATGCGCCACTGCTTTTCCGTCGATCGTCGCAACCGTGCCCGCACCTATGAACTCGCAGGACCGGCAGGGCAAGGTTCCATGAAGCACCTTGATTTCAAGTCCCGCTCCGGTGGAGAAGGTTCCCCAACCGGTGCCCGTCGACCAGAAGCATGTAAAATGATCGCTCTTGACGCGGGGCAGGGCAGTCACCGCCGCTCGTGCGCCATGGTATCGGAAGCCGCTCAAAGCGAGCACGCCCGACCAAGCCGACATCGCGCGCGCATAGTGATGCCCGCATTCCGGCTCATCCCACGGGTTTCGTTTCTCGCCATCGTAACGCGCGCGAACGTTTTCTATGCACTCCACTCCCTCGCGCATCATTCCTGCGTAAAGCATGTGCGCCGCGATCGTATATTCAAGCCCGGTCCACGACTCGGCGTAGTACGGAAATGGAATCCGCGGACGCTCGGCTTTGCCGTAATCGCAAACCACCATCGCCGCTTCGTCGTTCAGGGCATACGTACGCTGCACCGAATCGTGATCCGCAAGCGACCGTTTGTGGTTGTATCGATAAATCGACGCCAGCGTTTTCTTCGCGTGATCCTCTGAGACTAACGCGCCCAGCCCGGCGACCTCCGCCAGATATTGCCCCACCAGTTGATCCACCAGGCACCCTTCTCCCACCTGGTATTGCGGATGTTCCGTGTCGTCCGCGCCCATATCGCTGCGCAGCGACGGCGCGATTTTCTCTTTCGAAAATCCCCGAATCTTCTGCACGTAAAACTCGCCGTTAAATAAATTTGCGTCGATCCATTTCCGCCCCGATTCGAACAGCCGCCGGTATTCCGCCGCCGAAGAATCGCCCACAGCCCGCGCCATCTCCTCGCCCGCGCGCAGCGCCGCCAGATAATAAATCCCGCACATCGGATTGGGACCGTAGAACTCGACGTCGTACGTATTGTGCTGCACCCCTTCGAGCACGCCGTCCTTATCGGCGTCCCAACCGCCCGGCACCCATGCGAATTCCAGTCCTTTTTTAATACGCGGCCACATCCGCCGCAGCCACTCCGTGTCCCCCGATAGCGACCAGTCGAGGTAAGCGTGCACGATCTGTCCCATCTGTCCGTCGGTGGCCGCGAAGCCTGACCGCTCCACTCCATCGGGCAGCAACTGGCGAAAGTGCATCGCGCCCGCATCGTCCATCGAGTATCCGAACGCCGCCCCGCGCAGCGACCGCGCGAGCGATGGAAATAGATGAGGCGTCGCGGTCTCGTAATTCCACACGTGCGTGCAATTCCCGAAGCAGCACCCGTTGTGGTCGTTGACCCCTTCGAATCCATGGAACTCGCCATCGGCCGTCCGGAAGCAAGTCGTGCTCGCGAGCGTCGAAAGATTGGCGCTGGCCGCCTCCTTCACCACCGCGGGCAGCGTGCTCTCGCGAAACGCCTGCGCGAACATGCGAGTCCCGCCTTCGAGCCGTTTCAGATTCGCCGCGACGTATTCAGCCGCCGCCAGCGCCGTAGGAAACCGCGTGCAATAGTGATTCCCGATGATCGTTTTCCCTTGCCCTTTCGGAGCCGTCCAGCCGCACCACTCAGGCGTGCGATTCGGGAATCGCCACGCAAGAAAAAAGGTAAACTCGGCCACGCCGCGCGGCAAAATCGCACGATGCAGCGACACCACGCCGACCGCGTTGTGCGGATCGGGCTCGGCCGCAAGCAGCCCGTCATCCGAGAAATCGTCCCAGAACAGCATAGGCGAATTCCACCAGCGCCCCTGCGGCCATCCCCGCCAGATGTCCATACGTGTATCCGCATGTGTATCCGGTGTGTTTGGCGAACACAGAACAAATTCGCCGCGCATCGGATCTTCTTGAGGCAGCTCCGGGCTGTGCATCGCGAGCCCCGAGAGCGTGCCGCTCACAAGCGCTTCGTTTTGCCCCTTCATCGGATTATCGATGGAAAATGCGATCGAGACCGCGGCCTTCGCCGCCCCGGGGTTCGTTACCTTATATCGCAGCACCGCAACCGGCAGACCGAATTCATCCGCCTCATGCGGGATGAATGGCGAGAACGCTTCCAGCGAGACACTGACAGGCAGCGAGTGGTCGTCAAAGTCGATCCGAGCCAGCGGATATTCCCCGGTGAATTTCGCCGACTCCAATCGGGAAAGTCCCGGCGCGTTATTCGACCCGAGCCCCGACGATCCTTCATAAGGCGGCAGGATGCGAGCCTCCAGCACACGCGCAACAGGTTTCGCGTTTCCACTCCGCGCCCAAATCGCGGGCATGGCGTAGTTCGGCGAAAAGCCTTTGTTGGGTTTGTTGAAGATTTCCCAGTCGCGAAGCTGACCGCGTCCCCCCAGGCTGATGCTCCCCGCCCCGACGCCGCCCAGCGGAAACGCAATCATCTTCAATCGGTTGCCCGAATAAACGCGCGGATAATCGGTAACTGTCGCGTGGGGCTGGGCGCCTGGCTGAGCAATGCTTACCTGCGATGCGCCCGCCGCCACCGCCGCCCGTTGGAAGAAGGTCCTTCTGTCCATCGGGCCCAGTGTATCTATTTTCTAACTACTTTCGTTCGAAATAAAGCGTGATCGCCTTCTGCCCCGGCTTGGCGACGTTCGCCATCAGAGTGCCATCGGCCGCCATCGTGTAGCTCTCGACCGTAGTCACGCCCGCTTGCGTGGTGGTCACTTTCAACACGTCGTGATCCCACCGCGCCTTGCTCTTCAGCTCTTTCCCGGCATGAATCGTGGCGTTGTTCTGGCTGTCGGTCATGTCTTTATAGAAGTAGGTTTCCGTGGCGCCTTCATACGCGAAACTGCGGGAGACGGAAATGTCGCCTTGCCGCTCGTTGATCGTCACGGTGCCGGTCTGTATGACGGGCTGTCCGCCGAAATCGCTTTTGGTGGGCACCAGCGTCCATGTGCCGTTGAGTTCTTTATGGTCGTGCGCGAAGGCAGAAAGCGCGAAGAGCAGAGTAATGAAAGTCTTCATAGAGAGTCTTCCAGCACGCGCGCCGCCGTTCGAGTAAGTGTTACGATAGCAGGCTCGTCCGCGACTTCCCCGGCAAAGATTACATGGTTCACAGCGAATTCTGCACGGTGATTATCGGCCCGCATAGCAAAACCTCACCGCCGCGTGCCGCTTCTCCGCATCCTCCGCGTCCCACACCAACTCGCTTGGCTCGCGATTCAACGCAAGGTGCAACGCTTGCTCGGCCGCGAACCGGTCGCGGGGGAAGCACTCGATATAAATCACTCCCGATGTCCGCCGCGCCACCGCGATGAGTTGCTCCGTGGGTTCCGCTCGCGCCAGAAATTGTGAGCGCTTCCGCGTCCATATAACCCCGACATTAGCGATCAGCATCACCGCGGCCACGGCCCAAAACGCGCGCCGATCCAGCGCGCGCAGTGTGATCAGCGCAGCCCCCACGACCAGCGCCAGACCGGCGCTGGCAAGATACGTCTGACGGCTCGGCACAAACGTCATATACGTCAGGAACGAGTACGGAACCAGCGCGATCCCAATCCACAGCAGCCCGGCCGCTACTTCCAGACGCCTGCTTCGCGCCGCCGCCAAAAATACCAGCGCGGCTAAACCCCACACCCACAGCACCCTCCAGAAACTACGCGTCCAGGCAAGCAGGAAAGGAGCGTGCCAAGAAAAACTGCCGTCTTGAAACCGGAACGAGTTGCCGCCTCCGCACAATATCAGCGCTATGTGGACGGCCGCCGCGGCGCAGAACGGCAGTAACCATGCCAGCTTCACTTTTTTTTCGGAGCCCGTCAAGACCGGCAGAGCCATCAGCGGGATCCAAATCACCGCCGACTCCTTGCTCAGCAGGGCCATGCAAAATGCGGCCAGCGAGCCTGGCAGCCACACCCATCCTCCTCCGCGCAGAAACCGGAGCCATGCGAGCATCGCCGCCGCGCCGAATAGAAATTGCAGCGTCTCGTTGCAGGCGCTGATCCACATAACGGCTTCCTGGTGCCCTTCGTAAATCGCGAAGAACGCCGCTGCGAAAAACGCAAGTTCCGTGCCGAATCCGGGCCATGCCACCAGGATTGCGAAAAGCAACCAGGTGCATAGAACATGCAGGGCGATCATCGCGACATAGAATCGCGATGCCCTCAGCCCTTCTACTCGCTCGATCGTATAGAGGAGCCAATACGAGGTCGCGCGCGGCCGGAACACATCGTTTCGAAGCATCTCCGGCCAACCCGCAACAGGCCCCCAAATCCGGGCCTGGACGATATTCCCATAATCGTCTTCAATCAAAGGCTGTTGCGGGACTAATAAATATGTCAGGACGCAAAGTGCGGCCAGAGTCCCCAACCAGCGAAATCTCACCCCGCCAGCCCCGCCCGCTCCAGCAACGCATTCGGGTCCGGATCCCTCCCCATGAACGACCGGTACAGCTCCGCCGGATCCTGGCTATCCCCCTTCGACAAAATCTTTTCCCGATAATCACGCCCCGCACCGGCGCTAAACACGCCCTCGCGTTTGAACCGCGTAAACGCATCCGCGTCCAGCACCTCGGCCCATTTGTACGAATAATATCCCGCCCCATACGCCACCGGACTCGCGAACAAATGCGTAAATCCCGTGATCATCGCATAATTCCCGGGCAATGGAGCCGCCGCGAACTGCTGCAAGATCGGCCGCGACCACTCCACTGGATCGCCCTTTTCCGCCGACCACTCCCTATGCAGCGCCAGATCGACATACCCAAATCCCAGTTGCCTCATCTGCGCATTCGCCGCTCGAAACGTCTTCGCCCGTTTCATCTTCTGAAACAGCGCCTCTGGAATCAACTCGCCAGTCTGAAAATGCCGCGCAAACAAATCCAGCGATTCGCGTTCCCAGCACCAGTTCTCCATGATCTGCGAAGGCAGCTCGACAAAATCCCAGGCGACGCTGGTTCCAGCCAAACTCCGCACCTCGACCCGGCTCAACAAGTGATGCAGCAAGTGTCCGAACTCATGAAAAATCGTCTCCACTTCGCGATGGGTCAATAAAGCGGGTTTCCCGTCAACGGGTCGCGTAAGATTCCCGCAAATCAACCCCAGCTTCGGCAACAGCGCATCCATCCAGGCTCCGCCGCGCTTATTTTCGCGCGGAAACCAGTCCGCGTAAAACGATCCCGAATCCTCAATCGCGTAAGTCTTCACCGACGCATCCCACACCGGCACGCCTTCCTCTTCCTTCACCACGATCCCCAGCACGCGCCCGAAAATTTCAAACATCCCTGCGACAACCCGGTCCAGCGAAAAGTAAGGCCGCAGCTCTTCTTCATCGAAATCGTACAACGCCAGCCTTTGTTTCTCCGCGTAATAGCCGATGTCCCACGGCGCGAGCTCCCGCCCCGCGAACGCCTCCAACTCCGCATTCTCCTCGCGAAATCTTTTTTCGGTTTTCTTTCGCAGATCCCCCAAAAAAGTTTGTGCGCGTTCGCCCTTATGCGCCATTCGGTCGTCGAGAACGAGGTCCGCGAAATCCGCAAATCCCAGCAACCGCGCCTTCTCCCGCCGCAATTCCAAAATCCTAGCGATCAACGGACGATTGTTAAACGGCTCGACCGCTCCGCGCAAATTGAACGCTCTCCATACCTGCTCCCGCACCGCCGCATCGTCCAGGTAAGTCATCGCCGCCAGATAACTCGGACCCTGTAGCGTGAATCGCCACCCCTCGACGCCCTTCGCCTCCGCCGACGCCTTCGCCGCTCCTACTGCCGAGGGAGGCAGCCCCGCCAGCTTCGCCTCGTCGGTCAAAACCAGCTCCCACGCATTCGTCGAATCCAAAACATTTTCCGAAAACTTCGTCGTGATCTCCGCCAGCGCCACGTCGATCTCTTTCAGCCGGGCCTTCCCCGCCACGTCCAAATCCGCCCCATGCCTCTTGAACGAATCGATAGTCTTCGTCAAATATCTCTTCATCGTTCCCTTCAGAGTCCTGGCCTCCTCGGTCGCGGCGTAGGTTTTCATCGCATTCCACAGCGCCTCATTCAACACCAGCCCCGAATAAAACGCGCTAACCTTCGGCTGCACCGCGTTATAAGCCGCCCGCAATTCCGGCGTAGTCGCGACACTCTCCAGGTGCCTGACCACCGCCATGGCGTAATCCAGATTCTCCGTCATCGTATCGAGCGCCAGCAGCGGATCTTTACTGTGAGTAGTCTCCTCCAACCTCTTCTGAGCCCGCTTAAGCAGCTCATCGATCGCCGGCTCGACATCGGCCGCCCGAATCTTGTCAAACGGAACACGGAAAGAAATTTCAAGCAACGGATTCATAAAGAAAACCCCAGAGTAACATCGTCCCCGACTCCTTCATCTCCCAACCCCGTCGTGCTTCGTGGCGCACGCACTCGTGCGTGCCGCGTCGACACTCGTGCCGACGCCTCCGTGGGTAGTGTCCTAAAAATGCAGGCGGGCATCACGGATCGCATCTGGAATATTGCGGACTGTTATCCTGAGCGTAATGGCACGCTGGAACAAATATTTCGGCTTGGCATTCGTCGGATTGATTCTGGGAACCGTCATCCTCCCGTTTCATGACTATTTCATAGAACTACAGCCGGACGGAAAGACCTTGGGTCGGATTTCGGCATGGATCGTCAGATTCGTGGCCGTCGCATTTGGAAGCCTTCCTCTTTTGATTTTGAGCGTTATCGCCGAAAAATCGCAGCGCGTCCGTTTGTCTCTCAGGCTGTGGAGCATTGCAGCAACATCCGTTCTGAGTTTTATGCTGGTTGTCTTGGTTTTCCTGACTTTTCGATCAACGCAGTTTTAGGACAGTACCCCTCCGTGTGCATGCCGGGGAACATCCTCTATCATGAGGACAACGGAAGAGAATGCGCAAACGTATAAAGAAGCGTCCCCCAGTTCACCCTGGAAGAGCGCTCAAGATGATTCTCGACGCAGCTCTTCTCACCACCAAAGACGTCGCGCTTGCCCTACGAATCCCCGCCAACCGCCTCACCGAAATCATCAATGGGCGGCGCTCCATTTCCGCCGATACCGCCATGCGCCTCGGCCGTTACTTCGGAACCTCAGCCCAGATGTGGATGAACCTGCAATCGCGATACGACTTAGAGCTCGCCGAGTCCGAACTCTCCGATCGAATCGCAAGCGAAGTCCAGCCCTACCAGAAAACCGCCTGACCGCGTGCGCCCAACTGGCGCCTTGCGCGTGGCGCCCGGCGCCTCCCCCCATGCGATACTCAAGGTAAGGTGGACGAACTCTCTCCCGTATCTCAACTTCTCCAAAAAGCCCGCCGCCGCTGCCTGCTCGATCTCGTCCTCGACCAATCGGCGCTTGCGATCTCCATCTGCATGGCCGGAGCCATCCTGCTCCTGCTCACCGGCACCTCGCTTCTCGAATGGTATTGGATCGCACTGCTCGCCATCGCGAGCCTCGCCGCCGGCCTTTACCGCTTCCGCAAACGCGTTCCTTCCGAATACCGCCTCGCCCAGCGCATCGATTGGAAAATGAATCTCGCCGACGCCCTCTCGACCGCCAAGCACTTCGCCGGCACTCATTCCGCCATTGTCGACCAGCAGCGCAACGCCGCCGACCAGCTCGCCCGCACCATCGACCCGCGCATCGCCGTTCCCTTCACCCGCTCCCGATTCGCGTGGCCGGCTCTTGGTCTCGCACTCGCCGCCTGCGGACTTTTCGCGTTCCGCTACGCCGTCACCGGCACCATGAGCCTGGAGCCGTCGCTGGTCAAGATGGCCTACGATACTTTCTTCTCGAGCCCCCAGCAGGCGAAACAAAACAGCCGTAAGTCTCCGACGGATCGCAACTCTCCTTTAGATCCCGGCAATCCCGACGCGCCCACCACGCAAAACGATCAGGTTCCCGATTCGCAATTGCAATCGGTCGAGACCCCCGACGTCAATAACGCAATGGCGCAGGATCAGTCGAAGTCCGCCGCGCCCCAAGGCCAAAACCATCCGACGCCCGAAGACCAGCAAGGCGAAAATGGCGATAAAGGCGAAAAGGGCGATCAGGCTGCGAACAACGAAGACGGCAATCAGGACAAAGGCGACAAGTCTAAAGAAGGTAAAACCAAGGACGGCAAGCAGGACGCCAAAAATCAGAACGCCAATAATGAAAATTCCAGCATGCTCGACAAGCTGAAGGACGCCATGGCGAACATGCTCAATAAAATGAAGAGCACGCCGCCCAAGGAAGGCCAGTCGGCGCAAAACAGCCAGGATTCCAAGGCAGGCGGCCAGGAAAAAGGCAAGCAGAAGGGCGCGCAAAATCAGAAAGGCCAGCAAAACGATTCGCAGGATGCCGACGCCGAGAGCGATCAACAGGATCGGCAAGGCGACAAGAGCGAGAAGAAACAAAGCGCCAACGCCAAATCCGGCGACAAATCGCAGGATAAAAACAATTCTCCCGACGCCAAAAGCGGCATCGGCTCCTCCGACGGCGACAAATCCGCCAAGGAAGCCGAGCAGCAAAAAGCCATGGGCAAGATCAGCGAAATCATCGGCAAGCGCTCCGCGCAGGTCAGCGGCGAAGTAATGGTGGAAGTGGGCTCCACCAAGCAGCAGCTAAAAACCCCTTGGGCGCAAAGACAAGCAACCCACGTGGAAGCCGGCAGCGAAATCCATCGCGACGAAGTGCCATTGATGTACCAGCAATTCGTCCAGCAGTACTTCGAAGAAATCCGCAAAGGCGCCGACCCCAAATCCCCCGCATCCAAGCCCGCGGATACTAAGCCCACCCAAAAAACTCCCAGCCCGTAAGCATGGAGGTGTTCTCTTACTTCTTCGCCGGATTAATCATGATATGCGCCCCCGCCGTCCCCGCCGACATCAGCCACGGAGCGCCATCGCTCCCCTTGGTCGATAACCCAGTCGACTCCGGCGTCGCATAAGGCACATAAATCACCCATCGCAAGTAAGGATCGATCACCTTCCCGTCGGCGAACCCTGTACCCGTCAGTACATACAGCGTTCGAGGTTCCCGCGGCAATTTAAGTTTCCCTTCCGCGACCTCTTTCCATCGAACGTCGTTCCGCGCCTGCCCCGTCACCTTCTGAGCCAGCAGTTCACGCCCGCGCGCCATGTACGGTTCCAATTCCTTGTGGTAGCAGGCAACGCTGAAGGCGCTCTTCGCCGGGTCCGTCGCCAGGCAGATCAGCTCGTTCTTGCCCTCGCGAAGCATGACCAACTCGCCTTTTGGATTGTAACCGAGCACCGCGGCGCCCTCCCGAAGCTCGCTAGGCGCGGCCAGAACCGCGGCGGCGATCTGCGTATCCTTCGGCGCCACCTCCGCAACCCCACTCGACGCCAGCAGTACCGCCCAACACAAAATGTTCCTGTTCATATTTAAACCGTATCAAATCCGTCCACCCGCCCACATCGTATAATCAACGGAGCCAACATCAACGATGCGCCGTTTCATCCCGTTCTTCGCCGCGATCCTCCTCACCGCCCACCCCATGGGCAACTTCAGCGTGAGCCACTTCACCAAATTCGACATCACAAAAAAATCCGTCCACGTGACCTACATCCTCGACCTGGCCGAGATCCCGACCTATCAGCTAATGCGCGACTGGAACCTCGACCCCTCCGCCGACGCCAAAATCGCCCAGTCAATCCTCGACCAAAAGGCCACCGCGCAAGCCGGGCAGTGGATCAAGCTGCTGGACTTCTCTCCCGACCGTCATCCGATTCTCGAACACACCTCGATAAAGCTCTCCGACGGCGCAGGCGGCATGCACGTCTCTCGCATAGAAACATCCCTTCGCCTCGACAACGTCCCAGGCAAGCTCTCTTTCGAAGACCGCAATTATCCCGACCGCGCCGGCTGGAAAGAAATTGTGATTACCTCGTCCGATAAGACGCCCATCATTCAAGCCAGCCACACCGCCACCGATCGCAGTAAAGCCTTAACCGAATATCCGGCCGACCCCACCCTCACGCCTCCGCAGGACCTCCGCGCCTCCATGGAATGGCACGTCGAAGCCCCCGTCATCGTGACCAAAATCGTCCCGATCCCCCAGCCCGCCGCCCCCGCAACCCAGGCCGCGACCCCCGCGACTCCCAAGCCCGTCCCCGGCGAAGTCACTCGTGGCGATTATCTCTCCCGCATGCTCAGCCGGCACGATATCCCCTTCAACGTGATGCTGATCGGCCTCGCCGTCGCCTTCGCTTTTGGAGCCTTGCACGCCAAATCCCCCGGCCATGGGAAAACGATCGTCGCCGCGTATCTCGTCGGTTCCCGCGGCACCATGAAACAAGCGGCGTTCTTAGGCGGCATGGTGACGCTGACCCATACCATCAGCGTCTTTCTTCTGGGCCTCGTGACGCTGGTCTTCGCGAAATATCTCGCCCCCGAAAAACTGGTCACCTGGCTCGGAGTCGCCTCCGGCATCTCGATCATCCTGATCGGCGCGTCTCTTTTCTATAAGCGTCTCCGCACCCTGCGCCAAGCGAAAGCTCACGCCCACGCCCATCATCATCACCATCCCCACACCCACGATCACCATCACGATCACGACCACAGCCACAGCCACGTTCCTCAAGGTGATGTGAGCCTCCGCAGCCTGATCGCTCTCGGCGCCAGTGGAGGAATGGTCCCATGCCCCTCCGCGCTGGTGCTGCTGTTGATCTCGATCTCGCTCGGCCATGTCGGCCTCGGCCTTCTGCTGCTGATCTCTTTCAGCCTCGGCCTCGCCGGAGTCCTCATGGCGATCGGCATGCTCGTGATCTACGCCAAACAGTGGCTGCCCGACCCGGTCAAGACCAGTCAGCACCCCATGTTTCGTCTGATCCCGGTCCTCTCCGCCTTCGTCATCGTCTGCGTAGGCTTGGTTATGACCGGCGTATCGCTAGGCTGGCTAAAACCCGCCGCCCTCTAATTAGAAAGCACTTGTTCCGATATGGCGCACGCACCCTCGAAGACAGCAGAACCTGCGAAAAATTGGGGACTGCCCACTCTGTCCCAAGGCGCGGTCAGTGCTCGGCGAAAACCCGCTCCCCTTCGACGCCGCGTGGACAGAGCGGGCTGTCCCCAATTTTTCGCCCCACTCATGGCGACGTAAGGTCCTGTAACCTCTCAACTCAACTTCTTCTTCCCCCGCACCGCCGCCGGCCCCTCGGACCCCGCCGGCTTTTTCACCGGCTTCTTCCGCAGCAGTCGCGCCACCGACCGAACCATGTGCGATACTTCATTCGCGCTTTTCTGGATCACCACGTCCGCTCCCGTGTTCTCCTCGCTCAACCCCAGCGCATCGACGAATCCCGAGATCAGAATCACCGGGCATTCCGGCGCGATCTTACGCAGCCTTACAATGAACTCCAGCCCGTCCATGCGCGGCATCTTGTAATCGGTCACCACCAGGTCGAACTTCGCATTCGAGAACTGCTCCAGCGCGTCGGCGCCATTCGCGGCGGTGGCGATGCGGTGCCCCAGCTCCTCCAGCACGCATTTGCGCGCTGTCAGGCCCAGCTTGTTGTCGTCCACCAGAAGAATACTGCCGGGCGCGCCTTTTTGCGCCGGAGTCTGAAATGACGATGAGGAATTTTTGCGAAGGGACATGGGAGGAGAACAACGAAAAATTAACAGAGCTGCAACATCCGTGTCAACGCATTTCTAACGTCCTGAAATGCGAAGACATTCAGTTCTTGACTTCGCTCGATTCCGCGTTCTTACTCAACTTCGCGCGGCGCTTTGTATCCCGCCTTCGCGACAATCTGCACTTTGATCGGTTTGCCCTTCTCGTCCACGACCTTCAGCGGCTCGTTGGTTTCCGGATTCACCAGCTCCACTTTCAGCCTGCGAAATTTTCCGTCCTTCGTCTGATTGCTCGGCTGATACGTCAACACATAGTTGTTGCGCATCGAACCTTGGATCGCCTCGATAATCCCCGGCATCTCGCCCGCGAACCGCGGAAAGAACGCGCGTCCCCCCGTCTCGGTAGCGAACGTCTTCATCTGCTGGTTCGAGACCGCCAGATTCATATCGGACATCGCACCCGCCATACCCGGCCGCGACCCTCCGCCCATCTCGCGCTGCGCCTGCGCCAGTCCGATCGCATAGATCGGAATCCCGTTGTCCTGAATCGCGCGCCGCGCCTTGTCGAACGTCAGCTTGCTGAACGTATCGATGCCGGTCGAGAGCAGCACAATCGCCTTGCGCCCTTCGATCTCCTGCATCCGGTCGCCCGTGAACACCAGCGTGTCGTACAGGTTCGCTTCCGAAAATCCCGGAATGCGCAGCCGCGACAGCGCCTCGGCCGCCATCGTTCGATCCGTTGAAAAATCCGAAAGAATCTCCGGCCGCATGTCGTATGCGATCACCGCCAGGTAATCCTCCGGCTTCAACGTTCGTACGAAACCGTACGCATCGTTCAGCGTTTCCTGCCACGTCCACGAATAATAGCGCTGGAACTTGGCCGAAAACTCGATCACCAGGCAAATCGTCATCGGCGCTTCGCCTATTGAAAATCCCGTCACCTTCTGCGGCGTGTTGTCCTCGAGAATGCGGAACCTCTCCTGCGGAATCTTCGGAATCGGATTGCCATGATTATCCAGCACCGCCACATCCACCGTCACCGTCAGCACATCGGACCGGAACGTCGGCGCCCCCTGCGGCAATCCATCTTTGTTGGGCTTGTACTTGGAAGGAATTTTCGGCGCGTTGGGATCCGTGGCGTCGGCGGGAGCGGTCGTGTCCGTAGTCTTCTTCTTGCCGACCGTCTCGCTTCCCTGCGTAACCGGACTCTGAGCCATCAGGACACCCAGCAAGCAAACCAAACCAACAGCAAAATATTTCATAGGAGTACCAACTCAATTATGACGGTAAATCCCGCGGATGGGTTGCCTTTTCTGCTGGCGCCCGGCGCCTGGCGCGTGGCGCCTGTTCTCAATTCACCCGGTCCGACCCCTTCTTCCTCAAGTAAACCTGAAACTTCTTCTTCGCCCGCGCCAGCTTCCACGCCTTGTACCGTTGCCGAGCCATCCTCACCGGATCGAACTCCAACCCCCGCACCCGCCGCATCTTTATATAAAGGTATCCGAACCCCAGCCCGCTCAGGTGCGCGACGTCGCTCACGCCGTTGCCCGGTGTAAACGAGCCCAGGAACGCGATCGCAGCGATGATCGCCACGAAATACTTCATCTTGATCGGGAACAGAAACATGAATAAAATGATCCGGTCCGGCCACAACACCGCGGTCGCCATCAGAATCCCGTAAATCGCCCCCGACGCCCCAATCGTCATGCTCCTCGGATTCCCGAATAAATAATCCGCCAGCACCACGCACGCCCCCGCGCCGATCCCGCACATAAAGTAGAGATTCAAAAACCGCCGCGTCCCCAGCGTCCGCTCCAGCTCCACTCCGAACATCCACAGTGTAAGCATGTTGAACAGGATGTGAAAGACGCCCCCATGCAGGAACATGTAGGTGACCAGTTGCCACACCATGAAGTGGGTAACAACGTCCACCGGCCGCAGCGCCAGGTAGGTCGGCGTGCCCATAAAGAATTGCAGGAAATAAATCGCGACATTGGCAATCAACAGCCATTTAATCGCCGGAGGCAACCCTCCCGACGATAGATACCCCCGCGCATAGGAGCGAGTGCCGTACGCCATAGTTGCGTTCAGGATACCGCACTCGTCTATTGGATGCCGCACCGATAGCGATGAAAATGTGGGGCAGGTTGCCAACCTGCGGACCGATTGTCAATCGGTCCATCCGGGCTAGAGGCCGGACGGATAGTCGCTGTTTTCAAGCACCAACGCCAGGCGATTCCGCCACCCTCTACCGAGCCGCGACCGCAGGGAATCCCATGAGCCTGCGCGGCTAACCGATGCTGATGAAGAACGACGGTGGCGCGACGGTCTTCGCGCTCACAGAATTCCGGCGAATGTGCGGCGAAGCCTGGGCTGTTCTTCAGGGAAACGGTTTTGTCCACCATCTGAACCGCCACGCGTCAGCATGCGGACTAGACGCGGTGCGTGGTGGCGTGGGCTTCAGCCCGCAGCGACGGCTTCAGCCGGCGTCCGTTTACAACGTGTAATACTCGAACCGTCCCCAACTCTGTACCGGTTTCTTCCGCAACCTGGCCAGCATGCGGACCAAACCCTAAACTCTCCAATCCGCAACCCACAACCCCTGCCCCCAAAATACTTTGGCAAATCGCTTGCACATCCCAAATCCCTCTGGTACTCTGGTTTTGCCGTTCGAACGAAGCAGCAAACAAAGCGGCTGGCTGCGACTGGGTTGATTTTTCAAATAAACTTGAAACAACTCTTGCGCGGGGGACATCAGTTTGCTAGAGTAGTTGATGGCAGTAGGCGCTAAGTGGTACTTTTGCGCTTTTTAAGGTAGCGCACGTTTTATAGGTGGTGCGCTTTTTAGGGTAGGGTTGGCAGCAAGACGCGGTAAAGGAAGTATCTTCCGACTGAAGTCCCGATAGCCCCCTTTCTGAAGAAGTTCTTTCAGATTTCCCAATTTTCTGGTTGTAATCAAACCGACCCATAGCGGGCTGAATTTTGGTCCAGGGTTTATTTGGTTGCGGCCGAACGGCTTTCGAGGCCGGCATGGTATCCGCTTTTCTAACAGATCGCGGGTGCAATGCGCAGATGTTTGACAATCTGGTTGAATGCGAAACGCGTAAAGCGTTTCCGAACCGCGACCGTAAGGAAGCGGATAATGCGGAAATGTCAACGCGTCTAATAAATAGAAATTTCGTCAGTAACTTGAGTTCAAACTGAGGCGATCGGTCAGCCATAAGGTTGGCCATCCAAAACAAAAGGTTCAAACGAGAGTTTGATCCCGGCTCAGAATCAACGCTGGCGGCGCGCTTAACACATGCAAGTCGCACGAGAAAGGGAGCAATCCTGAGTAAAGTGGCGTACGGGTGAGTAACACGTGGAT
>Ga0182024_10002714_pt1 | contig 43474 bp, 35 predicted proteins | sample P32metaG_FD_120480 | JGI IMG/M metagenome (GOLD analysis project Ga0182024, IMG submission 120480) | Permafrost microbial communities from Stordalen Mire, Sweden - P3-2 metaG (Illumina Assembly) | ecosystem: Environmental > Terrestrial > Soil > Wetlands > Permafrost | place: Sweden: Stordalen... | reverse complement strand
GTCCGCGCCGGCGGCGACCTGGCCGGTGGTGCCGTTTTTTACTGTGCCGTTGAGCGTGCCGGCGGAGACGATCGGCGCGGTTGCGGCGATACCGAGAACGAGCATCGCGAGAAATGCGAGCGCTGCGGCACTACTACGGCGGGAGATTTTAGGGCGAACTTGAATGCTGGCGAAGCGGTGAATCATGATTGGCGCACCTTTTCCGCGGCTGTGAGCCGGGCGGAGGTCTGGCGCGTGGCGGGCGTGGGAGCACCGCCGGTCAGCTGGTCCATGTCGGAGAGGACGCGCGCGGCTTCTACCTCCAGCGACTGCTTGATTTCCTCGTAATCCTGTTCTGAAAACTTTCCGGCGCGGAACTCGAAGCGCAGGTCGCGAAGATTTTCGTAGATGGCGTCGCGACGTTCCATTAGCTGGTCGAGCTTGGTGCGATGCGGCGCGGAATCGGAGGCGTCTGGCTTGACTCCAAAGATGAAATAAATCGCGAGAGCAGCGAGCAACGCGCAGGCTACCGCAATGTCCACGCTACTCATCGTGCTCACGCCCCGGTTCCCTGCCGGCTTCGCGTTGCGCGCGGGCGAGAAATTCGGCACTCACTTGCGGGCCGCCGGCTGGGGCGAGAGTTGCTTTGTGGCGCCAGCGGCGGACAACTTCCCAGACGAGCACCAGCGCGATCAGCGGGACTGCGATGGGCATGATCCAGGCGAGCAGATCGAAACCTTTTTTCGGCGGCTCGACCAGGACTGTGGGGCCGTATTGTTCGACGAAGGCCTGGAGGATCTGGTCGTCGGATTCGTTGCGAGCCACGTGCGCGTCGAGATCTTTCTGCATGCCGCGGGCGGTTTCGCAGGGACCGGAGAACGTGCCGCCGGGGTGATTGCACATTCCGGCGGAGTCTTCGCAGCCGCCGCACATGCAGAGGACGCGCTTGCTGAGGGCCTTGGCACGAGGAGTCTCTTGGGCTCTTGCGGGCGTCGCGGCACCGGTTGCTAGGATCGTAGCTAGGGCTACTGCGCGAAAGGCGAACATTAACGCAGAGGACGCAGAGAAAGACCGCAGAGTGCGCGGAGAGTTTTGTGGCGCGCATTTGTTGGCGCGCGAATTAGGCGTCTTAGTCATGGCCTTCCACTCGCCGGACTACTGCGCCGATCGCTGGCGTGGCTTCGGCGACGGCGTCGGCCCAGGAGCTTTCTGTGGCGGGACGCAGGACCAGAGCTGTGCGGCGGTTCGGGAGCAGCGCCAAGCCGGTACCGAGCACGACTACGATTCCGCCGAACCAGATCCATTTGATCAGAGGCAGCAGGTACGCGTGGATCACTGGCTTCCCGCTTTCGGGGCTGCGCCCGGCGTACACGACGTACAAATCCCGCAACGGCGATGACTGAATCGCGACCATCGTTTCCGTCACCTGGCTGGCGTGGAAGAGGCGGCGTTCGGGGAATAACATCATGTCTGACTTTCCGTTCTTGAAAACTTCCAGGGTGGCGCGGTCGGATTCGTAGTTCGCGTTATCCAGATGATCGAAGGTCTGGCACAGGACCGTGTACGGACCGATGCGCAGCGATTCGCCGACGCCCATTTCTTTCTGCAAGTCTCTGTTGAAAGGCGTGCCGGCGATGCCGATGAAGATCAGCACCATGCCGAAGTGGATGACGTAGCCGCCGTAGCGGCGGGTGTTGCGCATGGTTAGCTCGCCCATGGCGGTGAAAAAATTCGTGCCGTCGCGCGCGGAGATGACGCGGGCACCGCGGAAAAATTCCGAGGCGATCGTCAGCGTGACGAAGACGCCGAGGATCAGGCACAGCAGAGAATAAATATCGCGGAAGCCGAAAATGAATCCGATGATTCCGGCAAGCACTCCGCCGCCAAAGGGCCAGGCGAAATTGCGCTTCAAGGCGTCGAAGGACGTCTTACGCCAGGCGAGCAGCGGGCCCACGCCGGTGAGCAGCAGCAGGAAGAGCGCGATCGGAACGTTTACTTTATTGAAGAATGGCGCGCCGACGCTGATTTTGCTGCCTTGCACCCATTCCGAAAGCACCGGGAAGAGCGTGCCCCACAGCACCGCAAAGCATGCTGCGAGAAGAATCAGATTGTTGAAGAGGAAACTGGATTCGCGGGAGACGAGCGAATCGAGTTGATTGTCGCTGCGCAGATAATCGCGATTTTTCCAATACGCCGCGAAACAGACGACAAAAGTGATGATCAGGAAGCCGACGAACCAGCTCCCGATGGAAGATTGCGCGAAGGCGTGCACGGAACTGACTACGCCGGAGCGCGTGAGCATGGTGCCGAGGATGCAGAGCATGAAAGTGGTGAAGACCAGCCAGACGTTCCAGACTTTCATCATGCCGCGCTTTTCCTGCATCATCACGGAATGCAGAAACGCGGTTCCGGTGATCCACGGAAGCAGCGAGGCGTTTTCCACCGGGTCCCAGGCCCAGTAGCCGCCCCATCCGAGCATGGCGTAAGCCCAATGCGCACCGAGGAGAATGCCGATGCTCTGGAAGCACCAGGCAATCATGGTCCAGCGGCGGGTGACGTGAATCCATTTCTCGCCGGGGTAGCGGCCGAGCAGCGCCGCCAACGCAAATGCAAACGGAACGGAGAATCCGGTGTAGCCGAGATAGAGCATCGGCGGGTGAATCACCATCTCGGGATATTGAAGCAGCGGCGTAAGGCCGTGGCCTTCGGACATTTTCGCGAGATGCATCACGCCGGCGCCGTCGGGTCCGGCCAGCACACGGAAAGGCGTGGCTACGAAATTATTGAGCGTGAGGAAAAAAGTCTGCACGCCGGCCAGCACTACGCCGACGTAGGGCATCAGTTCCGGATGGCGTTTCCGATTCAGGAAGAGGACGAGGAACGCGTAGATGGAGAGCAGCCAGGACCAGAAGAGCAGTGAGCCTTCCTGTCCGGCCCACAGCGCGGCAAATTTATAGAAGCCGGGGAGCGCGCGATTGCTGTGCTCGACGACATAGACGATCGAAAAATCGTTGGTGAAGAAAAAATATTCCAGGCAACCGACGGCGACCGTCACCAGGACGAATACCGCCATGCCGGCGTTGCGCGCGCTTTTAGTGAGCAGCGTGCGCCGCGTGAGGATTCCTGCTACTCCCGCCAGGACCGCGTAAACCGCGGCCAAGAAAGCGAGCAGCAGTGCAAATGAACCTAAAATATCCACGGATTCCCCCGCGGTGCTTTCTGAGCTTCCCAGGAAACTAGCTGGGAAATACATTGCCGCAAGCTAAAGCGCGGCTCGAGGGCTAAAGAGTCTGTATGAGAACTGCAAAATCGGTACTTCAGCGGCCGAAGCCGCGCTGATTTCGCTGTGTTCATGTCATAGCTAAAGCTACGACCTACAAAGATTCTCGAGTTCTCACTCAGACTCTAAAGCCCTCTGATTTTGTCGCGATCGACGGCGGGGCTGAAGCCCCGCCCTTCCGAATCACGTGTGTATGAGATGCCTTCACGAGACTTAATTTCCTGAAGGACGCGCGCCGGCGCCCGTCGAGGTTTGCCCCGGTTGTGGCGAGGCCGGAGTGCCTACCGGCGCCGCTTCGTATTTCGAGGCGCACTTGGCCTGCACTTGTTCGGCCACGAAGTGGTTGTCCGGCGTCATTTTGCCTTCGACCAAAGCTTGTGCGTCATCTTTGAACGTATCCGGCAACGGATCGCGGCCAACATAGCTCACCGGAAGATCCCTGCCCTGCTCCGTCAGCACAAAATCCACGCGGCCAGCCACGTGTGCGATCGAGCCTGCGCGCACGTTTCCGGAGACGCGCATGCGTTGGTGCAGCGACGCGCCTTGCAGCGTGGAAAGCTCCGTAATCGTGTGGTAATAGGTCTTGCTTTGCGTGAAGCCGACGTAGGCCAGAGCCAGCAGCGTCACGACGATAATTCCCGAGCCGATTAGGAATTTATGCCGAGCATTCATTTGAACGCTCCATCGTACTCCTGAATGAAACAGGGGAATTCTAACATAGTGCGAGCGTACAGCCGAAAGGCTATTCGCCACATCGAGTTGCGTCTATTCGCGCGCGTTCGAGGTTCCTTCGTAGCGGGAAGTTCGAAGGCACCACTGATGAACACAGATGAACGCAGATAAGGCAAATCTGGGGTAAATCCGAAAGCCTGGATAGACGTGAGCGCGGTTCGGTGAGGCTGAACCTGGCGCTACAAATTCAAATGCAAATTCAAAGGCGCCCAGCTGAAGCTGGCCGCTACAAAGTCAAAGGCAAGAGCAAAGTCAACGACGCCCGCCTAAAAAGCAGGCGGCCGCTACAAATTCAAGAGCATGGCGCTACGTGATGGTTATGGCCGCGGCGATATCCTGTGGTTGTACAGGCTACCGCCGCGGTGGTGTGGTTGATGCGAAGTGGGCTTCAGAAGCGGAACGAAACGCCTACGTACGGCTCGGCCATATTCGTTCGGACGTTGGTGACTTGCGTGGGAAGCGCAAAGTCCGGCGCGGTATAGACGAGGCCGCGATACCCCGCCTGCACGCTGAAGCGGTCTGTAAGTCTGTAGGCGACGCCAGCGCCGTAGAGCAATGCTGCGCGGTTTTGGCTAACCACTCCGGTGCTGGAGCCGGAAGTGACGGGAGAAAAGAACAGAGCTCCGGTGCCCGCTTCTACGAAGGGATGAAAGCGAGCCTCGCGTGCAATTCCAAAAGTAAAAAGGTAGGCGAAGGTGGCTTCCTGCACGCGTGCTTGCGTGAAGTTGCCGGACGAGTAGATTTGCGAGAAAAGCGTGTTGCCGTAGTTGGCCTCGATCGCGCTCCAGCGATTGAAATGATAACGATAATTGATCAGCACTCCGGCGGAGTAGGTTGGGGAGTCTGTAAGGCCGAATCCGCTGGCCTGTTTCTGGAAGTTTCCGGTGAAGTTCGCGGACACTTCTGAATTGCCGTCCTGAGCGAGCGCCGGAAGGGACAGCAATGCCAGTGCCGCTAACAGCAGACCTATCCTGATTCGCATTTCCAAATGCCTCCGTTGATTTTAAGTTGGTCCGCAGGCGCACGGGCACACCCGTGGCTTTGCAGGACCATGCACTTTTTGTTTTGAGAGCTATCGGCGAACTACCAGCGTGTCTGAGCCCGCGGGGTCAACACCCATCACGTGAACACTGAGGAGCTCCGGTGCGTTGGACGGCTCGGATGTGAGGCGGGTTGCTCAAATTGCACGCAACGGCGGAAAATATTTTTTAAGATTTGTGGAACTTTTTCTGCGACGAACTTCACGACGAGAGATTCCAATTCTTGTCATCGCGTCGGGAATCGCGGAGTGGCGGATCAATTGTGGTGGGCGAGGGCTTTGGACAAGCGATCGCCGAGCGCAGTGCCGAACTCGGCCTGATACGCGGTCTCCCCAACGAAGGGATCATGGAATGGTTCGCCGTCGTGCAGTATCAAGCGCTCGCCCCAGGAGTTGCTTTCGAGCAGCGAAATCACGGGTTGCAGCGCAGGGGAGACGGGAGCGACGAATTTCGGTTTGTACGAGGCATTTACGCGCAGCAGCACCGTGGGAGCGAGGCGCGCGACGGCGGCGGCCAGTTGCTCGGGCGATTCGACCGGGCACCCGACGGCGTACGCTAGAAAAAAACCATGGCGCTGAAATTCTGTCAGGACTGATTCTTCTTGCGACGTCTCGCCTGGGTTGCGGCCGATGCACTTCGTGATTTCGTCGAAAAACATTTGGGACGCGACTGAACGCGGCACGGACCCTGCGGCGCGGTAAAAATCGTCTTCGGGCGCGGGGAGTGGTGCGGCATCGAGCAGGAGCACCTGGATGTGGATCGGGCGGAAGCGCGTGGCTAATTCGAGGCGCTCGATGCGGCGGCGGATGTGGGCCTCGTCAACCTGAGCGCCGCAACCATCACAAACTGGCATTCGGAATTCTCCGTTGCGTGAAACGGCGAAGCGTAAGGATGACATGCGGCGCGTCCGCGACGCAAGGGAGCTGGCTGCGGATACGACGTTGTGCGGAGGAAGTAGAGGACGTACAGGAGGTAAAGGAAATAGAGGAGTCGGAAATACGGCGGCGGCGGGCGGTGCTATTGGCCGGGGCTAGCGTTCTAGCTTTTCGTTTTGGTTGCTGCTCTTGTCGTCGGACTTTGCGATTTCTGGCGTCGAGTCAACTGAGGGTGCACTCGGATTGTTTTGCGCGGCGGCGCCCAGTTTGCTGCGCAGGCAGCCGACCAGTTCGGGAGCCATCTCGGAAATGTTCATGCCGTCGGACACCAGGAATTTACAGCTTAGGATGGGACGCGCCTGGTCGTCATCGGAAAGCTGGCAGCTGACTTTGCAATACTGACATTCCTGGTTCCAGCAGAAACGGCCATAGGGGATGGTTTCCGGACTGATGAATTGGAAGGCGCGCAGGAGCGAATTTCTTTCTGGGACGAGGAACGTCTTGCCCAGAATGGTGATCTCAACAAGTTTTTCGTACGGCCGAAAAATCTCGTCCATAAGCGGTGTGCTCGCGTCAGCCATTGGAGTTGTTTCCCCGCTATTGAAACTAAAGCACGACGGGACCAAGGGCAATCGAAACACAGCCGTGACGTGTTCAATGCTCCAATGGGGAAGGTATTACGAAGCGAAGTTTTTCCCGCGCTGTGGAGGCGAATTCTAGGCGTTGCGCGCGCCTGCCGGGACCAGCACGACGAGCGTGTAGGCGCCCAGCGCGATGCCGAGCGGACCGTTGGTCAATCCGAAGAAGGCTGCGACCAGGCTCAGGGTTCTGGCCGACGTGCCGCTGGACATGAGGTTTAGCCCGGCGATTATTGATACAACGCCGGCGACGATTCCGAGAAGAATCACGAAAAGAAGAAAACCGTGGAACAGATCCATCAGGGTGAACGGGTTGGGCACGCGGGTGAGCAGCGCGCCCCACATGAGGGTAAGCGTGCCGCTGTAGAGAAAGACTCCGAGTGCGCCGACGAGGCGTAGGAGACCATACAGAACCCACAAAATTCCAAGGTTTCGCATAGAGACCTCCGGGAACTTCGTATTGATGCGCAACAATCGAATAGGACTACAAGCACCTCGCTGTGTCAAGGAGCGTTCGGAAAATGGCGGAGGCGAAGAAGCTCGGCGGCCAACCAGAATAGGGAAAAAGGCCGCAGGCCTTTGTAGCGGCGGTCTTCAGGCCGCCATCGGCGATTTGTGCGCCACCCATGGCGCAATGAAGTGCGCCGCTACCAAGGCAAAGTCAGATATAAAAACAGCGGCAACGGCTGCCCGGTCCCGCAAAGCGGGACCGGCCGCTACATATGCAACGTCAAGGGCAACAGAGCCGGCGGGACGCCTGCCTCCCGGCAGGCAGGCCGGCGCTACCAAAGTCAAAGGCGCCCAGCTGAGGCTGGCCGCTACAAAGTCAAAAACTTAGACTGCCGGCATTTTTTCGCAAAGAGTTCATCCCGAGATTGCGGCTACGCGAAGAACTGGCCCATGCGGCGAAATTTTTCGTAGCGTTGGTCCACGATCTGGCGCGGAGTGAGCTGCGACAGCTCGTCGAGAGCGCGAGTAAGGAAGGGATCGAGCATTTTCGCCGCGACTTCGGGGTCGTTGTGCGCGCCACCCTCAGGCTCCGGAACAATTTCGTCTATCAACTTCATCTCCAGCAAATCCGGCGCGGTGATTTTCAGGGCTTCGGCGGCGATTTCAGCTTTGGTGGAATCGCGCCACATAATGGAAGCGCAGCCTTCCGGAGAGATCACCGAGTACACGGAATTTTCCAGCATGTACACGCGGTCGCCGACGGCGATGGCCAGCGCGCCACCCGAACCGCCTTCGCCGGTGATGGTGATCACGATGGGGACGGGCAGGCGCGACATCTCGCGGAGATTGTGCGCGATGGCTTCGGCCTGGCCGCGCTCTTCGGCGTCCACGCCGGGATAGGCGCCGGGCGTATCCACAAAGACGATGATGGGGCGGCCGAATTTCGCGGCGAGGTGCATGGCGCGCAGAGCCTTGCGGTAGCCTTCGGGCTTGGCCTGACCGAAATTGCGCGCGAGGCGCTGCTTGGTGTCGCGGCCCTTCTGGCTGCCGACGAGCATCACGGGCTGGCCGTGAAATTTGGCCATGCCGGTGATCAGAGCGGGATCGTCGGCGAAATTGCGATCGCCGTGGATTTCGGAAAAGTTTTCGAAGAGGAGGCGGATGTAATCATCGGTGTAAGGACGCTGCGGATGGCGGGCGAGCAGCAGACGCTGCCATGCGCCGAGGTGGATGTAGAACTCGCGCTTCAGTTCGTCCACTTCCTTGCGAATGCGTTCGATTTCGACGGACTGCTCGCCGGTGGGGGCGCTGAGGCGGCTCAGGTCGGCGACGTCGCGCTCGAGCGCATCAATGGCGCGCTGTTTCAGTTTGTCTATTTCACCCGGCGTGGGAGCAGCGGCGGATTTCGCCACGCTTGGTTTCAGGGTTACCGGTGGTTTTGTGCCAGCCCTCAAGGTGGTTGTTATGGGTCTGGTGGGTGACGGCGCCGGCTTCGCTGGATTCGACGCCGCGAGCTTGGCGGCGGCCGCCTTGCGCGCTGCGCGCCGGGCTTTTTTGATCGCCCGGAATTTCTTCATGCGCTCTTTGCGCTCGCGGCGTTTGCGCAGCTTCTCGGCGAGAATCTCGCGCTTGCTCACTGGAGTACCATCGTTCAATTATCTTCCTCTTCTAGCTTCGGCGATTGACGCGTTGGGCTGCGGCGCGACTTTGGTGGCCGAGCCATCTCATTTTAGCGCAAGCGGCCTACTGCACCAGCGCTACCGAATCCGTGCCGCAGATTTCGCGCACGCGTTCGACCAGTTCGCGATCGGCGAGGACTGCGCTGCCTGCGTCGAGCGTTGCGGCGCTGCCATCATCCTTGATTAGTTCGAACGATACGCGACAACGGCCTGGGCGGCTGGAAAACAGTTCTTTCAGCTGATCGAGAGCGCCGGTGTTCACGGTGCTGAGATCCATGCGCACGCGCAGTAGGCTGGGCGGACGATCCGCCAATTGATCGAGCAAGCGCGCATCCGCAACGATCAGGCGCGTACCGACGTCTTCCACCGCGACGCGGCCCTTCACCAACAGCGGCGTATTGGATTTGAGGATCGCTTCGAGCTTGCCGAAGGCTTCCGGAAAAACCAGAGCTTCGATTACTCCGGTGCGATCCTGCAGCGTCAAAATCGCCCAGCGGGCGCCGCGCCGCGAGCGCATGGGGCGAATCTGCACGATGATGCCCGCGACGACGAGTCCTTCGTTGTTCTTGCGGCTTTCCATGGTCGCCAGCTCGGCGGCGTTCAAATCTTTCAGGCGGCCGGCGTATTTGTCGAGCGGATGGCCTGAAATGTAAAAGCCCAGGACCGAATATTCTCCGGCGAGTTGCTGTTCTTCGGACCAGTCATCCGCTTCGGGAAGTTCTGTTTCCTGCCACGGCTGGCTGTGAACTTCGTTTGGCCCGGCGAGAAACAGGCCGCCCTGCCCTACGGTTTTTTCCTGATGTTTTTTCTGGCCGCGCGCAATGGCTTGGTCTATCGCTGCGAAGAGGCGTCCGCGCGAGCCGTCGGCGCAATCGAGGGCGCCGGCTTTCACCAGGCTTTCCAGCACGCGCTTGTTCAAAAATTTGGGCTCGATGGCTTCGCTGAATTCGAAGAGAGTGCGAAAGCGCCCGTCAACGCCGCGCGCTTCGCAGATGGCCTTGGCGGTGTTCTCGCCGACGTTCTTGATTGCCGCGAGGCCGAAGCGAATGTCGTCGCCGACGGGCGTGAAGTACAGGCCGCTCTCGTGCACGTCGGGAGGAAGGACGCGGATGCCCATGCCGCGCGCTTCGTTGATGTACTTCACCACTTTTTCGGTGTTGCCAGCTTCGGAGCTGAGCATGGAGGCCATGAATTCCACCGGGTAGTGGACCTTCAGATAAGCGGTCTGGTACGCGAGCAGCGCGTAGGCGCAGGCGTGGGCTTTGGGGAAGCCATAGAGGCCGAATTCTTCCATCAGGTCGAAAATCTTGGTGGCTTTCTTCGCGGGGACTTTTCCCGCGGCGCAGCCTGCCAGGAATTTTTCGCGTTGCGCGGCCATCACGTCCACCTTTTTCTTGCCCATGGCGCTGCGCAGGATGTCGCCATCGCCCAGTGAGAAGCCTGCCAGACGATTGGCGATTTTCATCACCTGCTCTTGAAACACGATGACGCCCCAGGTCTCCGAAAGAATTTCCTCAAGCTCCGGCAGATCGTAGGTGACTTTTTTCTTGCCCTGCTTGCGGGCGATGAACTCGTCAATCATGCCGCCCTGGATTGGCCCGGGACGATACAGAGCGTTGAGCGCGGTCAAGTCCTCGATTTGCGTGGGTTGGTACCGCTTCAGGATGTCGCGCATGCCGTGCGACTCAAACTGGAAGATTCCGGTGGTGTCGCCGCGCGCGAAAAGCGCGTAGGTGGGCGCGTCATCGAGCGGCAGCGTGGTGAGGTCCAGGTCAATGCCGCGGTTTTGTTTGATCATGCGCACGGAGTCGTCGAGGATGGTGAGCGTGGTCAGGCCGAGGAAATCCATTTTCAGCAGGCCGATGCGACCGAGCGCGTTCATATCGTACTGCGTGGTGATTTCATCCTTGTTCGACTTGTACAGCGGAACTATTTCGGTGAGCGGCCGCGGGGAGATCACGACGCCCGCAGCGTGCGTGGAGGCGTGGCGCGCTAGGCCTTCCAGGCGCAGCGCCACTTCGATCAGTTCCTTTACTTGGCCTTCCTTGCGTGCCGCTTCTAGCTGCGGCGATTGTTTCAGCGCGTCCTCGAGCGAAATATTCAGCGTGGTGGGAATCATTTTTGCGAGGCGGTCCACTTCGCCGTAGGGCATGTCGAGCGCGCGACCCGCGTCTTTCAGCACAGCTTTCGCGGCCATGGTGCCGAACGTGATGATTTGCGCGACGCTTTCCGCACCATATTTCTTGCGCACGTATTCGATCACTTCGCCGCGGCGGCGCATGCAGAAATCAATATCAATATCCGGCATGGAGATGCGCTCGGGATTCAGGAAGCGTTCGAAGAGCAGCTCGTACTGCATAGGATCCACGTCGGTGATGCGCAGCGAGTAGCTCACCAGGCTGCCCGCTGCCGAACCGCGGCCGGGGCCTACCGGCACACCTTGGGCGCGCGCGTAATGAATAAAATCCCAGACGATCAGGAAGTAGCCGGCGAAGCGCATCTTCGTGATCATTTCGATTTCGGCGGTCAGGCGAGCTTCGTAGTCCGCGAGCGGATGACGCAGGCGGCCTTCTTTCGTGAGGCGCTCGATTTGCGGAGCGCGGGAGGCGAAGCCGTCGCGTACCACTCGTTCGAAATACGAATCGGTGGTGTGGCCTTCGGGAACTTTGAATTCCGGGAAGGGATTGCTGACGCGCTGGATTTTCACGTTGCAGCGCTCGGCGATGGCCACCGTGCGCGTCACTGCGTCCGGCAGTTCGCGGAACACGTGCGCCATTTCCTCGGCCGTCTTGAAATAAAATTGGTCGGTGGCAAATTTCATGCGTTGGGTGTCGCTCATGGTTTTGCCGGTCTGGATGCACATCAGGACTTCTTGCGCGTGCGAATCGGCCTGCGTGAGGTAGTGGCAGTCGTTGGTCGCGACCAGAGGGATGCCGGATTCTTTCGAGAGGCGCACCAGATCGCGATTGACGCGTATGTCCTGTTCGAGACCCTGGTCCTGAACTTCAAGGAAGAAATTGCCTTTGCCGAAAATGTCGCGCAGGCGGTAGGCGCTCTTCTGCGCCTGATCGTATTTATCCGAAAGCAGCGCGTCGGCCACTTCGCCGCGCAGGCACGCGGAAAGAGCGATTAGGCCTTCGCTGTGCTTCGCGAGCAGTTCGTGATCGACGCGGGGTTTGTAATAGAAGCCGTCGAGGTATCCGGTGGAAACCAGCTTGATGAGATTCTGATAGCCCGTTTCGTTTTCGCAGAGCAGCACAAGATGATTCGAGCGCTCGGCGCCGGTGCCGCGATTTTTGTGATTGTCCGGCGCGACGTACATTTCGCAGCCGATGATGGGTTTTACGCCGTGGGTGGTGGCCTGGTGATAGAAATTCGCAGCGGCGAAAAGATTGCCGTGGTCGGTTACCGCGACGGCGGGCATTCCGCGGCGCGCGGCTTCGGCGGTGAGTTCACCGATTTCACAAGCGCCGTCCAGAAGGGAGTAATCCGTGTGCAGATGAAGGTGAACAAAGTTCGAGGCATCCATGCGAAGTTCATTCTAAACCAGCTTGAAGCTGCACGTAACAGCAATCTGAGGTCGTCATTTGTCGCGCGGTTGCGGGACGGCTGCGCGCGACCATGCGGCTCGCTGCTAGCGGCGTGATGTTTTCGCTGGGCGAGCCTTCGATTTCTTTCCGGCGTGCGCGGCCTTGTCATCGTGTGCCGCTTTGTCGTGCTTGGCCTGAGCCCTTGCGCCGATTGCGGCGGCTGCGGATTGCCCTGGCTTCCTTGCTGTAGCAGATGCTTTTCCTGCGGGCGCGGATTTGCCGTCGCTAGCCGCAGCGGAGGCTGCCTTGGCGCCGGCTGCTGATCCCTTGGATTTGTCGTGCGGCTTGGCCTCCGCGTGCGGCGCAGCTTCCGGCGCGCCTTTGCGCTTCTTTTTTTCCTTTTCAGGCTTTTTGATTTCGTCTTTAATCCCGGCAAGATTTTTCAGGATTTTCGTGCGGTCTTCCGGGGTCTTGCCCTTGCCGCGCAATTGCAGTTCGAAGAATTGCTCGACGATCTTGTCAAATTTGGGTCCGCGTTCCACACCCAGCGCATCGAGTTCCCCAGCTGGCGACGCCATGCGCAGCGGGCGCCACTTCTGCAGATAATTGCGAATCTTGGAAAGCGCGCGCGGATTAGGCATTTCCACTTCGATGAACGCGAGAGTTTCCGCGGGCAAGGAAGCCAGGTAACGGTAGGCGTCCTTCGCGGCATTGGTCTTGGCGCTCTTCAATATTTTCACGACTTTCTGCGTTTCGGGAACCAGTTCCGCGGCTTCTTCAATTTCGGCGGCTCTGAATTCCATGTGGCGTAAGGCTGCGGCGGCTTCGCGCGATTTCAGCCGGCCCAGAGTGTAATAGGCCACGGCCAAATGCAGCCGCGGCCGCAATCCCGCGCTGTAAAGATTGAAGCGCACGCGCGCCAGCTTATTGAGACTGTCGTAATCCGGCTTTCTCTTTTGCAGCGAGGGATGAATCAACGCCAGCATGTCGTGTGATTCCCAAAGTTTCAGAGTGGCGACGGGATTATCCTCACGCGCCAGTGCGCGCATTTCGTGGCCGACTTCGGCGCCTTCGATGCGGTCGGTGACGCCGCGTTCGATGGCCAAGTCAAACCACTCTTGCGTGCGCGGATCCATCTTGAATCCCATGCGCGCGGCGTAACGCAGAATGCGCATCAAGCGGATGGGCTGGTTCGTGAAAGCGTGAATGGAAAGAGCGCGAACTTCCTGTTTTTCCAAATCCGCGAGGCCGTTCATCGGATCGAGTAGCAAGCCGCGCGATTGCGTGTTCAGCGAAATGGCGATCGCATTGATGCCAAAATCGCGGCGGCGCAAATCTTCCATCACGCTGGAGAAACGGTACTCGGGCTTGACGCCCGGCCGCTCGTAGAAATCTTCGCGCGCGGCGGAGATGGAACCATCCACATCTCCCGCGAAAACCATTTCGTGATGGCGGATCTTTTCGCTTTCCCAGACGACGCGCGCGCCGCCCTTCTCGAGCTCGCGCACCATCTTCACGGGATTTCCCTCGACCGTGAAATCCAGGTCGCGGATGGGCATGCCGGAGATCAGGTCGCGCACCGCTCCGCCGGTGAGATACACATTCACGTCCTGCGTGCGCGAAAGTTCCTGCACGCGCTCCATCACGGCGCGCTGCTCCGGCGACAGCCGGCTTTCCAGCAAATACATATAATCGGGCATGAAGTTTCCGCCTTCCTCGAAATTTCGCGCGCGGCCGTTCAGGCGCGCGGGTGGTGCGCTTTATAAACTTGTTTCAAACGCTCTTCGACTACGTGGGTATAGATTTGCGTTGTTGCAATATCCGCGTGGCCCAACATCATTTGCACGGAGCGCAAGTCCGCTCCGCGATCCAGCAGGTGCGTGGCAAAACTGTGTCGCAGCATATGCGGCGTGAGGGGCTTTCGCAAGCCCGCTTTGCGCCCGTAAGCGCCCAAAATTTTCCAGAACGCGATTCGGTTCATCGCCGTGCCGATGCGCGTAGGAAAAAGATACGGCGAAGCCTTTTCTCTCAGGATTTCCGGGCGCGATTTTTTCAGGTACTGCATCACCAGATCCAACGCGGCGCGGCCCACCGGGACCAGTCGCTCTTTACTGCCCTTGCCGATGCAGCGCAGGCAGCCGGCTTCGAGTTGTATATCGGCGGCCTTCAGCCCGCACAATTCGGAGACGCGCAGTCCGGTGGAATACAGCAACTCGATCATGGCTTTGTCACGCAGGCCGAGGGTGGTGGAGACGTCCGGCTGCCGCAGCAGGCGATCCACTTCTGCAACGCTTAGGAACTCCGGCAGCGAGCAGCGGAATTTCGGCGCCGCCACATTGGCGGCCGGATTCTCCTTAATCATTCCTTCGGTAAAGGCAAACCGGAAGAGATGGCGGATGGTGACCAGGTGACGCGCGACGGTGCGGCTATCCAGCTTGCGCAAATAGAGCGTGCGGAGAAAGTCAATCACATTGCTGTGCGTGAACTGGTCCAGGGTCAACCCGCGCTTGGCCGCAAAGGCCGCGAATTTTTCGAGGTCCCGGCGGTAGGCATTCAGGGTATTGGCCGAAAGTCCTTTTTCGACTCGCAGGTAACTTAGAAATGATCGAATCTGCGCTTCCAATTCACATCTCCCTTTTCATGCGCCGGAATAAGGCCCCCGGCAGAAACTTTGAGCTCCGCGACATTTGCAGCCTACGAAACGTCCAGGCCGCCAGTTGCCACGCTCGGTTCCGCGCGCCGCAGCAGCAAAAACAATTCTGGCAGTTCCTCGCAGCGCAGCGCCCAGGCCAGGCCGAAATAAATTCCCGATGAAACGGCGATGATTCCGGTGAGCCATGCAGCTTTGGCCAGAAAATGCTCCAGCGTCGCCAAATGCGAATACTTCACTGCCGCAAAACACACCGCCGACATCGCCACAGCGCAGAGCGCCATTTTTCCGAGCGAGTTAAATATGGCCGAGGCGCCCAGGCGCCCGTAGCGTCCGCGAAAAATTACAAACAACGCACCAAAATTAAAATACGCCGCCAAGGAACTCGCGAGCGCGGGGCTGGCGTTCCACAAATAGCGCCCGAACCCAAATAGCAGGATGAAATTCAGCGCTACGTGCAGCACCAGCGAGTACGCGCCCACCTTCGTCGGCGTCACGGTGTCTTGCGTCGAGTAATACATCGGCGTAATCAATTTGATGGCCGCAAACGCCGGCAGCCCCATCGAATAAAACAGTAGCGCGTGGGCCGTGAGCGCGGCGGATCGCGCCGTGAACTCGCCATGCTGAAAGAGCACTTGCGTAATCGGCACGCGGAGCAGAACCAAGCCCACCGCCGCCGGAATGGTGATGAACGACGCGACGCGCAGAGCAAAACCGAACGTCTGCTTCATCTCGTCGTGCTTCCCTTCCGCCGCCTGGTGCGACATGGTGGGAAGCAGCGCGGTCGAGAGCGCGATCGCGTAGCTTCCCAGCACCAGCTCCATCACGCGGTCCGCTAGGTATAGCGAACTGATGCTGCCCTCCGGCATGCGCGATGAAGCCGCAAAGATCGTGTCCACGATAAAATTGACCTGAAAAACTCCCATGCCAAAAAACACCGGCACCATCAGCTTGCCGACCTTCTTCACGCCGGGATCGCTGAAGGAAACGTCCGGGCGGAAGCGCATGCCCAGCTTCGCGAGCGCCGGGAGCTGCATCACCAATTGCAACGCCGCGCCGACTACAATTCCCACTGCCAATGCCACCGCTGGCGTTCGGTATGCAGGCGGCGCCCAGTTCATGATGGGCCGATAGACGATTCCGAACGAGAACGCGATGAACACGACGTTGAAAAGGATTGACGTCGAAGCCGGGAGCCCGAAGCGAAAGAAGCTGTGCAGAATCGCGGACGCCAGCGCCGCCAGGCCCAGAAAAAAGACGCAAGGAAAAATGATCCGATTCAAGTGAATCGCCAGGTCCCACCTGACCTGACTGGCGCCCATTACCGTAAAGATCCCGACGATTTGCTTCGAAAAAATGCTGCCCAAGACCGCGACTACCGCCAGAATCACGGCAAGATCCCAGAAAGCTCGCTGCGCGAAAGCCCAAGACTCCTTCCGCGGTTTTCCCCTGAGATACCCGGTAAATACGGGTATAAAGGAAGCGCCCAAGGAGCCTTCCCCGGTCATGCGGCGAATCATATTGGGAATGCGAAACGCCAGGATGAACGAATCGGCTGCCGGCGAAGTGCCGAGCAATAGCGCTACCCGCTGATCGCGTAAGTATCCGCAAATCCGGCTGATAACGGTGGCTAGGGCTATTACCGAGGCAGACTTTAGAATCTTGCCCTTTTCGGTCAATCGGCGGTGACTCCGATGCTAACCCTTTAAGCACCAATAACTTGACAAAAACAGGGGCAAGAATAACATAACGCCTGGGAACTTAGCAAGATTCTCGCCCAAAAAGGCTTCAAAATCGTGAAAGATCGAGCTCCAGCCTCGACTCGCAAGAAAGTGGTGGTGTTGCTACTGGACCGTAGCCACCTGAAGGGCTACTTGAACCCTGCCACCCTGGCGCGGGCCGAGTACGTAGACCTGCTGACGCCGGACGGAGAGCATGTATCGGTTGCCATGCCGACCGTAAAGTCGGTCTATTTCGTCCGGGAGTTTACGGAGACGTTTCAGCCCGAGCGGAAGGTGTTTCTGAGCCGGCCTAAGTTGGATGGGCTGTGGGTGCGGTTGCGGTTCCGCGATGAAGATGTGATGGAAGGCATCGTGGCGAACGATCTTCTGGATCTGCTGGACAATGCCGTACAACTGACGCCTCCTGACCTGCACGGCAATACCCTGCGATTGTTTATTCCGCGCTCGGCGCTTTCTGAGATGAAGGTATTGGGAGTGGTGGGCGCGGCGCGGCGGACCCCACGCGCTGCTGGCGCTGCCGCATCGTCGCAATCCAAACTTTTCAACGAATAGTCGTTTGTTTTGTGTGCGCTGCGGCTAGGTGCCGCGCGGTGCGGCCGGCGTAGGCCTGATTACGTCTCTGTTGTACATTGAGGTTGCGCTATAACGGGCGTGAGGAGAGGCCATCATGAAATTGGGCGAGATCGCAAAACAGCTGAGCTGCGAATTGGATGGTGACGGCAGCCTGGAAATCACCGGCGTGGCTGGGATCGAGGAGGCGCAACCCGGCGAGTTGACGTTTCTCGTCAACCGCAAATACCGGCCGGCGCTGGAGACTACGCTCGCTTCGGCAATTTTTGTCGCGAAGGATGCCGGGCCCATGCGCATTGCGGCTCTCCGCTCGGGCAATCCGTATCTCGATTTTGCGCGAGCGATTGAGCTGTTTCATCCGGCACCGCGCTTTACCATGGAGATTCATCCCACCGCGGTGATCGCGCAGACCGCGAAAATCGCTCCGGGGGCGCACATTGGGCCCTACTGTTTCGTGGACGAAGGTGTGGAGATCGGGCGCAACGCGGTGCTGCACAGTTTTGTGACGATTTATCCGGGTGCGAAAATCGGCGACGATTTTTTCGCGCACTCGCACGTGACTGTGCGCGAGAACTGCCGCATCGGCGATCGTGTGCTGTTACAAAACGGCGTGACGATCGGCGCCGATGGATTTGGTTTCGCGCGGCAGGATGATGGCCGCTGGCACAAGATGCGCCAGTCCGGCATTACCGTAATCGAGGACGACGTGGAAATTCAGGCGCACAGCGTGATTGACCGCGCGACCGTCGGTGAGACGCACATCGCGCGCGGAACGAAAATTGATAATCTGGTACAGGTAGGTCACGCGTGCAAGGTTGGCGAGGACACGCTGCTTTGCGGGCAGGTGGGACTTGCCGGAACTACCAAGGTGGGCAACAAGTGCATCCTCGCGGGGCAGGTGGGCGCGGCGGGGCATTTGACGATTGGTGATGGAGCTGTGCTCACGGCGCAGTCCGGTGTGCCGGGCGACGTTCCCGCGGGCGCAATTTATTCGGGATATCCAGCGATGGATAATCTGGCGTGGCGGAAATCAGTGGCGGTCTTCAATCATTTGCCGGAACTGCAGAAGGAATTGCGCGAGGTGCGAGAGGCTGTGTCGAAGCTGAGCGCAAAATAGCGGCGGCGCAGCGTACTCGATTGAACTTCAACACGCCTACGCGCGCGCAGATTTTCGCTCTTCAGATTCTCGCGACGTTAATCAGTTCCCTGCCGGTGGCTTCTGATTTTCGGGCAAGCCTGCGGCAACTAATTCCTGCACGCGTTGGCGAAGTTCGTCGCGCTGATCCTCCGCGTATTCCGTTGCGTTGACGGCGGGGCCGTAGCGCACGACCACTTCGCCGGGATGAATGGTCCAATCGCCTTTGCGCATCAGGCGCTGCGTTCCGGCGAGGGAGACGGGCACCACCCACGCGGCGGCGCGAATCGCCATCAGAAAGGTTCCCTTCTTGAAGGGGAGCAGGCGTCCGTCGCGGCTGCGCGTTCCCTCCGGAAAAACGCAGAACGACAGGCCTTCCTTCAGATAGTCAACCGCGATATCCACGCTTTCCGCAGCGGCTTCTTTGTCGGCGCGATCCACTGGAATCAGCTTGGCCAGGCTAATCGCTTTGCTGAGGATTGGAATGCGAAAAACTTCTTTTTTGGCAAGCAGCGCGACGCGCCGGGGAATGTTGGGCACGAGGGCGACGGGATCGAGGTTCGAGGCGTGATTCGACGCGAACACGCAGACGCCGCTGGGAATATTCTCCAGGCCTTCCACTCGGACATGAATTCCGGCCAGACGCAACACAATGCGCAGGGCGCGCATGAACGTTCGATACATGAAATTGGGATCGCCGGTCAGCAGCGTCCACAAAATGAGGAGGGGCTGCACGAAGACCAGTGCCAGACCGACAAACGTCAAGACCATGATTGTGCGAATCATGGATTCAGCGGCACAAAGGCGCTGGAAGCCTCAATCGGTTTTCCCCTTCAGCCAGCCTTCGCGAATGCGCTTCTGCTTCTCGGTCGCTCCCGGCATTTCTATTAATGAAAATTTATTCAGGTCAATCGAGCCGAGCGCGAACTTCAAATCCAAATCTTCGTTGTCGCGCTGCACGCGCAAAGTGACGGTTTCTCCGGGCGAGTGCTCGCGCAGCCACGCCGGCAGATAGCGCGGAAGCGGATGACCGTTCAGCATGACCAGCGTGTCTCCTGCTTTCAGCCCCGCTGATTCCGCTGCAGATCCCGGCACTACTTGCGAGACCAGCACCTGCGCGCCGGGACCGTGGCCGGTAGTCCAGAAACCCAGTTCCGGAGCCGCGCGCCGTTCGACTTTCAGCAGCAGGCCCGCGGCATTGAAAAACTTGTCGTATGGAATTTCGTCGGTGCCTGCGACGTAGCGGCGGAAGAAATCGTCGAATTTGACGCCGGCAACTTCTTCGGCAATGGCTTCGACGCCTTGCGAATCGTCATAGAAGCGGCCCTGCTTCGCATAGACATCGTTCATGCGGCGCAGCACGTCGTCGAGTGATTTGTGATTGTCGGTGGCGTTGCGAATCGCGAGGTCCAGCAGGTCGCCGACGATCTCGCCTTTGTTGTAGTACGAAATGCTGCGTTCCGGGCGGCGATATTCGTCGTAGCCCTCGAGCCACGCGTTTAGGCTCGATTCCTCGACACTCTGCCAGCGATGCGCGGGGCGCGAATCCAGCTCGTCGATTTCTCCGGCAATGTCTGCGTAAAATTGATCCTTAGACCACAAGCCGCTGCGTTCGAGAGTGTAGGCGCCATACGTGCTGGTGACCCCCTCGGCGAACCACAGCGCGCGCGTGTACATTTCCTTGCTGTAATCCACGGGCTCGAGTGTCTGCGGCCGAATGCGTTTCACGTTCCACGTGTGAAAAAATTCATGCGCTGCCACCGATGCGGCCGCGTCACCCGACGAAGAGGAGATCGCGGTGCAGTTCGAGTGTTCCATTCCACCGCCGCCGACTTCGGGGTACGGCCCGAAGTGAAAGAAAAAAGTGTATTCGGTGAAGGGAGCGCCGCCCATCAGATGCACTTCATACTTGGTAATGTCGCGCAGGATCGATTCGAGGCGTTCACGGCGCCATTCTTTTCCGTCCACTACCACGCGAAAGTGCGCGCCTGCCTCGTCGAATCCGAATTTAGCGAATTTCCCTAGTTCTGCCGGGGCGTCCACTAGCTTGTCATAGATCGCCGCGACGAATGAATTCGGCGGCGCGCCTCCGGGGAGTTCCACGGCGAGACGCCAGCCGTCCTGCACATTATCAAACTGGACCTGGGTATCCTCCGCGCGGCGACTGGGAACGTACATCAGCACCTCGGCGAAATTCACGAAGGCGTGGTGGGTGTTCAATTGCGAATTGAACGGGCCGGGGTCGTCCCATTCGATGCTGTAATCGAGCGTCGCGGCGTGCGCTTCGGCACCCACGCCAGCGCCAGCGAGCGAAATCTTCCAGGTCTGCTTATCGAGCATGCGCACGGGCAAAGGCGCCGCAGGTGCAGCCGAATTGCGAGCGCGTACATCGCGGACGCGATAGGAAAAATCGCGAACCTGGTACAAGGCGTTCCATGCAGGCAGCGCGACGATTATTTCATCATCCGCGGCCGCCGCGGGAATCTCCATCGAGACGTGAAAGAGGTGCTGCTGCGGATTCTTCAGGGAAATGTGATAGCCAATCGTAGCCGCCGCTGGTCGCGCGAAAAACAACAGGACGATTGCCAAAACGAGCCGCCGGGCCGATTTCATTTCCGAACTCCTTCGCGCGATTTAAATTTGTCCAGCAATTTTCCACTGAGTCCGTCGAAGCTGCCATTGGACATTACCATCACCAAGTCTCCGGGCTTGGCTTCGGCCGCGACATAGTCCGCGATCGCCGTCGCCGAATCGAATGCCCGCGCCGGTTTGCCCAGCTCGACGAGCGACTGGGCGATGGATTCAGGCGACAAGCGGTCGCCTTCTTCCAGCAACTGCGCGCGGCTCACCGGACCAATCACAATGGCATCCGCTATGGCCAGCGCTTCCGGAAGTACGAGCTGAAAAATCTTGCGTCGCATGGTGTTGGAACGCGGTTCCACGGCCGCCCAAATTTTGCGCCCGGGCCAGCGCGTGCGCGTGGCATCCAACGTCATGCGAATCGCGGTGGGATGATGCGCGAAGTCCTCCACCACCAGCACTCCGTTGGCCTCGCCCTTGATTTCCATGCGCTTGCGAACACTGATGAACGTGGCCATGGCGCGCTTGATCGCGTCACACTCGACGCCGCGGCCGTATGCGACAGCGACCGCCGCGAGCGCGTCCAGCACATTATGCTTTCCGGCGATTGGCATGCGCACGCGGGTTACTTCCTTTCCACGAAACGCCACGCGAAATTCCGTGGCTTCGTCGTGCCATTGCAGGTCCCCGGCGCACCAATCGCATTCCGGCGTGAAGCCGAAGGTCTCCACCGGGCAAAAAGCTTTCGCGACAGCGTGGCGCAGTTCCGCACTCTCGCCCCAGATGAGAATTTTCCCGCGGCGCGGGACGAGGTTCACGAGCCTGCGGAATTGCAGAGCGATGGACGCCAGGTCTGGGTAGATGTCGGCGTGATCGTATTCCAGCGACGTGAGGATCAGCTCTTCCGGATGGTAGTGCAGGAATTTCGGGCCGCGATCGAAGAAGGCCGTCTCGTACTCGTCACCTTCGATGATGAATTCTTCGCCGCCGCCGAGACCGTAGCTGCGTTCGCCAAAATTCGGAGACACGCCGCCGACCAGAAAATCAGGCTTGCGTCCGGCCGTCTGAAAAATCCACGCCAGCATCGCGGTGGTGGTGGTTTTTCCGTGCGTTCCGGCAACGACGATCGAGGTGTGTCCGGGAATGAAATATTGCTCGAGGAGCTGCGGCATCGAACAATATGGTAGCTTTTCATCGAGGATGTGCTCGATTTCCGGGTTACCGCGCGCGATTACGTTTCCCACCACGCAGAGTTCCGGCGCAGGCTGCAAATTTTCCGCGCGAAATCCTTCGTTCCAGCGGATTCCGAGGGAATCGAGGAGCGTCGAAGCCGGCGGATAGACGTTGACGTCCGAGCCGGTGACGTGGAATCCGCGTTCCTTCAGCATTCCCGCCACGGGCGCCATGGCCGCGCCGGCGATGCCGAGCAGATGGACGTGCTCGGTGACCTTATTTGCTCGCGTCGAAATTTGCTGTCTCCTCTTGCGCTTGCCGACGATTGCCGCGAATCCTTGCCGCGATGCGCATCCGTTCGCTGCGTTGTTGAGCTGCTACGCGCGGCAGGCCGGTTCCAAAATTTCCAGCCGCGAAGTTTCCTCGGACTTTAGACGCGCGCGCACGCCTAACGGCAGCGTCAACATGGGCCGCGGCGTGTGACCGATTGGTGCACCCCACACGACGGGAAATCCCAATGTCCCCAAAATGCGCCGAGCGACATCAAGGACTGTCTCGCTCCCGGGGGGCGCGTCACATTCTGGAAAATCCCCCAGCAGCACGCCGGAAACTCCGCGCAACTTTCCAGCCTGCTTCAGGTGCATGAACGCGCGGTCCACTTGCCAGGGCTTCATGCCGCGGTCTTCGAGCACGAGGATCGCGCCATGCGTGTCGAGCTCCCAGGGGGTACCCAGCGTGGTTTCGATCAGCGTCAAGCAGCCGCCGAGAAGAACACCGTCCGCCGAACCCGGCATGATCGCTTCCGTCCCGGGAAGCGGGATTGTCCAGCCCTGTTTCGTTTCCGTCAGAGCGCGAGTCAGGCTTTCGGGATCGTAGCCATCCGCGGCATTCGCGCCTTTGTCGAGCCCAGCAGCCACCATGGGGCCGTAGAGAGTGATCCACCGAAATTTCTGCCACAGGAAGACCTGCAGCGAGGTGAGATCGCTATAGCCCACTAAAATTTTGGGATTGGCCAACGCGACGCTGAGGCCGTCGAGCAGATAATTCGAGCCGTATCCGCCGCGCGAGCAGATAATCCCGCGCGTGCTGGTTTCGGTGAGCGCTTCCTTCAGTGCCGCGCCGCGCTCTGCCGCGGTGCCGGCAAAAAAATCTCCACGGGCTAGCACGCGTTCCGGATCGAACTTCGCGGTGTAGCCTAGCCGTGTGATCTCCTGGACGCCCAGCTGCAAACGCGATTCCTTTACAGGGCTCGACAGCGAAAGAATGCGCACCGAATCGCCGGCGCGGAGTGCTTCAGGCTTGAGAGCTTGCGGCATGGGCCGCAAAGGAGAATAAGGAATTTCGCGCAGCGAGTCCAGCCGCGTGCGCGAAGGTGTTTACATCCGAGCAGCAGCGGGCGGTGCCCTTAAAACGGCGTGACTGTCAGATACACGTCGCCAATTCCGCTGGCAGGCTCTGCGGCGATCGTATCCGGCGCGTAAAACGCCGCGAAGCGTCCATCGGCGGTCAGCGGAGCGGCGCTGTAGCGGTCCGCGGCGACTGGCGCGGATTTGTTGTTGCTGAAAACCGCCAGCGTGGCATGCGTGGCCGAAAGAGAGACTGCGGCTTCGGAAACCGCGTAGGTGTGCGGCGTGCAAGGAAGCACGGCGCCGAAGCAGGTATCGCGCACGACCAGGGAGCCTTCAGTGGCAACCTGGCCGGCAGGCGCGGTGGAAGCGGCGCCCGACACGAAGGAAATATATCGTCCAGAAGCGCTGATCGCCGGTGAAAAATTCTGCGTTTTGGTGGCCGCGGCGGTGCTGTCGTTCGCAATCAGAGTTGTGGATGGGACGCAGCCGTCGGGCGCCGTCTCGCCGAGGCACGTATCGCGCAGGTACGCCCTGCTCACGTGCGCTGCATTTCCAGTCGAGGAATCCGCGGGTTGGGATTCGAAGACCGCGAAGCGCGCGTCGCTGCTGAGAGACGGCAAAATATTCGCGCCGCCGAGAGTTGAGTCATCGGGTGCGTAGGAAATTCTCTCCGCCGAGGCCTCGCAATAAACAGGAGCGTCAATTCCCATGCAAGTGTCCGCCAGAACGATCTGCGAAATGCTCGCCGGATTCTGCGCCGCCGATTTCGCAGCCCACATTTCCAGCGCGACATAGCGGCCATAGGCGGAAATTGCCGGGCGTCCAGCTTGCGCGCCTGCGACGCGGTCCTCGTCGTCCACCGGAACCGCCACGGTACGCGAGACGCAAGATTTCGTTGCTGTAGGACCCGCGCAGGTGTCTCGCACGTAAGCTTGCGGCAGCAGCGGAGACTTTTCTGCCACGAGATTCGTCGCCGCAGAAACAAAGGCAACGAAGCGGCCGTCGCCGCTCAGCGACGGGCTGGTGCTGGGGCCGCTCGCGGCTTCTCCCTCGGGGCCCGTGGAAATAATTTCGGTATGCGGCGTGCATCCGGAAGGAGCGTTTGCGCCCACGCAAAGGTCGCGGACGTACAATTCCCAGTAGCCGAGCGAAACCGGGGCATTCCCGGAAACTAGATTCGTCGCGCGGGAGATGAACGCCACAAAGCGCCCATCGCCGCTGATGGAGACTTGCCTGCCGGATTTTCCGTTGGGAGCGATGCCGTCGGGCGCCAGATCCACGGCCACGGTTTTCGGTGAGCAATTCGTCGCACCGACGCAGGTATCGCGGACGAATATATTTCCGGAGACCGCCGGGGTTATCAGATTCTTGGCCTGAGAATAGAATGCGACATATCGCCCGCCGGAGCTGATCGCCGGCGCTTCGCTCGGCCCGTCTGCCGGACCTCCGGCCACGCTGACGGAAACCACCTGAGGAAACTTCACCGCCGCCCCGGCCGCCGCGTTGATCGTGAACGGAAAGGGAGCCGAAAAAGCCGCTGCGCCGTTCGAGGACGTATTGAGCACGGTAATCTCAATGGTTCCGGCCGTCGCGATATCCGTGTTCAGAATCTGCGCCTGTAACGATGTGGCGCTCTTGAAGGTGGTAGTGCGCGCCGCGCCGTTCCAATCCACCACGGAATCGCGAATGAAATTCGTGCCGGTCACATTCAATGTGAACCCCGCGCCACCGGCGGTGGCATTCGCCGGCGTAACGGAAGTAATCGTGGGAGTCACGGGCGGAGTGGGCAAAATCGAAAAGTTGAGAGGTGGCGTGGAGCCACCGCCGGAATTCACCACGGTGACGGGTTCGACGCCGGCGTTGGCCACGTCCGCGGCCTTGATCTGTGCCTGAACGGTATTCGCGTTAACAAACGTGGTGGTGCGCGCGCTGCCGTTCCATTTTACGGTGGAGTTCGCGGCGAAACTCGCGCCGCTGACGGTAATCGTGAAATCCGAAGCGCCGGCAACCACACTGGCGGGCGAAAGCGAACAGATCGCCGGCGCGTTCGTGGAAGAAGCCACGAAGCTGACCGCCGGCGAGAAAATTTCATTGCCGCCGCCAATGTACGTGAACACGCTGATGCCATCACAGCTAGCCCCGACGATGTCCGTGGAATTGATTTGAGCGGTTAACTGTGTGGAACTGACGAACGCCGTACACCGGGGGCTGTCATTCCAAGACACGACGGAACCTGAATACGGCGGCGTTGGCGGCTTATTACTACAGATCTGATCTGCAGTACCCGCCACAAAATTCGAACCGTTCACCGTGAGCGTGAACGCGGCGCCGTTCGGGCTGGCGGTCGCCGGACTGAGGCTGGCGATCAGCGGCGTGTTCGTTTGCGTCGGAAATACTGTGAATGGCGCCGCGTTCATGGTGATTCCGCCTCCGGGCAGCGGATTCGAAACCGTCACGAGCGAAGTTCCGGGGGATGCTACGTCGGAAGCTAGCACGGTGATCGAAATCTGCCCCGTGGAAAGATTCACCGTCGCCGAACGCGCGGAGCCGTTCCAAAACGCCGTGGAAGTCCCGGTGGAGCCGGCAATGAAGCCGTTGCCAGCAATAAAGAGAGTAAAGGACTGGCTACCGGCCGTGACGCTGGATGGGAAAAGGCCGGTGATTACCGGAGTGGGATTTGGTTGTCCCGGCGCGACAGTGTTTGCGCCGTTGGAGCTGCAACTCGACGTGAGAATCGTCAGCACAGCAACCAACCCGAACGCGGTCCACCGCAAACGCATCAAGCCTGTCCTCCTGCAATTTTCACCGGTAGTGTTCACGAAAACTGGCGCCGCCGTTCGTTAGCGTCGCTGGGATAGCCGAACGAGGGAAACGATCCAAACGCCTGCGAGTCCCCTGAATAATGCCCAAGAATTGATAGCATCCCGGCGAACACTCGTCAACTCGGATTCCCGGAGGCCGTGTTTGGTTGGCCCACATTTCGGGGCTCTCGTTTTAAATTGCAACGGTTCTGGCGCGCGGTTCCCGAGCCCGAGCCGCGCGTGGGGTGCCGCTGTGCTAAACAGGGAGGCCCGCTGGCAACGTCTTTCACACCCGCGACGGCCGCGCCTCGACCTTGGCGTTCAGCGCGGCAAATTTTGTGAAGAGTTCGCGCTCCTGGTGATGAGTGACTTCCGCGTCGAAATCTACAATTAATTCATCGTTGAGCTGGTGCGTCTGCCAGCGGCGCGCGTCGATCTTGGCGCCCTCGACGATGCGATGCGCCGGAACCAGCAGATCGGCGTTGGCTGGCGCTATCAATTGAAACGTCATCAGCCGCGTTTGCAACCCCAGGCGGTCTTCCAGGTAGCCCAGCGCCACGAGGGCTACCAGCACCATCAAGGTGGCAAAAATGGCGGTCGCGAGCATTCCGGCGCCCACGGCCATGCCGATGCTGGCCATCACAAAAATTGTCGCCGCGCTGGTAATTCCAAGCACCGCGCCGCGGTCGCGAATCACCACGCCCGCGCCGATGAAACCGATGCCCGGAATAATCTGCGCGGCGATGCGCGTGTGGTCTCCGCCGACCGAGCCCGCCATTTCGTAGGAAATGATGGTGAAGAGCGCCGCGCCAAAGCAGATCAGCATGTTGGTGCGGATTCCGGCGGGCTTGCGGCGCAGTTGGCGCTCCAGGCCGATCAGTCCGCCCAGAAAAGCCGCCAGCACGAGCCGCAACAGAATGTAGGAATTTAACCCGTGAAGCATGGCACCCCCGTGCCCTGCGCTCCGCGATTCTACTGGAAGGCACGCTAGAGTGGTGCGATGATTTTCAAATATCCCGCAGCGGCAAGATTAGCGAACTAAGTTCTTACAGTTTGAAGGACGTCAGCTTTGAGAACAGGCGCGCGCGGGCGTGGATTTCGCCTCGCTTGAGCGTGGTGAGGCGCTGCACGCCGAATTTTTCCACCGCGAAACTTCCCAGCACGGAACCATAAACCATGGCGTTGCGCAGAGTGCGCTCGTTGACCTTCCCCGCGCCTGCGAGATAGCCCATGAAACCGCCGGCGAAACTGTCGCCCGCTCCGGTGGGGTCCTGTACTTCTTCGAGAGGAAACGCCGGCACCGAGAACAAAAACTTTTCGTGCATCATGATGGCGCCGTGCTCGCCGCGCTTGATCACCAGCGTCTTGGGGCCCATTTTGAAGATTTCTTTCGCGGCGCGCGTCAGGTTGTGTTGGCCGGTCAGTTGGCGGGTCTCGTCGTCGTTGATCACCAGCACCTGTATATGCTTCAGCGTTTCCTTGAGTTCCGCGGGAGTGCGCTCGATCCAGTAGTTCATGGTATCCAGTCCCACCACTATGGGTTTGCGCGTGACTTGCTTCAGAACGGAGCTCTGCAGTATCGGATCGATATTTCCCAGAAAAATGAAAGCCGAGTCTGTGTAGGATTCCGGTAGGGTTGGCTTGAAATTCGCGAAGACGTTAAGCTCGGTCACCAGAGTGGCGCGCTCGTTCATGTTCTGGTTGTAGCGCCCAGCCCAATAAAAAGTTTTTCCCGCGGCGCGCTCCAGACCCTGCAAATCAATGTGCTGGTGTTTGAAGACGGCTACATCCTTCGCTGTGAAATCATCGCCGACGATGCCCACCAGGCGCACCGGCGCGAAGTGGCACGCGGCCAGCGCGAAGTAGCTGGCGGCGCCGCCCAACATGCGATCGTGCTTGCCGTGCGGCGTCTCGATTCCATCGAACGCTACGGATCCGACGACTAGTAACGACATGAATTCTCCTCGCTCGATGAATCTTGAAGGCGCGGCAACTAAGAAATGTACTTGCCAATGATTGGCGCCAGGCGCTTTCTAGTGGCCGCGGAAATCATTTTGCGGTCGGTGAGGACCGCATGAGCCAGGGCCGCCCCGCACTTGCAGGCGCGGTTTTCCGGTAATTGTGCCACGGCTTCGTGCAGCACGCGCTGCACGTTCGAGGTGTTGCGATTCAAGTTCTCGATGACCTCGCTCACCGTCACGGCATCGTGTTGGGGGTGCCAGCAATCGTAATCCGTAATCATGGCGATGGTCGCGTAGCAAAGTTCCGCTTCGCGCGCGAGCTTGGCTTCCGTCAAATTGGTCATGCCGATCACGTCGAAGCGCAGTTGACGGTAAGTCTGCGATTCGGCCAGAGTGGAAAATTGCGGGCCTTCCATGCATACATACGTGCCGCCGCGATGCGCCTTCACTCCGGCGCGATCGCAAGCTTCCGCCAGGTGCGCCGAAAGGTGCGTACAGGTGGGTTTGTCAAATCCCACATGGGCGACGATTCCGATGCCGAAGAACGTGGCCACGCGCCCGCGAGTGCGATCGAAAAACTGGTCGGGGATCAGAAAATCCAGCGGCGGCAAATCGTCGCGCAGCGAACCCACGGCGCTGACGGAGATGATTCGCTCCACGCCCAGCATCTTCAGCGCGCAGATATTGGCGCGATAATTGATGTCACTGGGAGAAAACACATGACCGCGGCCGTGACGCGCGAGAAATGCCACGCGCTTCCCTTCCAGCGTGCCGATAATAATTGCGTCGGAAGGATCGCCGAACGGAGTCTTCACGCGGACTTCGCGCGTATCGGTGAGGCCCGCCATGGAATAAAGGCCGCTGCCGCCGATGATGCCGATCTTCAACTTTTCATTTTTCGCCCCAGACTTCTTTACGGAATTCGCCGCGGTTTTCTTCGAGCGTTTCCCAGCTTTCGCCATTTTCAATCCACCTTTACCGGTTCGGCTTCCCAATGTCCGTCGCGCTCGCGGAGGTAGGCCGCCTGCGTCTTGGTGTCGTGACAAAAAAGCGCGATCCAGCCTTCCTGAATCAATTCCGGAATCCATTTCTTTTTATTTTCGAGCGTGGTCATTGGGTACAAGTCGAAGCCCATGATCCAGGGCAACGGCAGATGCGCCGTGGTAGGCACCAAATCCGCGAGAAAGAACGCCGTGTTTCCTCCGCCCGTGAGTTTCACGCACTGCATGTTCGCGGTGTGGCCGGGGATGCGAATTAATTCTACGCCGGGAGCGATGGCACGGTCGGCCTCGAGCAACGCGAGTTTCGCGCTGGAAAGCGGCTCGTAATTTTCGAGCATGTAACTCGCGCGGTCGCGCTCGTTGGGGTGCTTGGCGTGTTCGAATTCCCCGCGCTGCACCACATATTTCGCGTTGGGAAACGCGGCGACGACCTTGTCTTTTTCCAACCTCGTGTTCCCGCCGCAATGATCGAAATGCAAGTGCGTGTTGACCACGATGTCAATTTCGCTCGGGTCCAGACCGTAATGCTTCAGCCGGTCGTTCAAGAACGGCCCTTCCACGCCGTAAATGTCCCGCAGCTTCCGGGACATTTTCGCGCCGATGCCGGTCTCCACCAGAATTCTTTTTCCGCCCGCGTGCACCAGCAGGCAATTCATCGCCAGCTGAATGCGGTTGCGCCCGTCCGACGGAATTTTCTTCTCCCACATTACTTTGGGTATCACGCCGAACATTGCGCCGCCATCCAGCGACACATATCCATCCACCAACACGTGAAATTCCAGGTCCCCTAGCTTCAATGATCCTCTCCAAGTCCGGCCCGCGCCAGGATTTCGTTTACCGCGCCGTAGGGGTCCGTTTTTCTTTCGGCCACAGCCGCCGCGATGGCGTCGAGCTCTTTTTCACTGAGATATTTTCCTGCCACGCGCTCCATTAGCCGCGTTTCCAGCAATTGCAAAATCCATTCTTTCCAGTGCGCGATTTCACGCGCCTGGCGTTCGTGCGCCTGCTTGAAATGTTTGCGGAACAATTCAATCTGGCGGCCCAGCTCTGTTACGCCTTTGTTTTCCGTGGCGATGGTGCGCACCACCGGAGGTTTCCAGCCGTCGCGCTCCGGGACCAGCTGCAGAATTCCCTTCAGCTGCTGTTCGAAGCGATCCGCCCCTTCGCGATCGGATTTATTCAGCACGAAGATGTCGCCGATTTCCATCAGCCCCGCTTTCAGGCTTTGGACGTCGTCGCCCATTCCGGGCATCAGCACGACGATGGTGCAATCCGCCAGGCGCACGATTTCAATTTCGCCCTGGCCCACGCCCACTGTCTCCACCAGGATGATTTGTTTCCCCGCGGCGTCCAGCAGCAGCGCGGTATCTCGCGTCGCCTGCGACAAGCCGCCCAGAAATCCGCGCGTGGCCATCGAACGGATAAAGACGCCCGCGTCGGTTGCATGCCCCTGCATGCGTATGCGGTCGCCCAGAATCGAGCCGCCCGTGAAGGGGCTCGATGGATCCACGGCGATGATTCCCACAGTCTTTTTCTCGGCGCGATAGTGGCTGGCCAGGCGATCCACCAGCGTGCTCTTGCCCGTTCCCGGCGCGCCGGTGATGCCCACGCGATAGGCCCGTCCGGTGTAAGGAAAAAGCTGGCGCAGAATTTCCTCAGCCTCGCGCTCGCGATTTTCAATCGCGGAAACGGCGCGCGAGATCGCGCGCACGTCTCCTGCGCGCACTTGCTCGGCCCAGTTTTCGATGGACACAGTCATAGCAACGCGAATTACAGCCTCGGAATGGTATCACTGGAAAGGCTGGTAGCAATGAATGCTAACGTCAAAAAAATAATTTATTTCTTGCCCAAAATCTGCCGCGCGATCACCAGCCTCTGTATTTCGCTGGTACCCTCGCCAATCGTACACAACTTCACGTCGCGATAAAACTTTTCCGCCGGATAATCCTTGATGAATCCGTAGCCGCCATGAATCTGCACGGCTTCGTTGGCGACGCGCACGGCCACTTCCCCCGCGTACAGCTTGGCCATGCTGGATTCCTGCGTGATGCGCGCATCGTGATTGCCGGAAGCGATGGCGCGATCGGCGAGCCAGGCGGCCTGATACGTCAGCAGCCGCGCCGCTTCAATCAGCGTGGCCATATCCGCCAACTTGAACTGAATCGCCTGAAATTCCGCGATGGCTTTGCCGAATTGTTTGCGCTGTTTCGCGTAACGCACGGACGCCTCGTAAGCGCCTTGCGCCATCCCCAGACCCAGCGACGCAATCGAAATACGTCCGCCGTCGAGAATTTGCAGGCTGTTGACGAATCCTTCGCCCTCTTTGCCCAGCAGATTTTCCGCCGGTACGTGGCAGTCGGTAAAAACAACTTCGCTGGTGTCACTTGCGCGCAATCCCAGCTTGTTTTCTTTTTTCCCGGGCTTGAATCCGCGAGTGCCCTTCTCGATGATGAATGCGGAAATTCCGTGGCTCTTTTTCGCGGGGTCCGTCACCGCCATGCCCACGCAGACGTCGGCGTAATGCCCATTCGTGGTGAAAGTTTTCGAGCCGTTGATGACCCAGCCGCCGTCTTTCTTCACGGCAGTGGTGCGGGTGCCGCCGGCGTCAGAGCCGGCCTCGGGTTCGGTGAGCGACCAGCAGCCGAGTTTCTTGCCTTGCGCCAGCGGCGTGACGTATTTTTTCTTCTGCTCTTCGCTGCCGAATTTATAGATGTGATTGGTGCAGAGCGAATTGTGCGCCGCGACGATGATGCCCACCGAACCATCCACACGCGACAGTTCCTCGATAATGATGGCGTATTCGGCGTAGCCCATTCCCGCGCCGCCATATTTCTCCGGAAAAATTACGCCGAGGAAACCCATTTCCGCCAGCTTGGGAATTAATTCGGAGGGAAACTTCGACACCTCATCCCACTCCATCACATGCGGCAGGATTTCGCCCTCGGCGAACTCGCGCACCGTTCGCCGCAGCTGCTGCTGTTCATCCGTCAGCGCAAATTCCACGTGGCCTCACCGATATGCAGGATAAATGATAAGCGGGATAAATAATGAACCCATACTACAATTTATATCACAGGGGCCTGCGCGTGCGACAATCGTACGCGCAGAGATTACGGCAGGGTAAACGCAACGACCTCGTCCGTCTGCTTTTCTTCCGATATCTTCGGATGCCCGCCTGCGGCGATGACTAGAAACTGCTTGCCGCCCGGGCGTACCTGGTAGGTCATCGGCGTAGCGCCGCCGGCAGTGGGAAGCTGAGCCTCCCACAGTACCTTGCCCGTCTCCACGTCAAACGCGCGAATCGCCTTATCAATCACGGTTCCGGCGATGAACACCAACCCTCCAGCCGTCACGATCGGCCCACCCAGACTCGGCGCCCCTGCCGGAATCGTTGGATTATTGGGAGCCAGCGAACCGAGCGGCACTTGCCAGCGAATGGTGCCCTGCGCCATATCCACAGCCGTCAGCGTGCCCCACGGAGGAGGAGCGCACAGGAGATGATGCGCCTTGGCAAACAGAAACGTGCGAAACATGCCGTACGGCGCGCCGTATTGCTGCGTGTATTCCAGCTCTGTGCTCTTGTCGGCCGCGTCCCAGTATTTGTCTGATGCAATCACTCCCATCTCGGCTGCGAGGTTATTCGTATTGACCAGCAGCAAACTGTGTTGGGGATCGAACGCATAGCCGCTCCAATTCATGCCGCCGACGTTTCCAGGTTCCGACAGCGAGCCTTGCAAACTCGGCGGCGTAAAAAGTCCGTCGTTGCGCAGGCTCTTGATGCGCTCCCTGCAATAATCGCGATCTTCCGGAGTGATTCCCCAGGCGTCATCGGCAGAAAGTTTTTGCGGCGAGAGCGCTGGAGGCGCCAGCGGAAACGGCTGTGTCGGCGACGTCACTTCCCCCGGCACGTCGGTCTGCGGCACGGGACGTTCTTCGACCGGAAAGACCGGCACGCCCGTATCGCGATTCAGCACGTAGAGAAATCCGGTCTTGTTGCCCTGAATTACCACCGGCACGCTCTTGCCGTCGTGCTGCAAGGTGGCGAGCAGCGGCGGCGACGCGCTGTCGTAATCCCAAAGATTGTGATGGACCAGTTGAAATCCCCAGGCGAGTTCGCCAGTCTTCGCGCGCAACGCAACCACCGAATCGGCCCACTTGTTGTCGCCAACGCGCATTCCGCCGTAATAATCGGGGCTGGCGCTTCCGGTCGGCACGAAAATCAGGTGGCGCTCCGGATCTACGACCATCACGGACCAGGCATTGCCCGCGCCGGTGCGCCACACTTTGCCGGCGCTCGGTTTCGCGCTGTCGGGATCGTTCGGCGGCAGCGGCTCCCATTTCCAGCGCAGCGCTCCGGTGCGCGCATCGAAGGCGCGCACTACGCCGCTGGGCATGTCCACACGCGAATTGTCGTCAATCGCCGAGCCGACGACGACCATGTCGTCAATCACCGCGGGAGGAGAAGTCATGTGAAATTGCCCGGGTATGTAACGCGCTACATCGCGCAGGCTGATCTGTCCGCGGTTGCCGAAGTCCATGCAGGGATTGCCCGTCGCACCATCAAGGGCGATCAGTCGCGCGTCGAGCGTGGCTTCGAAAATTCTCCGCCGGCAGGGCTTCCCATTCGCGCGCGCTGGATCGAGCCACGTGGCGACGCCGCGATTGATCAAGCCATCGCCGTAGTTTCCGGCGAGTTCGATCATTGGATCGTAGACCCACAGCTGCTTCCCGGTTTCCGGATTCACGGCGAACACACGATTGAACGGAGTGGTGAGGTACAGCGTACCGTCCACCAGGATGGGCGTGGTTTCCAGGCCGCTGCGTTTGGGCCTGCCGCTGCCGTCGGAAATATCGCCGGTGTGAAATACCCAGGCGACTTTCAGCTTCGCGACATTTTCGCGATTGATCTGCGCGAGCGGCGAATAGCGCGTGCTGCCCGCATCATGGCCGTAGTAAGCCCAATCGTTCTTGGTCGCGCCGGCGGGGTTCGGTGATTGCGCGCCGGCTCGCTGCAATCCTGCGCACGATAAGCCAATTATAGCGACGAACAGGACTCGAGCCAGCCTATGCATTAATTTCTCCGGCGTACGACTAAACCGCGCGCGCTACCAATCCAGCTTCGCGCCATCTTTCGCGTTTTGCTCGTCGAGCCATTTCTTCAGCGGCGCGAAATAATCGAGTATGGCGGTCGCGTCCATCTGCTTTTCGCCAGTCATCACGTCGAGCGCTTCCGGCCAAGGACGGCTCTGGCCCATCTCCAGCATCTTGTTCAGCCGAGCGCCGGCTGCCTTGTTGTTGTAAATCGAACAGCGATGCAGCGGGCCCTTGTATCCGGATTCCCTGCAAAGCGCGCGATGAAACTGGAACTGCAGAATGTCCGCGAGAAAATAACGCGCATAGGGAACGTTCGCGGCCACGTGATATTTCGCGCCGGGATCGAAATCCCGTTCAGTGCGCGCGACGGGAGGTTTCACGCCCTGATATTTCTCACGCAGCTCCCACCACGCGCGGTTGTAATCCGCCGGAGTGATTTTCCCGGAGAAAACTTCCCAGCGCCATTTATCAATCAGCAGGCCAAACGGCAGGAATGCGACCTTCTCCAGCGCCTTGTGCATCAGGATTCCGATATCCGCGGATTCGGGCGGCACATTTTCCAGCAGACCGATCTGCTTCAAGTATTCGGGAGTGACGGAAAGAGCGATGGTGTCGCCGATGGCTTCGTGAAAACCGTCGTTCGCGCTATTGCGGAACAGCGGCGGCTGCGTGTCGTAAGCGCGTTGGTAGAAATTGTGTCCGAGCTCGTGATGAATCGTCGAGAAATCCTCGCCCTTCTGCTCGATGCACATCTTGATGCGCAAATCGTCCACGTAATCTATGTCCCACGCGCTGGCGTGGCACACCACGTCGCGGTCGCGTGGCTTGACGAACATGGAGCGTTGCCAAAACGTCTGCGGCAGCGCGGCAAACCCGAGCGACATGAAAAAGCGCTCGCCGTAATGGACCATCGCGATGGGATCAATCTGCTTGGCCTTCAAAATCTGCGTCAGGTCGTAACCCGGGTCGGCGTTCGCCGGCGCCACCAGCGGATAAATATTGCCCCAATCCTGCGCCCACATATTTCCGAGAAGATGCGCCGGAATCGCGCCGTCCGGGCCAAGCACTCCCGGCCCATACTTTTTCACGAGCTGCGTGCGGACGTACGCGTGCAGCGAAACGTACAGCGGGCGCACCTGTTCCCACAGCCGGTCCATCTCCGCGCTGAAAACGCCGGGAGGCATATCGTAATTCGAGCGCCACATCGCGCCCACGTCGCCGAAGCCCACTTCGCGCGCACCTTCATTGGCCAGCTCGACCATACGGGAATAACGCTCGCGCATCGGCGGTGCGATGGCGTGCCAGCCGATCCACGCCCGCTGCAACTCGATGGGATCGCGGCTAGTTGCCATAACATTTTCCAGGTCGTTCAACGAGAGGCATTTTCCTTGCGCGCCGTCGGGGCACCATTTTCCCTTACCGTAATCGCTCTGCAGCGACGCGTTGATCTGCGAAAGCTCCGTGCTTTCTTTGGGATTGCGCGGCGCGGGGATGTCCACTGAGAGCTTGATGAGCTTCAGCTTGCGCTCGACGTCTGGTGGCGGGTCGAGCGGCTCGAATCGCCGCGATTGCGCGGCCAACTCGGATGTTGCTGCTTTCACGTTCTGATCGGCCTGCGCCGCGAGAATCTCCGTGTCGTCGGTGATGAAAGTTTCCTGCACCCACTGCGCGCGGCCGGACTTGATCCACAGATCCAGCAGACGTTTTTCCGCGGCGTCGGTGAACTGCCGCGCTTCCTCCACCGTCGGCGGCGCTGAAGCCTGCGCTTGCGCCGCGCTGGCTGCCTGTTGCGATTGGAATGTCATCAGTCCACCTGTAATTAGGATAATGGGGAGTCCTACTTTGATGCAGATCGGCAAAAGTTCCGCAATCTTCACGTTCGCACCCCCGGATTGTTCTTCTGGCCTGTCGGCTGCCCCTGCCGGACAGTAATCCGCGCGAAAGTATAACTGAAGAAGTATCTAGATGCCCGGCAGGATTACGACGGCCCGCGGCGAACTCCGTTAATTCAATGCGCCGCGACTGCGGGCGTTTTCTCGGCCAAAACCTGCGCCATCGCCGCCAGCGCTGCGTCAATTCCGGCGCGGTCCACATCGCAGTGTGTGACCATGCGCACGGAATATTTCTCGGTCGCCGAGCACAAAACTTTTTTGGCTGCGAGTTGCCTGCAAATTTCCGCGGCGGTGCGTCCGGTGCCGCGCACGTCGAAGATCACGATGTTGGTCACCACTCGCGATGGATCGAGGGCGATCCCCTTTACGGCCGCGAGGCCTTTCGCCAGATGTTGCGCATTTTCGTGATCGAGCGCCAAGTGCTTCGGCGATTCTTCCAGCGCGATTAATCCCGCGGCAGCCAGCACTCCCACCTGGCGCATTCCGCCTCCGAGCATCTTGCGGCGAATGTGCGCCTGCTTGATGAAATCATGCGATCCGACGAGCAGCGAGCCTACCGGCGCGCCCAGACCTTTCGACAGACAAAACATCACGGAATCGAATTTGCGCGTAATTTCCGCGACGCTCTTCCCTAGCGAGACCGCAGCGTTGAAAATCCGCGCGCCGTCCAGATGCACGCGCAAACCCGCCGCGTGCGCGCGCTCGCAAATATCTTCGGCCACGGCCGTCGGGTACACGGTCCCGCCATGCATGTTGTGCGTGTTCTCGAGCGTCACCAGAGCGGTTTGCGAATCGTAGTAGATTTTTTCGCGTATCAGCGGCTCGATCAGGTCCCATGTCAGAATTCCGCCCGGCGCTGGAACCGTGCGCGGCATCACTCCCGCCACCGCGGACATCGAAGCCAGCTCATACAAATTCACGTGGGCGCGCTGCTCGCAGATCACTTCGTTACTGCGCTGCGTCCAGCCCATAATCGCGAGAAGATTGCCCATGCAGCCGGTCGGGACGAAGAGCGCCGCCTCGCGCTGGAGAATTTCCGCCGCGCGAGCCTGCAGCCGGTTCACGGTGGGATCTTCGCCGTACACATCGTCGCCAACTTCCGCGGCCGCCATCGCCGCGCGCATCGCCGGCGTCGGGCGCGTCACCGTATCGCTGCGCAAATCCACTATATCTCTGTTGCTCCGCGCTTCTCCCGGTCCGCTGTGCACGCTCCGCTCCTTAACCCAGCAATTCCACGAATACTTCGTTCGAAACAGTCAGATGCGCCGGCGCCAGGCGCAAATTTGCTCCATCCATTTCGAGCAGGCCCTGATCGCGCAGCCCGGCGATACGCGCTTGCAGGCTCACGCCATACTTTTTTTCCACGCCAGCGAGGTCAATGCCTTCGAGTTGGCGCAAGCCCAGAAATAATTCTTCTTCGAGCGCTTGCTGCGCCGTCACCGGCTCGATCTGCTCGCGCGACGAGACGCCGCTTTCGATGCACGTGACGTATTTCGCCGAATCATGCACATTCGACCAGCGTCGGGCCCCATCGAAGGAATGCGCGCCTGCGCCCAGCCCGATGTACGGCTCCCGGCGCCAGTATTTCAAATTGTGCCGCGAACGGTAGCCTGGCAAACCCCAGTTCGAGATTTCGTAGTGCTCGTATCCGGCGTCAGCGAGCCGCACGCACGCGGATTCATAGGATTCCGCCATGGCGTCGTCGCTGGGAATGGCTTCGGCGCTGTAGCGTTTGCCGCCCGCGAGCGATTCCTTGCCGAGCCGGCTGCCTTCGTCAATTTCCAACAAGTAAATGGAGATGTGCTCGGGGCGAATTTCCAGAACGCGCCCGACGGATTCTTCCCATGATTCGCGAGTCTGCTGCGCGAGGCCGGCGATCAAATCCATGCTGATATTGCGAAACCCGGCTTCGCGCAAAATCCGCGCCGCCGCAAGAATATCCGCGCGACGATGCATGCGGCCCGCGGCCTGCAATTCGCGGTCGTCAAACGATTGCACGCCCAGGCTGATGCGGTTAAATCCAGCCGCAATCCAGGCCTGCGCTTTTTCCGCCGTGATGGTTTCCGGGTCCGCTTCCAAGGTGATCTCAGGCGCTGCAGGGGATGCAGTTGCTTCGGTTGCGTATTCAGAATCACGCGCCACAGATTCAGCGAGCCCAAAAGTCCGGCGCATCGCGTCCAGAATTCCCGCGAGCGCGGACGGTTCCAGCAAGCTGGGTGTGCCGCCCCCAAAGTACACGGTGTCCACAGTGGCACCGCACAGGCTGGAAATTTCGCCGCTCACTGCCAGGTCCGTGATTTCGCGGCGCACGGCATCGGCATATGGCCCATATTTTTCGCGCGCCACCACACCCGTATGAAAATTGCAATACGTGCACTTCGTCTGGCAGAACGGCACCTGAATGTATATGCCAACGTTCATTTGGGCGCCGCGATTACCTCGAATTCGTCCGTTACGACTTCTTGCACCGCTTTGCCATCCTTCATCGCTTCACAGTGAGCGCCCACCGCTTCCACGCTAACGTCCTTGTAGGACAGGTAGAGCCGGTATCGTCCCGGCTGCAACATTTTGGCCTGGAACTCCTGCACCTCGCCGCCATGCAGGATGCTGGCAGTCGCGTCGCTGCCGGGATCGCAGCCCAATATTTCCTTACTCCATTTCTTGCGCACGCGAGTCTGCACCGCAAACGCGGGTAGAGGATGGCCGTCGGCGCTTACGATCGCTCTGCCGCAGGCCGTCAAGCAGATCGTGAGACGGCTGTCGCCGTTGTTCTTGATGCGAATCGCGAACGGCTTGCCGACAACTTGCTGATCGCCCACTACTTCAATCAAGAGTTCGTCCTTCGGAGGGACGCCCGTGCGGACTCCGGTACTGACGACCAGCACCAGAACGCACACCGACGCCGTTGTGAGCAGCAATCGTCTCATGGGAAAAGAGTTTACAACCAAACGGAATACACTTCACCTGAAGACCTCGCGGGGCGTTTTATGCGGAAGTGTCCGGAACGACCTTCACGCATAGCTCGCGGCTCCGCGGCCCGTCAAATTCCGCGAAGAAAATCCGCTGCCAGCGTCCCAGCGCGAGCTTCCCTTTAACGATCCATACCGTTTCCGAAGAACCCGCCAAGGCCGTCTTAATGTGCGAATCTGAATTCCCTTCCGCGTGCGACGAATTTGCGACTCGCGGCACCAGACGGTCGAACGCCGCGGCGATGTCCTGTGCCACCGCCGGATCGTAACCCTCGTTGATCATCACGCCCGCCGTTGTGTGCGGCACGTACAGGTGGCACACGCCGTCCGCGCAGCACGATTCGTGCACGGCAGCTTCGATCTTGTCGGTTACGTCCTGCATTTCCGTCCGGCGCGTGGTCCGTACTCGCAGGGTCTGCACCAGGCAGCTCGCGCCGCGTCTTTCGTTCGCCCTCATGAGTTGGTCCCCTTCCGGCATTCGCGTTCCGCACGCTGCTAGAGACTAACAAATCAACGCCATGCGAATCTTCGATGCATCACTATGCGCTTCCGATGTTATGATTCGTTTCTGCCACAAGCAATCGGCGCGGTCGCCAAGTGGTAAGGCATAGGTCTGCAAAACCTTTATCGGCGGTTCGATTCCGCCCCGCGCCTCCAACTCTTTTCGCTTTAGACCTCGCGGCAGCCTTTGCGTCGTTGTCTCGATCTGTGCTTGAATCCTGCCATGGAAAATGTCCTGAAATTTCTCGCGCTCCTCAGTTCCGGCATGTTCGCGGGTGCGGCGCTTTACCTTACGACCGTCGAACATCCCGCGCGAATGTCCGTAGGAGCTTCCGCCGCGCTGCAGGAATTTCGCCCCAGCCACAATCGCGCCACTCCGCAACAGGCCGCGTTAGCGATCGTGTGTTTTCTCTGCGGTGTCTCGCTCGGTTTGCTCAAGCAACACTGGCTTTGGCTGCTGGGCGGCATCTTGGTAGGAGCCGTCGTGCCCTTTACGTTCACCTTCATTATGCCGACCAATCGGTTGCTTCTTGACGACGGCAAAAAGCTCGATGCGCAGACGCTGGCGTTCCTACTCGCGAAATGGGCTCGCCTGCACGCGGTGCGCACGGTGTTAAGCCTGCTTGGCTTTCTCGCGCTGCTTTGGGCGTGTGTTTTCCATCCCTAAATTCCCGCGCGCGTCATTTGCAGCCCGCTTCCCCCATGCAGTAAACTCTGTGATTCGCTTTTTCTCAGGGGGCGTTCATGCTGGTGGTCATGCAGTCGCACGCGACGGACGAACAGGTACGCGCCGTCTGTGAGCGCATCGAGTCACTGGGTTTCAAAGCGCTGCCCGTTCCCGGCGCTGGACGCACCGCCGTCTGCATCACCGGCAATTCCGGCGCGGTGGATCTGGGCTCGCTGGAATCCATGCCCGGCGTGATCGAATGCATCCCTGTCAGCAAGCCGTACAAGCTGGTGAGCCGCGACGTAAAAGCGGAAAACACCGTCGTTCGCGTCCCCACGTCTCTCGGTGAAGTCGCCTTCGGCGGCGCGGACATCGCCATGGTCGCCGGCCCCTGCGCCATCGAAACGCGCGAGCAAGCATTCACCGTTGCAAAGCACGTGAAGGCCGCCGGAGCGCGCCTTTTTCGCGGCGGCGCTTACAAGCCGCGCACTTCCCCTTACAGTTTTCAAGGTCTGGGCGAAGCAGGCCTGGAAATAATGGCGGATGTGCGCAAGGAATTCGGTCTGGGCATCATCACGGAAGCCATTGACCACGAATCGCTGGACCTGGTCGCCGAATATGCGGACGTAATCCAGATCGGCGCGCGCAACATGCAGAATTTTTCGCTGCTCAAGCGCGCCGGCCGCGCCAAGAAACCGGTGCTGCTGAAACGCGGCATGTCCGCGACGCTGGACGAATTCCTGATGGCCGGCGAATACCTGATGTCCGAAGGCAACTATAACGTGATTCTGTGCGAGCGCGGCGTGCGCACTTTTTCTGATTTCACACGCAACACGCTGGACCTGGCGGTTGTGCCCGCCGTGCAAAAGCGTAGCCATCTTCCCATCGTGGTGGATCCCTCACACGGCACCGGGCGCCGCAATAAAGTTTTGCCGCTTTCGCGCGCCGCGGTGGCTGTGGGTGCCGACGGATTGCTAGTGGAAGTCCATCACGACCCGGACCGCGCGCTCTCCGACGGGCCGCAATCCATCCTGCCGGCGGAATTCGAACAACTGATCCGGGAAGTTCGCCAGATCGCCGCCGTGCTGGGCCGCACCATCAATTGAAACTGCGCTTCAATTTTCGCCTCGTCTTCCTGCTGGTAATGCTCATCGTGCTGGCCATTCGCGAAGTCGCGCTGGAACTTCGTCCGGCGTTTCTGCGTCCGGGGCTGCATCTTTTCGCTTACGTGGGAAACACCGACGACGGCACAATTTCCGTGATTGACCTGATTAAACTCTCGCCCGTCGCGACGATCATCGTGGGCCCCGGGCCGAGCGGGTTGCGCGCTCATCCCAAACGCCCGGAAATCTGGGGAGTCAGCTCCGCGGGCGGTTATGCATGGGTCCTCGACGTGCAATCGAATCAAATCGTCGCGCGCATTCCGGTTGGAACGCTGCCCTACGCGCTGGATTTTTCTCCTGACGGACGCCGCGCGTACGTCGCTGCGTCCGGCTCAAACACAGTCGTCGTTATAGACACCGCTTCACGGCAGATCGTCGCACGCGGCCGAGCAGGACGACGCCCGTGGATCGCGCGCGTCTCACCGGATGGCAAGTCACTGGTGGTCAGCAATCGCGACGATGCCACCATTTCCCTGCTCGACAGCGGCACACTCGCGCCGATAGCGACGATCGCGACGGCGCCCGATCCCGAGCAAATCGTGATCCTGCCGGACAATTCCAAAGCGTTCATCACGTCTAGCCTATACAACCAGGTTTCCGTGGTGGATTTGAAACGAAAAGTCCTGCTGGCAAACTTGGCGCTGGGCGGCACGGCCGACGACTTGGATCTGAAACCCGACGGCGGCGAACTTTACATCACCTCGAGTTCAGCGCACGGCTTGTTGATCGTGAATACGGACACGAACGAAGTCGCCGATTTTCTGCTGCTGGGAATGTCGCCGACTTCCGCCGTGTTCGCGCCCGTGACAAACACGCTGTACGTTTCAGACACCGCAGCCGGGCACGTCGTGCCCGTCGCGGTGGACACTCGTCAAGTTGGTCGGCCGATCCAGGCGGGGCAATCTCCTGTCACCTGCGCGCTGACTCCGGGAGGAGATATTTTGCTCGTGGTCGATACGGCGTCTAACGACCTCGCCGCCATCCGCACGAGGACTTTGGCGTCGGGCCAACCGGGGCTTACGCCGCCGCGTCCTCCCACTGCTCTCATTGCGGTAGGCTCTCATCCGCGCGATTTGGCCATCAAAGTTTTCTGATCGCGCGCCGCCGTCACCTGCCTGAGAACTACTGGACTATCAGAGTTACCTGCACGCTCCGCGTCGTGCTCCCGCCTGCGCCGGTAAATGTACCCGTGACCGTCATCGTGTAGGTCCCCGTCGGCGTTCCCACCGGCGTCGTTCCGGCGCTGCTTCCAAAGCACGCCGCCAGGCCGATCGAAAGGAGAACCGCTATCGCACCCGTTTGCGCGAGTCGCACTCCACGAGTGAGCTGACGCTTTGCAGCCGAGACCCACGCGACGATCAGCCCAAATAGCAGCAGCCAGAGCGCAATTCCCTGCCAACGCCATGCGGCGAGCGACGGCAAACTCGGCCCAAACCACCGTGCGTCCGGTGCTCTGCCGAAGGGCGTCGCTCCGTTCGTCGCTGTCGCCACGCTCAGCACGATGGGAACCTGCCCACCCGAAGTAAGACTCACCGTCGTCGGCTGTACGGTACAAGTACTCAGCGAAGCTGCATCCGCGCAAGTCAGAGCCACCGAACCCGCAAAGCCCTGCACCGAATCGGCAATCAGCTGGAACGTCGCCGGTGTGCCCGCCGTAACCGTTTGAGTCACGACTCCGGAAGGCGCGAGGCAATAATCCATCGAGGTGCCCGACAACGCGATGGTCTGCGGGCTGGTCGGCGCGTTGTCCGTAATGGTCAAGGTCGCGTTCTTCGGTCCGACTGTGGATCCGCAAGGCGCTGCCGTTGGTACGGCGGGTGGAGTGAATGTCATAACCAACGTGCAGGACCCCGGTGCGGGAACTCCCGCGGTGCAATTGTTCACTGTCATGAAGTTACCCGGTGGATTGACGCTCGCACCACCGACGCTGAGGATCGCCACGCCCGCGCCGCTGTTGGTAATCGTCACCGTCACAGGCGGCGACGCCGTGCCAGCCAGCGCGCCACCGAAACCTATCGTGCCG
>Ga0182024_10002713_pt1 | contig 43478 bp, 50 predicted proteins | sample P32metaG_FD_120480 | JGI IMG/M metagenome (GOLD analysis project Ga0182024, IMG submission 120480) | Permafrost microbial communities from Stordalen Mire, Sweden - P3-2 metaG (Illumina Assembly) | ecosystem: Environmental > Terrestrial > Soil > Wetlands > Permafrost | place: Sweden: Stordalen... | reverse complement strand
TGGCAGCGGCCGTGAGCGCGAAGTCCAGCGAACCCGGGATGGTCCAGATCGGTGCGGCGGCGATGGCGCTCGGCGTCAGCATCGACACGCTCAGACGCTGGGAACGCTCCGGGCGCGTGCAGTTCGAGCGTCGCGGCAACCGCCGCTACATGTCATCGGTCGAGCTCTCGAAGCTCCTTCACGAGCGCGGTGGCAGCGGCCACTCGAGCGCTCGCAACCAGTTCTCCGGTGTCGTCGTCGGCGTCAAGCGCGATGGCGTCATGGCTCAGGTCGAGCTCGTCTGCGGACCGTTCCGGGTCGTCTCGCTGATGTCGCGCGAGGCGGCCGACGACCTCGGTCTCAGGCCGGGCGTCAGCGCCACGGCGGTCGTCAAGGCGACCAACGTGATCGTCGAGACCCGGTGACGCCGGATCGGGCGGCCCGCCGGCCGCCCGGACTTATTCCGGCGGGTGCGTATACTCGACCGCCGTTATGTCAAAGGTCTGTCACGTATGCGCCAAGGGCCCTTCCTTCGGCCACTCCCGCAGCCACTCGATGGTTGCCACCAATCGCCGTTTCGATCCCAACCTTCAGCGCGTCCGGATCGACGACGGCGGCACGCCGCGTCGTGTCTACGTCTGCACGCGTTGCCTCAAGGCCGGCAAGGTCACCAAGGCTCGCTAGGCGGCGGCCGCCTGTGAGCGACCCCGGCCTGTGAGCAGCTTCGGCCTGTGAGCGATCCCGCGATCCTTCGCTTCCGCGCGCTCGCGGAGGCCGGCCTCGCCGCGCTCGAGGCGCGGCGCCAGGAGGTCAACGATCTCAACGTGTTCCCGGTTGCCGACGGCGACACGGGGGACAACATGGTGCTGACGATGCGCGCCGTGCTGGAGGAGCTCGACCGGATCCTCGATGCTTCCGCGGAGCGCACGCTGGACGAGATCGGCCGCGATGAGATCGTCAACTCCGTCGCGCGCGCGGCGCTGCTCGGGGCGCGCGGGAACTCCGGCGTGATCCTCTCGCAACTGATTCGCGGCGCCGCCGAGGAGCTGATCAGCCGCCCCGGAGAGCTGATCGACCCGGTGCTGATCGGCGCGGCGCTGGCGCGTGCCGCCGACCAGGCATATGGCTCGGTGCGTGACCCGGCCGAGGGCACGATCCTCACGGTCGTGCGCGAGATGGCGAGCAAGGTCGCGACCGAACTCGCCCACATGCCCGAGTCGCGGCTGCGTCCCGACGCCAGCGACCAGCAGCAGGATGCGCTGGCGGCCGAGGTGATGGAGCGCGCGCTCGACGCCGGTCAGCAATCGGTCAAGCGCGGTCCCGACCTGCTCCCGGTGCTGCGCGAAGCGGGCGTCGTGGACGCCGGCGGCTACGGCCTCACGCTCGTGCTCGCGGGTATGGTCGGCGCCTTACGCGGGGGCGAGACCGTGATGATCGAGCACCACGCTGCCGCCAAGGTGACGCACCCGGAGCACGCATCGATGACCTATCGCTACTGCACCAACTTCGCCGTGACCGGGGACGACCTCGACCAGCGCTCCTACATCGTCGGGCTCGAGCAGTTGGGCGACTCCGTGCTGGTGGTCGGGGACCGCTCGACGCTCAAGATCCACGTCCACACCGACACCCCGGACGCCGCGATGGTGCTGTTTGAGCCGCACGAGGTCTCGCGGATCGATATCGCCGACATGCGCGAGCAGGTCAAGGACCGCGACTCACGGCTCGCGAGTCCGGCGTCTGTGTTCCTCTCCGGGCTGGCGGTGGACGCGGTATGCGGCGGCCTCGCAGTCGTGACCGGTGACGGCTTCCGGGAGCTGTTCGTCGGGATCGGTGTGACCGCGCTCGACGGTGGACCGACGCTGAACCCGTCGACCAACGATCTGCTCGCCGCGATCCACTCGGTCGCGGCCGAGGACGTCGTGCTGCTACCCAACAGCTCGAATGTGTTCATGGCCGCGGAACGGGCGGCCGAGCTGTCTGACAAGAACGTGGTCGTCGTGCGTTCACGCTCTCTGCAGGCGGGCCTCGCGGCCGCGGTGGTGATCGATCCGCGACGCGGGGCGGAGGTGAACGCGGAAGCGATGACCGAGATCCTCGAGACGCTCCACACCGGAGCCGTGGCGCGCGCCGCGCGCGACGACGCGCAGGGGCGCTTCAGCACGGGTGACGCGATCGGCTTCGTCGACGACGAGCTCATCGTGTGGGGAGACCCGGAGCATGCGTTGAGCGGTGTCATCGGCCGGCTGGCCGACGATGCCGAGCTGATCACGTGCCTGCGCGGCGCCGGCGCACCGCTGGACGACGACGCTGTGAGCGCCCTTGCCGACGGCGGTGTCGAGCTTGAGCTCTCCGTCGGTGGACAGGAGAGCTACTGGTGGCTGCTGTCGGCCGAGTAGCGTACGCTTAGGCGCGATCGTCGGCTGATGCCATCTGAGATCGTTCACCTGTCCTCGATCGCGGGGAGCCCGCTAGTCGATTCCGGTGGCGACCGGCTTGGGCGCATCCAGGACGTGATCGCGCGGCTGGACCTGGGCGATGCGATGCCACCGGTCGTAGGGCTGAAAGCTCGTATCGGTGGCCGCGAGATGTTCGTGCCGATCGGCCGCATCGAGCAGCTTGGGCCCGACGCCGCCAGGACGTCGACGACCAAGCTCAACCTCGCGCAGTTCGAGAGCCGGCCCGGCGAGGTGCAGCTGCGGCGCGATCTGCTCGACCGTCGCGTCATCAACGTCGCCACCGCGCGGCTCGTGACGGCACACGAGGTGGAGGTCGCGAACGAGGAAGGCGTCTGGCGTGTCACCGGGATCGACCCGAGCTTCAAGCCGCGCTTCTGGCGCTTTTTTCCGCGGCGCTTCCGTGGTCACGACACAGAGCACGCGCAGTTCGTGCCGTGGCACGAGATCGAGCCGTTCGTCGGACATGTGCCCACCTCACGCCTCAAGCTCGCGTCGCGCCGGCTGGCGCGCCTGCATCCTGCGCAGATCGCGGACCTCGTCGAGGCTGCCTCCCACGAGGAGGGCGAGGAGATCATGGCCGCTGTCGGCAGCGACAAGGAGCTCGAGGCTGACGTCTTCGAGGAGCTGGACGACGAGCATCAGGTCGAGTTCCTGCGCGAGCGCTCTGACGAGCAGGTCGCCGCCGTGCTCGCGAGGATGGCCTCAGACGATGCCGCGGATCTGCTGCTCGAGATCGAGCAGAGCCGGCGCCTGCCAGTGCTGAATCTGCTGCCACCAGGCAAGCAGATCAAGATCCGGAACCTTCTGGGACACAACCCGTCGACGGCCGGAGGGATGATGAACCCTGACTTCGTCTCCGTACCCGCCGAAGAGACCGTCGCCGCGGCGTTGCGCCGGGTGCGCACCAGCGAACTCGGTGGCCAAGTGCTGTCGACCATCTGCCTGGTCGACGGCGCCGGCGCGCTGATCGGCACGGTCTCGCTGACCGACTTGATCCGTGCCGACCCCGGAGCAGGTCTCTCCAGCCTGCTCGAGGAGGGTGCGCAGACGCCGACCGTCGCGGCCGAGGAGGAGCTCCCAGAGGTCGCCCGACTGATGACCGACTACAACCTGATCGCGATGCCGGTGCTCGACGCCGAGGGCCATCCGATCGGCATGGTTGCGGTCGATGACGTGCTCGAGATGCTGCTCCCGGAGGAGTGGCGTCGTCGTGCCGCCGGCGCTCGTCAATAGGTTGTAAACGGCGCTGCCGTGCTCGCCTTCAGAGGCTAGAATCGCCGCGATGGGTGATCACACGACACACCAGGACAGCGAACTGCCGCGAAGTCCCGACGCGGCGGCTGTCGGCATGGTCACCTGCATCTCCGGAATCTGAGACCGGGGCAGGCTCGACCTTCGGCGGCGCCGCTACGGCACGACGGAGATGGAAGGAGGTCGAGCCCCGATGAGCGCGAAGCAGCCAGAGCCTTACGTGCATCCGTCGCGCGAGCGCGCGGTGCTCGACTCTGCCCACACCGGAGACATCCAGGGCGCCTTCGGGACGATCGGTCAGCACGAGGGCAAGCAGCCGGGTACGCGCGCTCGGATGCTCGCGTTGCTCGCGATCATCGGCCCCGGCCTGATCGTGATGGTCGGAGACAACGACGCGGGGGGCGTCGCGACCTACTCGCAGGCCGGCCAGAACTACGGGACCAGCCTGTTGTGGGTCCTGATCCTGCTGGTGCCGGTGCTGATCGTGAACCAGGAGATGGTCGTGCGTCTGGGCGCGGTCACCGGCGTCGGTCACGCCAAGCTGATCAATGAGCGCTTCGGCCGCTTCTGGGGCTGGTTCTCGGTCGGCGACCTGTTCATTCTCAACTTCCTGACGATCGTCACCGAGTTCATCGGCGTCAGCCTCTCGCTCGGCTACTTCGGCGTCTCCAAGTACATCGCGGTGCCGCTGGCGGCGGCCGCGCTGGTCGCGATCACCGCCAGCGGCAGCTTCCGGGCCTGGGAACGCTCGATGTTCGTGTTCGTGTTCGCCAATCTGCTGGTGATCCCGCTCTTCTTCCTCGCGCACCCGCACTACGGGCAGATCGGGCACGACTTCGTCATACCCGGCATCGAAGGGGGCGCCAACTCAACCTCGGTGCTGCTGATCATCGGCATGGTCGGGACCACGGTCGCGCCATGGCAGCTGTTCTTCCAGCAGTCGAACATCATCGACAAGCGGATCACGCCGAAGTGGATCAACTACGAACGGCTCGACACGTGGATCGGAGCGATCGTGGTCGTGGTCGGCGCCGCCGCGCTGATCTGCGTCTCCGCGTTTGCGTTCGGGCCCACCCATTACTTCGGCCACTTCACGGATGCCGGCGGCACGGCCAGCGCGCTCGGCAACGTGCTCGGCTCGGTGCCTGCGGGGCTGTTCGCGGTCGTGCTGTTGAACGCGTCGCTGATCGGCGCCGGCGCGCTGACGCTCTCGACCAGCTATGCGTTCGGCGACATGTTCGGCACCAAGAGCTCGCTGCACCGCAAGTTCTCTGACGCGAAGAGCTTCTATGCCATCTTCTCGGCGCTGATCGTCGGCGCCGCCGGGATCGTGCTGATCCCGGGCGCACCACTCGGCGTGATCACGCTCGCCGTACAGGCGCTCGCCGGTGTACTGCTGCCGAGCGCCAGCGTCTTCCTGCTGCTGCTCTGTAACGACCGCGAGGTTCTTGGCCCCTGGGTCAACCCGGGCTGGCTCAACGCGCTCGCCAGCATGATCATCGCCGTGCTCGTGTTGCTCTCTCTGATCCTGATGGCGACGACGGTCTTCCCGCACATCGACGTGACGGCGGTCTCGCTGATCGGAGGCGCCGTGCTCGCGATCGGCCTGGTGCTGTTCGCGCTGGCTGGGGCGCGGTCCCGGCGCGGCGCCGCCGGGGTGACCGTGATCGCGACTGGCCATGAGCTACCGAAGGAGGAGTGGACGATGCCGTCGCTCGCACTGCTCGGCCGGCCCGAGTGGTCGATGGGACGCAAGGTCGGGATGCTGTCGCTGCGCGGATACCTGGTGGTCTCGGTCGCGTTGCTGATCGTCAAGGCGGCCAGCCTCGGCGGCGCGTAGCCCCGCTGCGAGGGTAGGTCCGCGCCTGCGGTCAGAGTGTGGTGGTGGTGACCGCCTTCGCAAGCCTCGAGCCGCTCACGCACGAGCAATTGCTGGCCGCGCCGATCCGCTATCCGTCGCCGCGGCAATGGGGGCGCGAGCTGCGCGTGCAGGGCGCCAAGGCGACACAGGCCGCACAGAGCCTGGGCCTGCACACCGTCGGCGACCTGCTCGAGCACCTCCCGCGCGACCGGCGTGAGGCCCGCGCCGTCGCCGAGCTCGTTGCCGGGGAGTCGGCGACGATCGTCGCCGAGGTCAGGCGGATCGCGGCGCGGCCGGTACGCAGGCGCGGGATGCGGCCGCTGGTCGAGGCCACCGTCGGCGACGCGACCGGCACAGTGCGCGCGGCGTTCTTCAACCAGCCGTGGCTGGTGCAGCGCTATCCGGCGGGAACGCGGCTAATGCTCCACGGCAAGGCCGACGGCCACGGGCGCTTCACGGTGCAGGGTCACGCGCCGACCGAGGAGCTGCCTCTGGCAGCCGAATCAGGTCCCGCCGACTCCGATGGAGTCGCGCACGCGGTCGCACACTATCCGGCCACTGACGGGCTCTCCTCGACGCAGATCCTCGCGCTCGTCGGTGAGCACGCCGTCAACTTCGACGACGCGCTCGAACCGCTTCCGGCGGCACTGCGCCTGCGCGAGCGCCTGCTCGACCGCCCCGGCGCCCTGCGGGCGGCGCACTTCCCACTGGCCGAGGAGGATCAGGAGCAGGCCCGCCGCCGCCTCGCGTTCGAGGAGCTGCTGTTCGCGCAGCTGGCGCTGCAGCAACGCCGTCGCAATCGCCAGGCGGGCGTGGCGGCGCCGGAGCTGGCAGGACCGCAGGAGCTGACCGCGCGCTGGCTGGAGCGCGAGCTGCCGTTCGCGCTGACCGGCGACCAACGCGCGGCCCTGGAGGCGGTCGACGCCGACATCGCCCGCGGCGAGCCGATGCAGCGGCTGCTGATGGGGGAGGTCGGCTCCGGCAAGACGGTCGTCGCGCTCTACGCGATGCTGCGGGCGGTCGAGCACGGGTTCCAGGCAGCACTGATGGCGCCGACCGAGACCCTGGCTGAGCAGCACTTCCAGACCGTTCAGCGGCTGCTCGGCTCGGAGTCGGTCAGCGCCGCGCTGCTGACGGGCTCGACGCCGGCCCGGCGTCGCACCGACCTGCTCGGCAAGCTCGCAAGCGCGCAGCTGTCGCTGATCGTCGGCACGCACGCGCTGATCGAGGAGACGGTCGCGTTCGATCGACTCGGCGTCGTCGTCGTCGACGAGCAGCACCGCTTCGGCGTCACCCAGCGGGCGGCGTTGGCGGCGGGCGGGCGGGGACAAAATCACGGACAGAGCCCCCACGAGCTGCACATGACCGCCACTCCGATCCCGCGCACGCTTGCGCTCAGCCACTACGGCGACCTCGACATGACGGTGCTGCGCGAGCTGCCGCGCGGCCGCCAGCCGATCGCGACGCATGTCTGCTCGACCGAACCCGAGCGCGAGCGGGCGTACGCGCGGATCCGCGCGGAGGTCGACTCGGGCCGCCAAGCGTTCGTGGTCTGCCCGCTGGTCGAGGAGTCAGAGGTGCTCCAGGCTCGCGCTGCCACCTCGGAGTACGAACGCTTGAAGGCCGGCCCGCTGGCCGGCCACGAGCTGATGCTCATGCACGGACAGATGCGCCCCTCCGAGAAGCAGGACGCGATGGCGGCATTTGCCTCCGGCAGCGCGCAGATCCTCGTCGCGACGACCGTGATCGAGGTCGGTATCGACATTCCCAACGCCACCGTGATGCTGATCGAGGACGCAGACCGCTACGGCATATCGCAACTGCACCAGCTCCGGGGCCGGATCGGGCGCGGCGAGCACGCCTCGTTATGCCTGCTGTTCGGGCGACGCGACGCGCGGCGGCTGCAGGCTCTGGCGGGCGAGTCGGACGGCTTCAAGCTGGCTGAGATCGACCTCGAGCTGCGGGGCGAGGGCGAGCTCGTCGGCACGCGGCAGTCGGGAATCACCCAGTACCGCTTCGTCGAGTTCCCGCGTGACGCCGAGCTGCAGGAGCGGGCGCGGCTCTACGGCCGCTCGGTGATGGACCGTGACCCCGCCCTCGCTGAGCCCGAGCACGCGCTGATCGCCGATGCGTTGCGCGCCCGCTACGGCGACGAGGCGCAGGCGCCGATCCAGGCTTAAGAGGCCCTAACGAAATGATCGGCACACCCGGATACGACCGTGGACACGGCGCCGGATCGCCCCGGTCGCACCCTCATTCCGTTAGGACCTCTTCGGCGCGATGCGCGTGATCGCCGGAGCACATCGCGGCGCCACCCTGAAGGCGCCGCGCGGTCAGCAGACGCGACCGACCTCCGACCGCGTGCGCGAGGCGCTGTTCTCGATCCTCGCCTCGGTCGAGGGCGCCTACGTGCTGGACCTGTTCGCCGGATCGGGCGCACTCGGGATCGAGGCATTGTCGCGCGGGGCCGCCGACGCGACCTTCGTCGATTCGGCCGCCGGCGCCGTGGCGGTCATCCGCGAGAACCTGGAGCATCTCGGCCAGCGGGCCGAAGTGCTCCGCATCCCGGCGCTGCGGGCGCTCGCTTGCAGCCCGATCGCCGACCGCCAATACGATCTCGTCTTCCTCGACCCCCCATACCGACTGGCGAGCTCCCTCGGCCCTGAGCTGTCGAGCGCGCTGCCGCCGATCCTCGCCGCGGAGGCCAGGGTCGTGGCGGAGAGCGACCGACGCGCACCGCTGGAGCTCACGCTCCCGCTGCTGCGGGAGCGGCAGTACGGAGACACCCTGATCAGAGTCCATGGCGCCCGATAACCGCATCGCAGTCTGTCCCGGTTCCTACGACCCGGTGACCAATGGCCACCTCGACGTGATCTCGCGCGCATCGGAGATGTTCGACACAGTGATCGTCGCGGTCGTCAACCTGCCGATGCGCAAGGACCGGACGCTTTTCACAGCCGATGAGCGCGTCGCCTTCATCGAGCACGCGACGGCGCACCTGAGCAACGTGCAGGTCGAGCCCTTCGGCGTCCTGACGGTCGATTTCGCGCGGGACCACGGCGCGAAGTCGATCGTGCGCGGTCTGCGCGCGATCTCGGACTTCGAATACGAGCTCGAGCTCAACCAACTCAACCGCGTGCAGGCCCCGGACATCGAGTCCGTTTACTTGATGGCCTCGGCGAAGTACAGTTTCATCAGGTCCAGCGGTGTCAAGGAACTCGCCACATTCGGAGGCCGGATCGAAGGTCTGGTGCCGGAAGAGGTTGCGCAGGCCTTGAAGGAACGCATAGGCCGCTGACGAAACAGAGGATCGCGATGGACGTACTCGTACTGATCGACAAGCTGGATGATCTCGTGCACAACGCAAAGCCGATGCCGCTTACGGATCAGGTGCGCGTGGACAAGGAAGAGATCTACGACATCCTCGACCAGATGCGCGCGACGATCCCCGAGGAGATCAAGCAGGCTCGCTGGATCGTGAAGGAGCGACAGGAGATGCTCGCCGAGGCCAAGCGCGAGGCCGAGCGAATCGTCAAGGAGGCGCGAGACCGCCAGGAGCGGCTCGTCTCCAGCGAGGAGATCACCAAGCAGGCGGAGCGCGCGGCCGAGGACATCATCGAGGACGCCCGCTCGCGCGAGCGCGAGATCCGGCTTGGCGCCGAGGATTACGCCGACGAGATCCTCAACACGCTCGAGGTCAACCTCTCGAAGTTCATCGCCGCCGTGCAGCGCGGCCGCGATCGCCTGGCGGGCAAGGACGAGCCCGCCGAAGTCGCCTGACGCGCGCCGAAGTCGCCTGACACGAACCTGCGTTCGGGTTCCGTCCGCGCCGCGCGCGATCCTCACCTGATGAGCGCGATCTGGTTGATAGTGGGTCTGTTCGTGGGCGGCGGCGTGACCGCGCTGGTCATGCGCGAGCGTATCCGTGCGGTGCGCGGCAGCCAGCAGCAGATGTCGGACTCTTTCAAGGCGATGAGTGCCGAGGCACTCGACGCGAGCATCAAGCAGCTCAGCGAACTCGCGCAGACGCAACTCCAGACCAGCCACGCGCAGGCCACGGGAGAGCTCGAGAAGCGCAAGCAGGCGGTGGAGCAGATGGTCAAGCCGCTGCAGCAGCAGCTCGAGATCCTCAACCGCGAGCGCGTCAAGACCGGCGCGCAGCTCGAGTCGCAGATCAGGATGCTGTCAGAGGCGCAGGAGAAGCTGCGGACCGAGACCGGCGCTCTGGTGACCGCGCTGCGCAAGCCCAACACGCGTGGTCAGTGGGGTCAGATGCAGCTGCGCAAAGTGGTCGAGCTGGCGGGCATGGTGCGCCACTGCGACTTCACCGAGCAGGCCAGCTTCGAGGGCGACGAGCAGACGCTGCGCCCTGACATGGTCGTCAACCTGCCGGGCGGAAAGCACGTGGTTGTCGACGCGAAGGCGCCGCTTCAGGGGATCCTCGACGCGTACGAGGCGCCCGACGAGGAGACTCGTATTGCTGCGCTTCAGGCGCATGCGCGTCTGCTGCGCCGCCATGTCAAGCAGCTCGCGGACAAGACGTACTGGGCCGGCATGGACTCGGCACCTGACTTCGTCGTCCTGTTTCTCCCCGGTGAGCACCTGTACGGTGCCGCGCTCGACGCCGATCCGGAGCTGATCGAGGACGCGATGGCTCGCCGTGTGCTGATCGCCACCCCGACGACGCTGCTGGCGCTGTTGCACTCTGTCGGCTACGGCTGGCAACAGGAGCGGGTGGCCGAATCCGCCCAGGCCGTCTCGGAACTCGGCCGCGAGCTGCACGGGCGTCTGGCGAAGCTGTCAACGCTGATCGCGACGCTCGGCAACCGCCTCAACAGCACTGTGAAGGCCTACAACGAGACCGTCGGCTCCTACGAGGCGCGCGTGCTCCCCGGCGCGCGGCGCTTTGCCGAGCACGGCGCCGTTTCGAGCGGCGCTGAGCTCGCTGAGGTCGAGCAGATCACGCAGTCGGCCCGTGACGTCCGGCTCGCTCCCGACGACGAGCGCGCGGTTGCCGAGGTCGAGGAGGCCGACCGCCCGCGGCCGCTTTTCGCCGTAGGCGAATGATCTTCCAGCTGGCGTGCGCCGCGGCTAACGAGCGCCGAATCTCAGGGCTGCCGACTGACGCGGGCTGCGAACCAACGCTGGAGATCCTCGCGCTGATGCGGTAACGGGTCGGCGGTGTTCTTGAGCGCCTGCACCTGCGCGAGCGCGGCTTCGGGGTCGGTCCCGTCACGCAGGGCGACTACGCCCGCCGCGACGGTGGCCGCCCGCTGCCAACCGGCGCGGCAGTGCAGATAGACGATCAGGTCGTCGTCGAGCCAGGCGTTCACCTGGGCCGTCGCCTGCTCGAGCAGTTCGGGGCTGAGGCTGCCGTAGTCCTCGGTCGGCAGCCGCTGCTCCTCGATCCCTGCGTTGGCGAGCGCTCGCTCGACTTTGCGGCGGTCGCCGCGCTTGTACTCGCCGTCCTCTACGAGGTTCAGCACGCGGTCGACTCCGAACGCCGTCAGTAAGCGCACATCGCCCTCGTCGAGTGGCAGGGCTCCGACGATCAGATGGCGGTAGACGCCCGCGTAGCCGCAGGTCCGGAACCAACTCGACACGCCTCGAATGATGGCAGCCGATACCTTCACGGACCCCGGTTCGTCCTAAGCTCAATAGGCATGGGAGCTCCGGCCGACGCTTTTGACCTGAACGGCCTGCGCCTCACCTCCGGTGAGGGACGGCGGCTGGACCTCGACTTGCGCATCGAGCCATTCGAGCTCGGCGCCGACACCTATCGCGTTGAACCGGCTTCAACCCCGGTGCGTCTGGACGTCTCGCGCACCACCGGTCATGGGTATGCACTGCGGCTGCGGTTCACCGCGAGCCTGCACGGACCCTGCATGCGTTGCCTGGAGCCGGCCGACGCCGCCTACGAGGTGGACGCCCGTGAGATCTCGCAGCCCGGCGCGGGCGAGCAGTTGGATTCGCCTTATGTCGAGGACGGCACGCTTGACCTGGCGGCATGGGCACATGATGCGCTCGCGCTGACCCTTCCCCGGGCGATCCTCTGCCGCGAGGACTGCGCAGGACTCTGCCCCGTCTGCGGTGTCGACCTGAACGTCGCCGGATCTGACCACCACCATGAGCCGGAACCCGACCCCCGTTGGGCGAAGTTGTCAGAAGTCCGATTCGATCGCTGACCCTGCTACCTTCCCCCGTCATGGCCGTTCCCAAGCAAAAGCAGTCCCACTCACGCACGACCAAGCGTCGCTCGACCCACAAGGTCAGTGCCGCGGCCACGAACGCATGCCCCCAGTGCCACAGCCCGCGTCTGCCGCACCGCGTGTGCCCGGTCTGCGGTAGCTACAACGGGCGCACCGTCGTCGCCACCGACTCGTCGCTCAGCTGAGGCGGCAGTCGCCGATGGTGACGGTCGCCGTTGACGGCAACGGGGCCGACCTGGGGCCCGACGAGGTAGCGCAGGGCGCCTCGCTGGCGGCGCAGCAGGGCGTGCGCGTGCTCCTGTTCGCGGATACCTCGCGCATCTCCTCGGTGGGCGCCGGCGTGGCGCTTGTCGATGCGCCGGTTTCGATCGCGAAGGCCGTCGATCCCGCATACGCGGTGCGATCGACGCCGGAGGCGTCGATCGTGCAGGCTGCAAGGGCGGTGGCTGACGGCCGTGCGCAGGCGCTCGTGTCGGGCGGATCGACCGGCTCGGCACTCGCCGCAGGGCTCTTCAACCTCAAGCGTGACCGCGGCATCTACCGCCCGGCGCTGGCGCTTCCGCTTCCGCGTCCGGGCGTGGGACCGCTGCTGCTGCTCGATGTGGGCGCCAACGTCATCTGCCGGCCCGAGCACCTCGTCCAGTTCGCCCACATGGGCTCCGCCTTTGCGCAGGCGATGCTCGGCATCGAGTCCCCGCGCGTCGCGCTGCTGTCCAACGGCGAGGAGCCGGCCAAGGGCACACCGGAGCTCAAGGAGGTTCACGAGCGGCTGAGCGGCGACGGCGGAGCCGGCCTGCGCTTCATGGGCAACATCGAGGGCACGCACGCGCTCGGGGATGTCGTCGACGTCGTCGTCGCCGATGGGTTCACCGGCAACATCGCGCTGAAGCTGATCGAGGGTGTGTCGTCGCAGACGCTGCACCTGCTCCGCGACGCCGCTCAGCGCTCGCTGCGGGCCAAGGTGGGCGGCTTCCTGCTCAAACCCTCGATCCAGGGTCTGCGCGATGAGATCGACCCAGAGCTCACAGGTGGCGCCTACATGCTGGGTCTGCGCCAGATCGGCATCGTCTGCCACGGTCGCTTCACGCGCCGAGGGTTCGCGCGGGCGATTGACGTCGCCGTGCGCGGCGTCGAGGAGGACGTCATCGGTCGCACGCGGGCGGCGCTCGAGGAGGCCGGAGCGCTACGCCGCCCGGCCCCACAGGTCGCCTCGCCGTCCGGGCAGGAAGCTAGGGTCGTCGGTCCATGACTCGTGAGCAGATTCTCAGCGTGATCCGCGCGCATCTGGCCGACGAGCTCGAGGTCGACCCCGCGTCGATCGGCGAGACGACGCGCTTCCGGGAGGACCTGGACGCCGACTCGCTCGATCTGTACACGCTCGTCCAGGAGCTCGAGGACAGTTACGGCGTGAGGATCTCCGACGAGGAGGCCGCCAGGATCCTCACCGTCGGACAGGCGGTGGAGTTTGTGGTCGCGAGTGGGATCACGACCGCGAGCGAAGTCCCCGGTGACGACTGAGTCACGCGGCGCACAGGAGTCGGTGGCGCGGCTGCGCGAGTTGTTGGACGCGCTCTCCGCGGAGCTGGCTCAGAACGTCTTCACGCACGCCTCGTGGACGTCGACGCGCACCGAGTCGTATGAGCGGCTCGCGTTCCTCGGCGACAGCGTGCTGTCGCTCGCGATCACCTCGCACATCTATCCGCTGCTCGAGCCCGACCGCTCCGGCGCCGGCGAGCTCACGAAGATCCGCGCGCAGACAGTCTCCGGCCGCTCGTGCCGAGCCGTCGCGGAGCGACTGGGTGTTCCCGAGCGGCTCGCCGCTGCCGCGCCCGCTGGCGCGGCGGCGAGCATCCCGAACCTGGTCTCGACCGAGCGCGTGCTCGCCTCGATCACCGAGGCCGTGATCGGTGCCTGCTACCTCGAGTTCGGGTACGACCGCGTCGCTGCGGCCGTCGTCGAGGCCTTCCAGGCGGAGCTGGCCGACGCGCTCGAGCGCCCCGTTGACTTCAAGTCGGCGCTGCAGGAGCGGCTGGCGCGGCGCGGAGCGCTCGTCAGCTATGAGGTCGTACAGGAGAGCGGGCCACCGCACGACCGCACCTTCACGATCTCGGCGCGGATCGACGCCGATGAGATCGGTCGCGGGGTGGGACGCAGCAAGAAGGACGCCGAGCAGGCCGCCGCCGAAGAGGCGCTGGCACACCAGGCGGTCGTGGGCAAAGGTCAATAGGGAGCGCCTGAGATGTATCTGAAGAGCATCACTATGAAGGGCTTCAAATCCTTCCCCGAGCGCACAACGCTCGACTTCGGTCCGGGCACGAGCGTGATCGTCGGGCCCAACGGCTCCGGCAAGTCCAACGTCACCGACGCGGTGCTGTGGGCGCTCGGCGAGCAGTCGCCGATGGCGGTGCGTGGTCACTCGATGCAGGACGTGATCTTCGGCGGTGCGCCCGGTCGACAGGCCGCGAGCAGCGCCACGGTCGAGCTCGTGCTCGACGACAGCGAGGGTGTGCTCGGGCTGGGCCTGAGGTGTCGATCCTGCGCCGGCTGGACCGTGGTGGCGAGGGCGAGTACCGGATCAGCGGCGCCAAATGCAGGTTGATCGACGTGATCGAAGTGCTCTCCGACACCGGGCTCGGCAAGGAGATGCACTCGGTCATCTCCCAGGGCCGCGTTGAGGCGATCGTGACCTCGAAGCCGCGCGATCGCAGGCTGCTGATCGAGGAGGCCGCGGGCCTCGGCAAGCACCGCAAGCGCCGCCGGCGGGCACAGCTCAAGCTCGGACACACGCAGGACAACCTCGACCGTGCGCTCGACGTCGAGCGCGAGGCGCGCTCACGGTTGAAGCCGCTCAAGCGCCAGGCGGAGGCGGCCGAGCTGCACGAGCGCATCCACCGGCAGGCGCTCGAAGTGCGCTGGGAGCTCGCTCGCGACGAGCTGCGGGCGCGTCGCGTCGAGCTTACGGCGGCGACTGAGGCGGCGACGCAGGCACGCGCGGCGCGTGGGGCGATCGAGAAGGAGCTCGAGGCGGTCGCCGCCCGTCGGCGCGACGCCGAGGAGGCGTTGTCGGCACGCTCAGCTCAGCGCGAGGAGCTCTCGCGTCGCAGCTTCGGGGCGCAGTCGGCGGCCGATCGTGTCGGGTACCGAGCCGAGGCAGTACGCAACGCCGCCGAGACCGTGACGGCGCGGCTCGCGCGCGGCACCGCAGAGCTCGAGCAGCTGGCGGCGGCCGTCCCGCTCGAGGAGCCGGATCCGGAGGCTCAGCCCAGGATCGAAGCGCTCAGCCGCGAGCTCGAGGCGCTGGAGCACGATCGCGAGGCGGAGCTCGAGCGCCAGCTCGTCGAACTCGAGCAGCAGCGCGCAGCGGCGGCTGAGCTCGAGCGCGAGCGTGCCACCGAGGTCGAGACGGGAGCGGCCGCGCGCGAGGCCGCCGAGGCCGCATACGAGGCGGCGCGCGCAGCCGTCCGCGAGGCGGAGCGCCTGCTCGAGGCGGCACGACGTGAGAGCGCCCGTGTCGGCGGCGAGCTCGCGGGTGTGAATCAGTTCCTGCGTAGCCACCAGGCGGCGCCAGGTGGCGCTCGCTCGCTGGCCGACGAGCTGAACGTGGCCCCCGGCCATGAGCTGGCGGTCGCTGCCGCGCTCGATGGCCGACTCGGGGCGGCGCTGCTCGACGACCGTACCGCCGCCGGTGAGCTGCTCGACAAAGCCGGTCGGGACGGCGGGCGGGTCCTGATTCTTCGTGACTTTGCGGAGCGTGTGGACGACGCGGCGGAGCCGCCTGTCCCCGGCTCCGTACGGCTTCGCGAGTACGTTTCCGGAGACAGTCGGGCCGCCGCGTTGGCTCGAAAACTGCTTCGTGACGTGTGGGTGGTCGAAGATCTGTCCGCCGTCCCACACGAGTTCGGGGGCGTCGCAGTCACTTCCGCCGGGCGGGTTTATTCGGGCTGGAGTGGTGAACTGAGGCAGACCGCCAAGGTCGGGGAAGAGCGGGTGCTGGCGGAACGCAACCGGCGGGAGGAGCTGATCGTTGCAAGTGAGGCCGCGGTCCAGGCTGAGCACACGGCGCGCGGCGAGGTGGAAGCCGCTACCGCACGCGCCGCAGAGCTCGACAGCACGCGTGAGCAGGCGATCGCGGCGCATCGGGCGGCCGTCGGGAGCTTCGACGAGGCGGCTGAGGAGCAGCGTCGGCTGGCGGTGGGTATCGCTCGCCGTCGCACCGCCCCGGATGAGGGTCCTGGCAGCGACAGGCGCGCACACATCCAGGCCGAGCTGAGTGCCGAGCAGGCGCGGCTCGAGCGGGCCGAGCGCGAACGTGCCGAGCGCGACACGCAGCTGCGCCGGCTGCGCGCGGAGATCGCTCGCGACGAGGTCCTGAGTCCCGCGGTCGCGGCGATCCACGGTGAGCTCCAGACGCTGATCGCGGCGATCGAGGCCTGCAAGGTCACGTTCGATGAGGAGCTCGCGAGCGATCGCGAGGCGGGGGAGAGCGTTGCCGCCGAGCTGCGCTCCTGCGCGCAGGACGAGGCCGGAATCCAGTCGCGACTGCATGCCGCCGGTGAGGCGCTGACGACTGCGGAGGTGCGCTCGCAGCGAGCTCGCGATCAGGAGGCCGGTGCTGAGCAGGCGCTGCGCATGCTGGCGACCGAGCTGCAGCTCGAGCCCACCGCGGCCGGCGAGCCTTTGGCAGAGGAGCGCCGCGAGGAACTGCAGACACGCCTCGAGCGGCTCGCAAAGCGCCGCGAGCAGCTCGGCCCGGTGAATCCGCTCGCGCAGGACGAGTACGCGGAGGCGCTCGCGCACGTCGAGGAGCTGGAGACCCAGCGCACCGATCTGGAGACGGCGCTGCGCGAGCTCGAAGGTCTGATCCGGGACACCGACAAGCAGATCCGCGAGACCTTCGAGGAGACCTTCGAGGCGGCAGCGCGGAACTTCGAGGAGCTTGCCGGTCGTGTCTTCCCCGGCGGCAGCGGGCGGCTGCGGCTGGTGTCCGAGTCAGAGGGACGGGCTGCGGTGATCGGCGGTCAGAAGCTCGACCCGGCCGCCGGCGAGGACGTGGACGACGGCGGCGCGATCGGGGTGGAGGCGGATCCCGATGACGCCGAGATGACCGAGGACGAGGACCTGCTCGGCGTCGAGATCGAGATCACGCCCGGCGGCAAGGCGATGAAGCGGCTGACGCTGCTCTCGGGCGGGGAGAAGTCGATGACCGCGCTCGCCTTCCTGTTCGCCGTGTTCCTCGCCAAGCCGTGTCCGTTCTACATCATGGACGAGGTGGAGGCCGCGCTCGACGATCTCAACATGTCGCGCTTCCTCGACCTGCTGGACACCTACGACGACCGCGCGCAGTTCATCGTCGTCACGCACCAGAAACGGACGATGGAGGCTGCCGATTCGCTCTACGGCGTCTCGATGGGTGGCGACGGCATCTCCAAGGTGATCTCGCGGCGGCTGCCCGCTCGCGAGGCCGCCTAGAGGCGCTGCGGTCGTGGCGCGCGACTGGTCCGATCTGTTCGTCGTCGCCGGTGCGCCGGCGGACGGCGGCGAGCAAGAGCCCGAGACGGACGGCGCTGAACGGCGACGCGGGATGTTCTCGCGGCTGCGTGAGAACCTGCGCAAGACGCGCCAGGCGCTCGGCGCCGAGATCCAGGCGACGCTGTTCGAGGAGGTCAACGAGGAGACCTGGGAGCGTCTCGAGGAAGCGCTGATCTACGCCGACGTCGGCGCCGCCACGACCGCCAAGGTCGTCGGGCAGCTCGAACGCGAGGCGACCGACGGCGGCCTCACAGGCGGCGAAGAGCTCAGCGCGCGCCTGACCGAGTTGCTGGCCGAGATCGCCCGCGTCGGGGATGACCACATCGACCTGAGCGCGAAGCCGACCGTGATCCTGATGGCGGGGGTGAACGGCACCGGCAAGACGACCACCAGCGGCAAGCTCGCGCATCACCTCAGCCGCGAGCTCGGGTACAGCGTCGTGCTGGTCGCAGCGGACACCTTCCGAGCCGCCGCCGTCGAGCAGCTCGAACTCTGGGCGCAGCGCGCCGGCGCGGAGTTCGTGCGCGGCCCTGAGGGCACCGATCCCGGCTCGGTCGCCTTCGAGGGAGTCACCACCGCGATCGAGCGCGAGGCCGACGTGGTGATCGTCGACACGGCGGGTCGCCTGCACACACAGGACGAGCTGATGGGCGAACTGTCGAAGATCCGTCGTGTGATCGCCAAGCAGATCCCCGACGCGCCGCACGAGACCCTGCTCACGGTCGATGCGACCACCGGCCAGAACGGGCTGCGTCAGGCGCAGCTGTTCTCGCAGGCGGTCGATGTCTCCGGGCTGGTGCTGACCAAGCTGGACGGCACCGCCAAGGGGGGAATCGCGCTTGCGATCGCGGGCGAGCTCGGCATTCCGGTGAAGCTGATCGGGACCGGCGAACAGCTCGACGACCTGCGTCCATTCGACGCCACCGACTTTGCGCGCGCACTCGTTAGCTGACCATCGGGCGCTGCGAGAGTAAGCTCGCTGCAAATGGCAGCCTGGATCGTCTGGTTGGTCGTGGCCTGTGGCTTTGGCGCAGCCGAGGTGCTGAGCGGCTCGAGCTTCTTCCTTGCCCCGTTCGCGGTTGGCGCGCTGCTTGCCGCCGCTGCCGCCGGCGCGATCGACGACGTCGCGTCCTGGATCGTGTTCGTGATGGCGTCGATCTTCACCCTGCTCGCGGTCAGGCCGCTGGTCCAGAGCCGGCTGGTGACCGGCCCGGCGCTGCGGACCGGTGGCGCCGCGCTGGTGGGCAAGCGTGCCGTCGTGCTCGAGCGGATCGCCAACCACGAGGGTGTGGGGCGGGTGCGCATCGACAACGAGGTATGGACCGCGCGATCGCTTGACGAGGAGCGCGTGATCGAGCCTGGCACGAGCGTCGAGGTAGTGGATATCAGGGGCGCGACCGCGCTCGTCATGGAGTAGGAAACGGGAGCGAGAGAGAATGGTTGGAGCGATCGTCGCGGCGGTGGTAGTCATCTTCCTGCTGATCGCGTTCGCGCGAACTGTGCGGATAGTTCCGCAGGCGCGAGCGGGAATCGTTGAGCGGCTCGGCCGCTACCACCGCACGTTGAACCCAGGGATGACGCTGTTGGTTCCGTTCGTGGACCGGCTGCGACCGCTGATCGATCTGCGCGAGCAGGTCGTCTCCTTCCCGCCGCAGCCCGTGATCACTGAGGACAACCTCGTGGTCCAGATCGACACCGTTCTGTACTTCACCGTCAACGACCCGCGCTCCGCGACGTATGAGGTCGCCAATCCGCTGCAGGCGATCGAGCAGATCACGGTGACGACGCTCCGCAACGTGATCGGCTCGCTCTCGCTCGAACAGGCGCTCACCAGCCGCGACCACATCAACGCACAGTTGCGCGGCGTGCTCGACGAGGCCACGACCAAGTGGGGGATCCGCGTCAACCGTGTCGAGCTCAAGTCGATCGACCCCCCGGGCTCGATCCAAGAGGCGATGGAGAAGCAGATGCGAGCCGAGCGCGACCGCCGCGCCGTGATCCTCAACGCCGAGGGCGTCAAGCAGGCGCAGATCCTGACGGCACAGGGCGAGCAGCAGGCCGCGGTGCTGACCGCGGAAGGCGCCAGGCAGGCTGCCGTCCTCCGCGCGGAAGGCGAGGCGAAGGCGATCGAGACCGTGTTCGGGGCGATCCACGCGGCCGACCCCGATCCCAAGCTGCTCAGCTACCAGTACCTGCAGATGCTGCCGAAGCTGGCGGAGGGGAGCGCCAACAAGGTGTTCGTGATCCCGTCCGAGTTCTCGCAGGCGATCACCGGTATGAGCCGCATGCTTGGACAAGCTGACCAGAAGAGCAGTGACGACGGCGCCGATTCGTAGCGAAAGCGGCGTAGACGTCCAGCCGGGAACGTCCCTGTCAAGGGACGAACCGCACAAAGACTGAGGCTCGGTCGATCCTCGCACCGAGCTTCCGCTCGAGGGGACCCTCTAGCGGTTTGGGCTGGGGCGCCCGCCAGCGGGCGGGCGCCCCGGGGCGGGCGGGCCAGCATCTAACCTCTGCGTAGATGTTCGACTCACTTGCGGAGAAGCTTCAGGCGACGCTCGCCGACGTGCGCGGCCACGGCACGCTGACCGAAGCCGACATCAACAGCGCCATGCGCGAGATCCGACTCGCCCTGCTGGAAGCTGACGTCAACTTCCAGGTCGTCAAGAGCTTCACCAACGCGGTCAAGGAGCGGGCACTGGGCGCCGACGTGATTGGCCAACTCAACCCCGGTCAGCAGGTGATCAAGATCGTCAATGACGAGCTGACGACGCTGATGGGTGGCGAGTCCGAGGAGGTCGAATTCGCCTCGCGTCCGCCGACCGTGATCCTGATGGCCGGACTGCAGGGCTCTGGCAAGACGACCGCGACCGCGAAACTCGCGCGTTACCTGCGTGAGCAGCACGGCTCCTCGGTCGCAGTCGCCGCCTGTGACGTCTACCGCCCGGCGGCGGTCGAGCAGCTGATCCAGGTCGGCCGGCGCGCCGGCGCCGAGGTTTACGAGCAGGGCACCGACCGCACGCCGGTTCAGATCGCCACCTGGGCACGCGACCGGGCTCAATCCGAGGGCAAGGACGTGCTGATCGTCGACACCAGTGGCCGCCTGCACGTCGACGCCGAACTGATGCAGGAGCTTGCGGACATCCGCAAGGCGATCCGACCGGACGCCGTGCTTCTGGTCGTCGACGCGATGACCGGACAGGATGCCGTCCAGGTCGCCGAGCAGTTTGGCCAGACGGTCGACTTCGACGGAGTGATCATGAGCAAGCTCGACGGCGATGCCCGCGGCGGCGCGGCGCTGTCGGTCAAGGCGATCACCGGTAAACCGATCATGTACGCCTCGACAGGGGAGAAGCTCGACCAGTTCGAGCGGTTCCACCCAGATCGCATGGCGCAGCGGATCCTCGGAATGGGGGACGTGCTGACGCTGATCGAGCGTGCCGGCGACGCCTATGACGAGACGCAGGCACGCGAGCTCGAGCGCAAGTTTCGCAAGCAGGAGTTCGACCTCGACGACTTCCTCCAGCAGACCCGGCAGATCCGCAGGATGGGTCCGCTGCAGAACCTGCTCGGCATGATCCCCGGGATGGGCAAGGAGCTGCGCGACGTCAAGGTCGACGAGCGCGAGTTCGACCGGATCCAGGCGATCATCCTGTCGATGACGCCGCAGGAGCGTCGCCACCCGGAGCTGATCAAGGGGTCACAGCGCCTGCGCATCGCCAAGGGGTCGGGCACCAACGTGCAGGCGGTGAAGGCACTGATCAAGCAGTTCGAGCAGATGCGCAAGCTGATGAAGGCTGTGGCCTCCGGCAAGACGCCGGACCTCGCGGCGCTTATGCGTCAGGCACGCTAACCTCTCCCGTCTCATGGCAGTCAGACTTCGACTAACGCGCGTCGGCGGACGCAAGAACCCCATCTGGCGGGTCGTCGTGGCCGATCAGCGCTCCAAGCGCGACGGTCGCGTGATCGAGACCGTCGGGCATTACAACGCACAGACCGAGCCGTCGACCATCGTGCTCGACGAGGCCAGGGTCAAGGACTGGCTCGCCCGCGGCGCCCAGCCCACCGACACGGTCAAGAAGCTCCTGCGCACGCAGGGCATCGCCGGTTGAGCGACGACGCTTCCTCGCCACGCGAGCTGCTCGAGTATCTGGCTCGTGGGCTCGTGGACGACCCCGACCGAGTCAAGGTGAAGGAGGTGCGCGAGGACGACGGTTCCGTCATCCTTGAGCTCTCGGTCGCACAGGACGACTACGGCAACGTGATCGGCCGTGGCGGCAGAACGGCAAGCGCGCTTCGCACGGTGGTGAAAACCGCGGCGGTGAAGCACGGCCACCGCGTCTTCGTCGACATCGTCGACTGAGGGCGGCGTGGCTGGCACGGCCGCGGATCGGGAGTGGTTGCGCGCAGGGCGTGTGGGTCGGCCGCACGGACTCGACGGCAGCTTTCTCGTGGCGGAGCCGAACCCGGAGTTGCTGCGGTCGGCTGCGAACGTCACAATCGCCGGTGTGGTGCGGGCGATCGAACGCCGCGCGGGCCACGACAGGCGCGTGATCCTGCGTCTCGAGGGCTGTGCCGACCGTGACGCTGCGGAGGCTCTGCGCGGCGAGGACCTGTTCGTCCGCCGCGAGCACGCCCCCGCGCTGGGGGAGGACGAGTGGTGGGCCGAGGACCTCGAGCGCTGCGCTGTACGTGACGGAGACCGCGTCGTCGGCACCGTATTGCGGCTGTTGACCCTGCCCTCATGTGAAGTGCTGGAGGTCGAACGCGCGCAGGGCGGCGATCCGCTGCTGGTGCCGCTCGTCTCCGATGCCGTGCGGCTAGTCGACGTCGAGCGGCGCGAGATCGACATCGACCTTGCCTTCCTGGGAGAGGCGTGACATGGAGATCGACGTATTCACGCTGTTCCCGGAGGCGTTCGACTGGTTCGACTCGCAGCGCCATGTCCGCAACGCGTCGGCCGCCGGCCACCGGGTCGAGTATGTGAACTATCGCGACCACACGCCGCTCACCGGCGGCCAGGTCGACGACACGCCGTTTGGCGGCGGCGCAGGCATGGTCCTGCGCGTTGATGTCGTCGAGGCGGCGATGCGTGCTCGCTACGGCGCCGACCCGACCCTCGTGCGCGATCGCCGCCGGATCCTCGCGCTGACGCCCGGCGGACGCGTCCTCGACGACGCGCTCGTCGACGAGCTTGCTGCGGAGCCGGCATTGACCTTGCTGTGCGGGCGTTACGAGGGCTTCGACGAGCGGATCCTCGAGCACTTTGCAAGCGACCGGCTGTCGATCGGACGCTACGTGCTGGCCGGAGGCGAGCTGGCGGCGATGGTGGTCTGCGACGCGATCCTGCGCAAGCAGCCCGGCGCCCTCGGCCATGAGGAGTCGGCGCTCGAGGAGTCGTTCAGCGAAGCCTTGGGCGGCGCGCCGGAGTACCCGCACTACACGCGCCCCGCCGAATACCGCGGCTGGTCGGTGCCGGAGGTGCTGCTCTCCGGTCACCACGCCAACATCCGTCAGTGGCGGCTCGAGCAGGCCCGCCTGCGAGACCAGCGCTTCACGCCCGGTTCGCTACCATAGGCCGCCGCGCGCTCTTCAGCTGCGCACCCTCTCTTTTCCGTTTTGACCCCGATGCCGGTGCTGCCGGCAGAGCGACGAGCCATGAGCACCGTTATCGAAACCCTGGAGCGCGCACAGCTCCGCCGAGTTCCGCAGTTCGACGCTGGCGACCGGCTGCGCGTCCACTTCCAGGTGATCGAGGGGTCTCGCCGCCGCACCCAGGTCTTCGAGGGCGTCGTCATCAGGCGCCAGGGCCATGGCGCGCGCGAGACCTTCACCGTCCGCAAGCAGTCGTTCGGCGTCGGTGTCGAGCGTACGTTCCCGGTTCACTCGCCGAAGATCGAGAAGATCGAGGTCGCCGCTCGTGGTGACGTCCGGCGCGCGAAGCTCTACTACCTGCGCGACCGCGTCGGCAAGCGTGCCCGCGTGCGCGAGCGGCGCAACGCGGGCCCCGAAGAAGTGATCCAGCGCGAACTGCTGTACGGCCAGGCGTTTGCGGAGCCCGAGGCGCCCGAGTCCGAGGTTGCGGAAGTCGCGGAGGCGCCAGAGCCCGAGGTTGCGGAGGCCGCCAAGGCGCCCGAACCCGAGCCCGAGGCTGCAGCGCCCAGCGAGCCGCAGCCCGACACTGTCGAGGCATCTGAGGCGGGCGCCGAAGCGCCGGTCGACGAGGCCTAGCCGGCGGTTTCGGACACGCCGGGTATGGCCCCGATGGCCGCTGCGCGCAAGAAGGCCAAGGGCCCAGTCGCAAACATCATCGAGCTGGTGGTCACGATCGCAGTCGCGATCGGGCTGGCGCTGATGATCCAGGCCTTCCTGGTGAAGCCGTACAAGATCCCGAGCGGATCGATGCTCCCGACACTCACGATCGGGCAGCGGATTCTCGTCAACCGCCTCAACACGCATCCGGGTGTCGGCGACATCGTCGTCTTCCACCCTCCGGCCGGTGCGAACGCGATCACGGCCGTCTGCGAGAACCCCGCACAGGGGCTCGGCAAGAAGCAGCCGTGCGACAAGAGCACCCCGGCTGAATCGAAGCAGACGTTCGTCAAGCGCGTCGTTGGGCTGCCCGGCGACCGCCTGATGATCAAGGGTGGTCACGTTTGGCGCAACGGCGTAGAGGAGAAGGGCTCCTACATCCAATCCTGTCCGACCGGGCCGACCTGCACGTTTCCGCGGGCGATCATGGTTCCGGCCGATGACTACTACATGATGGGCGACAACCGTGATGACTCCGACGACAGCCGCTTCTGGGGGCCTGTGCCGCAGAAATGGATCATCGGGGTCGCCTTCGCCACGTACTGGCCGCTTGACCGCATCGGCTTCTTCTAGGCCGAACGGCGCATCAGCCGACAGCGCCTGCTCGCCCGCTGGTGAGCACTCGTGGAGATAGCCTGGAGACGATGAGGCGCCCGCAACCAGGCCCCAAGCTCTTCGCTCACGACCGCGGGCTCGGCGTCCGCTTCGTGGCAGGCGCCGACGAGGCCGGCCGCGGTTGTCTCGCGGGTCCGCTGGTCGCCGCCGCGGTGCTTTTCGACACCGAGCGGTTACGCCGCGAGGATATTCGCGCGCTCGCCCGCTTGAACGACTCCAAAATGCAGAGCCCTGCGGTTCGCGCTGAGCTCTATCCGGTGATCCTGCGGGCGGCCGCCAGGGTCTCGATCGTCTCACGATGCGCGCCCGGGATCGACGCGCGCGGACTCCACGTCACCAACCTGGCGGCGTTACGTGAGGCGCTACGAAACGTCGCCTGCGAGGGCGCGGTCTGCCTAAGTGACGGTTTCAGCCTTGGCGAGATCGGTTACGAGCATCGCGCAGTGATCAAGGGCGATGCGACCAGTGCCGCGATCGCGGCGGCGTCTGTGCTGGCGAAGGAGACCCGCGACCGCTACATGCGCCGCGTGGACGAGCGCAACCCGGGATGGGGATTCGCACAGCACGTCGGCTACGCGTCGCCGGAGCATCGCAGCGCGATCGAGCGCCTCGGGGTGACGCCGCTGCATCGGCTCTCGTTCCAGTCGGCGGCCTACCAGCAGCTCACGCTCGGCTGAGCTCAGAACGCCGCCTCGACGTGGTCCAGTCGTAACAGCCGCCCGTCGGACGTGAGCGTCACGCCGATCGCGTCAAAGCGCAGGTCGCTGACGCGCGGGTGATCGGAGCGGTCGGCGAGCCAACGGCCGGCGATACGACGGACCTGAGCACGCTTGCGCGGATGCACCGACTCGAGCGGATCACGCCCGGCGCGGGGTGCGATCCGGGTCTTGACCTCGTATAGCCCGTATTCCGTTACCGGCCTGGCGCTGCCTGCGTTCGAGTCGGAGCGGGTTTGCCCTGTATGCGGTGATCCGCCGTCTAGCTCAACCGCGATCTACTGCGGCTCGGCGTGCCGGTGCGCTGCGTACAACGAGCGCAGGCGGGTGGCGTCCGCGTGCTGACCTGGACCTGCAGGCGAAAGTCGGCACCGTATTTCGTGGCAAGAACCTGGCATCCCGCCGTAGGCGGTGGCACCATCGGTGTATGGACATGTGGTGTCTCGGATGCGCGGAGTGGGTGGAGCCAGCTGGCCCACCAGGATCGCCGTACTGCCCGAACGACGACGGCACCTCGGATGTCCATGTGCTGGTCGACAAGAAGTCGGATCACAAGCTCGTAGGCTCTCCGTGGGAGTGCGGCGTGTGCGTATCGATTGCTCGCACTTGGGCACGGCTCGGAAAGACTTGCGCCTCCGCCCTTGCTGTGGGCGGCGCTGGAGGCGTTGGCGTGACGTTCCTCGTTGCCAATCCCTCACTAACAGCTCCCCAGTGGCTCGCAATCTTGCTGTTCATGCAGTCCCTCGCCCTTAGCATGTGGATTTGCGCGTGGAGGACGGGACGGCAGTTGCAGGTCGGCGGTCCGATAGTCAACCTCCTCTTCCCGTTCATGGCGGCCTGCAAGGTCCTGCAGATCGTCTATTCGATCGTGTACTTCCCTAATCAGCGTGTACCGGCGCAGTCGCCGACCTGGTGGTGGTTGGTGGCTGATGGCATCGGCTGGGCCATTGAGGCCGTGCTCGTGCGCGAGTTGTTCTTCGCGAACATTCTCGAGAGGGCGAAGCTGCCTGTCTAGAAGGGCCTTCGACCGATTAGCTGACCTTATCCCAGAACGCATAGTCCGGTTGAGGCCGCTACCTACCAGTCTGGGCGCTCTCGCCGTTAGAGGTCCGGAGAACGCGCGAGAGGGCCGTTCTAGACCAGTCGAGACGCCTGGTCGCTCGTTAGTCTGAGGCCTGTGACGCTCTACGACATTTCCGCCCCTTACGACCTCCGTGTCGCGTTGAAGAAGCCGGTGATCAGCACGACGGAGATCGACTCAATGCTGGCTGACCCCGCCGTTGACGAGGCGGTCAAACAGCAGCTTCTAGAAGACGTCGAACCACAGGGGTATCAGCGTCCCAGAAACCTGATTCCGGCAGGCATGACCATCGGGGAGTACAGAGCGCTGAAGCGGGAGGACCCTGAGGAGTACGAGCGGAAGCGTGTTGAGGCGGAGCGCATGCATAGCCAGCCGAGCACAATCCACTCGTGGACGGTCCCGAAGAATCCGGAGCTATTGAAGCCGTGGGCGCCACCGCGCAAGCGCTGGCACGAGAACCCGTGGGTGCTGGGCGTCGGGTGCATCGTGATCGGCGCGGTGATCCTGCGCCTGATCGGCCTGGGCTAGACGTCCAAGCGTCTTTTGCCTTATGAGCCGAGCCGTCGCGGCGGAAGCTGCTAGCTAGCGCGTGAAATGCACGTAGCCGAAGAATCCGTTTGGGCTGTTGGTGTCCTGGCAAACGAGGGCCGTGTGCCTTTCGGTAACCTCGCAGCTCCATTCCTCCACGTTGAGAGATGAAGGCTCTTTAGCGGTGTCGGATTGGAAGCGCGCCGCCTGTTGATGCACAAACGCGATCGTGATCAGTACTGCTTCCGTGCAGCTGACTTGTCGATACGTGATGTAGAGGGTCGCGGCTGAACCGGGAACGTGAATTGGGACGCACCCGCCGGAGTAGAACGGCGATTTGGTGGTTCCTAGTGCTGGCACACTTGGAAGTGCCGGGCGGCCACCTTCCGCGATGTCACCACCTGCGATCGAGTGCGCGTCCGCCATAGAGGTGACCTCGGTGATGTCTTTGTTCGGTTGGACCCAGACGCCATCGTGATAGATCCAGCCGAACACCAGCGGGGGGAGTGAGCCATCAAAGAGTTCAAACATCACCTCACAGCTGCTCAAGCCGCCCGGCCCCACCTCTACCAACTCGCCGGTGCCGAGCCCGACGGAGACCTGATACTTGGCAACTGCTCCGGCGTGGTTATTCCAGTCGTTGATGCAGCGTCGAGCTTCTGTGTGCGTTGACTCGGGGAATCGAGCGGGCTTTGCCGACGAGCCACATCCGGAGACACCTGCCGAAAGCGCGACAGCTGCCACTAGCAAGAGCCGGTCGATCACCTTCATACGGTTGGCGCGGGCCATGGCGGAATCGTCCCGTATACGTCTCGGGATTTGAAGTCCTCCAGCCGATAAGCCGTCCTTATCACCAAAAGGACGCCTAGCTCCGGCGCTGCCTGCCCGAGTCCGTAGCGGACGGCTGAGGACGCCTGGGGAGACTGTAAGTTCTTGCTCCGTGAGCTTCAGCACCTATAAGCAGGCCGCGATCTGCAAGCGCGGGCACGTCGAGACGAGCAACATCGAGCGCACACAGGTCAGTCCGCGCTGCCATCAATGTGGCGCTCAGATCCTGACGCAATGTCCCGCCTGCAACTTTCGCATCCGGGGCTATCACTACATCCCGAACGTGGTCCACGGGAGCTACACGAAACCCGACTTCTGCGATGGGTGTGGAGCGGCGTTCCCGTGGGTGGACCGCAAGGGCCGGATCTACGAACTTCAGAACCGACTCGATGACGAGGAGTTGGATTCGGCCACGGAGCTGGTCGTGCGCGAGCAGCTGGAGGCGCTGACGAATCCGGACCTGGACGAGGCGGAGCAGGTGCGGCGGTGGCAGCGAATCAAGACGGCTGCGCCTGATTTCCTGCTGAAGGCGGCGACGAACCCCATCGTGACTTCGCTGCTGACGGCGGAGGGGAAGAAGCAACTCGGGCTGCCGCCAAGTTGAACTAGACGCGCTCCGTCACGGTAGGATCGGTCCCGCGCCGTGAAAGCCCGAACCGCCACCATCCTGTTCTGCGCGGTCGTTGTTGCGGGCTGCGGCGGCTCGTCGGGGGGCAGCAGTACAACGTCTCGGAAGACTAAGAGGCCAGCCAAGGCTTCGACGCCTGCCGTCGTGATCCACGGCTGGAAAGGGTTCGGCGCTCCAGTGAAGGCGTTCGCGAGCCTTCATCCGAGGTCATCGGGCGGGTCTTGCACGTCAGGCTGTTACGGGTCGCCGGAATCGGACGCACAAGGTGCTCTGTGGGAGTTCACGGCGCTGACCAGCGCCGGACCCGGCAACCGCGTCATCGGTTACGACCAAGCGTTTCCAGTCGGGACGCCCATTGAGACAGCAGAACGAGGCGTGCTCGCGCTGATGCCTGCTGGCACGCACCCGGTCGGCCGTCTTATCGTGGCTCATGCCTCCGACGGAAGTTGTGCGCTGTGGAACCTGCAGAGCGCGACACTGGCGAAGTGGTTCGCGACCCCGAAGATCGGCGACGTGAAGGGGCAAGTCGGCGTGGAGTTCGACGAAGTGGCGTCCAATTACCAGTCGGCATATAAGCCGTCGGACATCACGGGTGCAAGTGTGGGCATCGCGCCCGTCACGAAGGCTGATGCCTGCTAACTCAGCAGCTCCGAAGATCAGGGCACTAGCACTGTGAAGGCCACATCGGCCGGGGCAGCTTGCAGAGTGGTCCCTGCCGTGTCGTCGCCGGTCTGCTCCAGCACTGTCGTATCGACTTCCAGTTCGTTGTCCGCGCAGTCGGTGTTATCCACGTTCACATAGACGGCTGCGCCCGCAGGCGCGGAGCCGTATCCGGTGACGGTCGCCATAGCCTCACTAAGTTCAGTGGCGCTCACGCCGCTGACGCTGAGGCAGTAGATCCCGCTGTCCGGCGTGTGCGAGACCACGGTGATGTTGCTCGTGCCGCCGTTGACGTCACCGTACTGGTTGACGAGGGCGTAAGCCTTTGCTGTGCCCGCAGCGCCAGCGACACCCTGTATGCCCTGAGCGCCGGTCAGACCCCGTGGGCCGGTCGGACCATGTCGGCCTGTTTTCCCGCGTAGCTGTCTCAGGACAGAAGGCTTGATCTGGTGCGTGCTCGTTATCAGGTAGTGCGTCGCAGCCGAAGCACCAGCCGCGACCACAACAATCGCGACGACCGCAGCAACGACCGCCCATGCGGGCCGCTTGAAAGTCATGTTTCCTCCGTACGAGTCGTGTGGCGATAGGTGGCTCACCGTACCGAGTCCAGCAACGTCTCTGCCGCCTGTAGATCGGGCAGCGACGTGATCGCGTCAGCCGCCACCGCGAGCTGTTCAGCGGTCACGCCGCTGACCTCGACGGCGAACCTCGCCATCCACCGGGCAGCGGCCTTGTCGAACAGCGGCGAGTGGTCGTGCGCCATCAGATGCAGCAGCCGTGCTGCGCGCGCGAGATCGACAGCCGGTAGCTCCTTCGCAGCTCCGAGAGCCAACGCTAGGTCGCCGTGGCTCAACGCAACGTCTAACGCACGGTTGAGTTCGCCTGCCTGACTGTGCGCTCGACGTGGCATAGGGCCGGTGATGGTGCCGCGCGCTGCGGACGGAACGTGTGTTCGTGTCGAGCGGAGACTGCTGGTTCTAGCCCAATTAATGCGCGAAGCGGGAAGCGGCGCGAGACTGCCGCTACGGGCGCACTCGACCGCTCAGTCCTGGAGCACTTCGTAGGCGCGGATACGCTCGCGACCGAGCACCACGTACGCATTAGTTCGGTTCACTCCGTCGAGCAGCGCCCACGTATGACGGACCGCCCATGTCTTGTAGTTCCGCATGACCACTATGGGCGGCAAAACCGCGCCGTCCCCTATCGCGTTGGCGAGATCCAACCCGAGTCGTGGCCAAGGCATCGAGGCGGCGTCGTTGATGCTCTTGAGCGGAATGTCAATTAGCCGGTAAGTCGTCTGGTCAGGCTCGAACCCAGCGTGCCGAAGGCCGTGCTCAAGGTCCGGGTCGCCGTAAAGCTCGATTGCGGCGTAGGGGATCGGGCCAGGATCGATCACGTCTTCCATCAGGCAATCATCGCCGGTCTTGGTTTCTCTGCGCTGCTGTGCTCTGAACGTGAGTCGGATCCCGCTGTCGCAACCTGCGTGAAAGGGACACTCACCCGTCGAAGGCCTTGGCTCCCCCTCTGATCGAGTAGCGACAGCGCTTAGCTTCGGAGCCGTTCGGGTCTACTTACTATAACTTTGCAGGGATTTTCTAGCTGGCGCGACTAGGTCGTAGGGTAAACTTCAACGGGTTATGACAACCGTCACTGAGGCTCGTGAGCCTGTTCGCGTGGTTCTTGCTGCGAAGGTGCCTCCGCAGTTAGCCGTAGAGGTCCGCAAAGCAGCGCGCGCCGAGGATCGTTCGGTAAGTGCGTTGATCGGTCGCGCGTTGCGGTCGTACCTTGCGCTACGGGAGGCTGACCGTGATTGATGCTGTCGTCCGGATACAGAACCTCTGTGCAGTTGCGGAGGACCCGACTGAGTCTCCGGACGTACGCAAGGTCGCGAACGATGCGTTGCGCGGTATCCGAGTGACGCTCCAGATCGCGCTGCGCAAGGTGGCGCGGTTCCGCTTCGGGCGTCTAATGCGTATCCGTCGTCCAGCTGGCCGTCGTCGTCCTGGCTTCCGTCGTGCCCGTCGTAGTACCGCCGCACCACCTGGCGGCTCTGACGACCCTGGCCCATCCGAGCCAGCGCGAGGCTGGCTTCTCACTCTTCATCCCGTCACCTCACTGTTAGGTGACTCCGTAACGCAACACGACCCGGTCAGGGAAACCGGGTCGCGGAAAGTTGCGCCTCCGGAGGCACTAGCGGGCCGGAGGTGGCTATAGCGTAACGCTGCCGACAACTCGCCGAAAGCTCCGCACCTGAAAAGGCGAACACGGAGGTACGCGGTGTCAGGAAGGTATCGACACCGCTGGTCCCGGAATCGAAAGGCACTAGCCGAGAGCCGGGAGACGCGAGGCAACTAGGACCGACCGGCATGGCCGAGCGACCGTATGGGATCCCAACCCACGGTGACAGCACCCAGCGCCGACGGGACCGAAAGCCGGAGACCGTCCGGGCCGTGCAAGTAATGGCGTCAGGGAAGCCGCAGGGGAATCGGAGACGGCGAGCAGAGAGCGATGCGTGTTTTCGCGCTCCCTCACTCAATACTTTAGATCGAGGTGGCGGGATCAGTCGAAAGCGTTGGCGTCGATAGCAGCACTAGCCCTTGCCTATGAGGGAATCGTGACTGTGAGTAAACGGGAAAAGGCGATCACCTAGAGCTAATGAGCGGCACCGGAAGTCATATCGCTACGACCACGAAGCGCGAGCTTGAGCGTTGCGTCGAGTGTGGCTTCACGCTGGTTTACAGCAGCGATCAGCTCGTCTGTCCGAATCGGCTGTGCGGCGTGTACGGCCGCAGCCTCGATGCCGATGACGTACCACCGGAGGACACGGCATGACCACTAAGGCGGCGGCCACGAAACCGGAAACGCTCACCGACCTCGTATTCGACTGGTTGCTCGCATCGGGCAACTGGCGATACGTCAATACGCCGAACCTGGCATGGCTCGATCTGAGGGCACAGGCAATGGGTGACGGACGAGCAGTTCACATCGGCGATGCAGTCCGTCGTGAAATCGCTTACGAAGCGCGCGGCATATGACTCGTCAGCAAACGTCACAGTCGTATAGCGGCAGAGAATCCCCTAGCAATGTCTCGCATCGTGATGTTGCAGAGCAGTCGTGGTTCTCACGGTCGATGCCGGGCAATGGCGGCAAGCTGAGCATGAGGGATCGCCTTCTGGCACAGAAAGCCGTTTGCCGGATTGGGAAGCCTGGCTGTGTCGTGCAGGCAACGACCGTCCTGCAAGCACCAGTGGACGGGACCGGACCATTGCGCTCACATCAAGCGTGTGACCACTGTGCAGCAGCGGTACGGGAAGGACGATGATCGTGACCACCGGCACGACCTACCGCCATCCCTGGCAGTTCCTTCTTCATCAGCAGCAGACAGCAGCAAGACACGACTGCAAGGCCAACGACCCCACGCGCCGGGGCCAAAACTCCGTTCGTCGCTGCACCACCCCCACACAACCACGCACGCTTTCTCGGCGTAATTGGTTTTCGGCGCCAGCGGTTTTTTGGGGGTGGTCGTGATGGCCGGGCGCTACCCAAAACCTGGTGCTCTTCATGACCCGCGTCCAGACCGCGCGTTGCCTTGGACGGTCCTTCCCTCAGTGTCAAATCTGGAGGTGCCCGAACTTCCCGGTTGGCGCGACTGGCACCCGGAAACGATCCGCTGGTGGGCTGCGCTATGGGCGTGCCCGCAAGCGAGTCAGTGGGACGCGCGCGGAGTGAGCCTCTGGGCGCTCGCGCTCCTGATGGATGACGTACACGCTGGCCGCGCTCCTATAGGGAAGGTCAGCGCCGAAGTCCGACAGCATTCTGATCGGCATGGACTCAACCCGAAGGCGATGCTTCAGCTCCGCTGGCGAGTAGCCCCGGACGTGGAGAGTCAGCCGGTCCTCACACCCACCGAGAGCCCGTCAGCGGCCCGCAGGGAACGCTTGCGGATCGTTCAGGACGGAGGCGCTGCCTGATGGCCTTCACCAACAAGTTGTTCGCCGGACGACGAGAGGCCAAGCCGTTGGACTGGCACGAATATGAGTCGCCAGAGAGCTTCGCTATTGCACTCTGTTTAGCGGGCGTGACTACTGAGCAGGCCACGGTGATGCTGCGCGAGGCGTTGACCGCGAACGAGGAACTACGTCAGCGACACGGAGCCGAGCACGCGCGTCGGCGGCAGCAGATCGAGACTGAGGAACGTCGCCGCGATGCCGCGTTCGCCGCTGCGAGCAAGTTGTTGGCGCAGGTCGGATACCGGAGTGATTGGTGATGAAGCTCACGATCCCGATCAGCAGCATCGGCGGCGACTCGCCGGGGCAGGCCGAACAGATGCGCGAACGCTACGAGATGCGCGCGCGGCAGACCCGGCTCGACAACCTGTTCCGCCGCATGTTGGACGTGCCACCGCCTGAGAAGTGGCCGAGTCCCGAGGACTTTCCAGAAGCACCCAAAGGGGGCACCGAATGACCGATGACGAGACTGAGCGAAGGCTCGACAGGATCGAGCACGCGCTAACCGAGGTCGCGCTCGGCATGTATCCGCAGTTATCGCCGACGAACGTGCTCGCTGGTAGTGCGCACGCCATGACGCGCGTGCAGATGGGCGCGCCGTCCCTGTACGCCATCACAAGAGTGTGTCTTGCGAACGCGACGGAGCGGAGGACGGCATGAGCGAGTTTGAGCAGCATGAACCCGGCACCGTCCGTCTCGCAAGGGCTAGTCAGAAGGAGATTGGGCAGCTAGCAGCAGCGGTCGTTGCGATCAGCGATGGCGTCCGCGCCGATCTGGCCGCGATTGCGGTGGCGCTCGAAGTCGAGCTACCTGACCGTGCCGACCCGGAAGCAATCGCCTGGGCGAGACAGCGGGCGAACGCTGACGACCGAGTCGCGGCAGTCGAGGCCACCAGACGTCAGATGCAGGAAGCGCACGCAGCCGCTCGGCGTCAGTTGGGCGCACCGCCTAATACGCGGCGCGACGGCTCACGGCCTAAGGACTTGGAGCTGGACCCGCGCGAGAAGGCGGCGTTCCTCGCACAGCGCGGACTGAGCCAGGCAGCACGTCACGCGGCGATGGCACAGACGTACGCACCGTCAGCGGATGACGCTCACCGCGACACTCGGGCGATCCGCGAGAGCATTTACGCGAAGCTCGCGCAGGAGGGGAACACTCATGCTTCTTGAGATTCGCGACGCGGACGCGGCGCACTGGTCTGCGACTGGTTGGGCGACCACTTGGGCCGGGCAGAGTCAGCCCTACTTCATACAGTCGGCTCGGGAAGGTGTGTTCCTTGAGCAGGTCGCACGGAATGCGTTTAGCGACGCGACCGCTGGCCGCGACCCGGCAGAGCTGCGTCTTGAGCACCGGAGCGACAGCCCGGTCCTCGCTTCGGTCCCGGCAGGCACGATGAGGCTCCGAGACGAGCCACGCGGTTTGCTGCTCGGTGCGGCGCTGAGCAAGGCCGACGAGGCCACGCGGCTCGCGGTCGAGAAGGTCCACAGCGGCACCTACTCGGGGTTGTCCGTGGGGATGAGCGTCAGCGGCGAGAAGTGGGGGACGGCATCTGACGGGAGAACTGCATTGCGAACGATCACGCGCGCTTCGTTGACCGAAGTGAGCATCGTTCACCGTCCAGCGAACCCGGCAGCGCAGATGGTCGAGGTCCGCCAGGAGAATCGCTCCGCGGATGGCCATCTGATCGAGTACCGATCCGCTGGCGGGCCGGTGGCCGCCATCGAGTTGCGTGGTGGCCCGTACGCCGCGCATCAGCTTGCGGTGCTCGGCAGCCAGGGTATGGCGCTGGGCCGCCCCGATGGGTCGTGGTGGCTACCGACTGCCGACAGCGACGATCTACAGGCCTCCATCGAGGTCGTCGGGAACATGGACGATGCCGCTGGGCAGGCTGGGCGTGCGTATCTGATTGCGCGGGCGCTGGCTATGGGTCTGACGCGGTACCTGCCGAGTGACTGGACTTACGTTGGTCAGGTCAAACCTCGCCCAGGACGTTCCGCATTGACACTCCCACCGTCACGGCTCCCGGAGTTTGAGTTGGAGCTAGCGGAGTTGCGCTCCCGGACACACGGGGCCGAGGTTCGGGTGCGCCGGACGATGACGGCTCGCGCGGAGCGTGCAGAGACGCGGGAGGCCGTCTTGCAGGCGCATCTTCAGCGTAGGTTCACGAACAGTTGGAGGCCGGAAGCGTGAGCACGTCTGCTGATCTGGAGCGGTGGTCGTTCTTGCCTGCGGATACGTTGCCTGTAGGCGGGCGGCAGATCAGTGACCGTGCCCGCGAATTGATCGCTGGGGCGGTCGTCACCCGGAATGCACCGACGTGGGTGGGCGACCGTAGAGCCGATGCGTGGTTGTTGTCGGCTGACGGGAGCGTGGCGTGCCCCTTGCTCTGGAGCGCGAGCGGCGAACTGGTCGCAACCATCGCACTGCAACGGGACCAGACCTCGGAGCGGCCGGGGGCGTGGCTAGACGATCTCCGTCCGGAGCCTGAGCCGCTCGGCAGCCGCCAGGTACAGGTGACTCCGCACGCTCGCGCACGCTGGAACGAGAGGCGCTCTAACGCCGACCTTGACGCAGCCCTAGCCAGCGCCCAGGTCAGGGCTGACAAGCCTGCCTGGGTCCGTGCGAAGGATGCAGACGGGTGGCTCTTGTTGGGCGACGCTACCTGTGCTCCGTTGGTGAGGGGCATCCACGGTGAGGGCGCAGTCGTCGTGACGTTCCTGACTCTTGAAGGGGCGTCGCGATGCGCTCCTTGATCGTGCGGGCGATGGACAAGGCGCTCGTACTCCGAACGATGGTGATCCGCAGGTTCAGGAGGTGGGGTGGTTCCCCGGCCCAGTGCAGACCTCAAAGGCCGTTCTCCACGGCAGAGGCCAGCGGGTCACCGTCGATCGGTGGTTCTTCAGAAGCGTCCGGGGGTCGCGGGTGGCTCCCTAGCGCTCCCCGCTGGTGCCACTCACCTCCCGCCAGCGGGTCGAGCTTTCCAAATCTGCAGCGGCCACTACCCCCAGGTCGCGCAGCGCCGTCCGGCGCATCGACATCCGTGAACGTCTCGGTACGGGGCGTGCGTCGGGCGGCAACTTCATCAGACAACAGGCAGGCGGGCCGCGTGATGCGGTCTAACCGAGGTGCTGCGCCACGAACCCTGGAGGGTTCCTATGGGTTACAGCACAACAGGCGTGTCCACCTATATCCGCGAGGATGAAGCGATCATCCATGCGGACCTCACGCAGATCACTAGCAACTTCCCGGAGCCATACAGCTGGACCAGTCTCGAAGGTGGCGATATCGAGGCTGAGGACGTCTTCACTCGTCCTGGAGGGATGCAGCCCGGCATCAACCTTGGCGGTCCTGCGAAGCGCTCCGATGTGACGATCCAGACGCAGTACACCTCAGGGATTCACAACGTCATCGTCGATCTGGAGAACGCAGTCGGTACGGGTGGAATGAGCGCTAGCTACACGCCCCTCGACGCGGACGCTAACCCGAACGGCGGGACGATCACCCTGACGGGCGTGTTGAAGACGGTCAACAAGCCGAACTTCAACGCCAACAACTCCGGCGTCGTGTTCCTGGGCCTGGTGATGGCTTGCGACACGGAAGCCGCCATCGGTAAGCGACCGACCGCGTGAGATGCGGCTCCCGCCAGCGCATCCCGGCGACGCGGGGCCGCTCTCGCTCACCGTTCTGTCCGAGCGCGTGCAGGCCATCCGCCGCGCATGCCAGTCCGGCGACGAGAGCGACATTCGAGCGGAGTTGCGGCTGCTCGCTGCGGACGCGGCGCTGCTAGCGGCGTCTGAGCCTCTAGCGCTACCGGCTCGGGCGCTCACCGTTGCGGATCGGCAGGCGCGGTTTGTGACCCGGCACCAGGGTGGCTTCATGGGGTGAGAACGTCCTCCCAGGGACTCCGCTAAGGACCGCTGCCGTCCTGCGCCACCACGGGCGTCCTATCGGCAGCGGAGGGGCCTACTCGCCCGGAGAACCTGGATCGCGGGACTCAGGATTGTCGGAACGGATTGGGGAATCCTCTAGCAGTGACGAATACAACTGGCTGGTGGCGCTTAGGCCCGATCCGAGCACGACTAGGATGATCGAGGCCCACACAACGGTGTGCACAAAGCCGCCGCTCTGACGACTGTCCAGCGCACCCAACGCGGACAACTCGCCGATGACGCACGCGAATTGAACGAGGTAGATCGCGACGACGTTGAGTACCCCTGCAGCAAGGGTGCGCTTGCGTCGCGATCTTAGCTCCTCCCTCGTCTTCGCCGCGCGCATACGACTGCGCTCTGCGTGGGCCCCGCGTATGTGCCAGCGCAGCATCCCGGGAGCGACCATCAGAGCGATGAAGTAAATCGGGATGACCGTTGCGACGACGACGTAGAAGTCAGAGTTGAACTTGGCCGTGTGTACGGCCGCGAGGGTCAGCATGGCGCGATCATGGCCGGAGCGCCGGACGATCTATGCTCGATGTAGCGAACCCAAGGAGGTGAGATGCGCGCTAGCAGTGCCACAGCAATAGGTCCCTGCAGCAAATGCGGTGAGGTGAAGCCGGGTCCGGTCCAGGTGGTGAAGGCCGGTCAGTTACCGCCGCCGTTTGTGTGCTCAGACTGCCTCAGCAAGGAAACGAGCTGAGCCACGCTACAAGACGCGTCGCGCCTGGCCGGATGATTTGAGTTGCCAGGCGAGGCGGGGCTGCGGTCGAGTTCAATGAGCGGCCTCTGATGCGATCAGCTTCGGGAGCGATCACCTAATGGCAACTCAACTTCCTGCACAGGACCCTCAATGGGGATTACCAGTGCACGCGGCATTTATCACTCCTTACCGTTCGGGTCGAGTGACTATAACTGTGCTGTGGCGACACTGACGCTTGTCACCTATCTGTGTGAATTATTAGTAAGCTTCTCTCATGACAATCACTCAGAGGTCACAACTGACGATCAGGGCGCGTCGCCGCGCTCTCGGGTTGAGTGTGCGAGATCTGGCGAAACTCACACCGTGCTCGGTGCAGATGCTTTACAACCTGGAACAGGGTCACGTCCCAAAGCGCAGCCACGTGCTCGAACGCGTCGAAGCGGCGCTCGCCGTCACGGAAGCGAAGCGATGACCGCCATAGCTAGTCAGACGCGTGTGCCCGTCGTGCGGTACGCCGCGCGATCGAAGTCCGGCGAGGATCAGAACGAGTCGGTCGAGTCGCAGTTCGACACGATCGAGCGGGCGCTGTCGCGTGTAGCGGATCGCGTGGTCGTGGGCCGCGACTTCTTCGACTACGCGAGTGGGTCGAAGGGCAACCGAGGACCGGACCTACAGGCGGCCATCGAGGCGGCTATCGAGGCTGCCGATACCTTCGGGGAAGCGGAGCTGTGGGTGGCGCATAGTTCCCGGCTCGGGCGCGGCACAGGCAAGAAGGGGCAGGCGCGAGCGCTGGGCCTTCTTCTGTACGAGCTGCGAGCGAAGGGCGTCACGGCCAGGAGCGCCGGGGATGATGAGTTCGTGACGAACGAACAGTTGTGGGGCATCGCTTCGTCGCAGTCCGCCAAGTACGCGCTAGATCTCTCCGAGCATGTGCGACGTGGCTACCGGAAGGCTGCCGAGCGCGGCACGGCCGCGTGGTTAGCTCGGGGCATTCGTCTTGACGGCTACACCGTGACGAAGGGCTTCGACGCGCACGGACGAGTTACGCACACTGCGAAGAAGGACGAGCAACGCGCGCCGATCTTCGAGCTGATCTGGAGCATGGCCGCTGAGGGCCGCAGCCTCCAGGCGATACAGCTTGAACTGTCGAGGCGCGGCTACATGACGAAAACGGTTCGGCGCGATCACAAGTCGGGGCCATTCGATGCAGGACGAGTCGGCCAGATTCTCGACAATCCGGCGTACGCAGCCAAGGTGGTTCACCTGGGCGAAGTTGTCGGGGATGGACAGTGGCCCGCGTATGTGACCTGGGAGGAGTTCCAGCGCATCCGTGACAGGCGCCGAGCGCATGCGGGAGTGGCGAAGCGGACGTACCGCAAGGCGGGCAGGCCACCAGTTGGCTATCTGCTCGCAAACGTGATCCAGTGCGGGCGATGCGGAACGCCGATGCAGTGCAGAACCGCGCGCAAGGTAGACCGTAACGGCAACTACACCCGCCGGTACACCTGCCCGGCTCACTCGCAGTTCCATAAGGACTCCGCAGAGCACTGCGATGCTGCGCCCATCGACGCGCAGGTCGTGGACAGTCTGGTGCTGTCCGGGATCGACCGGCTGCTGGCAGACGCGGGCACCCTGCGGACGCAGATCGACGCTGGCAGGATCGCCGCCATTGAGCGCGCAGGGAAGGTCGCTGAGGGGGCGCGTAAAAAGGTGGCGGCGGCTGAGGCTGCCGAGGCCAGGGCGCAGAGGCGCTACGAGAAGGCTCTGGACGAGGGCGACGATGACCTCGCGGAAATCGCTATGCGTGCTGCACTCAACAAGAAGCAAGAAGCAGACCGGGCGCGTACCGAGCAGGACCGCGCGCTGGACAAGCTGAACGAGGACAACGACGTGCAGGACGCCGACGTGCTCCAGCGAGTCTGGCGGGAGCTAACTGACCGGCGTGAGCAGGCGGAAGGCGACGTGGCGAAGCTGAACATGGCTCTACGGGAAACGTTCGACACGTTCCAGGTGCAGACGCTTGCCAGCGGTCGTACCCGCGTCGTGCCGGTAATCGCGGCGGACGCGCTCGCCGATCAAATCGCCACTCCGGCAGCGTTCGGCCCCGATGCTCTCACGGCTGTTGCCCTGGACGAGGACGGCCAGCTGAGCCAGGTCTGGGGGGAGCACCTCACGACGGAGTTGGGTACGGAATACGGGCTGACCTCACAGAACACGATCGTGCGCTCGTCGCAGGCGACGATGTCGAGCTCGCCCCAGCGCGTGCGGTAGTTGCGGTCCAGGATCTGGAAGCCCCTGCGGGCGAGATGGTCGGCTGCCAGCTGCTCGCCGGCATCGCCGAGTTGGCGGCGTCTGTTATCAGGCATGCCGCGAAGTTAGGTGCGCACATGTGCCGAAACTGTGACGTGGTGTCACGAAAGTGTGGAAAGCACGCCTGCGGGCGACCGTTTTTTACACTTTCGTGAGATGGCGTGACACTTCCGTCACATATGCCGCCGTACGTTCGGCGACATGCTTGCTCGCGTAACGACTTTTGCCATCGACGGGGTGGAGCCCCGTCGCATCTTCGTCGAGGTCGACATCCGGCCCGGCCTCCCAGCGTTCACGATCGTCGGCCTCGGCGACATCGCCGTGCGGGAGTCGCGTGAGCGCGTCCGCTCGGCGATCCTGAACTCGGACTACGAGTTCCCTCAGCGCCGGATCACCGCGAATCTCGCCCCGGCGTCGCTGCGCAAGCTTGGCCCAGGCTTCGATGTCGCTGTGGCCTTGGCCGTGCTCGCAGCGAGCGGGCAGCTCGACGCTTCGCTGCTGGCCGGCGTCGCGGTCTACGGGGAGCTATCGCTCGGCGGTGAGCTGCGAGCCGCCGCAGGCACGCTCGCGGCCGCCGAGGGGACCCGCCGGCATCGGATCCCGGCGCTGATCGTGCCGGCTCAGCAAGCGCGCGAGGCCTCGCTGATCGACGGCATCAGGGTGCTCGCCGTGAGCAGCCTGCGCGCCGCCGTCGACGCTGTCACGGGCCGCAGGTTGCCGGCGGCGCCCGCGCCCATTCCGGCTGCGGTTCAGCTGCTGCCCGAGCCCGACCTCTCCGAGGTTCGGGGGCACGCGTTCCCGCTCGAGGCCATGCGGATCGCTGCCGCCGGCGGCCATAACCTGCTCTTTGAGGGTCCACCCGGCACCGGCAAGACGATGCTCGCCCGCCGGCTGCCATCGATCCTGCCGCCGATGACCCGTTCTGAGGCGCTGGAGGTGACGCGCGTTCACAGTGTCGCCGGACTGCACAGCGGCGGACTGATCACCACACCCCCGTTTAGGGCGCCGCACCACACGATTTCAGCCGCCGGGCTGGTGGGCGGCGGCAATCCGCCGCGGCCGGGGGAGGCCTCACTCGCAAACCGCGGGATCCTGTTCCTCGATGAGCTGTCGGAGTTTCAGCGGAGCACCGTAGAGGCGCTCAGGCAGCCGCTCGAGGACGGTCGCGTGACGATCGTCCGCGCCCAGCGCGCGCTTGTGTTCCCGACACGCTTCATGCTCGTCGGCGCCACCAACCCGTGCCCCTGCGGTTACGCCGGCGTTGGTGACAGGTGCTCGTGCTCCGAGGTGGACATTCGCCGTCACCAGCGACGTCTGAGCGGTCCGCTGCTCGATCGGATGGACATGCACGTGGACGTCCAGCGCCCGACGGGGGAGGACTTGCTCGCCGAGCCGGTCACGGACTCGGCGGCGGCACGCGAGCTTGTCACTGAGGCGCGTGAGCGGCAGCGGCGTCGCCTCGAGGGGACGTCGGCGAGCTGCAACGGCGAGCTGGACGCAGGACTCATCCAGTCGAGGATTCGGCTCGATGACGACGCCCAGGCAGTGCTCGGCAGCGCCTACCTGCGGGGCACACTCTCCGCGCGCGGACGCCACCGGGTGCTGCGGGTCGCGCAGACGATCGCGGATCTGGACGGGCACGATCTGGTCAACAGCGCCGATGTATGGAAGGCGCTCAGCCTCCGGCAACGCTTTGCCGGAGCGGAGACGCTGGTCGCCTGAGCCGATGTGGGCTTGTGACGCATGCATGCGCCGCACCTGGTTGCTGGGGCGCATCAGTGGCTGTCTGCAGTTTCAACGCAGACGCGTCGAGGAGATCCTCGGTCTCGACGATCAGGTGCTGATCCATCTCTGGCAGAAGCGCGTGCACGATCGGCTGGCGGTTGAGTACGAAGAATTCAGCGCGTGCCACGCGGAGGCCGCGCGCGCTCGGGCCGAGGCGGCGAGGCTCGAGCTGATCTGCGCTTGCGACACGTCATATCCCTGGAGTCTGCGCCGCCTGTCGAGGCCGCCCGCCGTGCTGCACGTGGCGGGCGGGTTGGGGCGCTTTCTCGAGCTCGCCGGCGCGGATCCGGTGGCGATCGTCGGGACCAGGCAGCCGACCAGCTACGGGACGCAGGTGGCCGAGACGCTCGGCCGCGGGATCAGTGTCTGCGGCCTGAGTGTGGTGAGTGGTATGGCGCTCGGCGTGGACGGAGCCGCGCATCGGGGAGCGCTGGCCGGCAGTGGCCGTACCGTCGCCGTCCTGCCCGGGTGCGCGTCAGAGCCCACTCCGAGGCAGCACCGGCAGCTGCACGGCCAGATCCTGCGCCACGGAGTGGCGGTCAGCGAGTTCGGGCCTGGAACATCACTTCGGAAGTGGACGTTTGTTGCGCGCAACCGGGTGATAGCGGCGCTCTCGCGGATGACCATCGTGGTGCAGGGCCGCCAAGGTTCGGGGGCGCTGCTGACCGCCGACTTTGCCAAGCGGTATGGCGGTACTGTCGGGGCGGTTCCCGGTCAAGTGGGGGCGCCCCAGTCGGCGGGTCCTCACCTGCTGCTGCGCGACGGCGCCGTGATGATCCAGGGTCCCCAGGACGTCCTCGACGCTGTCTTCGGTGCCGGTGTACGGGCCGTCGCCGAGGCCGAGCGGGCGGCACTTGCGCCGCAACAACGAGCGCTGCTCGACGCGATCGTCTCCGGGGCGGACACGATCGCTGCGCTCACGCGCGCCGGCGTCGCGGCCGGTGAGCTGCTTCAGGCGCTCGCCGAGCTCGAGATGGCCGGCTGCGTGCGCAGGGAGGCTGGCGGGAAATACGTCGCGCTCGGGTAGCCCCTGGACGCGCCGCTCGGGTAGCCGGCGACGTCTAGCTCGGGCAGGTGCGTTGTTCGGCAACTTTCTCGATATGATCGGTCGAGTTTATTGTGTTTTCTAATCTGCCGGCCGCACTCGCGTGCCGGTGGAAACGACTCTGGAGGTACGTGTGTCCGATCGGAAACGGTCGTCTCTATTGGCGCGGTTCGTGGCGCCCGTGGCGGTGCTCGCGGCCGCTGGGGCGGCAATGCTCAGCGTGTTCTCGGCGAGCGCAATGGCTTCTCCCACGACGCCGCCGTCGACGGTGTCCTGCAGCGGCACGATCCGGCCGGATGCCGGTGGCCCGGCCGCGGGCAACACGAACCCGTTCGATTATCAATTCAGCTGCGTGCCGGCAATCGCCGGAGCCACGGACCCGTCTGGCTATACCTGGAACTTCAGCGGGAATATCTGGTCCTACACGATCCTCGTCACGCGTCGTAACGACGATGGCAACAACGTCACGTACGAGGCGCCGACAGCCAACGTGCTGACATCGTCGGGAGCGGTCGACGCGACCCAGTACGTCAACTGCTCGAGCTTCGTCCCAAGCGACGGCTTCAGCTGCAGTGCCCCCGGCCCCGGCGCGTCGTCGACATCGGATCTCGCCAACGGCTCGAATCCACCTTATCTTCCGTACATCCCGGCCGGGGAGTCGGTCACCGGTGGCTTCGCGCTCAACGAGGGCTACTGCTCGTATCTGCCCAAGGGGGCAAAGCCGGGCACGCCCGCGGTGCCCCAGGCGACGGTTGAGCTGATCGTCACCGACACCAACGGCGTCTCCGAAGGACCGTTTGAGCTGACGCGCGCGACCCGGTGCCCGAAGGTCGCCCGGGTCGTCCCCGAGCCGAAGAAGAAGAAGAAGGCAAAGGCGGTCAGGAGGGCGGCTTCGAAGACGACGAGGTAGAGCGATGCTCGGCCCCCGTCTGGCATAATGCGGCGGTGCGTTTTCTGCGGATGAAACCTGGTCACGGCGAGGTTCTCATCGCGGAAGGGGACGTCGAGCTTCCGCAGGATGAGCGGCGGCTGGTGGCGGAATTTCG
>Ga0182024_10002712_pt1 | contig 43503 bp, 36 predicted proteins | sample P32metaG_FD_120480 | JGI IMG/M metagenome (GOLD analysis project Ga0182024, IMG submission 120480) | Permafrost microbial communities from Stordalen Mire, Sweden - P3-2 metaG (Illumina Assembly) | ecosystem: Environmental > Terrestrial > Soil > Wetlands > Permafrost | place: Sweden: Stordalen... | reverse complement strand
CTTCACCACCACGACGCCGGAGTCTACGATGTATACTGATGAAACGCTGAATTGCACCGATTGCAATGCCCCCTTCACCTTCTCAGCGGGTGAACAGGAGTTCTTCGCCGCGAAGGGCTTCACCAACAAGCCGAACCGTTGCCCGGATTGCCGGGCGGCTCGGAAGAGCCAGCGCGGCGGCGGCGGCGGCGGATCTTATTCCGGCGGCGGCGGCGGCGGCGGCGGTTATGGTGCCGGGGGCGGACGTCCCGCGCGCGAAATGTTCCAGGCTACCTGCAGCGGATGCGGCAAGGTTGCCGAGGTTCCGTTCCAGCCGCGGGGCGACAAGCCCGTGTACTGCCGCGACTGCTTCGCGCAGCGGCAGTCCTACCGCTAGACCTTCGGGTCTCGCAGTCCAGCAGAGAGCCCGGGCGATTCGTCGGCCGGGCTTTTCGCTTGGAAATCCGTCGGCTTTCGTACATTTAGCGTGCGGGCCGGCGGAGGCCGGGGGGAGTGCATAGGTCGCGGCCTTAAGTGTCGCGCCGTTCCATGGAAGCGTTTTCCATCGCGATTCTTGCCTTTGACGGCGTTGACGAGCTCGACGTCGTCGGGCCATTCGAGGTTTTCGCCCGGGTTGCCCAAAAGCGCCCCGGCGTCAGGGTGACGATCGTGTCCGTGAACGGCGAGCGGGAGCTGGTCGGCGCCTACGGGCTGCGCTTCGGTACGGACGGGCCGCTCGAGCAGACCCCCGACTTGCTGGTAATCCCGGGCGGCGGCTGGGTCGCGCAAGCGAGCCGCGGCGTCCGGGCCGAGATCGCCCGGGGCGACCTGCCCCGCTTGATCGCGAAGGCCCACGCGTCCGAGGTCCGGATCGCCTCGGTGTGCACCGGCGCCATGGCGGTCGCGGCTTCGGGCATCCTCCGGAACGCTTCCGCGACAACCCACCGCGGCGCGATGGGCGAACTGCGCTCGTCCGGCGCGACGATCGTCGACGCGCACGTCGTCGACGACGGCGCGATCTCCAGCAGCGGCGGCGTCACGCACGGCATCGATCTGGCCCTGTGGCTAGTCGAACGTTTCTTCGGCGCGGATCTCTCCGAGTCGATCGCGACGACGCTGGAGTACCAGCGCACGGCCTCGATTTGGGTCTGCCCCGAGACGCTGGCCGAGATGGAGACCACGCGCCGCCGCTGAGGTGGGTTCGACTACGTCGAACCCTTCGCGTTTTGGGCTTACGCCCAAAGCCGCCTTCCTTCGTGAAACAACTCGGATGCGGGTGGGTTCGACTACGTCGAACCCTTCGCGTTTTGGGCTTACGCCCAAAGCCGGACGAAGTCCGAAAAACGCGACGGATTCGGCGTAGCCGAATCCACTATGGGAACAGGGTGCGCGTGGTGCCCGAGCGTTCGACGTCGGCGACCTCGCGATACGTCCGTCCGAACAGGTCCATCGACGGGTTCGTTACGCCGAACCACAGCCGCTCGTTCTTGAAGTGATGCCAGAGGTGGTATTTTTTGATCCAGCGTCCGAACGGCGTGCGCGGCACGAACGGAATGTGGGCCACGTAATGCACCCACTCGTAGTACAGCAGCGCGAGGACGCTGCCCAGCAACAGCGCACCGGTCAGGGCGAGATTCCGCGTCACCAGCGCGTAGAGCGCGGCGGTGAGCGCCGCCGCCGGCAGCGCGAACCAGAGCGGCAGGAAGAGCAGCTCGAGCGCGGCCGGCTCGACGTGATGATCGTAGTGCAGCCGATGCTGCAGCGAGAGGATGAAGGGATGTTTCTGCGGCGGCGCATGCAGCAGGAAGCGATGCGTGGTGTATTCCGAGATGAAGAACACGACCGCCCCGAGCCCGATCGCGGCCGGCAGCGGCAGAACGCGCGCGATCGCGAACGCGGCGATCAGCGCGGCGGCGATCAGGAGCAACGCGGTGTTGCTGCCGTGGCGCAGAAATTGGGTCGCCACGCCCTCAGCGCTCCTCGTCCGGCCGGCGTCGCGGCAGCGCATACCAGGCCGCGTCGCAGGCCGTCCGCTCGTCTTCGTCGAGCGTCGTTTCGAGCGCCCCGAGCGAATCGCGCAGCTGATCGGCGCGGCTCGCTCCGACGATCGCCGCGGTGACACCGGGCTGATCGAGTACCCAGCGCAGTGCGGCGTGGGTCAGTGACTTGCCGCGCGCGGTGAAGAACGCACCCAGACGCTCGACCGCATCGAGCTGCTCGTCCTGCCAGTGGCGCTGCTGATAGAGCTGGGCGGCGTTGCCGAGGGTGAAGCGCGTTCCTTCGCGCGGGGCTTCGCCGCGTTTGTACTTCCCGGTCAGCACGCCGCCGGCGAGCGGGTTGAAGACCACGGCGCCGACGCCGTTGGCCTGGGCGGCCGGCAGCAGTTCCGCTTCGATCGCGCGATAAAGCAGGTTATAGCGCGGCTGCACCGCGTCGAAGCGCACGCCGCCGGTGCGTTCTGATTCCGCCAGCGAGGCCATCATCTGCCAGGCCGCGACGTTGCTGCAGCCCGCGTAGCGAATCTTGCCCGACGCGCGTAAGGCCTCCAGCGCCGCCAGCGTCTCGTCGATCGGCGTCTGCGGGTCCCAGCGGTGGATGTAGTAGAGGTCGATCCAGCTGGTGCCGAGCCGGCGCAGCGAGGCTTCGCAGGCCGCGATGATGTGCCGGCGCGAGAGCCCGGCGTCGTTGGGCCCCGGACCGGTCGCGCCATACACTTTGGTGGCGACGACGAAGCGGTCGCGCTTGCCGGCCAGCCATGCACCGACGATCTCCTCGGTGCGCCCGACCGTGTCGAGCGTTCCGCCGACCGGATACACGTCGGCGACGTCGATGAAGTCGATCCCCGCGGCGTCGGCCGCGTCCATGATCGCAAACGCCTCGTCGCGCTCGGTCTGCAGACCGAACGTCATCGTGCCCAAAGCGACCTCGGAGATCTTGAGCCCGGTGCGCCCGAGCCGCAGCGTCCGCATCGGCTACGACGCCGAGCGCAGCCGGCGCGGGCCGCCGCCCGGCAGCAGTGACGACGCGATCACCAGCGGATCGTAGGCCCCCACATCGACGAGCTCGCCCGCGTCGTCGCGGGCGCGCCGCGCGGCGCGCAGCGCGTCGACCGCCTCGGGCAGCGCGAACTGCTCGCCGACGTAGCCCGCTACGAAGCGGCCGCCGCGAATCTCGCCGCGCGCTTCCATCCGGCGCAGCGCAGCGAGCAGACGGCGCCAGGGCGGCGCCAGCGACTCGCGCGCCACCACGTCGCGAAAGACGACGCCCCAGCGCGCGAGCAGCCGGCGCGCGAACGAATCGGCATCGATCTCGCCGGTCTCGGAGACCAGGCGCGTCCAGCGGCCGCCCGAGGAGCGCGGCCGCGCGCGGCGGCCCCTTTCGCCGAGCCGGCGTTTGGCATCGATCAGCGAACGCAGCGCGTCGAACCCGTCGGCGGTGACCAGGCCGGCGGCGACCAGCTGCCAGAGCGCCTCCTCGACCTCACTCGGAAGTCGATTCGTCCCGCGGGTGATGTCGTTGAAGAACGGTGCGCCGCGACGCTCGATCTCTGCGAGCACGTCGATCGAAGCGCCGGACAATGCGGCGTCGCGCATTTCAGCGCGCGCGACGCCCAGCGACGCGAAGTCCTCCCGCGCGAACAGGGCGATCGGGGCCAGCTTGGTGGGACGTACGCGCCGCGCACGCTCGCTCTCGTCGGGCTCGAGGGCGGGATGCGGCGAGAGCCGGCCCCACATCACTTCACCGGAATAGCACAGGCGATCGAGATATTCGCGTTTGTAGCCTGCGACGCGCGCCGGCAGCACCGACGCCTCCCAGGCTGCGGCCGGGATCTCGTAACCGGCCAGTTGGCGCACGACGTGCAGCGTCCCATCGATGCCGTGCAGCCGCGATGACGGCGCGACGTGCTGCCAGCGATGGAGAAAGTGCACGTAGTCGGCGGTGCTGACCGGTTCGATCTCACGCCGCAGCACGCCGAGCGTCAGCCGGTGGATGCGCGCCAGGATGCGGCGGTTGCACCACTCTTCGTCCTCGCCCCGGAAACGGCCGCGCAAGACCTGGCCTTCGACTTCCAAGCGGATCAGCGCCGCTTCGATTGCCTCGCGTTCGACGCCGAGCCGCGCGGCAAACTCCGCCACCGTGATCGGCCCGCTCGATTCGAGCCAGCCGCGCACGATTTCGGCCAGCGCTTCGTCGCGTCCGTCGACGGGCGGGCCGCTCGCGACCGCGTCGATCGCGGGATCGCACGACGCGTCGGGATAGGCCGCGCGCGCGCAGGTCAAACGTTCGGCGCAGGTCCAAAGCCGCTGCGCGCCCAGCTCCAGCGTCGTCGCGCGGCGCTGCGCGACGAGTTCGTCGAACCAGTCCGCCCAGGCCGCCAGCGGCGGCAGTACGATCAGCGTCGCGAGCGCGTCGTGCAGTTCCTCGGCGTCGCGCACCAGCGGCCAGGCCGATTCGGTGACCTCGGCGATCGCCGCCGGATCGAGGACGCCGGCACCGTCGTCAGCATCGGAGCGCGTCGTGCGCCGCAGGGTCACGGCGCGCGCGCGCCGTTCCTCGAGCGGTGCGTCGTCGAGATACGCGTACGGGTTGGCGTTGAGAATCTCGTGGCAAAAGGGCGATGGCTCCGGCGTGTCCACGGCGACCGTCCGAATCCCGCCCGCTTCGAGCTCGCGCAGGATGGCGATCAGGCCGTCGAGGTCCATCGCTTCGTGGAGACAGTTGTCGATCGTCTCGCGCACCAGCACGTGGTCGGGGATCCGTACCGGACCGCTGAGGTTCTCCACGCAGGCGGCCTGATCGGGGAAGACGGCCGCCATCAGATCGTCGGCCCGCATCCGCAGCAGCTGCGGCGGGACCTTCTTACCGCCGTTGAAGCGCAGGATCGCGAGCGACCGGGTCGCGTTCCAGCGCCAGCGGGCGGCGAACATCGGCGCATCGAGCAGCGCCTGCGTCAGCGTGTGCTCAACGCTGGCCGACTTAACGAACTCGAACACGACCTCGAGCGGGAACGCATGCTGATCGGTCAGCGAGAGGCAGATGCCGTTGTCGGTAGCGGCCGCCTGCAATTCGAGATTGAACGAGCGGCAGAACTTCTTGCGCAGCGCGAGCCCCCACGCCCGGTTGATGCGCGCGCCGAAGGGCGTGTGCAGGATCAGCTGCATCCCGCCGCCTTCGTCGAAGAAGCGTTCGGCAACGACCGTCGTGCCGGTTGGAACCGTGCCCAGCACGCGCTTCCCGTCGCGGATGTAGGCTACGGCCTGCTCGGCGCCGCCCGCGTCGCAGCCGCAGTTTTCGATCAGCAGTTCGCGTGCGGCGGCGTCGTCGCGTTCGTCGATCGCCGCGCGCAGCGCCGAGACCTCGCGCGAGAGCTCGATCGTGCGCCCGAGCCCCTCACCGTTCCAGAACGGAATCGAGGGCGGCGCACCGTGCGCGTTTTCCACCCGCACGACGCCCGGTTCGACCCGCCGAATCTGCCACGATGTCGTACCGAGCAAGAAGATGTCGCCGGCCATGCTCTCGACGGCGAAATCTTCATCGAGGGTCCCGACCACGTGGCCGTCGGGTTCCGCGACGACGTTGTAATTGGCGGTCTCGGGGATCGCGCCGCCGCACGTGATCGCGGCGATGCGCGCCCCGCGCCGTCCGCGCAAGATGCCGTTCACGCGATCGTAGTGCAGATACGCGCCGCTGCGCCCGCGCGAGGTCGCGACGCCGTCGGCCAGCATCGCGACGACCTGGTCGAAGTCGGCGCGCGGCAGCGCGCGATAGGGATAGGCTTCGCGCACCATCGCGAACAGCGCGTCGGCGGACCAATCGTCGGCCGCCGCCGCGGCGACGATCTGCTGCGCCAGAATGTCGAGCGGCGCGGTGGGAATGCACAGCGCGTCGATCGCGCCGCTGCGCATCGCGCCCACCAGGGCGGCACACTCGATCAGTTCGTCGCGGGTGGTGGCAAATAGCCGTCCCGACGGTTTCGCGCCGACCCAATGCCCCGAGCGGCCGACGCGCTGCAACGCGACCGCGATCGCCCGCGGCGATCCGAGCTGCACCACGAGATCGATCGTGCCGATGTCGATGCCGAGCTCGAGCGATGCCGTCGCCACCACGGCGCGCAGCAGCCCGCTTTTGAGCCGATGTTCGACCTCGAAGCGCAGTTCGCGCGAGAGGCTGCCGTGATGCGGCAGCACGACGTCTTCGCCTAAGCGCGCGGTCAGCGCAAAGGCAACGCGCTCGCTCATCCGCCGCGTGCTCACGAAGATCAGCGTCGTGCGGTTAGCCAGGATCAGCTCCGCGACGCGATCGTAGATCTCGCCCCACATCTCGTTGCTGGCAACGGGGCCCAGTTCGTCGCGCGGCACTTCGACCGCCAGCGACATCGCGCGGCGGTGCCCGATGTCGACGATCGACGCCTGCGGACTGAGGAACTCCGCGACCTGTTCGATCGGCTGGACCGTCGCGGAAAGCCCGATGCGCTGCGGTTTTTTTCCACCCTGCGCGCGCACGAAGGCGTCCAGGCGCGCTAACGTCAGCGTCACGTGCGCGCCGCGCTTGCCGGCGGCCATGGCGTGGATCTCATCGACGATCACCGTCTCGACGCCGGCGAACAGCGCGCGTGACTTCTCGGCGGTCATCAGGATGTACAGCGATTCGGGCGTGGTGACCAGCACGTGCGGCGGTTTGCGCAGCATGCGCGCGCGCTCGGCCGGCGTCGTATCGCCGGTGCGCGTCGCGGTGCGGATCGGCGCCAGCTCGAGCCCGCGTTCGCCGGCCAGCGCCATGAGCTCACCCAGCGGTGTTTCGAGATTCTTGCGGACGTCGTTGGTCAGCGCCTTGAGCGGGGAGACGTAGACGACGAGGGTCTGGTCGGGCAGCGTGCCGGACGCCGCGCGCCGCACCAGATCGTCCAGACAGTGCGTGAAGGCCGCGAGCGTCTTCCCCGAGCCGGTCGGCGCGGAGATCAGGACGTCGCGGCCTGCCCGGATGAGCGGCCAGCCCTGAATCTGCGGCTCGGTCGGCTCGCCATAGCGGTCCGCAAACCACGAGCCGACGAGCGGATGGAAATCGCCCAGCACGGTACACCCTTTCAACCCGAATCTCGCCGAATCGTTTTCTCGCCGCAGGTCCCTTACGGAGAAGATTCCGCGGCGCCGGCCCAGCCCTCCAGCGCCTCGGTTGCAACCTCCCAGGCCTCCATCGCCGCTTCGCTCTCGGCGTTGACGGCGTCCATCCGGCGCCCAAGGCGCACGATCTCCTCCGGGTCGTCGTAGAGACCGGGCGCGGCGAACAAGCGCTCGAGTTCGGCCTTTTCGCGGTCGAGCTCGGCGACGCGCTTTTCCGCCTCCGTCAGCACGCGTTTGCGGCGGCCGAGTTCGAGCTTGGCTTCGTGGCCCGAGGCTCGGTCGCGCGCTGGTACGGCATCTTTCGGCAGCGGCGTACTCGGCGCCGGCACGTCGCCCTGCTTCGGCTGGTGAAGGCGCCGCTCATAGGTTGCGTAGTCGGCGTCGACGACCGTCGCGCTGCCGTCGCGGATGGCGACGACGCGTTCGGCGAGGCGTTTGAGCAAGTAGCGGTCGTGCGAGACGACGAACAGCGCGCCTTCGTAGCTCGCCAGCACGTCTTCGAGCGCTTCGCGGCTCGGGATGTCGAGGTCGTTGGTCGGCTCGTCGAGGAACAGGCAGTCCGCCCGCTGCGCCATCAGGCGCGCCAGCATGATGCGGCGCCGCTCACCGCCCGAGAACGCGTCGACCGGTTTGTCGACCGCGTCGCCGCCGAGGTTGAGCCGTCCCAGCAGCGAGCGCGCCTCTTCGGCGGTGACCCCCATCTGCGCAACCGCCTCGGCGGCGGTCGCGCCGGACGGCAGATCGTCGACCGTCGTCTGCGCGTAGCTGGCGGTGCGCAGCCCGGTGCCGTAGCGGACGCTGCCGCGGTCGGGCTGCTGCTCGCCGGCGAGAATGCGCAGGAAGGTCGACTTTCCGGCCCCGTTCGGACCGACGATCGCGACCCGGTCACCGCGCACGAAATGCGCCGTCAGGTCCGCGAAGAGCGTCCGGTCGTAGGCTTTGGTCAGGCCTTTGACGTCGACGGCCGGGCCGCCGGTAGCACGGCGCGCGGCGCGCAGCGCGACCGAAATCGCACGGCGTTCGGGCAGCGGCGCCGCGACCGCGTCGAGTTTGGCGAACGCTTTCTCGCGGCTGCGCACGTGGCTGTAGTTGTGGGAACCGTGGGTGCGCAGCTCCGCGATCACGCCCTTCTGCCGCGTCCGCTCGGCGACGAATGCCGCGTAGTCGCGCCGCTGCTGCTCTCGGAGCGTTTCGCGCTGCTCGAGATAGTCGCTGTACGCGCGGCCCGGCCGCACGTCGTAGGTCGTGAGTCCCCCGCGGTCGAGTTCCCAGATCCCGGTCGTGACGGTCTCCAGAAAGTACCGGTCGTGCGAGACGATGACGAACGCGCGCGGATCGCGCGCCACGTAGGTTTCCAGCCAGCGCACCGTATCGAGATCGAGGTGGTTCGTCGGCTCGTCGAGGATCAGCCAATCCGGGCTTTCGAGCAGGGTCCGCGCCAGCAGGGCCCGCGTACGCTGGCCGCCCGAAAAGGTCGTCAGCGGCCGGTCGAGGTCCCCTTCACCGAAGTCGAACCGGTTGAGCGTCGCGCGCATTTCCCACTCGGCCGCGTTGCCGGCCGCGAGCGCCTCGTCGAACGCGGCGCGCAGGGTCTGCGGACAGCGCTCGGCCGCATCCTGCGCGAGGTACCCGAGCCGCCGCTCCCGCGCGCGCACGATCGTTCCCGCGTCGGGTTCGTCGCGCGCGGCCAGCAGGCGAACCAGCGTCGATTTGCCGGCGCCGTTCGGTCCGACCAGACCGATGCGATCGCCGTCGCGGATCACGCCGGCAAGGTCGCTGAAGACCTCGTGCGCACCGTAGTGCCGGGCGAGTCCGGAGAAACGGAGTACTTCCATGATGGCGGCCTCGGGCGTTCGGCCCGGGCCGTCGTCCGTCCCGGTCAGCCCCCTCGGCGGTCTTCGCTCATCCGCGACGGCCCGGGCGTGCTGCCGCCAGCGCAACCGCGCGCGCGGAATACACGTCGGCCATCGCCGCCCGATACGCCGCTGACGCGAAGGTGTCCGAGCGTGCCTCGGTGCCCGCTGCGGCGCCGGCACAGGCAACCTGGACCGCGGCGCTGTCCGCCGCATTGATCCGCGCCAGGGCGGACTCGACGGCGCCGGCCCGGAACGCGGCATCGCCGACGCCGCTGAGCGCGACGCGCGCGGAGGCGATCGTCCCGCCGTTCATCGTCAGGACCGCCGCCGCGCCGACGACCGCGTAGTGCGAGGCCGGATGATGGAACTTGACGTACGCCGACGCGGGAGCGGCGTCGAACGCGATCGCGGTGAGGACCTCGGTGCTCGCGAGCGCCGTTTCGAACATGCCGTGGAAGAAATCGCCGGCGCGAACCTGCCGTTCGCCGTCGGCACCGGCGAGCGTGAAGGTCGCGTCGAGCGCCAGCAGCACAGCCGGATAGTCGGCCGCCGGATCGCCATGCGCGGATGCACCGCCGATCGTTCCCCGGTTGCGCACCTGCGGATCGCCGAGCTGGTTGGCGGCGTCCCACAGCACCGGTGCGCTCGCGCGCAGGGCGTCGCTCGCCGCGAGCGCCGCGTGCGTCGTCAGGGCGCCGATCGTGATCCGGTTTCCGGCCACCGCGATCGTGTTGAGCTGCGGGATCGCACTGATGTCGATCAGCGTCGCGGGCGTCGCGAGCCGCAGTTTCATCATCGGAATCAGGCTGTGGCCGCCGGCCAGCAGCTTGGCATCGTCGCCGCGCTCGCGCAGCAGCCGGATCGCATCGCCGACGCTGGTCGCGCGAACGTACTCGAAGGCAACCGGGATCATCGTGCCACACCGTTCGATGCGCCGTGCATCGCCGTCCAGAGCTTCTCCGGGCGCAGCGGCATGTCGATGTGTACGACGCCGAACGGTGCCAGCGCGTCGATGACCGCGTTGACGACCGCGGGGGTCGAGCCGATCGTGCCGGCTTCCCCGACGCCTTTGATCCCCAGCGGGTTGACCGTCGTCGGGGTGACGGTATGGTCGAGCTGAAAGTGCGGCAGCTGTTCGGCGTGCGGAATCGCGTAATCCATCAGCGTCCCGGTGAGCAGCTGCCCGCGTTCATCGTAGACGACTTCCTCGAAAAGTGCCTGCGCCAAACCCTGCGCGATGCCGCCGTGCACCTGACCTTCGACGATCATCGGGTTGATCAGCGGACCGCAGTCATCGACCGCGAGGTATTTTTCGACCCGCACCTCGCCGGTGCGCGCGTCGACCTCGACCACGCAGACGTGCGTGCCGAACGGAAACACGAAGTTCGGCGGCTCGAACCGCCGCGTTGCGTCGAGGCCCGGCTCGAGACCCGGCGGCAGATGGTCGCCCATGAAGGCGAGGAAGCCGGCTTCCGCAGTCGTCATCGACTTCGAGGGATCGCCCTTCACGCCGATCTTGCCCTCGCGATATTCCAGGTCGTCCGGATTGGCTTCCCATTGATGCGCGGCGATCGTAATCGCTTTGGCCTGGATCGTCTCGATGGCCATCTTAAGCGCTGCGCCGCCGACCGCCGTTCCGCGCGAACCGAAGGTGCCGATGCCGTACTGCACTTTGTCGGTGTCGCCGTGGATCACGCTCACGTTATCGATCGGAACGCCGAGTTCGTCGGCGACGATCTGGGCAAAGGTCGTCTCCTGCCCCTGACCGTGCGGTGAGATACCGGTGAGGACGGTGATGCTGCCGGTCGGCTCGACGCGGATCTGCGCCGAATCCCAGCCTCCGGCCGCCATCGCGGCCGACGGGCCCATGCCGCAGACCTCGACGTAGGTCGAGAGACCGATGCCGAGATACCGGCCTTCCTTGCGCAGTGCAGCCTGACGCGCGCGCAGGCCGGCATAATCCGCCAGCTTGAGCGCCTTGTCCATCGTCGTCTCGTAGTCGCCCGAGTCGTAGGTCAGTCCGGTCGAGGTCGTGTACGGAAACGCAGTCGACGAAATGAAGTTCTTGCGCCGTACGTCGACCGGGTCGAGCCCCAGCCGCTGCGCGACCATGTCGACCGCCCGCTCGATGAAGAACGTCGCCTCGGGGCGCCCCGCGCCGCGATACGCGTCGGTCGACATCGTGTTCGTGAACACGCCGACCACCTCGGCGCTGAGGTTCGTGATGCGGTAGCAGCCCAGCGCCATCAGCAGGGTGAGCGTCGGAACGACCGGCGTGAGCAGCTGGTGATAGGCGCCCAAGTTGCCGACGATCCGCAGCCGCAGCCCGGTGATCGTGCCGTCCTTCATGCAGGCGATCTCGAGGTCGTCCACCTGATCGCGACCGTGAATCATCGCCTGGAAGCACTCGGAGCGGGTTTCGACGTACTTGACCGGGCGTTCCAGCTGCATTGCGGCCCAGCTGATCACCGCTTCCTCGGCGTACACGTTGAGCTTGGCCCCAAAGCCGCCGCCGACTTCGGGCGCGATCGCCCGGATATGGTTTTCCGGCACGCCCAGCACGATCGACAGCTGCGTGCGCAGCAGATGTGGGATCTGCGTCGCGGAGTACAGCGTGAGCTGCTGCATGCCTTCGTCCCAGTTCGCAATCATCGAGCGGGGCTCGATCGGGACCGGAGCAAGGCGCTGGTTGACGATGCGCTGCTTGATGATCTCGTCGGCTTCCGCAAACGCGCGGTCGGGGTCGCCGGCGCGCAGCGGCATCCGGAACGCGACGTTGGTTCCCAGCGATGTATGGACGTACGGCGGCCCGATCATGGCCAGCAGCGGATCGACGACCGCCGGCAACTCTTCGTACTCGACCGCCACCAGGTCGGCCGCATCGCGCGCCGCGTACTGCGTTTTCGCGATGACGATTGCGACCGCTTCGCCGACGAGCCGCACTTCGTCGAAGGCCAGCAGGTAATGCGGCGGGGTCAGCAGGTCGGCCATCTTGTGCGCGACCGGCAGCGACGTTTTGAGCCCGTGTGCGTGGTGCAGATCGTCGCCCGAATACGCCGCGACGACGCCCGGGTGCGCGAGCGCCGGACCAAGATCGACGCTCCGGATCTTGGCGTGTCCGTACGGACTGCGGACGAAGGCGGCATACACCGTCCCCACTAGCCGTACATCGTCCGTATAGGTGGCGCGTCCGGTAATGAGCCGCGGGTCCTCGCGACGGCGGATCCGCGCGCCGACCATGGCCGTGAACGCCATCAGCGGCCCGCTTCCTGAAACTGCCGCGGAATGATCCCTTCGCCGCTGGGCGGCGGCTCCACGGCCGGCGCATGCAGCGGCATCAGCTCGCGCACGCTGTGCCGCGCCGCGCCGTCGCGCATCGCCTGGCCGGCGGCGCGCACGGCGATGACGATGTCCTCATAGCCGGTGCAGCGGCAGAGATTCCCCTCCAGGCCGGCCCGAATCTCGTCATCGCTGGGGTCAGGGTTTCGCTTCAGCAGATCGACCGCGCTGACGATCATCCCCGTCGTACAGTAGCCGCATTGCAGCCCGTGCGACGACCAGAACGCTTCCTGCATCGGGTGCAGTTCGTCGGCGTCGCCGATCCCCTCGATCGTCGTGATGGTGTGGCCGCTGGCCTGAACCGCGAACACGGTGCAGCTTTTGACCGAAACCCCGTCGAGCAGCACCGTGCACGCACCGCAGCTCGACGTATCGCAGCCCACGTGCGTGCCGGTCAGTCCGAGATTGTCGCGCAGCGCGTGCACGAGCAGCAGGCGCGGCTCGACGTCCAGCACCGCCGTCTCTCCGTTCACCGTAAGGTCGACGTTCACGCGAACCCAACTTTCTGGAGTCCTGGGGGCGAGTACGCTACCGTGCGGAACCGGATTTTCCTTGCCGCGGCCCAAAGATGCAACCCATGTCCGCCTCTATCGACGTCGGGGATTTGCAGCAGCGGCTGCTGGCGGCGGGCTACGTCGCCGACGAGGGGCTCGCGACGGCGCTCGCATGCGCGGTCACGCTCGAACGCGCCGTCCTGCTCGAGGGCGACGCGGGCGTCGGAAAAACCGACGCCGCCCGCGCTCTGGCGAGCGTCTTCGACGCCCGGCTGCTGCGTCTCCAATGCTACGAGGGACTCGACTTGGCCGCGGCGGCGTACGACTGGAACTACGGCAAACAACTGCTCGCCATCCGGGCCGCCGAGGCCAACCGCGCAGCCACGCCCGACCTGTACGGCGATGATTTCCTGATTCGCCGGCCGCTGCTGGAGGCGCTGGGCGCGAACCGCGACCGCGGCGTCGTGCTGCTGATCGACGAGATCGATCGGGCCGACGACGAGTTCGAAGCGTTCTTGCTCGAATTTCTGTCGGACTTCGCCCTTTCGATCCCGGAGCGCGGGACACTGTCGGCCGTCCACCGGCCGCTGGTCGTCCTGACCTCGAACCGGACGCGCGACCTGCACGATGCGCTCAAGCGGCGCTGTTTCTATCACTGGATCGACCACCCGTCGGTCGCGCGGGAAATCGAGATACTGCGGCTGCACCTGCCGGCCTTGGCGCCGCGGCTCGCTGGAGAGGTCGCCCGGGCCGCGGCGGTCCTGCGCGGCGGTTCGCTCCGCAAGCCGCCCGGGATCGCCGAATCGTTGGATTGGGCGCAGACCGTCGGCTTGCTGGGCGCCCAACGCCTCGACGCGGGCACGTTCGTGCGCTCGCTCGGCGCCGTTCTCAAGTATCCCGAGGATATCGCGTGGGCGCGCGACGCCGCCCCAGAAATCCTCGCCGCAGCCGCGGACGACGGGGCGGCGTGAGCGATGCGGCCGCGCTCGCCGCCGGCTTCGACGCTGCGCTGCGCGCGCACGGGGTCGCCGCCGGCACGCGCCGCGCGCGCACCTTCGCCGACGTCCTCGTCAGGCTGCCGCCGGCATCGGTAGCGGCGCTGTACTGGCGCGCCCGGGCGGCGATGCTGCCCTCGATCGACGACCTGGCGTCCTTTCACGCCGCGTTCGCAACGTTTTTCGGCCGCGCCGACGATGGCGCGCCGTTCGCCCTGCTCGCGCAGCCCGCACCGGCCGCACCGCCCCAGGAGCGGCCGCCGGTCGAGATCCTGCCGCCGCCGCCGTCGGAACGGCCCGCCGGCGCAGCCGATGCAGCGCGCGCGCCGATCCAGTGGATCCCGGCCTCGAGCGAGGAAACGCTGCGCGAACTCTGTTTCGAAGACATGACCGATCTCGAGCGGACGGCGATGCTGCGCCTGATCGCGCGGCTGCGCATCGCGGCCGAGGTCCGTCCCTCGCGACGACGGCGTTCCCAAGCGCGCGGCGACCGTTTCGATTTCCGCGGTACCCTGCGCGGCGCAGCCCGAACGGCTGGTGAACTGATTCGCCGCCGGGCCACGGCGCGCCGCACGCACGTGCGGCCGCTGGTGTTCCTGATCGACGTCTCCGGATCGATGGCTCCGTTCGCGCGCGCGCTGCTCCAGTATGCTCGGGCCACCGCCGGCGCGCGTCCGCGCGTGCGCGCGTTCGCGTTTGCAACCCGGCTGACCGACCTGAGTTCGCTGCTCCGCCGCGCGACCGACGAGCGTCTGATGCGCGCGCTCGGTGAAGCGGTGAGCGACTACGGCGGCGGAACCCGCATCGGCGCCGCGCTGCGTTCGTTCAACGAGCGCTACGCACAGCGCGGAGCCGCGCGCGGCGGAACCGTGGTGATCGTCTCCGACGGGTGGGAACGCGACGATCCCGCGCTGGTCGGCAATGAGATGCGCCGGCTGCGGCGGCTGGCGCGCCGCATCGTATGGGTCAACCCGCACAAACGGCATTCGGCCTACGCGCCGCTCGCCGGAGGGATGGCGGCGGCGCTGCCGCATCTGGACGCCTTCGTGTCGGGTCACAACCTCCGGACGCTCGACGCCCTTGCCGGCGCGATCGAAGGGAGAACCTGATGCTCGACGTGCTGGAGACGATCGAACGCTGGCGCAGCGAGGGACAGCGCGTCGCACTAGCGACGGTGGTAGCGGTCGAAGAATCTGCGCCGCGCGATCCGGGCGCGGTCCTGGCGGTCAACGAACGCGGCGACGTGGCCGGTTCGGTCAGCGGCGGCTGCGTCGAATCCGCGGTGTACGACGAAGCGCAGGATGCGATCGCTTCCGGCCGCGCGCGCCTGGTGACCTACGGTATCAGCGACGAGGACGCGATGGCGGTCGGCCTCACCTGCGGAGGCACGATCCACGTGTTCGTCGAGCGGCTCGACTGGTGATCTTCGCGCGCTTCGCCGAGGCCCTCCGTGCCGACCAGCCGGTCGCGCTCGCGACGCGGTTGGACGGTTCGCAGACCGGGGCGAAACTGCTGGTCAGCTTCGACGACGTCGGCGGCGACCTCGGCAGCGCGGGGCTCAATGCCGCGGTCGCAGCCGAGGCCCGCGCACTGCTCATGGTTGGCGAAACCGCGATTCGCAGTTTCGGTGAGGACGGCGAACCGATCGGCGTCGAGGTGCGGGTGTTCATCGCTGCGTATGCGCCGAAGCCGGCGATGTACGTCTTCGGCGCGATCGACTTCTCGCGCGCCGTGGCTCGGCTGGGCAAATACCTCGGCTACATGGTCACCGTGGTCGACGCGCGCCCCGTCTTCGCGACCAAGGCGCGCATTCCGGACGCCGACGCGGTCGTCGTGGCGTGGCCGGACACGTGGCTCGCGCAGGCGCCGGTCGATACCCGCACGGCGCTGATCGTGCTGACGCACGACGTCAAGTTCGACATTCCGCTGCTCCAGGTTGCGCTCGGCACGCCGGCCGGCTACATCGGCGTGATGGGCAGCCGGCGCACGCACGCGAACCGCGTTGCCGCGCTCACCGAAGCCGGCGTGAACGCGGCGGACCTCGTTCGCATCAGCGCGCCGATCGGGCTCGACATCGGCGCGCGCACGCCCGAAGAGACCGCGATCTCGATCGCCGCCGAGATCATCGCGCTGCGGGAACAGCGCACCGGCGGACGTCTGAGCGAGGGAACGCTGCCGGTGCACAACGCGCGCTCCGCGGTCCTGGGCTGATGATCGTCGATGACGTCTTCGTGGTTGGCGCGCCGATCGACCGGGTGTGGCCGCTGCTCAACGATGTGCCGCGGGTGGCGGGCTGTATTCCGAACGCCGAGGTGACCGAAATCGTCGACGCCGCGACTTACCGCGCGAAAGTGGCCGTCAAGGTCGGACCGGTATCGGTCGCCTATCGCGCGACGATCACGGTGGAATCACGCGACGATGCAACCCATACCGCGACGCTGCGCGTCCAGGGCGACGAACTGCGCGGCCGGGGCGGTGTGCGAGCGACGATCGTGTCGCACGCGGAAGCCGTCGACGGCGCGACGCGCGTCAGCCTGCACGCCGACGCCCAGATCAGCGGCATCATCGCCTCGGTCGGCGGCCGGCTCATCGCGGGCGTCGCCAAACGCACCGTCGCCGAATTCGCCGCGAACCTCGCGCAGCTGGTCTGATCGCCGGCCGCGAATGCGGTCGCGGATGAGGATGCCGGGCGCCGACCCGGAATCAAAGACGCGATGAAACCGGTGAGGATCGGCCTGCTGGGGCTCGGGACGGTCGGCACCGGAACGTTCCGCGTCCTCGAGCGCAACCGCGAGGAGATCGCCCGCCGCGCCGGACGCCGCATCGAAATCGCGTGGGTCGCCGGTCCGCGACGTCGCGCGGGCGCGGACGATCGTCGGCGACAGGATCGCGATCGTCACCGATGCCGTCGCCGCCGTGTCCGATCCCGCGATCGACATCGTCGTCGAGGCGATCGGCGGGACGGACGTTGCGCGCGCTGCGATCGCGGCCGCGATCGACCACGGAAAGCACATCGTCACCGCCAACAAAGCGCTCCTGGCACTCCACGGAAACGAGATCTTCGCGGCGGCGAGCGCGCGCGGGGTGATGATCGCCTTCGAAGGCGCGGTGTCCGGATGCATCCCCTCGATCAAGGTCCTGCGCGAAGGCTTGTCCGCGAACCGCATCGCCTGGATCGCCGGCATCGTGAACGGCACCAGCAACTTCATCCTCTCCGAGATGCGGGCGCGAGGGATCTCGTTCGAGGAAGCGCTTCGTGACGCGCAGCGGCTGGGATATGCGGAGGCCGATCCGAGCTTCGATGTCGACGGAATCGACGCCGCGCACAAGCTCTCGCTGCTCGCCGCGATCGGGTTCGGCATGCCGGTCCAATTCGAACGCGCCTACATCGAGGGAATCCGCGCGCTGACCGATCGCGACTTGACCTACGCCGAGCGGCTCGGCTATCGGATCAAACTGCTGGGCATCGCGCGCCGCGCGGCCCGCGGCATCGAATTGCGGGTCCATCCCACGCTGGTGCCGGCGCAGCGGCTGATCGCCAGCGTCGACGGTGCGATGAATGCGATCCTGGTGAAAGGTGATGCGGCCGGGGTCACCCTGTACTATGGCGCGGGTGCGGGTTCCGAACCGACCGCCTCGGCGATCCTCGCCGACGTCATCGACGTGACGCGTCTGATGGGGACGGAGCCGCAGGAGCGCGTTCCCCACCTGGCCTTCCAGCCCGACGCCTTGAGCGATATTCCGATCCTTCCGATGGAAGAGGTCGAAACGTCCTACTACTTGCGCGTGCGAGTACGCGATCAGGTCGGCGTGATCGCCGATTTGGCACGCAGCTTGGCCGACAACGGCATTTCGATCGACGCCATGCTGCAGCAGGGACCCGGCGACGATGCCGGCGAGACCGACATCGTCATCCTCACCCACCAAACGAACGAGCGCAGCTTCGACGCGGCGCTCGCACGTGTCGTGCAAATCCCTGCGGTCAGCCCGCACTACACGCGGATTCGCCGCGAGGACCTCGGTTAAGGACCTAGGGACGCTCTACGCGTAGTCTTGCAGGCGCGTGATGCGGTCGCCGAAGATCGCGCTCGGATCGATGCCGTACGCATCGGCTACCGCGCCCAGTTCCGCTTCGCTGAGTGCCGCAGCGCCGGCTTCGGCATCGCAGAGGCGCTCGGCCGAAAGCCCGGCGGCGGCAGCCGCCGCATCGAGGTCGTAGCCGCGCTCGCTGCGCAGCCGCAGCAAGCGATCGCCGACCTCGGCCATCACCGCTTCGCGACCATCCATACAGCGTCGCTCCGACGCGCGAACGGAGGCCCCCTGCCGAGATGCTGCGGCAGCCGCGGCGGCGAAGCGCCCGAGGTCACGCTCAACGGAGGACACGGATGCCGGAATCCACGGTTCCCGAACTCACGGTTCCGCAAGCCACGACTCCCCAACCCGCGGCGCCCGAGGGAACGCCGGTGCGGGCCGCGCTGCTCGCGATGACGCCCAACGGCGAGGTCCGTACCGCGTTCGTCTTTTGGTATACGCCCACGCGCATGGTGCGCGAACGCGAACGCGGCGGGCAAGGCGTGTCGGAGACGTTCACCATTCCCTTCAGCCTCGACTGCGCCGAGGCGATCGCCGCCGGCGACGCCGGCGCCTTGGAACGCGGACTCCATCCGGCGCTGGCGCTGCTCGATCAGGTTTTCCGCGAGACCTGGCTGCTGCTCTCGTGGGGCAAGGCGCGAACGATTCCGATGTCGCCCCAATCGATGACCGTGATCGAGACGGAGTTCGATAGTGCGCTCAACCCCATTCGCGCCGAGGTGACCTTGCAGGCCCAGCGCATCACCGTTACGTCGGATGCGAATCTCGGAAGGTACGTCAACGCCGGCGCGGGCGTCGCCGCAAAACTTGCGAAACTCTACGATGGCGGACCAGTGCCGGAGATTGAACTCTAGCCACACCTACGGGAACCCCCTGGAGCGCCGAGAACGACGGCGGTATGCAGTTGCGCACGTTTGCCCTCTCGACCATCGCATGCGTTCTCTTGCTGGGCTCTGTAGCGCGCGCCGACATTCTCGATACGCCGATTCCGAAGCCCGCCTGGACGAAGATGGTCGGCTCGCTGCAAGTGCAGCGGTACGGCAGCGGATCTCCGGCGCTGATCCTGGTGCCGGGACTCTCCTGCGGCGCCTGGTTATTTCGCGATACGATCGCGCGCGAGTCGAAAACGCACGCCGTATACGCCGTGACGCTAGCCGGTTTCGACGGCGTACCGGCCGGGAACGACGACTCGCTCGACGCCGTCGACGCGAGCCTCGGCATGCTGATCGCCGGCGAGAAACTCGATCATCCGGTGCTCATCGGCCACAGCCTCGGGGGAACGGTCGTGCTGCGCTACGGCGTCGAGCACGCTGCCGCACTCGCCGGCGTGGTGAGCGTCGACGGCACGCCCGTATTCCCAGCCTTGGCTGCGGCGACGCCCGACATTCGGCGCGACGCCGCAAAACTGTTCTACACCGCCGTCATGAAGGCCGCGCCCGCGCAGTACGCCACGCAATCGACCGAAACGATCGACAGTTACATCACCGATCAGACCCTCGCTGCGCGCGTCGCGGCTCTGACGCTGCGCAGCGACAAGCATGCCGTGGCGTCGTACGGACGCGATCTGTACGCGAACGATTTGCGTCCTCAGCTTCCGCAGCTGACCGTGCGAACGATCCTGATCGTGCCGGTTCCCGCACCGCCGATCCCCGCGTATTATCCGCCCCAGATGGCGACGATGAGCGACGACGAGCGCCGCACGAATACGGTCGGCTTTTACCAGACCCTGATCATCGGCGCGCCATCGCTCACGATCATGCCGGTCGACAACTCACGGCACTTCGTCATGTTCGATCAACCGCTGATCTTCGCCCAGCTGCTCGACACGTTCTTGGCCACGCTGCACTAACACCGGCGACCGTCGCTCCGCGATTGCGCGGTGGTACGGCAGCGCCGCAAAGGCCGCGCGCGAGGGTTCGTCTGCGATTGCGTCGCGCAGGGACGCGAACGCCTGCCCGGCACGCGTAAAAGCGGCGTTCGCTCGCGGCGCCTCACCCAGCGCGCCGAACACGAGGCCGGCGGCGAACAGGAACCGCGGCGGCAGGGTCGGCGCAAAGGACCGGCGCGCCGAATCGCCGGCGCCGATGTACGCTTCGACGATGGGCAGCGCTTCGCGCGCCTTCCCTGCGCCGTGGTGCGCGAGCACCAGGGACCAGCGCGCCTCGGCGATGCGATGCGGAATGCCGAGCCTCGCGGCGTCCGCGAGTGCCTCCTGCGCCGCGAGGGTCGCTGCATCGAAATGGCCCCCAGCCAGCTCGGCCGCCGACGACAGCAGGCTCCAGCCGAGGCGATGATAGGATCCGCTCGTGACGTCGAGCGCCGCGCGGCATGCCGCCGCCGCACGCGCTGCGTCGCCACGCAGCAGCGCGACGCGCGCCGCATGCTGGTCGCACTCGGCCAGGGCATCGCTCGTTCCGAGCGGTTCGAAGATGCTGCGCGCGCGATTCAAAAGATCCGTCGCTTCGTCGAGCCGGCCGACGTCGATCTCGAGCGCGGCGAGATCCGATCGGATCCGGGCGGCCAGTTCCGTATGGCCGATCGCTTCGGCGCCCTCGATCGCAGCCATCAGGCGCTCGCGCGCGGTCGCGATATCCCATGAAGCCCATGCGACGATCCCGAGGCCCTGCAGCGCGTTGATTTCGTTGTCGCGATCGCCCAGTGCGCGCGCATCGTCGAGCGCCCGTTGATTCAATGCGTCGAACTCGTCCAGATCGCCGAGAATCTGCGCGATGTTGACCGCGACGATCGCGAAATGCAGCTTCGTCAAACGGTCCCCGGTCGCGTCGGCTGCGGTCCGCGCCGCTTCGACCAGGTCGCGCGCCTCGTCCGGCGCGCCGCTGTATGCGGCCGCGGTTGCCGCGACGACGGCAAAGGTGATCATGGTCAACGGCTCGGCAGCGTCGCGATGCGGCTGTGCCGCAACCCATGCCGCGCGGACGTCGCTCCAGCTGCCCGCCTTGTACGCGATCCGGGCTCCTCCCAGCAGCGCCTCGACGATCCATCGCCCCGAGCCCGCCCGCTGCGCCATGACGAGCAGCGCCGCCTGCAGCGCGGCTTCGGCCTTTCTGTCCGCGAGGATCGCCGCGAGCCGCATACGGCGGCACACGACATCGCACTCGGCGTCGCTCTCGTTGAGTTTCCCGGCCAGCGCCGTGAGTTCGACGAGCAGCGTGTAGCAGTCGCGCCACTGGGCGCGTCGCATCGCGATGCGTGCTTGCACGTCGAGGGCGGCGTACCGGGTGCGATCGGAATCTGCCAGCCGGACCGCCCGCGCGCTGACGTCGGCAGCCTCGTCGAGCGCGCCTATCGCAAACGAGCGCCGCGCCGCTGCGGCATAGTTCAGCGCGGCCGCTTCCCGGTCTCCGGCGGCCTCGTAATGCTGCGCGATCGCGAGGTCCGCGCGGCCGCTGCCGTCATCGAGGCGCTCGATGGCCACCGCGGCTCGCTGATGCCAGCGCGCCAGCGGAGCGGTTTCGATACCCTCGTAGATCGCCGCCTGGACGAGCTGATGGGTGAACGCATACGCGAAGCGGCTAGCTCCGATGTCCCGCACGAAACGCCGGTCGAGCAGGTCGGCAACGGCTCGCGCAGCGTCGTCGTCGTCGCCGCCGGCGACCTCGCGCAGAACTTCGACATCGAAGGCGCCCCCGATGACGCTGGCGATTTGGGCGTAGACGCGCGTTTCGCTGGAGAGCCGTGCGACGCGTCCGGCGATCGTTTCGCGCAGCGTCGCGCGCGGGCCGGGGATGGCCTTGGGTACCTCGAGCCGCTCGCGCAGCAGCTCGAGCGCAAACAGCGGATTGCCCTCGCTCGCCGTGACGACGCGCCGGCGCAGCCGCTCGCCGGCGTCGGGAAGGACCGCCGCGACGAGCCGGTCGACCGCCGAGTCATCCAGCGCGTCGAGCACGACGTGCGTCACCAAATTCTCCGCGGAGAGCGTCCGGCGCAAGCGCGCAACCGCGGAGCCGGCCGCTGCGTCGGCGCTGCGGTAGGTCGCGACGATCAGGTATTTCTGCGCCGCGGCCCGACGCGCCAGATACTCGAGCGCACCGATCGTGGCCGGTCCCGCCCAATGCACGTCTTCGACGATCAGCAGCATCGGCCGCCGGCGCGCCAGGCCGCCGACGGCGCGGCCGAGCGCGTCGAACAAGCGGCGCTGCTCCTCCGCTGCGCCGAGCGGTGCCGGAACCGGCAGATCCTCGCGATGCGCTGCAAGCTCGGGCAAGATCGGGCTGAGCGCCGCCAGCCAGAGCGGCGCGATGTCGAGCGCGGCGAGCGCACGCGCCGCGCCGCGCAGCGCTTCACAAATCGCTTGAAATGGAACACTTTCGGCCGGCGAGGTCGTGCCCCGGAACGCGTTCGCGCCTTCGGCGACGGCCAGCAGCGCCAGCTCGGCCGCCAGACGGGTCTTCCCGATTCCCGCGTCGCCGCCGACTAGCACGAAACCGCCGCGACCGCGGGCGGCGCGCTGCCATGCGTCGCGAAGGAGATCCAGTTCGCGGTCGCGTCCGACGAGCGGAACGCCGCGCGTCTCGTCGTCGGATGGAATCAGACCGAATCCACCCTCGGCGACATCCGCTTCGTCCCCGAGCGGCAAGCTGCGCATCAACGCGTCGCGCAGGGACAGCGTCTCCTGCATCGGGCTGCTGGCGAGTTCCGCCTCCAGACCGCGGCGGAACGCTTCGAAGACGTGCAGCGCGCCCGATTGGTCGCCGTTCTCGTAGCGCAGTGTCATCAGCGTCCGCACGGTATCTTCGCGCCACGGATCGTCGCGCAGGATGCGCTCTGCGAAGGTGACCGCCGCGCGCAGATCGCGCCGGCGGCGGGCGGCGAGCAGCAGCCGGTCGAGCGCGTTGAAATAGCGGGCCCGCAGCGCGTTCCGCATCGGAACCAGCCACTCGTCATACGACGATTCGAGCAGGTCGCCGCGGTAGAGCTCGAGCGCGCCTTCCAGATCGACGTTCGCATCCAGCGCGCTCTCGAACGCCGCGGCGTCCAGCCAGGTGTCGCGAAAGTTCCAGCGCAGCGTCTCCGCTTCGGCGACGAACCACGCATCGCCGGTGGCCGGAAGCGCCTGCTTCAGATAATTGAGGTGATGGCGGAGCTTCGCTCGCGCCCCTTCTTCCGTTTCGTCGGGCCACAGGGCAAACGCGACCGCATCGCGGCTGAGGTGCGCGTCGCGGTGCAGTACCAGAAAGCCGAGCAGCGGCAGCGTCCGCGGAGGCGCCTTGAAGACATGCGGCGCTCCGTCGAAGGTGAACTTCGGCTGCCCGAGCAGTTGGATGCGAAAGCGCGGGGACGGCTCCACCGGGCCCAATTCCTTTCGGCCGGCGGCATTCGCCTGCCGGTCGAAACCGTCCGAGCTCGTCTAGAAGAGATTCCAGAGATACTGATTGTACACTTCGTGATGGAACTGGACTTCTTCGGGCTTGACGATCGCGCCCAGCAGCCGCGGGCAACGATCCGCGCTGGCCTGCTTGAGATCGGCGTAGCGGCCTTTCACATCGTCACCGAACAGCTTGCTGACCCACTCGGAGTCGCGGAAGTCGGTTAGCGCGTCGTAGATGTTGTCGGGCAGATACCGTTCGGCTTGACGAAGGTTTTTGACATCGCTGACCGTGCCTTGCAATCCCGTCTTGAAGACGGTCAGCAGGGCCATATACGGGTTGGCGTCCGGGCCGACGGAACGGACCTCGACCCGCGCGCTGCGTTCGTTGCCGATCGGAACGCGGATCATCGAACCGCGGTCGACCGCCGAGGCCTTGATCTGGTTCGGCGCCTCGAAGTGAGGATCGAGGCGGCGGTACGCGTTCACGCTGGCGTTGAACACCAGACACGTATCGTTGCCGCGGGTCAAGATGCGATCGATAAATTTCCACCCGAACGAACTCAGGTGTTCCTCGCCCTTGGCATCCCAAAACAGATTCTTACCGCCCTTGGAAACCGAGACGTTGGTGTGCATGCCGCTGCCGTTCACGCCCACGACCGGTTTGGGCAGGAAGCTCGCCGACATGCCGAGGTTGGTTGCGACCTGACGACAGATCAGCTTGTAGAGCTGGATCGTGTCGGCCGCTGCGGTCACCTCGCCGTAGCTGTAGTTGATCTCGAATTGCGAGGGCGCGACTTCGGGATGGTCTTTCTCGTTCTCGAAGCCCATCGCGCGCTGGACTTCCGCGACGGTATCGATGAACTGCCGCAGCGGGTCGCCCGGCAGCGAGTGGTAATAGCCGCCCGTATTGACCAGGTCGAACTTGCGGCTCTCATTGTAGCGCTGCTCGGCGTCTAAGCCGGCAAAGACGAAGCCTTCGATTTCGTTGGCGGCGTTGAGTGTGTAGCCTTCCTTCTCGTAGCAGTCGGTCGAGAACTTGTTGAGGATCCCGCGCACGTCGGCGCCGAAGGGCGAGCCGTCCTTGTCGACGACCTGGCCGAAGACGAGCACCTTTCCGGGTCCGAACACGTCCGCCGGCCCCCAATAGAAAGCGCCCCAGTCGATGAAGAGCCGCAGATCGCTCTCGCTTTGTGCCGTGAAGCCGCGAATCGAGGAACCATCGAAGGTGAGGTTGTCGCTGGATTTGACGAGAAACTTCTTGTCGTAGTCCAGCATGTGCAGCCGTCCCTCGAGATCGCTGAACATCACCGTCACGGCTTTGATACGCTTCTCATCGGTGAGGTACTTGAGGCGCAGCTCCTGAAGCTTGTGCAACGGCACGCGCTTCTTACGCTGCTCTTTGGCTTCCAGGTTGAGATCTTCCAGCTCGGAATACGAGTGGCTGAGGAAGTCTCGGAGTCCGGTCGTCATCTCTGGTCGTGCGCTCCTTGGCTGCGGCGAATGGCCTAAGATGAAGGGGCTTGGCAAAGCGCGAGCCGACTCCTCGATCCCCCAGCGTGATCTTCGTTCGCGACGGCACAGCAAAAGCACAAAGGACTTGGCCCCGCCGACGCCCTAGACGCGCTGTTCGGGGCCTCGGCGGAAGCCCTCGGTGCGCCGGGGTGCCGCGCCGCCGCCAGGGAGGGTCCGCAGCGATGCCGTTCGTCCAGGTTCATACGGCCCGGCCCGTCTCTCCCGAACTCCAGCGTACGCTCGGAGCGGCCCTGGCGACGCTCTACGGCGAGCGCATGCAGACCAGCCATCGCATCGTCAACGTCGGGTTCTTGCAGTACGCCGCGGGCGCCCTCGCCCGGTATGACGGAACCGGCGACGCACCGCGCGAGATGACGGTCGTTACCTGCGACGTGCGGTCCGGGCGGCCGCCCGAGACCCTCGAGGAATTGGGGCGCGCCATCACCTCGCTCTGCTCGCGCGAACTCGGCATGCCTGAGGCTCGAGTCGCCGTCTACATCACCGAACACGCCGCGCATCACATCTATGGCGACGGCGGCCGCGCCCCCGAATGGTCCCCGGAGGAAGCTCGATGATCCTTGGGCCCGATCAGCACCTCGCTCCGCTGTACCGGCGTTCACCATTTCAGGTAGCCCTGCTGCTGGTGTTCACCGGCGGGCTTTACCTCTTCTACTGGGCTTTCAAAGTACGCCGCTGGTGCGAGGTGACGCTCGAAAAACCCAATCAATCGCTGTGGAAGACGATCGCACTGGTCGTCCCGATCTTCAACCTCTTCTTGCTGTACGATCTCGGATTGCTGATCAAGGGCGTCGGCTTCCGGGCCCGAGTTCCGGTGAGCGGCGCGGTCGCGATGTTCGGGATCCTGGCCTTTTTCGTCGGACTGCTCGGCCGTTTGCCGACGCCGTACTGGACCGTCACCTTTTTCGCGTTCGTTCCCCTGACGATGATGTACTTTCCGTTCGAACGTGCGCAGCTCGCCATTGTGGGGTCAGCTGCGCTGCCGCAGCGCTTCATCTGGTTCGAGTATCTCATCATCATCCTAGGTGCGGTGTTCTGGGGGCTGGTGTTGCTCGGGCTGAATACGCCAAACGACGACGGTACGCCGATCCCCAACCCTGCCTTTGCCTACGCGTCGAGCGCCGGGGTCATTGCCGCGCTCGTCGCGACGAAAATGTACAGTGATAAGCTGCTGAAGGTCACGGCGCAAAATGAACCCGCGAACGGCCGGGAATCGGCCGCGGGTCAGCAAAGGGGGCCCTCATGACGGCAGACGCATCCGCTTCGAGCAGCGGCAAAACGATCGTGCTCATCCACGGATTGTTTCTTACCTGGTCCAGTTGGGAGAAGTGGGTCGAGCGCTTCACGGCGCACGGCTTTCGGGTGCTGGCGCCCGGGTGGCCGGGCTTGGACCGCAGCGTCGAGGAGCTACGTGCGGACCCGACGCCGCTCACCAAGCTCTCGATAGAAACGGTGCTCGATTATTTTGACGGCCTGATCCGCAAGCTCGACGCGCCGCCGATCATCATGGGACACTCGTTCGGCGGGTTGTTCACGCAACTGCTGACGTACCGCGGCCTGGGGTCGGCCGGGGTCGCCATCGATCCCGGCGCGCCGGCCGGCGTGCTCGGCCTTCCGTTCTCAACGCTGAAATCGTCCGCTCCGGTGCTCGCGAACCCGTTGAACGTCGGGAAGGCGACGATGCTCACCCCGGAGCAGTTCCACTACGCCTTCACCAACACGATCTCCGAAGAGCAATCGAAGGTGCTCTACGACCGCTACGCCGTGCCCTGCGCGAATCGGGTCCTGTTCGAAGGTGCGTTCGAGAACTTCGTGCCGCACTCGCCCGCCAGGATCGACGTGACGATCGATCGTCCGCCCATCCTGCTGATCGCCGGCGGCGCAGACCATCTCGTCACGCCCGACTACACGCAGTCCAACTTCAAGCTCATCAGCAAATCATCGGCGATCACCGCGTTCAAGGAGTTTCCCGGACGTCCGCATTTCACCGGCGGCGTCGACGGCTGGGAAGCGGTTGCCGACTACGCGCTCGACTGGGCGTTGAAGCCGGTAGCAACCGAAGCCGTGCAGTGAGGAAAGGAAGCCGAACGATGGCCGCGGCTGCCGCAGCAACAGACGCTCGCGTGAATTTGCCGGGAAGCAAACGCATCCCGTGGCCGGGCGCGCAGAAAGTCGGAACGCCGCGGATGGATGAGGTGGTCGACCTCACGGTGTGGCTGCGTCCTCGGCACGGCGGAGATCTCGACGCTGTGCGAGCGCACACGCTATCGACGCTCGCGCCGCGCGAGCGCACCTACCTCTCGCGCAAGGAGCTGCGTGAAGCGACCGCTGCCGACAGTGCGGACGTCGACCGTTTGAGCGCGTTTCTCGCTCGACATAAGATTCACGTCGTCGAGGTCGTGTGGCGATCGGTCATCGTCCGCGGAACGCTGGCCGCGCTTGCGAGCGCTTTTGGCGCGACGCTCGAGCTCTATGTCGACCCCGAGCAGCGGCAGTTCCGCCAGCGTTCGGGGACGATGAGCCTGCCGCGCGATGTAGCTGAAGTCGTGCACGGCATCTTCGGCTTCAACGAGTGGCCGCGTGCGCATTCACTGCGGCCCAACGCCTCGGCGGTAGAAAACCCGACACCCCATCCGCCGCTGCTCGCCGATGCGGTAGTGCGTGACTATGCCTTTCCCGCCGACGTCGATGGGTCCGGACAAACGATCGCGATCCTGCAGTTCGGTGGTACCTTCAGCCGCTCCGACTACGACGCGTGCATGAAGTTGAACGGCGTCACGGCCGGTGAAGTCCTCACCAAACGCGTCGACGGGGCCGACGACATTCGCCGGGGCGAGACGGAATTCGATACCGAGCTGGCCCTCGACACGCAGATCGCCGGCGGACTCGCACCAGGTGCGCGGCTGGTTCTCTATACGGCGCCGCACTCGGAGCGCGGGTTTCTCGACGTGATCCGGACGGTCTTGTTCGACGACGAGTTCCAGCCGTCGATTCTCTCGATCAGCTACGGCTGGCCCGAAGGCTTCTGGACCAATGCGGCGCTCGAAATCTTCGACGACCTCTTCGCCGCCGCGGCGCTGATCGGCGTCAGCGTCTTCGCTTCGTCCGGCGATAGCGGCGCCGACGATTTCGACGGCAAGCCGCACGTGCGGTCGCCGGCGTCGAGCCGCTTCGCCCACGCCTGCGGCGGGACGCACGCCGAAATGGTCGACGGTGCGATCGTGAGCGAGAACGCCTGGAACCGGACCGGGGGCGGCTTCAGTACCCGCGAGGCGCCCCCGTGGCAAACGAACATCCACGAACAAGCCGAGGTGTCGAGCGGCAAGGGCGGACGCGGCGTCCCCGACATTGCGGCGCAGGTCATCCCCGGCTACCGCATCGTGCGCGACGGCGTGCCGACCGCCGCCGGCGGTACCAGTACGGTCGCACCGCTCTGGGCGGCGCTAACGGCACGCCTGAACGAGGCCCTCGGCGTTCCACTGGGCTTCTACGCGCCGCTGCTGTACGAGCGCGCGGCAAAAGGAACGCTCTTTCGAAAGATCGAGCGCGGCTCGAACGGGGTGTATCATGTGCGCCAGGGGTGGAATCCGTGTACCGGCCTCGGGTCGCCCATCGGCACCGCGCTCCTCGAAGCGCTCGGGGGCCGCGCGGCCGGGTAGTTGCTAGCCGGTCGGAATGCAGTAGAGCACGTCGTCGACGAACGTGCCGTGGGCCTTCTTGACTTTCTCGACGGCCTTTTTGAGCTGTGCCTTGCCTTTCGCATCGTGTGCGTCTTGCATCGCTGCAAGCTTCTTGTGCAAGGCGTCGATCGCACGACCGTGCGCTTCCAAAAGCGGGGCGGCCTGATGTTTCGACGCCTTCGATGCTTTCGCGGCTGTCGATTTCTTCGCGGTCGATGCTATCGCGGTTCTCGACTTCTTAACCGTTTTGGTTGCAGCTGCCATCTCGATACCTCCGACGGCCGCTTTCACGGAGCTTTGCGAAAGCTCATCCTTCCGCCGCCAAGGCCGGCGCACGCCGGAGCTGGACGCCGAGCGCGTAGGACAGCGCGTCCTCTTCGGTCATCCCTTCACCCTCGCGCATCCGCGTCGCGACCAGGTCCGGTCCGAGGCTCTCGTGCAGCCGCGCGCGCGCGCGCTCGAAACCGCTGCGTTCGGTCGTCTCGCGCACCACACCCCGGCTGCGGTAGTACGCGTCAGTAAAGCCGAGCAGACGCAGCGCACTCTCGAAATCGCCCCTCAACGCGGCGAGCACCGCGCAGTGCTCCAGTGCCAGCGTTAAGTAGAACGAGCCGACTTCCCGCAGAATCGAGAGCGCCTCGGAGATCTCGGCGAATGCTTCGTCGAATGCATCGGCGGCGATCGCATACGCGGCCAGGTTGCAGCACACGGCGCCAACGTCGAGCCGCAGGCCGAGCGCGACGAAGGTCTCTTTCGCCTCGAGCGCCAGGGCGCGGGCCCGATCGCGATCCCCCGACGCGAACTCGATTTCGCCGAGCGTTGCGAGCGCGTTGGCAGCCGTCATGCTGCCGGCCCGTCCGAGGCTGAGACTGGTATGCAGCCGTTTGCGCGCGAGCGCGACGTCGCCGCGGATGAGGTCGTTGCTGGCCCAATCCGCGTACAAAGCAGCCTTGTGAAATTCTGTTAACGACGATGCCAGCGTTTCGGCCGCCTCGCGAAACGCTCGTTCGGCGTCATCGTTACGCCCAGCATTGCGCAGACAGAGTCCGAGGGTGATGAGCGCGCGGCCCAGATGGGTCGGTTCTCCGGCGCGTCGCGCCGCTTCAACCGCGCGCCGAGCGACAGCGATGCGTTCTTCGGCCGGCGCTTCGCCGTGGACCGCAGCCGTCGCGAGTTGGACGAGCACAGCCGCAGCCAGGGTCAGGTCGGCAACGTCGTCGACCGCCCGCGCACCGAGCTCGAACCACCGCAGCGCTTCTTGCGGCAGCAGAATCAGTCGCCAACGTCCGAGGCGCGAGAGAATCTCGAGGCCAAGCCGCGGATCGTTGCGCTGCACGAGTGCCCACTCCAGAGCGCCGCGAATATTGTCGAGTTCGGCCAGCATCCGTATCTGCCAGGCCGAGTCTTCCATCGCGATACTCAACCGCTCCTGATCGCGCACGTACGCGGATTGGTAGCGGGCATGCCGTTCTTTGGCGGCCGAATCTTCGCCGCTCGCCTTGAGCAGCTCGAGCGCATATTCCCGAATCGACTCCAGGAAGCGGTACCGGGGGACTTCGCCGCTCGTATCGGCGACGACGAGCGACTTCTCGACCAGCGAGGCGAGAAGTTCCAGCACGTCCGTTTGGTCGACGCCCGCGCCGCCGCAGACGGCCTCCGCCGCCTCGAGCGTCCAGCCCCCCGCGAACGGTGCGAGCAAACGAAACAACGTCTGCTCGTCCACGTCGAGCAGGTCGTAGCTCCAGTCGATCAGCGCGCGCAAGGTCTGTTGGCGGCGCAGCGCCGTGCGATTGCCGCCTGAGAGCAGGCGTAAGCGTTCGCTGAGCCGCTCGGCCAGCTGCCGGAGGCTCAGCGCGGTGAGCTTCGGTGCGGCAAGCTCGATTGCGAGCGGGATGCCGTCAAGACTTCGGCAGACGTCGGCGACCAGCGGCGCGTTCTCGTCGGTCAGCACGAACGACCCCGTTGCAGCCTGTGCGCGCTCGGCGAAGAGCGCAACCGCGTCGTAGGTGCGGGCGTCGTCCGCACGCAGCTGCCCGGGTGGCGGAACCCCCAGCGAAGCGACGCGACGCACGAATTCGCCGGGGATATTGAGCGGCTGCCGTGAGGTCGCCATGATGCGCACGTGCTGCGCGCGCTGTAAGATCGCGCCGACCAGCGCCGCCGCCGGGCCGACGACATGCTCGCAGTTGTCGACGATCAGCAGCAGATTCTTGTAACTCAGCGCGCCGACGACGGCTTCGACTACCGACTTTCCGGGTGGAACCGGCGCTCGCAGAACGGCTGCGAACTCTGCGCCGACCAGGTCGGGATCGCGGACGCCGGCAAGTTCGACGAGCCAGACGCCGTCCGCGAACCGATCGAGGATAGCGGCTCCGACGTGCATGCCGAGCCGCGTCTTCCCGACGCCGCCCGCGCCGACGAGCGTAAGCAGCCGTGCCGTTTCCAGGTCGCGTTGGATCTCGTCCAATTCGTCCGACCGGCCCACGAAGGTGGTGATCTGCAGCGGAAGATTGTGCGGCACGACGCCGATCGAGCGCAGGGGGACGGAGATTTCGATGAGATCGGCGGCGACGAGCTGGTAGACACGCTCGGGTACGGAGATATCCTTGAGACCGTGATCGCCGAGATCGCGCAGCGACGCGCCGCTCGGGAGCGCAGCTTCAGCGAGATGCTTCGCTGCAGCCGAGAGCAGGATCTGGCCGCCGTGGCCGATCGCCAGCAGCCGCGCCACGCGGTTCAGACTCGGACCGAAATAGTCGCCCTCCCGCTCGTCTGCCGACCCGGCGTGGATTGCCATCCGCACGCGCACGCCGTCGACGTCGCGCCAATCCTCGGCGGCGAGCGCGGTCTGCGCAGCCAGTGCCGCGGCAGCGGCGTCCGGGACCGCGCCGAACGCAGCGCAAAACGCGTCGCCGACCGTCTTGAAGACGACCCCGCCGGAGCGCTCGATGCTGCTGCGCACCAGGGCGTCATGCCGCCGAACCGCGGCCTTCATGGCGTCCGGATACGCTTCCCAGCGGAATGTGCTGCCTTCGATGTCCGTGAACAGAAAGGCCACGGTACCGCTTGGTCCACTCACCACACGAGCCGGATTCGGCCTCCGGCGAACGCGCTCCGCCGTACGGCCTTGCGCCGATCCGGCTCAATAGCATATACCTGTTTGGCACCGTTAACGCGCGAGGGTCTTTGCAAGAACGTTCACCGAGCCTTCTCGACGAGCTGGAAGCTCGCTCCATTGCCATCCTGCGCGAGGCGTACTTCCGCGTCTGGCCGCTGGTGATGCTGTGGTCGATGGGAAAGGACAGTACGGCGCTCCTGTGGCTGGCGCGGAAGGCCTTTTTCGGTGATGTCCCGTTTCCGGTCGTGCTCTTGGATACGGACATGGAGCTGCCCGAAGTCTATCGCTTCCGCGATGAGCTGGCGGCAGCGTGGAAGCTCGACGTGAAGAACGAGCTATGTCCGCCGGAAGCGTCGATCGACCCAACCCTGCCGCCGGCGGCCCGGGCGGCAGCGCGCAAGACCGCCGGCCTGCGCGCGCTGATCGAGCGCGGGAAGTACCGCGGGGTCATCGTCGGGATCCGCCGTGACGAACAAGCGACCCGGGCCAAGGAGCGCGTGTTCTCGCCGCGCGCGCCCGATGGTGCATGGGACGTCAAACGGCAGCCCGCCGAACTCTGGGACGTCTACCACACCGACGTCCCCGACGGCCATCACCTGCGCATCCATCCGCTTCTGCATTGGACGGAAGTCGACGTGTGGCGCTACACGCAGCGCGAAAACATTCCGATCGTGCCGCTCTATCTCGCGCGCGACGGCAAACGCTATCGCTCGCTCGGGGAGAAAAACATTACCGTGCCGATCGACTCGCATGCCGCGACGATCGCCGACATCATCGCGGAGCTCGAGACGACGACGACGTCCGAGCGCGCGGGCCGCGTCATGGATCACGAAGCCGAGGATGCCTTCGAGCGTCTGCGCACCGGCGGGTACATGTGAGCTTGGCCGAAAGGGAACGACCGGCGCAGGTGCGCGTCGTCGTCGTGGGCCACGTCGACCACGGGAAGTCGACGCTCATCGGCCGCCTCCTCCACGACACGGGCAATTTGTCCGAGCTGCGTTTGCAGGAGATCCGGGCGGCCGGCGAACGCCGCGGAGTTCCTTTCGAATGGTCGTTCGTGCTCGACGCGCTGCAAAGCGAACGCGACCAGGCGGTGACGATCGAGACCACGCGCATCTGGCTGCGCTTGCCGCAGCGCGACCTGGTGCTGATCGATGCCCCCGGGCACACGGAGTTTCTTCGCAACATGGTCACCGGCGCGTCCGAGGCGGACGAGGCGCTCTTGGTCGTGGATGCGCACGAGGGGGTGAGCGAACAGACCCGCCGCCACGCGCTGCTGCTCGAACTGATCGGCGTCCGGCACGCCGTTGTCGCGATCAGCAAAATGGACCTCGTGAACTTTTCGGAACAGCGATACCGGCAGGTGCGCCAAGAACTCGCGGAGTTGTTCGAACGCATCGGCATTGCAGCACAGACGTTCGTGCCGGTCGTCGCGCGCGACGGAGAGAACGTCGCGGGTCCTTCGGGCAACATGCCCTGGTACACGGGGCCGACCGTTTTGAACGCGATCGCGGCGCTCGAGCCTCGGCCGCAAGCGGCGGGTGCGAGTCTGCGCATCGCCGTTCAGGGGGTTCTCCGCCGCAACATCGAGCGCATCATCGTCGGCCGCGACGCGGCCGGTACGATAGCGGCCGGGGACGAGGTCCTCATCTCACCGTCGCGCGTTCGCGCCCGCGTGCGTTCGATCGAGTCGTGGCCGCCGGATGGGCGGGACGCAGCGCGGCAAGGCGACGCGGTCGGCTTCACCCTCGACGGACCTGCCTTCGTCGATCGCGGCGACATCATCAGCAGCCCGGTCGGCGCGCCGGTGCCGGCGACCGAACTCCGCACCCGTCTGGTGTGGCTGGGTCGAAAGCCGCTCGCCCGAGGCGATCGGCTCAGTCTTCGCATGGGAGCTCGGCTTGCCAACGTCGAGGTAAAGACGCTGGAGCGCGTCATCGACATCGATTCGCTCGATGCCGGCGGCACCGAGGCTGCTCTCGCAAACGATGTCGCGCAAGTCGTCTTCAAGAGCCGCGACGTCCTCGCGGTCGATACGGTCGCCGACCACGCGGCTCTCGCCCGTTTCGTTCTCATCGACGGCCTCGACATCGTCGGCGGCGGGACGGTTCTGGCCGCCCTGGACGCGCCCAATGCCGCAACGAACGATCTGGTGCCGGTCGGACACTTGTTCGATCGCTACCAGCGGGCGTGGCGCAACGGCCACCGGGGGGCCGTGATCTGGCTGACCGGTTTGCCGGCCGCCGGAAAATCGACCCTGGCGATGCTGGCCGAGCAGAAGCTCTTCGAGCGCGGCTTTCAAACCTACGTGCTCGATGGCGATAACGTGCGCTCCGGCCTGGGCAGCGATTTGGGTTTCTCGCACGACGATCGCAGCGAGAACATTCGCCGGGTCGGCGAGGTCGCGGCGCTTTTCGCCGATGCCGGCACGATTGCGATCGCCGCCTTCATCTCGCCGTATCGCGCCGACCGGGATCGTGCCCGGCGCGCTGCGGGAACCGCCTTTCACGAGGTCTACGTGAAAGCCGATGCAAGCGTCTGCGAAGCGCGCGATCCCAAGGGTCATTACCGGCAGGCGCGCGCCGGGACGTTGAAAGACTTCACCGGCATCACCGGCGATTACGAGCCGCCGCTCCGCCCGGATCTGGTAATCGACACCGGCGTCATCTCGCCGCCCGACGCGGCCGCGCAGCTCCTCGAGTACATCGAACGCGTCGTACGCCTCGAATCAGGCGCAACGCGTTCCCGGCGCCGAAGCTAGGTAATCCCCGCGGCGCCCATCTGCAACGCCGGATCCCAGTGCGGCGGCGCGGGAGGACGGCGAAACGGCATCCCGACAACAACCCAGCGGCGACGCCATTCGGCGACATCGTAGCCGGCGTTCTCGGTCACGCCGAATTCGAACCCGCACGATCGGCATTGTTCGTACGAAGGCTCGCCAGCCGCGTCGTAGGGCGGCCGGCTCGCTGCGAACCCGCACACGGGGCAGGCGCGTAGCCACGGGACGATAACCGCCAACAGTGCGCGGCAGTCATCGGCGATCTCCGGCTGCAGGCTGCGCGCATACTCCGCGTACTCCCGGTCCCGCTCGCGAAGGAACTCATCGGACCAGAGCGCTCGATCGCCCAACCTGAGATTGTCGGCTTCCGAATCGATGCCGATAAAAGCATCGAACACATGGCTGTTCTCATTGGCCACTTGCCATCGCAGGGCAACGATTTCCCAAGAACCCGCGATGGGATCGATCTCGCCGGCGATCATCTTCTCGGCGACATCGACCAGCGCAAACAGCTTCGACGATCGGGTATTCATCGCTCGCAGCCCGGCGTTCCGAGGACCCCGCGCTATCCCTCTGCAGCTCGTGAGCGCGGAACCGGTGCTCCCTGGATGCGCCAGATGTCCTTCGCGTAATCGCGAATCGAGCGGTCGGACGAAAACTGGCCCATGCGCGCGACGTTGAGGATCGACTGTCGCGTCCAGGCTTCCTGGTCGTGCCAGAGATCGCTCACCCGGCCCTGCGCGTCGAGATAGCTCTGGAAATCGGCCAGCACCAGGAACGGGTCGCTGTTCCGGAGGTTGTCGACGATCGGCCGGAACAGGTTCGCGTCGCCGGGCGAGAACGCGCCCGACGCAATGTAGTCGAGCGCTTCGCGGGCGATCGCGTTCTGCTCGTAGATGTCGGCCGGACGGTAGTGCGGCTTGAGTTCTTCGACTTCGGGCGCGGTCAGGCCGAACAGGAAGAAGTTCTCCGCGCCGACGGCCTCGCGAATCTCGACGTTCGCGCCGTCGAGGGTTCCGATCGTCAGTGCGCCGTTCATCGCAAACTTCATGTTCCCGGTACCGGAGGCTTCCTTGCCGGCGGTCGAGATCTGCTCCGACAGGTCGGCGGCCGGATAGACGTCCTGCCCGCTCTTCACGTTGAAGTTCGGCAGAAACACGACTCGGAGCTTCTCCCAGGTTTGGGGATCGGCGTTCACGACCGACGCGATGGAGTTGATCAGCTTGATGATCAGCTTCGCCATCGAGTAGGCCGGTGCGGCCTTGGCCCCAAAAATAAACGTTCGCGGCGCTTCCCGCAGCGACGGATCGCGTTTGAGGCGCAGGTAGAGCGCGACGATGTGGAGCGCGTTGAGGTGTTGGCGCTTGTATTCGTGCAAACGCTTCGCCTGCACGTCGAAGAGACTGCCCGGGTCGACCGCGACGCCGCTGCACTCCATCAGGAGCGCGGCGAGGCGTGTTTTCGCCGTATGCTTCATCTCGCGCCAGACGCGCCGGAAGTCCGGATCGTCCGCGAGCGGCTCGAGCTTGCGAAGTTCGAACAGATCCTGCAGCCAGCCATCGCCGATCCGGGCCGCGATAAGGGAAGCCAGCGGAGGATTCGCAAGCGCAATGAAGCGACGCGGCGTCACACCGTTGGTAACGTTGGTGAACTTGTCCGGCCACAATTCGTAGAAATCGTGCAGCACGGTCTCTCGCAGCAGCTCGGAGTGCAGCTTCGCGACCCCGTTGACCTTGCTGCTGCCGACTGTGGCCAGATTCGCCATGCGTACGTAGCGCTCGCCGGTTTCGTCGATCAGCGACATTCGTGCGATGCGCGCGCTGTCACCGGGAAACGCCGCCCGCAGATCGTCGAGAAAGCGCCGGTTGATCTCGTCTACGATTTCGAGATGGCGCGGCAGCAGCTTGGCAAAGATCCCGATCGGCCACTTTTCAAGCGCCTCGGGAAGCAAGGTGTGATTCGTGTACGCGAACGTATGCCGCGTCACGTGCCAGGCCTCGTCCCAGTCCATGCGGTGTTCGTCGATCAAGAGTCGCATCAGTTCTGCGACGCCGAGCGACGGATGCGTGTCGTTGAGCTGCACCGCCCACTTGTGGTGAAACTCTTCGAGCCGGCCGCCGTCGACCAGGTGCATGCGCAGCATGTCCTGCAGCGAGCAGGTGACGAAAAAATACTGCTGCTCGAGACGCAAGATCTTGCCTTGGATCACCTCATCGTTGGGGTAGAGTACTTTCGTAATGTTCTCAGAGGAGATCTTGGCGCCGACCGCTCCGTAGTAGTCGCCGCGGTTGAAGGACGCAAAATCGAACGAATCGAGCGCTTCGGCTCGCCAGAGCCGCAGGCGATTGCAGTTCGCGACCCCAAATCCGAGCACCGGCGTGTCGTAGGCCACGCCCTTGACGACGTTGTCCGCTACCCATCGGGTGTGATGGTGCCCGTGCTCGTCGGCATAACTCTCCGTCCGGCCGCCGAAATTTACGTCGTACGCGATTTCCGGCCGCACGATTTCCCACGGATTGCCCCAGCGCAGCCATCGGTCGGTGACCTCGACCTGCCACCCATCGCGGATGAGCTGGGTGAAGATTCCGAACTCGTAGCGAATGCCGTAACCGATCGCGGGGACCCCGAGTGCCGCCAGCGAGTCCATATAACACGACGCCAGCCGCCCAAGGCCGCCGTTGCCGAGGCCCGGCTCGGCTTCCGCTTCGATGAGGTCGGAGAAGTCGACGCCCAGCTCACTCATCGCCGCCCGTGCATCTTCGGTGATGCCGAGGCTCAGCAGGTTGTTCGCCAAATGCGGGCCGGGCAGGTACTCCGCCGAGAGGTACGCGACGGCGCGCGACGACCGATACGCTTCGAGTGTTTCGCCGCCGACATGGAAGACGCGCTCGCGGACCGTGAGCGCGAGGGCCAAGTACTTGTCGTTGCGCGTCGCCGCGGCGAGCGAACGGCCGAGCGCGCCGAAGAGATTGTCGAGAAATGACTGTTTGATATCGGCCACGGACATGCCGTGGTGAACGTTGGTCGAACCGCTGTTCGAGAGACCCGTCGTCAGCGTCATTGAAAGTCCCGTGATCTCCTCTTCGTTACGCAGGGATTGCGACGGCGGTCGTCACGATACGCTGCGCTTCGTCGACGATCGCAGCCAGATGTGCTTCGTCACGGAACGTTTCCGCGTAAATCTTGTAGATGTTCTCCGTTCCCGACGGACGCGCCGCGAACCAGCCGTTGGCGGTCACGACTTTGAGGCCGCCGATAGGGGCATCGTTACCGGGCGCGCGCGTGAGCTTGGCAAGGATCGGTTCGCCGGCGAGTTCGGTGTCCGCAACCGCGTCGGGCGAGAGCTTTGAAAGCGCGTCCTTCTGCTCGAGTGACGCCGGCGCATCGATCCGGGTCGAGAGCGGCGATCCGAGCTGCTCGGTCAGCACGCGATAGTGGACGCCCGGATCCGTGCCGGTGCGCGCCGTGATCTCGGCGGCAAGCAGCCCCATGATGAGGCCGTCCTTGTCGGTGGTCCATACGCGGCCATCACGCCGCAGGAAACTTGCCCCAGCGCTTTCCTCGCCGCCGAAGCAGCACGTTCCGTCGAAGAGGCCCTCGACGAACCATTTGAAGCCGACTGGGACCTCGAGCAGCTTTCGATCGAGGCGCTTGACAACGCGGTCGATGAGGCTGCTGCTCACGACCGTTTTACCGATCGCCGCTTGCGCGCTCCAAGCAACGCGATGTTCGAGCAGATAGCCGATAGCCACCGCCAGAAAGTGGTTCGGATTCATCAACCCGGCCGAGGGCGCGATGATGCCGTGGCGGTCCGAATCCGTATCGACCGCGAACGCGAGGTCGTACTTGTCACGCAATGCGACCAGCCGCGCCATCGCGTACGGGCTCGAGGGGTCCATCCGGATTCGGCCGTCATGGTCGACGCTCATGAACGAGAAGGTCGGCTCGACGATGCGATTGACGACCTCGATGTCGAGCCCGTAGGTCGCATTGATCGCATCCCAATACTGGGTCGATGCGCTCCCGAGGGGGTCGACCGCGAGCCTGAGGCGAGCGTCCCGGATCAGGTCGAAGTCGATGATCGCACCGAGATCGTCGACGTACGGCTGCAAGAGGTCTGCCTGCCGCGTGGTCTCGGCGCAGATCGCATGCTCGTAGCGCGTCCGGCGCACGCCGGCGTTGCCGCCGCGCAACAACTCGTTCGCGCGCTGCTGGATCCAGTTGGTGACCTCGGTGTCGGCCGGACCGCCGTTGGGCGGGTTGTATTTGAACCCACCGTCTTCGGGCGGGTTGTGGGACGGCGTCACGACGATCCCGTCGGCGAACGGCGCGCTTCGGCTGCGATTCGCGACCAGAATCGCGTGTGAGATCGCAGGCGTCGGGGTGGGACTGTCGTCCCGCTGGATGATGACGCTGACCCGATTCGCGGCCAGCACCTCGAGCGCAGTTCGCTGCCCAGGCCCCGAGAGCGCGTGCGTGTCCTTCCCGAGATAGAGCGGACCGTCGATTCGCAGCGCGCTCCGATAGTCGCAGATCGCCTGCGCGATCGCCAGGATGTGGTCCTCGTTGAACGCGTTCTTCAGCGACGAGCCGCGGTGACCGCTCGTCCCGAACGAAACGCGCTGGGCCGGGTCATCGAGGTCAGGGTGCCGGTCGTAGTAGGCACCAATGAGGTGCGCGACGTCGACGAGGATTTCGGGTGGGGCCGGCTTTCCAGCCAGCGGGGAAACGATCATGCGCCGATATTTCTTCTTCGTTGGCTCCTAGGTCGCCGGAAGAGGTTTGGCCCGATATACGTCGCGGCGGCGGAATCTCCGGTCCGAGGTCGGCGGTCACTCGACGGGACCGCTATCCGGAATGCGCTGCATGATCGTGTGTGCCAATTGATTCGGGTCTTCGCCCTCGGGGAGTTGCACCGCGATGCGAGGGAAGCGCTCTCCGCGCATCTCAACGACAAGGCAGTCACGGGCGCCCGACGCGTCGACGAAAATCAAACCTTCCGGGTTCGCGAAGACGCCGACGGACTTGTAGAAGCCGGCGTTCGTCCCTTCGAGCTTGTACTGCAGTTCCAGACCCTCGAGGCTGCTCACATAGGCATTGGTCACGTGCGCAAGCGGGATATGAAATGATCCGTGAAAACCTAACAGCCGATCGATCAGCGAGATGTCGATCTCCAGGCTTTCATCCTGAAACACTACCTTGGCCACAAAGCCCCCTCGGCACAGCTGGACGGTTCCCGATTTTCCGCCTTCGCTCCGGCGAAAGCCTCCGCGGCGGAAACGGGAACCTCAGCGCGCAATTCTGCTGTTTGAAAGCATACCATGACTCCTCTCTTGCTCGCCCTAGCGCTGGGTTTTGTCGCCGGATTGCGGGTTGCGACTCCGATAGCGGCCGTGCTGCTCGTGCGCGACGGCATCTGGGGTATCATCGCCGCGGTCGCCGCCGTCGGTGAGGACGTGATGGACGTACAGCCGGGCGCTGCTTCGCGCGCGAAAGCCAGGGGACTTACGGCGCGATTCGTCAGTGGGGCACTCGTGGGCTGGCTGATCGCGACGATGCACGGCGGCTCGGGAATCCTCGGCGCGATGGCCGGCATCGCCGGTGCGGCGATCGGCACGTACGGCGGCCTGGCCGTTCGTCTGGCAGCGATCGCGCGCTTCGGCGCCTATCCCGCTGCGATCGCGGAAGACCTCGTCGCGATCGGACTTGCAGCCTTCATCGTCACTCGCTAGGATGAGCTTACTTGGAAACGATGACACATGTTTGACCTCGCTCCCGCAACCGATTACGGCTTGCTGTTTCTCCGCGTAATGGCCGGCGCGATCTATGTCGACAGCGGATACAACGATCTCAAGAACCCGGACGCGCGCAGCAAGAGCATCGGAATGCCGAAAGGCTTTACCCTGTTCCTCGCCGTCGCTGAGATTGCGGGCGGATCGGCTGTCATCTTCGGCGCGCTCCAGCAGCTGGCCGCAATCGGATTGATCCTCATTATGCTTGGCGCGATTCAGAAGAAGCTGCTGGTCTGGAAAACCGGCTTCTTCAACAAAGATGGGGTCGGCTGGTCGTACGAATTGACGCTGATTTCGATACTGCTCGTCATTTTGTTCACGGACGGTGGCAGATTCGTGCTCGTGCGCTAGGTCGGGGTTTTCTCGCGACCGCGCTTCTGCTCGGGATTCTCTCAGGTAGCGGCCGGCGAACGCCCGCCGTCGCCACCGAGATCTATGCCGACAGCGAGGCATTCTGTGACCAGCTGGTGTCACGCCAGCGGAAAACGGTCGAAGACTACCGGTACATGGCGCTAACCTGCGCGACGGCCGTGCAGCGGCACAGGCTCCGTGCGCAGCGCGTTACCGGGACGCAGCACCAGCAAGAACTCATTCTGCAGGCGACGTACTTGTATTTCACCGCCGCAGGTGAGGCGGGATCCCATCACCTCAACATCGCCGTCGGGGCACTCGAACAGAGCCGCATGCTATATCAACGCGTTTTCGATCATGCCTTGACACCAGCCTTACGACACAAAGGGCAGTTGGGCTTGAACGTTGTTGCGGCCGCGCTCGCACCTGCTCACTAGGTGCGTTTCGATCCGGTCGCATTTGTCGAGCAGCACGGCGTCGTGCTGGCGTCGGCACGCGGCCCGGTGCCGAACCTCGCTGAAGCGCTCGCGGGTGAACCGATTCGCGGCAGCTGGTGGGGACACGCGCGAGGCCGTGAGATCTTCGCCGCCCTCGAGGCGCTCGCCGAATCGGATGACGTGCGTTGCTTTCGTCTCGTCGACGGCAAGCTCACCTTCGTACACCGCCGATTGTGGCCGGCGCTGATCCGGCTCGTCGATGAGCTGGGTCGCGAGCGGCTCACAGCGGTCGCGCAGAAGCACACGCCGTCGGGCGCGCACAGGAACATCACCACACCGTTCGCGCGCTGGGTCACGCCGGAGTTGAAGCGGGCGGCGCGCCGGCTGTCCATCGAGGAAGCGCGTGCGCAGCTCGGCACGTGGTAAGAGAATTCGCTTCAGGAAGTCGGAATGTCGACAGCTCCTGCGTACTGGTTGTGTCGGTACCCTGCGCAGGAACTTCGGACTTCGCCTGGCACGATCTCGGTTGGGTTCTCGTCCCGCTTTCCTCTCGAACCTTCCCATCTCAAGGAGGTTAAAAGTGCGTCTCATTGCCTTCCCGGTCTCGCTCTTCACCGTGATGCTGCTTTCGATCGTGCCGGTTTCGGCGCAGACCATCACCATGAGTGCGGGGATCACCAACGCCGGCGGTCCGGTCACGAGCTGCCCGGTTACGATCAACTTCGAAGCGGCCATCACGGCGACGGGTTGGTCCCCGACGGCAAATCGACAGGTCCAGTACAAGTGGATCCGCAGCGATGGTGCCGATGCGCCGACGCAGACACTGGATTTCCCGGCCTCGGGTCCGTCCACCCAAACGGTGAAGACGACCTGGCAGCTCGGCGCGAACGGCCAGAACTGGGAAGCGATTCAAATCAGCTATCCGCCGATCAGCAACACCACCTCGAACCATGCCGTGTTCACGCTGACCTGCCCGACGCCGGGAAGCCTCGTAGTACCCCGCAGACTAGTGACGCCGATCTTGCGGTAAGACCACGCCCGGCGAAGGCCGCCTGATGGATACCCTAATCCGCGAGGGGGAGCTGCTGTGGACCCCGTCGGCCGGCATGGCCGACGGTTCCACCGTGGCGCGCTTCATGCGTTGGCTCTCGCGCGAGCGCGGCCTCGAATTCACGGACTACCACGCCCTATGGCGATGGTCCGTCGACGACCTCGACGCGTTCTGGGCCGCCATCTGGGACTTCTTCGAAGTGCGGTCGAGCACGCCGTATACGCGCGTGCTCGATCGACGCGTGATGCCGGGTGCGCGCTGGTTTGCCGGCGCCCGGCTGAACTTCGCCGAACACGTCCTGCGTCACGAAGCGCGCCAGCCCGGTGCGCCGGCCCTCGTCCACTCCTCAGAGCTGCGCTCGTTGGCGCACACCAGCTGGAGCGAACTCGGTGAGCGCACCCGCGCGCTCGCAGCGGCGCTGCGCGAACTCGGCGTGCAGCCTGGCGAGCGCGTCGTGGCGTACATGCCGAACATACCCGAGACGGTGGTCGCGATGCTGGCGACGACCGCGATCGGCGCGGTTTGGGCCGCCGCGGCACCCGAGTTCGGGGCGCGAACGGTGATCGACCGCTTTGCGCAGATCGAACCCAGCGTGATCTTCCTTGCCGACGGTTATCGCTTCGGCGGCAAGGACTTCAATCGCAGCGACCAGATTCGCGCGATCCTGGCTGCGTTGCCCACGCTGCGGCACGTCGTCTGGCTGCCGTACCTCGACCGCGCCGCCGCGCCACCACTCGGCGCTGCGCTCGATTGGGATGCGTTGCTCGCGCGCGGCGAAGCGGCGTCGCGACGCCCCGAGGCATTCGTGTACGAGCGGGTTCCCGAAGATCATCCGCTGTGGATTCTCTTCTCGTCCGGCACGACCGGCCTGCCGAAGGCGATCGTGCACGGGCACGTCGGCATCACCCTCGAACTGCTCAAGAACGGGTTGTCGACCGACTCCGGACCGGACCGGCGTTCGTTCTTCTACACCACGACGGGCTGGATGATGTGGAACGCGCTGATCGCGTCGTTACTCCACGGTTCATCGGTCGTGCTTTACGACGGACACCCAGCCTTCCCCGGGCCCGAGCTGCTCTGGCAGCTCGCCGACGACGCCGACGCGACCGGCTTCGGTGCGAGCCCGACCTTCGTGCAGATCATGCAGAAGATTGGCTTGGTACCGAAGCAGCGCTTCGCGACCGCGAAGCTGCGCAGTGTGCTTCTCACCGGCTCGCCGGTCTCGCCCGAGACGACGGCCTGGTTCTATCGCAACGTGAAGGAAGACTTGTGGGTGAACTCGCCGTCGGGCGGCACGGAGCTGTGCGCCGGACTCGTCGGCGGTTCGCCGCTCCTGCCGGTGTATGCCGGCGAGATCCAGACGCGTCTCCTCGGGATGGACGTGCACGCCTGGGACGAACGCGGCCGCGATCTGGAAGATGCGGTCGGCGAACTCGTCGTGACTAGCCCCGCACCGTCGATGCCGCTGCGGTTTTGGAACGACCCCGGCGACCGGCGCTATCGTGAAACGTATTTCGAGCACTTCGCCGGCGTCTGGCGCCATGGCGACTTCTTGAAGAT
>Ga0182024_10002711_pt1 | contig 43516 bp, 39 predicted proteins | sample P32metaG_FD_120480 | JGI IMG/M metagenome (GOLD analysis project Ga0182024, IMG submission 120480) | Permafrost microbial communities from Stordalen Mire, Sweden - P3-2 metaG (Illumina Assembly) | ecosystem: Environmental > Terrestrial > Soil > Wetlands > Permafrost | place: Sweden: Stordalen... | reverse complement strand
GTACCAGCGGCGCGGCGCCTCTGTGGGCCGCCCTCGTGGCGCTGGCCGACGCCAACCCGGCCTGTGCGCGGGAGCGCCTTGGCTTCGTGAACCCCACCCTGTACCGGCTGGCCGGCCAGGATCGGGACGCCTACTTCAACGACGTGACGACCGGGAACAACGACTACACGGGAACCAGCGGCGGTCTGTATCCGGCCGGGCCGGGCTATGACATGGCCACGGGCCTGGGGACGCCGAAGGCCTCAGCTCTGGCGCCGGCCCTGTGCCGGCAGGGCCTGCGCCTGGCCAGTCCCGGAGCCCGGAGCAGCGTCCGTCACCGTCGGACCAGCCTCCGGCTGCATGTCTCGGATGCCCGCCACGCCGGCCTGCGCCTGACCGTCCGAGGGCTGCCGCCAGGCCTGCACCTACACGCAGCCAGCCGCCGGATCACCGGCCGGACCAAGCGGACGGGCACCTACCACGTGACCCTGCGGGCGACGGATTCCGATGGCGCGATCCGCTCCGTGCACTTCGTATGGACGGTCAAGCGCCGGTAGCGATCCGCACTCCCCGGATCCTCGGGGCAGGCCGCGCCCCGGATGCCTGCGCTGGCATGATCAGTGGTACGGGACGATCTCTAGAGGTCGGGGGCGTTCATGATGCTTCTTGGTCTCTGAACTCCGATACGCCGATGCCAGCACCCTTCACCTCCCCGATCGCCGAGGCCGTCGCCCCCGACCTGCTGGAGCGCTTCCAGCGTTACGTGGTCATCGACACTCAGTCCCGTCGCGATCAGGATCGCCAACCCAGCACTCCTGGGCAGCTCGACCTCAGCCGGCTGCTCGTCGATGAGCTCCGGGGCCTCGGGCTGGGGGACGCACGTCTGGACGAGCACGGATACGTATACGCCACGTTGCCGGCCAACCAGGGACAGACCCTGGCGATCGGGCTCATCGCCCACGTCGATACCTCGCCAGACGCGCCCGGCGCCGGCGTGGCGCCGATCGTCCACCGTGACTACGACGGAGGCGTCATCGAGCTGCCCCGGCAGGGAACCCGCCTGGATCCGAAGGCCATGCCGGAGCTGGCGGACAAGCAAGGCCATGACCTGGTCACCACAAGCGGCGACACGCTGCTCGGCGCGGACGACAAGGCCGGGGTGGCGGCGATCATGTCCGCGGTGGCCTATCTGGGCGCGCACCCTGACCTGCCCCGCCCCACGGTGTGCATCGCCTTCACGCCTGACGAGGAGATCGGCGAGGGCGCCACCCGGTTTGATATCGCCGGATTCGGAGCGGGCTTCGCCTATACCGTGGACGGCTCGGACCTGGGCGAATTGCAGGATGAATCGTTCGCCGCCCTGGAGGCGGTGATTCGCATCGCCGGCGTCGAGGTCCATCCCGGGCAGGCGGAAGGCAAGCTGGTCAGTGCGCTGCGGATCGCCGCCGAGATAATCGCCGACCTCCCCACCGATCGCCTGACTCCCGACACGGCCGGTGAGCGTGACGGCTTCATTCATCCCTACGAAATCACCGGAACGACGGCCAGCGCGGAGATCCGAGTGATTCTGCGGGACTTCGACGAGGACAGGCTGGCCGAACACGCACGGCTGCTGGAGGACACGGCCAGGCGAGTGGCCGAGCGCGCGGAGGCGGCGGGCCTGGAGTTCGAGGTTCGCCGGCAGTACCGGAACATGCGTCAGTTCATCCGGAAGGCTCCGGAGCTCGTGGAAGCGGCGGAGGAGGCGATGCGAGCCGAGGGGATAGAGCCGATCCGCCGTGCGATACGGGGCGGCACGGACGGCTCCCGGTTGAGTGAGATGGGGCTGCTTACCCCGAACATCTTCGACGGTGGCCACGAGTACCACTCGGTCAGGGAGTGGGCATCGGTTCAGGAGATGGCCGCCTCGGCGGCCACACTGGTGCGTCTGGCCGGGGTGTGGGCGCAACGGGCCGCCGCTGGATAGGCTCGCCTGCCATGGCAACTTACGAAGACTCTCTGGCTTCGCTCGACGGCGAGATCATGCCGGCGCTCGAGGCGACGATCCCGGTCACCGACGAGGGGCTGCTGCGTGGAGACGGGGTGTTCGAGGCGGTCCGGGTATACGAAGGAACCCCGTTCAGGCTCGAGGATCACTTGGCCCGCCTGGAGCGCTCGGCCACCAACCTCCGCCTGCCTGTAGACCTGGAGGCGGTGCGGGCCGACTTCTGGCGTTTGCTGGCGCAGGCAGGCTCGGATTCTCCGCCTGAGGCCGTGCGCATCCTGGTGACGCGTGGAGGCCGGAGGATCCTGCTCACGGAACCGCTGCCCGAGCTTCCCGAGCGCATTCGGCTCGGTTCGGTCACCTACGCCCCCACGCGGATCCTCGACGGCGTCAAGTCGCTGTCCTACGCGGCCAACATGCTGGCCCGGCGGGTGGCGGTGGAGGCGGGCTTTGACGAGGCGCTCCTCGTCACACCCCACGGCCGCGTCCTGGAGGGTCCAACCAGCAGCGTGTTCTGGGTAAAGGGCGGAGAGCTTCTCACCCCGCCCCTCAGCGACCACATCCTGGCCTCGATCACCCGGCGGCTGGTCATGGAGGTGGTGGAGGTCACCGAGCGAGAATCGACGCTCGATGACCTGCTCGGCGCGGACGAGGTGTTCCTGGCCTCCAGCATGCGGGAAGTGCACCCGGTCAGCGCCGTGGACGACCGGGCGTTCGACTCCGATGCGCCGGTCACCGCCAGGACCGCCGCGGCAGTCGGGCAGCGCCTCACGCAAGAGCTGGCGTAGGTGTCCAGGGTCGGAACCCCAGGCTTGAGAATCCTCACCGTAATCGGCAACCGGCCGCAGTTCATCAAGGCGGCCGCGGTGTCCGGGCTGCTGCGGGCGGCCGGCGAGGAGATCCTCGTTCACACCGGTCAGCACTTCGACGACGAGCTGTCCCGGGTGTTCTTCGCCGAGCTGGGACTACCGGAGCCTGATCGGCAGCTGGGAGTGGCCGGAGGCTCGAACACCTCGCAACTGTCACGGATGCTGAGCGCGCTCGAGCCGGTTCTGGCCGAGGTCGCACCGGACGCCGTGCTGGTCTACGGGGACACCAACTCGACCCTGGCCGGCGCCATGGTGGCAGCCCAGAGCGGAGTGCCGGTGGCGCACGTCGAGGCCGGCATGCGGTCGTTCGATCGCACCATGCCCGAGGAGCTCAATCGGGTCCTGACCGATCACCTCAGTTCGCTGCTGCTCTGCTCCTCGGCCCAGGCGGTGGCCAATTTGCGAAACGAGGGCGTGGCCGGGGAGCTCGTCGATGTCGGCGACGTGATGGTCGACGTGGCCGTTCAAATCCAGCCTCGCGCGAGGGAAAAGCGGGAGCTGGTCGAGCGGCACGGGCTGCGGTCCGGCGAGTACCTGCTCGTCACCGCCCACCGAGCGGGAAACGTGGACGTCACGGCCCGTCTGGAGCGCCTGGTCGAGCTCCTTCTCGGCCTCGCGGAGCCGACCATCATGCCGCTGCACCCACGCACCCGGTTGCGGCTCGACGAGGCAGGCCTCCTGGGGCCGCTGGCCGGCGCTGCGCACATGCAGCTCACGCCGCCGCTCGGATACATCGAGACGATGGCGCTCCTGACCAATGCACGCGCCCTGCTGACCGACTCGGGCGGGCTTCAGAAGGAGGCTTACCAGGCCGGGGTCAGGTGTCTAACGCTCAGGCCCAACACCGAATGGGTCGAGACCGTGCAGACGGGCTGGAACCACCTCGTGGATCTGGATCCGGACGCCGTCCGCGCCGCTCTAGGAGCCTCGCCGCCGTCCGAGCGCCCCAGTCTCTACGGCGACGGCCACGCGGGGCGGCGAGTGCTCGAAGCGCTGGTTCGCCGCTTCGGAAAGCAACTCCGATAGGGCGGATACACTCCGGCGCCAGGATGGCCTCCGCTCCCGTTCGCATCGGTGTGGTCGGGCTCGGCTACTGGGGGCCGAACCTGGCACGCAACTTCGCCGGACTGCCGGGCTGCGAGCTCACGTGGTGCTGTGACGATTCCGAGGAGGCACGGGCGCGGGCGGCGGTCCGGTTCCCCGGTGTGTCGACGACGAGCGATCTCCGGGTGCTGCTGGAGGATCCCGAGCTCGACGCGATCGTCTTGGCCACGCCGGTTCCGACGCATGCCGCGCTGGCCACGGAGGTCCTGCAGTCCGGCAAGCACTGTTTCGTGGAGAAGCCGCTGGCTCAATCGGTGGCCGACGCCGAGCGCGCCGTGAAGGCAGCCGAGGAGGCCGGGCTACTGCTGATGGTCGGGCATCTGCTGGAGTACCACCCCGGGGTCCAGTCGCTCAAGGACCTGGCTGACGGCGGCGACCTTGGAGAGATCTACTACATCTACGGCAATCGCCTGAACCTGGGGAAGCTGCGCGCCGATGAGAACGCGCTCTGGAGCTTGGGGGCGCACGACGTGTCGGTGCTCCTGCTGCTGGCCGGCGAGGAGCCGGTGGAGGCGGTGGCGCACGGCGCGTCTTACGTCCGCCCCGGGGTGGAGGACGTGGTGTTCTGCTTCCTGCGCTTCCCTTCGGGACTCTCAGCACACCTGCACCTGAGCTGGCTCGATCCGCACAAGGAGCGGCGCTTCACCGTCGTCGGCTCCCGCCAGATGGCCACCTTCGACGATATGGCGCTGGAGGGCAAGGTCACCGTCTACGACAAGGGGTTCGACGAGGATGCTCGCGGCTACGGCGAATACATCACGCGCAGCGGCGCGATCTTCTCGCCTCGGCTGCCCAACGTGGAGCCGCTGAGACTCGAGTGCGAGCACTTCATCGAGTGCATCGCCACCGGGCAGAGTCCCCGCTCGGACGGAGCCAGTGGCCTGCGCGTGGTGCGGGTGCTGGAGGAGCTCCAGCGCTCGTTGGACCAGGCGACCGCTGGAGAGCGGTCGCGTGGCTGAATCGCATCCCGGCGCCCACGTGGCGGCCGGTGCCGAGCTGGGCCGGGGAGTCACGATCGAGCCGGGCGCGGTGATCTACGCCGGGGCGCGGATCGGCGATGAGTCGTTCATCGGCTCGTGCGCGGTGGTTCGTGACGGCGTTCGGATCGGCGCTCATTGTGTGGTGGAGGACGGCGTGGTGTTGGGCAAGTGGCCACGTCTGCGGGCCAGGTCCAGTGCCGCGGGAGCGGCGCCCGGGGAGCTGATCATCGGCGACGAGGTGACCGCCTGCGCCGGAGCCGTCGTGTACGCCGGGGCGTCCATCGGGCGCGGAGCGATCATCGGTGATCAGACGCAGATTCGCGAGCGCTCCCGGGTCGGCGAGCGCGCGGTGATCGGTCGCGGCTCCTGCGTCGACTTCGACGCCATTGTCGGTGACCGGGCATCGATCCAGACCGGCGTATACGTGACGGGCGGCGCGGTGGTGGAGGAGGACGTGTTCATGGGGCCGGGAGCGCTGATGACCAACGACGACGCGATGGGCCGTCACCCTCGCGGGGAGGGCCTGCGTGCTCCGGTCCTGCGTCGCGCCTGCCGGGTGGGCGGTGGGGTCGTGCTGGTCGGGGGGGTGGAGGTGGGCGAGGAGGCGTTCGTGGCCGCGGGGGCGGTGGTCACACGTGACGTCGAGCCACGCGCGTTCGTGATGGGTGTGCCGGCTCGGATGGTCCGCCGCGTGGCGGATGAGGAGCTGCTCGAGCGCTGGCTCTAGTGTCGTGGATGCGGCCCGGCGGTTCTCGCCCTAGCGGCGGTCGGTCGCCGTGACTGCGCCCGACCCGTACATGTCCGCCGCGGCCTTGGTCCAGATGATCTCGTCCCGTGCCGGGCCCACCCCGATCAAGGCGATCGGCACCTTGACGAAGTCGGCGATGAAGCGCAGATAGCTCCGCGCCGCCTCGGGGAGCTCGTCCTCGCTGCGGCACTCGCGCAGATCCTCAGACCAGCCAGGCAGCTCCTCGTACTCCCCGGTGGAATGGTGCAGCACCGTCTGGTGGTAGGGGAAGTGGTCGAACTCGGCACCCTCGGCTCCGCGATAGCGGGTACACACGCAGAGGGTCTCCAGCCCAGAGAGCACGTCGAGCTTGGTGACGGCCAGCGCGGTCATCGAATTGATCCTGGCCGCATAGCGCAGGGCGACCAGATCCAGCCAGCCGACACGACGCGCGCGGCCGGTGGTGGTGCCGTACTCGCCGCCGCGGTCGCGCAGCTCATCCGCCAGCGGACCCTCCAGCTCGGTCGGGAACGGTCCGGCTCCCACCCGGGTGCTGTAGGCCTTGGTGACGCCCCAGACCTCGTCGATGTCCTTGGGGCCGACGCCGGCGCCGATGCAGGCCGCTCCGGCCACGGGGTTTGAGGAGGTGACGAACGGATACGTTCCGTGGTCGATGTCCAGCAGCGCACCCTGAGCGCCCTCGAACACGACCATCTCGCCTTCGTCGAGCCGCTCGAGTACGAGCCGGGTGGTGTCGGCGATGTATCCCTTTATGCGATGGCCGTAGGTCAGGTACTCATCGGTCATCGCCTGCAGGTCGAGGCTCGGATGCTTGGCGAACTCCCGCAGCGACAGCCGCTTGGGCTCGAGCGCGGCCACGATCTTCTTCTTGAGGATTCTCTCGTCCAGGAGATCCTGGACCCGGATGCCCAGGCGGGCGGCTTTGTCGGCGTAGCAGGGACCGATCCCCCGCCGGGTGGTGCCGATCTGCAGCTTGCCGAGCTTGATCTCGCCCGCGTGGTCGAGCAGCATGTGGTAGGGCATGATCAGGTGCGCGTTGGCGGAGATGCGCAGCCCAGCCGTGTCGATCCCCCGCCGGCGCAGCTCGTCCAGCTCTTCGGTCAGCACCTTGGGGTCAATGACCACGCCGTTGCCGATCACGCACAGCTTGCCCGGATGCAGGATCCCCGAGGGCATCAGATGGAGCTTCCACGTCTCGCCGTTGCGGACGATCGTGTGGCCGGCGTTGTTGCCGCCCTGGAAGCGCACAACCGCGTCGCCGCGCTCGGCCAGCAGGTCGGTGATCTTTCCCTTACCTTCGTCGCCCCACTGGGCGCCCACGATCACAATTCCGGGCATTACAAGGCGGAGTGTAGGGACAGTTCAGGCGTGTCCGGGAGGGCCACGACATCCACCGGGCCAGCGTGCGAGCCAGGTCGGCTCAGGTGGCTCGAGTCGGAAGCGCCCGGTCGTTCAGGCGATTCGCAGGTCCAGCCGGTGGTCATGTCCGAGCAGCGGCAGCTCATCGCACATCTCGGTGAGCCGTGAGACCGTCCGTTCGGTGATCTGTTCGCGAAGTACGTCGCGATCCAGGATGTTGGTGGTGATGACCATCGAGCGCTGCTCCTCGTAGCGGGCGTTGACGATCGAGTAGAGCTCCTCCAGCACCCAGGGGGTGGACTGCTGAGCGCCGATGTCATCGATGTGCAGGAGGTCGACCGCAGTCAGCTGCTTGAACAGGTCCACGTGCGAGCCGGTCTCGAAGGTCTGGCGGATCTGGCGCAGCAGGTCGGGCAGCGTGTACCGGGCCGCAGTCCGGCCCGCCTTCAGCGCGGCCTTCGTGATCAGCATGGCCAGCGTGGTCTTTCCCGTGCCGTTCGGTCCCATGAACCAGAGCCCCCGGCCGGAATCGAGCTTCTCGTCGATCCGGTCGGCGTATCGGCGTGTAGCGGTCACTATGGCCGGGTCCATCTCCGTCACCGGGAAGCGGTCGAAAGCCACGTCCCGGTACAGAGCGGGGATCACGGCGGACAGGCTGCGGGACTTGGCTCGGGCGACGATCTGGGGCCGGCAACGGCAGTCGGAGGCCGTATTGCTCGCCTCGTCGTACAGCCAGCCGGATCCGTCGCACTTCTCGAACGGACAGCGGTTCATCCGGTGAACTCCGGACCCGCGTAGTTCATGAACTTGGGGAACTCGCTGCGGAACGTCAGGACGATCTCGCCGACGGGTCCGTTGCGGTGCTTGGCGATGATGATGTCGGCTTCGCCTGGCCGGGTGGACTCGCGGTTGTAGTACTCCTCGCGGTAGATGAACATGACGAGGTCGGAATCCTGCTCGATTTGGCCGGATTCGCGTAGATCGGAGAGGATCGGCTTCTTATCGCCGGCCCGCTGCTCCACGTTCCGGCTGAGCTGGGACAAGGCGACCACCGGCACTCCCAGCTCGCGGGCCAGGCTCTTCAGGCCCCGGCTGATCTGCCCCACCTGCTCGACGCGGCTCTCGATGCGGCCCTCGTGGCGCATCAGCTGCAGGTAGTCGATGATGATCAGCCCCAGGCCGCCCTTGTCGGCCAGCTGGTGGTGCAGACGCCGCGACTTGGCTCGCACTTCCAGCACACCGGTGTCGCTGGAGTCATCGACGAACAGCGGCGCTTCTCCGAGGCGCCCGCAGGCCTCCAGGATCTTCTGCCAGCGCGCCTCGGGAACCTTTCCCCGGCGCAGGTCCTCGCCCTTGACGCGGGCCTGGGAGGCCACGAACCGCTGGGCCAGCTCGGACTCGGACATCTCCAGCGAGAACAGGGCCACGGGATGTCCCGCCAGGGAGGCATTCTCGGCCATGTTGGCCACCAGGGCCGACTTGCCCATCGACGGGCGCGCGGCCAGCACGACCAGGTTTCCGGCCTGGAAGCCGCCGGTCAGATCGTCCAGATCTCGGAAACCCGAGGGAGTGCCGGTCAGCGAGCTCTTCTGCGTGGAGCGGAGGTGGAGGCGGTCTGTCTCCTCGTGCAGGATCTGGTCGATCGGCCGGATCGTGCGCTGACGGTCGTCATGCGCCACCTCCAGCATCGCCCGTTCGGCCTGCTCCAGCAGCTCCCGGGGGGGCGCCTGGCGGCGATGCACGCCGGCCTGGATCTCATACGTGGCGGTCAGCAGTGCCCGCATCTGAGCCTGCTCGCGGACGATCCTCCCGTACTCGGCGGCGTGACCCGTGGCCGGCACCCACCCGGCCAGCTCCTCAATGACCTCAGGCCCGCCGAACTCCTCCAGCTGGTGGTTCTGCTGGAGGCGCTCGGCCACCGTCAGGTGGTCGATCTTCCGATCGCCGTTGTAGAGATCGAGCATCGCTGCGAAGATCGCCGCGTGCTGGGGCCGGTAGAAATGCTCCGGGCGGAGTTGCTCATCGACCAGCAGGGCGTGGAGATGGCGCTCGTCCAGCAGCACGGCGCCCAGCACCGACCTCTCGGCGTCGATGTTCTGCGGGGGGAGGTTGGTGGGGGCGGTGGTGGCGCTCATCTCAGCTCAGCGAATATAGGTCGAGGACAGGCGGACTTTTCCCAACGACCCCGCACCCTCCGCAAAGTTCCGTGGGGTCGCCAGGCCGGGTGCCGGTGCGCCGGACGCACGTTCGTCCCAGAGCCCACGCTGCCTGCATCGAGGCGGTGGCTAGCGACAAACGGGACGCGAATGGCTCTGGGACGATCGTGCGCCCTGCGCACCGTACGCGGCCTACTCATCTTGAGCGCAGGCGGGAGCTCTCGGATGAGTGGGCGTCCGGGACGAGCGGTGCGGACCACGCTCGCGCTTCGGAGCTAGGTTACGCCAGCGGAGCTCGGTCCCGGTTGAGCGTCCCCTCGCGTCGCGTTTGTCGCCCGCCGCCGCCTGAAGTCGACAGCGGGGGGACGCGAAACGGGGGCGAGCTCCGCTGCAGCCTACGCCGCTACGACCATGGTCTTGACGGTGGCAGTGACATCGTCTGTCACCTCCACCACGACCATGTAGGTACCGACGTTGCGGATTGGCTCCTCCAGGTGGATCTTCCGCCGATCCACGCGCAGCCCGCGGGCCTCGCGGATCGCGTCGGCGATGTCCTGGGTGGTCACTGATCCGAACAGTCGGCCGTCGTCGCCCGCCTGCTGGGGAATCGTCAGCACCGTGCGGCCGAGCAACGCCGCGCTGTCGCGAGCCTTGTTGACTGCTTCGCGCTCCGCTCGCTCCGCTGCCTCGCGCCGACGCGCCGCCGCCTCGATCGAGCCCGTCGTGGCCGCTTCAGCCAGCTTGCGGGGCAGCAGGTAGTTGCGCAGGTAGCCGGCTGATACGTCGACGACCGCGCCGCGCTCGCCGAGCGACTCCACGTCCTGAAGGAGGATGGCCTGGGGCACTGGTTGCTCCCGGTTACCGATCGCGATCGCGATCGGAACGGCCGCCGCGCTCGCGGTGGTCGCTTCCGCCCTCAGCGACGTAGGGAAGCAGGGCCAGCTCACGGGCCCGCTTGACAGCGCGAGCGACCTGGCTCTGATGCCTACGGCAGGCGCCGGTGATGCGGCGCGAGCGGATCTTCCCTCGGTCGGAGACGAACCGCCGCAGCGAAGAGATGTCCTTGTAGTCGACCTGATCGACCTTGTCGCGGCAGTACGGGCACGGCTTGCGCCGGCCTGAAGTCGGCCCGCCCTTCCTGTCGCGCCGGCGCACCGGCCTTCTACGTTGCTTCGCCACGTGGCTTCTCCTGATCTATCCGAAAGCTTGCTGTTGCCGGCTGACGATCAGAACGGAATGTCGTCGTCAGCGGCGGCCCCGGAGCCCGCGGAGGTGGAGACAAAATCGCCGGTATCGATCGGGACGTCGCTCTCCGCCTCGCGTACGCTGCTGGAGAAGCCGTTCCCGGTCCCACCGTTCGAGGCGTCGTCACGCCCGCCGAGGAACTGCACGGTCTCAGCGATGATATCGACTGCCTGGCGCTTCTGCTGGCTCTCCTTGTCAGTCCACTCCCGCCAGCGCAGCCGACCGTCGATCGCGACACCCCGGCCCTTGGTCAGATAGCGGCCACAGTTCTCGCCCTGCTGGCCCCAGACGGTGACATCGAAATAGTTGGGCGTATCCTCCCACTGGCCCTCAGCGGTGCGCCGGCGGCCGTTGCAGGCGATCCGCAGGGTGCAGACCGTCTGTCCGCTGTTGGCCAAGGTGCGGACGTCGGGGTCCTTGGTCAGGTTGCCGGTGAGGATCACCCGGTTGATGTTGCCTGCCATCGAAATGGCTCCTTTCAGGAAGTTCTCTCGCCTGTGGCCGAGTCTAGGCGCGCGACAGGCGTCAACTGGTGGGATGGCCGGAAAATGGGCAGAAACGTCACAGAATTGGCACACAGATGGTGCAGGACGTAACGCTGATGTCACGCATCGAGGTCAGCTGAGCCCTGACGGCGACAGCCCGGCCCGCCAACGATCGAACTCAGGCGGCCGGCTCGGCCTCGGCGCTGGTGCCGTGGCTTCCGACCAGCACCGGCGGGGCGCTGTCAGGGACTGGCGGCGTCCCCGGGATCACCTTGATGATCCGGTAGCGCAGGACTTCGTCGGCGATCCCCAGGCTGTGGGTCAGCGTCTCCAAAAGGCTGGCCGGGCCGGAGAACTGCAGGAGGTGGTACTCGGCCTCGCTCTCATGGCGGATCGGATACGCGGTGGGTCGTTGGCCCCAGGCCTGGTTGCGGGACAGCGAGCCGCCGGCGTTGGTGATGGCTGCCTCCACATCGCTCAGGACCTTGGCGCGCGTTTCCTCGTCGCTTTTCAGCGACAGGAGCAGGACGAGGTCGTAGACGATTGGATCGCTGGGCATGAGAAGAGGGCCGTGGTCCGGCCAGCGAGCGAATATAGCAACGCCCCGGCAGCGCGCACCGGGGAGCAGGCAGAATGCCTTCGACATGACCCCTCCGGTCCCGGATGAACTGCCGCTGCTCCAGTTCGTCGATCCGGGCGGGTGGCGGGACTGGCTGTACGACAATCACGCGTCGGTTCCCGGCGCGTGGCTGAAGTTCGCCAAACGCCAGGCGCCGCGCCCCACGCTGACCTACGCCGAGGCGGTGGAGGTGGCGCTGTGTTACGGCTGGATCGACAGCCAGGTGGGTCGCCTGGACGAGTTCTTCTACCGCCAGCGCTTCACCCCGCGCGGGCGGCGCAGCCGCTGGTCGCAGATCAATCGCGAGAAGGCCACCGGGCTCATCGAGCGTGGTCTGATGGAGCCGGCCGGTCTGGCAGAGGTCGAGCGGGCCAGGGAAGACGGGCGCTGGGAGTCCGCCTACGCCTCGCCCGCCCGCGCCCACCCGCCGGAGGACTTCGTCCGCGCGCTGGCCGAGCGCCCGGAGGCGGCTGAGTTCTTCGCCACCCTGTCCTCGGCCAACCGGTACGCGATCCTCTTCCGGATCGAGGAGGCCAAGCGCTCCCAGACGCGTGCGCGACGCATCGCCAAGTACGTCGAGATGCTGGCCGCGCGCCAGACCATCCACTGACAGCGCCCCGCGACCCGATCCCCGAGCCGCGATCCGGGCCCCCGCCCGGCCCCTGCCTTCAGTCCTCCGGCACAGCTCCCCGCGTCGCCTCGTTCTTCTTGCTGATGTCGCTCAGCTGGTCGTCGATCCAGTCGCCCGGGTTTCGCCTCGTGACGATCGACTGCAGACCCTCCAGGCGACGGCGGCGCTCGGCCTGGTCCATCGTCAGGGCGGCGTGGATGGAGTCGGCCAGCTCCTGGATGTCGAACGGGTTCACCGACAGCGCGAATTCGCCCAGCTCTTCGTGCGCGCCGGTGTTCTCGCTCAGGATGCTGACGCCGGCTCGCTCGTTGACCATCGGTCCCTCCTTGGCCACCAGGTTCATCCCATCGAACATGGCGTTGACCATCAGCACGTCGTAGTGCTTGTAGGCGGCCACGGCCTCCTCCAGGTCGTCGCGCAGCTTCAGCTGGATGGGCATCCAGTCCGGGGAGCCGTGGCGGTGGTTGACGACCGCTACGACCGCTTCGATCCGCTCCAGATACTCGGTGTATTCCGGGACGTCGGTCCGGGATGGCATCAGCTGGGCGATGAACGTGACCCGCTCCCGGAACTCCGGATGCTGCTCCAGGAAAACATCGAAGGCGCTGAACCCGCGCAGCACGTTCTTACTCAGATCGGCTCGGTCGACCCGCAGGATCAGGTGATCCCGCCTCCGCCTCAGCAGCTCGGTCTCAAACTCGCGCGTCCGAGCCCGGCCGGCCACCGCCTGCACCGCGTGCGAGTCGATCGGCAGCGGATACGCCCGCACCCACACCTCGCGCCCATCCACCTGGACGACGCCCGCGTCATGGTCCACTTCCAAACCCAGCAGGTCCTCGCAGCACTGCAGGAAGTTGTGCCGGTAGGAGCGGGTGTGAAAGCCGATGATGTCGTTGGACAGGATCCCGTGGTACAGATCCTCGCGCATCATCGAGGGGAGCACACGCCAGGAATCCGGCTGGCTCCACGGTATGTGCACGAAGTGGTGCAGGAAGGCGTCGGGTCGAGCCCGGCGGATCAGCCCCGGCAGCGTGTACAGGTGGTAGTCGTGGACCATCACCACCGGGTGCTCCACGCCCTCTATCTCCTCGAGAACCGCCCGGGCCAGGTCCTCGTTGACCACGTTGTAACCGAACTCGAAGGCCTCGGTTTCGTTGCGGCGGATGTCCGGGGCGTTGGACAGGTCCCACAGGTAGTGCTGGATGAACCACAGCATCGGGTTGGCGATGATGTTGTAGAAGCGGTCGTAGGCCTCGTCGTCGGAGGAGACGAGCTTGACCCGGTACTCGGAGTCGTCCGGCGCCCGGACCGGGAACGGCTTGCCCTGATGGCGCTCGGCCATGACGACGTCCTCGCGGGTCATCGCCGAGGCGATCCAGGTGACGTCGCGATGCGTGGCCAGCCCGGTCAGCGCCGTGACCAGACCGCCCGTGCCTCGCCTGACCTCCCCACCCGGCTGAAAGGTCACCGGCCCGCGGTTTGACACCAGGATCAGCGGCGAGGCCATCAGCCCAGCGCCCCGTCCATCAACACCAGCCAGTCGCGCAGCAGCCGTGGTGTGAGGAACCGATGGCGCACGGTCTCCTTGCCCGCCCGTCCCAGCCGGCGACCCAGTCCGGGGTCGCGGAGGATCTCCAGGCAGCGCTGGGCGCACTCTCCGGGCGAGGAGACGAGGAACCCTGACTCACCGTCAGTGACCTGCAGGGGAATGCCCCCAACGTTGCCGCCCACAAACGGCCTGGCCTTCCAGATCGCCTCGGACACGGTCAGGCCGAACCCCTCGCGGATCGACTTCTGGATGACCACGTCGCAGTGCGACTGGAAGGCATTGACCTCGATCGCGCCCACGTTGTTGAGATTGTTGAGGAGATGGATGTCCGGGTCTCCTTCCGCGTGGGAAACCGTCGCGTTGAAGTAGTCCCAGCCCTCGGGGTCATCGGTGGCCATCGACCCGACCAGCGCCAACTGGATCTCGGGGATCTCCTGCTTGACCAGCCGGTAGGCATCGATCACCCCGAGCGGATCCTTCCACGGGTCAAAGCGGGACACCTGACAGAGCAGCGGACGATCGACGTCGATCCCGAACTGCTCGCAGATGTACACCGCATCATCCGGTGCGAAGGCCATGTTCTTGGGCGCCAGAGGGTCGATCGCCGGGGGAAGGATGTGGGGGCGGCCGCTGATCCCCTCCGGGACGTAGCCCGGCATGTGGAACACGGCGTCCGGATAGCAGTTCAGGTAGGGGGCGAGCCGCGCCAAGGTGTCCGCATTTGGCGTGGACAGATCGATGTGGCACCGCCACACCCATTGGTCGGCTTTGTGGCCGGCCATCTGACACACCGCGGCCGGTTGAGGGTCGTGCACGATGCACAGGTCCCAGCCCTCGCTCAGCTCGCGTGCGTTGATCTCGTTGTAGTCCGTCCAGGTCTGCCATTGCTCCTCTGACAGATCAAGCGGATTGCCCTGCAGCGCGTTGTGCATGACCTTGGTGGCGTTGAAGAATTCCTCGCGCCCGTAGATGACCTGCCACTCGCAGTTCAGGCCAACGTCGACCATCAACGGCACGAGCGTGTAGAGGATCTCCGAGACCCCACCCCCGAACGCCGTGGCCGACAGGTGGAGGATCTTCCGCCCGGCCAGCCGGTCGGCCAGCAGGCGGATCTCGTCGACCAGCGGCCGCCCGACGATGCTGGCGTAGTCGGAGAGGTGCTTCTGGGCGAGCGGGACGGGTTGGAGCAATGGGTCAGAGAAGTCGCTTGCTCGGCAGCCTACCCATCGCCTCCGTCGGGTCGGAACGATCGGTGGATGAGAATGCCCCCCTGGGGTCACTCTGACCCACAGATCACCCGCCTCGCAACCGCGCCAGCCTGTCAACCCCCGCGTCCACCGCCGCCAGCACCGCCGCGTGCAGTTCCGCGTTCGCCGCCGACACGGAGGAGATTTGAAACTCGTGGCCGGACCCGAGCAGGCGGTAGTTGTCCAACCCCCGTCCCCACCCGTCGCTGACCACGCCCCCGGCCTCGGTCAGGCACAGCCATGGAGCCGCCAGGTCATACGGCGAGTTGTTCAGCACCTCACCGCGTCCCACCCGCTCGAACTCGGCGCGCATCCCCGGCACGTCCTCGATCAGCCGCGAGCCCACCTCCACCACAGCGTCCAGCTGGCCCGTCGCCACCCGCGTCATCACGAACGCCTGCGAGCCTAGCTCGAACGTGCCGCCGCCCACCGAGCTGGCGTCGATCAGGTCGCCGAGCACCTCCACGGTCTCCCGGGCCGGCCGGCCCCGGAAGCCGTAGCCCCAGAACATGTGTTCCACATCCACGCACGAGCTCAAACTGACCTTCCGCGAGGACTTCAACCCCCCACCATGCGTGGCCAGAAACCAGTCCCCGGTCTTGATCTCCACCACGCAGCCCACCTCCACGTCGGCCATCGTCGGCGACCCGTCCCCGAGCGGCGCCAGGGCCACGGCCACACAGGCCGATTCCAGCCCGGCCATGGCCGGCCGCGTCCCGTCGATGGGGTCGACGATCAGCACGTGCGTGTCCCCGGAATCCCCCACCAGCCCGCGGTCCTCGGAGTAGAAGCTCATCCGGGTCATCCGCTCGCGCACGAACTCCTCCACGAACCGCTCGGCCACCTCATCCACCGCGAAGGTCACATCGCCGCCTGCGCCCTCGCCCCGCTCTGCCCGTCCGGCGTGGGAGCCCAGCTCCGGCACAACCACCGCGCGCACACCGCGGGCCAGATCGAACACCAGTTCGCTTTTTCCGACCGGCATGAGTGGAATGATGGCGGGCATGAGCGATCGACCCAACCTCCACACCCCTGAATTCACTTACGACGACGAGGATCCCCCGGGCTACCGGGGCGGGGCCATGATGATCTCCAAGGCGCTCGGGGCGAAGGAGACGTCGCTGCGGCTGTTCGAGCTGGCCTCGGGCGAGTCGCTGTGCCCGTACCACTACGAGTACGTGGAGGAGTGGCTGCTCCTCCTCTCGGGTGAGCTTGACCTGCGCACGCCCGCAGGAACCGAGCGGCTGGCCAGCGGCGCGGTGGCCTGCTTTCCGGCCGGCCCCGACGGTGCGCATAAGGTGACCACGCCCGACGAGCAAACCGAGCCGTCGCGGTTCGTCATGTTCTCCAGCACCCGGGAGCCCAGCGTGGCCGTCTATCCGGACGGCGACAAGATCGGCGTCTGGGTGCCGGGCGGTGCGGACAACGTGATGCTGCGCCGCGAGAGTGGCAACGTGCCGTACTACGACGGCGAAACTGGGTGAACGGATCCCGGAGGTGGCGGCCCATTAGGCCGCCAACAACGCTCCCCTGAGGCTTCGAGGCGCCAGGCCCGGTCCCTACGCCGGGATCTCCAGCGTGAACACGGTCTCGCCCGGACGCGAGTCAACCTGCAGCCGCCCGTCCATCCGCCCGGCCAGTTCGCTGGCGATGGCCAGGCCGAGTCCGGATCCCTGAGCGTCGTCGGCGGTGAAGAACGGCTCAAAGATGCGCGTCCTCACCGCCTCCTCGATCCCGGAGCCGTTGTCGCGCACGGCCAGTCGCACCGTGCCGTTGACCCGCCCGGCCGTGACCACGATCCGTGTCCCGGCGGGCGTGTGCATGAGCGCGTTGTCGATCAGGATGCGAACGATCTGGGCGATTCGCACCGGGTCGCAGACCGCTTCCACGCTCGGAGACAAGCGCAGCTCCAGGTGGGCATCGTGCTGGGCCAGCGACACCTCGAACTCCGCCGACACCGACCGCGTCAGCTCGCCCAGGTCCACCGGCTCGGGGCGCAGCTCCAGCGACCCTGACTCCAGACGTGAGAGGTCGAGCAGGTCCACCGACAGCTTGCGCAGCCGTTCCACCTGTTCGGACACGTGGCCGAGGAAGCGGCGCCGTGTGGCAGGGTCGAGCTCCTCGTCCTCCAGCAGCTCGACGAAGCCGCCCAGCGAGAACACGGGCGTCCGCAGTTCGTGCGAGGCGGTGGCGATGAACTGCTTGCGCGCCTTGTCAAGCAGACCCAGCTGGCGCTGCATGTCGTTGAAGGCGACCGCGAGCCGTCCGAGCTCGTCGCGGGCGTCCACCGCGAGCGGGCGCTCGAACTCCCCGGCGGCCACCCGCTCGGCCGCTCGTTCCAGGCGCTTGACCCGCTGGGTCAGCCACCGGGCCAGCAGGTAGCCGCCGATCAGCGACAGCAGCAAGGCGATCGCCCCGGCGATCAGGATCTGCTGCTGGACCACCGAGACCGTGTGCAGCACGTCGGAGGCGGGAGCCGAGTAGACGATTACGCGCACCACCCGCCCGTCGAACTTGACCGGCATCGCTGTCTCCACGACAACGCCCGAGGGGTGGGTTTCGGTCCCCGATGCCAGGCGCCCGCTGCGAATCGCCCTCCAGGCGACCCCATAGCCGAGGTGGGGCGTTGTGCTCGGATTGCTCGAGTCGGCCACCGTGGCCAGCTGTGGGCCGCTTGGCTGCGCGGCCGTGCTGACGGCCAGGAGCGTCACACGGGTCTGCGAGCGGCGGCTGGCCGCGTCGACCCTGGCCCTGACCACGGCGCCGCTGGCCGACGACCCGACGGTCCCGGCCACGGGCCCCGAGTACGAGCGGGCGGCCGTGGCCAGCTCGTGCAGGCGGGCGTCGAGCAGGCGGCTGCGCAGACCGGGCGCCACGTACAGATACAGCGCGGTGAAGGCCAGCACGGTGATCGCGAAGAACACCAGCACCAGCCGGTCGCGCAGAGAGATCCACATGGCCGCCCCGGTCAGTCGGTGTCACGGAAGCGGTAGCCCACGCCTCGCACCGTGAACAGGTACTCGGGGTCCTTGGGGTCCCGCTCGATCTTCTCCCGCAGGTGACGGATATGCACGTCGATCGTGCGGGGATCCCGGTAGGCGGAATCGCCCCAGATCCGTGCCAGCAGCATGTCCCGGGTGAACACGCGCCCGGGGGAGCGGGCCAGGATCGAGAGGATCTCGAACTCGACGAATGTCAGCGGCGCGTCCGCCTGGCGCACCCGCACCGTGCGCTTGAGCAGGTCGATCCGCAGCTCGCCCACCTCCAGCGGAGCTTCGTTGCCCCCATCCTCCGTCCACCGGCTCATCTCGGCCCGGCGCAGTGCCGCCTTGATCCGGCTGGAGAACTCCCGCATCGAGAACGGCTTGGTGATGTAGTCGTCGGCGCCCAGCTCCAGCCCCACCACCTTGTCGATCTCCTCGGACTTGGCAGTCAGCATGATGATCGGCACCGCGCTGCGGCTGCGCAGGCGCCGGCACACCTCCAGGCCGTCGATTCCCGGCAGCATCACGTCCAGCACGACCAGGTCGAAGGCCTGCTCGTCGAAGCGCTCCAGGGCCTGGCGTCCGTCCGTCGCCTGGACGACGTCGTAGCCGTCCCGGCGGAGCGGATAGGAGAGCAGCGTCTGGATCGACTGCTCGTCGTCCACCAGGAGGATTCGGGCAGCGCGTTCGGCCACGGTCATGACGATCAACCAAGATTAGACGTCGGCGGCGGCCCTCTGCAATCGCCGCGACAGCCAATTGCATCGTCGCGGGCCGGAATCCCCGCGGCGGGGTTAACCTCAGGCTGACGATGGTGGACTCGCGCATCTACCGTTCGGGCTTGGCGCTGGTGGCGGTTGCAGTGATCGTGTTCGGCTTTTCGCTGACCAGCCAGCCCGCTGCGGCTCCCAGCAGCCTGGCTCCCGTCTCGCTGAACGGAAGGAGCCTCTACTCGGCGATGCAGACGATGGCGAAGCAGTTCCCCCATCGCTCGCCCGGTTCGCCCGGTGACCGGGGCCTGGCGGGCTATGTGGCCGGCCAGCTGGGGAGCACCCACGGTTTCACCGTCGCCACCGCCATCGCTCAGCTGCAAACGTCCGCCGGGGAGCAGCCCGTGGAGACGGTAAGCGCCGTGCGCACCGGGCTGAGCAGCGGAACGATCGTCGTGGTGAGCCATCGGGATGCCGTGAGTTCACCGGCCATGGCCGATCTGTCGGGAACTGCTGTGATGCTAGATCTGGCCCGGCAGCTGTCTGGTCAGACGGAGAGCCATACGGTGATGCTTGTCTCCACCAGCGGCTCGGTCGGCGCGGCCGGCGCAACCCAGCTGGCCAGATCGCTGGCCGGCCAGCCCGTCGATGCGGTGATCACCCTGGGCGACCTCGGGGCGCCGCACCCCACTCAGCCGCTGGTCGACCCGTGGTCGGACGCGGCCGTGGTGACTCCCGCGCTGCTCCGGCAGACGATCTCCAAGTACGTCGCCACGGGCATCGGTCTGCCCGCCGGAAACTCGAACCTGGGCGCCCAGTTTGCGCATCTGGCCTTTCCCTTCACGATCACCGAACAGGGGCCGTTCGGCAGCTACGGCCAGCCCGCGGTCGGCTTTTCGCTGTCCGGGTACGCCCCCACCCCGGCCGGCCAGCCGGTCGACCTGCTGCGCCTCCAGCAGTCCGAGGATGTGGTGCTCCAGACCCTCAACGCACTGGACAACGGGCCGGCCGTGCCCGGCCCGTCCGCCTATCTCGTGCTGAGTGGTCAGATCGTCCCGTCTTGGGCGGTCCGCCTGCTGGTGCTGGCGTTGATCCTGCCTGTGGCGGTGGCCACGATCGACGCGGTGGCCCGCACCCGGCGCCGTGGCCACTCGTTGCTGCGCTGGCTGGGCTGGGTCCTGGCCTCGGCCGTGCCGTTCGTTCTCGTACTGATCGTGCTGCTGATCGTCAAACTCGCTGGGTTCGTGTCTCGCGCGCCGCCAGGGCCGGTGGCCGGTGGCGTGCCGATCGGCGCCGGCGGCACGGTGCTGATCGTGGTCCTGGCCGCTCTCCTGGTCGCTGCCTTCGTTCTGCTCCGCCCGCGCTGCGTGAGGCTGGCCGCCAGGCTCCGGCCGGTGCGGCGCCAGCCCGAGACTCCCTCCGGGGATGCGGCCGGCGTGGCGCTGATTGTGGTGCTCGCCGCAGTGACCCTCGTCGTCTGGCTGGGGAATCCGTTTGCCGCCGCACTTTTGGTGCCGGCACTCCATCTGTGGCTTTGGCTGGCTCAGCCGGGGGTCCGGGGCCGGCGCTGGCTGATGGTCGCGCTGGGGCTGATTGGCCTCGTGCCGGCCCTGCTGATCCTCGTCTATTACGTCCACGGGTATCACTTCACGCCGATCGGTTTCCTGTGGTCGACCGTGCTGCTGGTGCTCGGGGGCCAGCTCTCCCCGCTCAGCGCCTTTGGCATCTGCCTGCTCCTGGGGTGCGCGGTCAGCGTGCTGGTGATCGTGCTGCGAGCTGCGCCGGCGCCACCGCAGCAACCGACGCGTGTGAGCGTGCGCGGGCCTGTCACTTACGCCGGCCCGGGCTCCCTCGGCGGCACCGAGTCCGCCCTGGGCTCGCGGAGATGAGGCGTCCTGGCGGCTTAGACGCCCGCTTCCCGGGGTCGCGTGAGGGCCCTCGGACGGCGCTTTTCATCCCCCTTTTCGACGTTTGTACTAACCCGCAAGGACATCCGGGTTTACTACTGAAGGACGTGGGGATGTTTTCTGGTGAAAGTTGTCCATTCCGGTCGAGCAGAGGGGAGCTTGTGCCGATGTAAGATTCCAGCACGGACATGGGAGGACAGGCAATGGAACACCCAGCCGACCAGAAGCTCGCCGACCTCAAAGAGCGCCTCGCCAGCGGGGAGTATGCGATCGACCCGCAGGCAGTCGCCGACGCGATTTTGCGCCGTTCCCGGGACCTGGCCTTGCTGCGCGCCGAGATGCGGGCCACCCCGTCATCCAACGATCCTCGCAGCAGACCAGCCGGCCGGCCCGGCGGCGGCTCGTCCACTCCTTACAGCACGTGCTCGTATCCCTCGAGGCGTCTGGCGGCGTCCTGGAAGCTGGCACCGGGCGAGCCCTGGATGACGCGGCCGATCCACGTCATCCGGACGCTGGGATCGGCACTGGCCACGGCGGCCTCCAACACGGCCCGCGCGCTCGGCGGCACGCAGGCGCAGAGCTCGTAGTCCTCGCCGCCGATGGCGGCCAGCTCGGCCGGCGGCCGGCCCAGCTGCCCGGCGGCCGCTTCCAAGCCGTCGGCCAGCGGCAGGCGCGAGAGCGACAGTTCCAAGCACACGCGGCTGGCCCGTCCAATGTGGCCGGCGTCGGTGGCCAGCCCGTCTGACAGGTCGATCATCGCCGTGGCGCCGGCCTCAGCCAGCGCCCGGCCGGCGGCCAGCCGGGGCTCGGGCCGGGCGTAGCTGCGCCGCAGCGCCTCCGCGACCCTCTCGGGCAGGCGCACCCGCCCCTCCAGCACGGCCAGCCCGGCAGCCGGGCCGCCGAGCGGACCGGTCACGCCGACCAGGTCACCCGGGCGGGCGCCGGCCCTACCAGCCAGGCAACCCGGGTCATCGACATAACCGATGACCGTGAAGGACACGCTCAGCGCCGGAGCCCGGGTGATGTCGCCGCCCGCGATCGTCATCCCGTTGCGGATGGCCAGGTCCTGGGCGGCGCCGATCAGCTCCACACAGTCGGATCGCACCGTCCCCTCGGGCAGGCCGAGCGCCAGATAGATCTCGCCGCCGCCTGCGCCCATCGCCGCCAGGTCCGACAGGGCGCCGGCCAGCGCCCGGTGCCCGATCTCGGCCCAGCTGAGCTGGCCGCAGCGGAAGTGCACTCCGTCGAGCATCGTGTCGACCGACGTGACCGCGTAGGCGCCGCCTGTGCGAACCACTGCCGCGTCATCCCCCACGCCGATCACAACGCGCGGGGCCAGGCCGGCCAGCAGCGCGTCCAGATCTTGGATCAGCTCGAGCTCACGCACCCGACTGATCGGCGACCGCTACCGGTGCCGGTAGACGATCCGCGCCCGGTCCAGGTCGTAGGGGGAGAGCTCGACGCGCACCCGGTCACCCGGCAGGATCCGGATGCGGAAGCGCCGCATCTTCCCGGCCACGTGGCCGAGCACGACGCGATCCATGTTGTCGAGCTTCACACGGAACATCGCGTTGGGTAGGGCCTCGACGACCTCTCCCTCCAGTTCGACCTTTTCCTCCTTGGGCATGGCGACGATTCTAGTGGCGTTCCGAGATCGGACCCCGGGTGATCCGCAGAGCCGCCCGCCGGGCCTATGAAGCCACTACTTCTTGCCGTGTCCATTGCCCTTGCCGTTGCCGGTTCCGGCCCCGCCACTGGCGGCCGGAGGAACCTGCGTGTTGGCCGGCGGAGTCTGCGGGGGAGTGGAGTACAGCGTCGTGTTGGTGTACGGGTTCTTGCTCTTGCGTCCGGTGCTCGTCCCGGTGGCCCCCGTCTTGGAGGCCGAATGGGCGCCGTAGTAGGGCACGCCCTGCCACGGATCGGTGGGCAGCGGAAAGTCGCCGCAGTAGCCGTGGGAGGCGCTCTCCATGAAGTCGTGCCAGATCGGCGCGGCCAGCGTGCCGCCGAAGCCCGGGCCGAGGCCGTTGATATCGTTCATCGAGGTGGTGGCGTTGGGATACCCCACCCAGACCGCGGTGGACAGCTGCGGGGTGTAGCCCACAAACCAGGCGTCGGTGTAGTTGCTGGTCGTTCCGGTCTTGCCGGCCGCCGGGCAGCCGTAGTTGGCCGCCGTGCCGGTGCCTTCCGTGATCACCGTCTTCAGGACCTGGTCGGCCGCGTAGGTCTCGCCGTCGGTGAAGATCCGCTTGCCCGGTGAGCTGCCCAGATTGGTGGTGTCGCCGTCGGGGAACACGACCCGGTTGATGATGCTCGGCGCGATGTGGGTGCCGCCGTTGGCCAGGGTCGCGTAGGCATCGGACATCTGCATCGGCGAGACGCCGATCCTCAGACCCCCGATCGCCTCGGCTGGATTGCCGAACAGCGGCGAGGTGATGCCCATCTCGTGCGCGATCTTGTCCACCTTGTCCAGGCCCACGTCGACGCCCAACTGGGCAAACACCGTGTTGTCGGACACGGTCATCGCCTTGGTTACGCTGATCACGCCCTGGTAGCTCTCCTCGGCCGTGTGCACCGAGTAGGTGGGATAGCCGGGCAGCCACCCGGGGGCCAGGAACTTGGACGTGTAGTAGGTGGAGTTCGGGTCGCCGTCGTAGTCGTGGATCATCGTCATCAACACGAACGGCTTGAACGACGATCCGGTCTGTCGCTGGGACTGAGTGGCGTAGTCGAAGGTGGTCTCACCCGGACGCGTGCCATACGTGGTCGACTGGGCCATGGCCAGGATGTGCCCGTTGATCGGGTCGATCGACACCAAACCGGCAGCTGGATCGCCGGGCTCGCTCATGTGAGCCAGGATCGCCTGGCGGGCCGCGGCCTGGTCGGCCAGATTGATCGTCGTGTAGATCTTCAGCCCACCGCGGTTGACCCTCGCTTTCCCCAGCTTCTTGATCAGCTGCTCCTTGACGAAATCGAACACGTAGGGCTGGCGTTTGGTCTGGTAGGCCAGAGTGGACTTGACCTGGAGGGGTGAGTTCTCGGTCGCGGTGGCCTGCCGCTGAGTGATGTAGTGAGAGGTGGCCATCGCCTGGAGCACCTCCCGACGACGCGCCCGGGCCAGCCCGGGGTACTGGAACGGGTTGTATTCGGAGGGCGCCTGGGGCAGCCCGGCCAGCAACGCGAACTGGGCCAGGTCGAGCTTCCACACCGGCTTGTCGAAGAACACCCGGGAGGCGGCGCCGACCCCGTAGGCGGTCTGGCCGCCGACGGTGCCGTACGGCACGTCGTTCAGGTACTGGGTGAGGATCCAAGGCTTCGAGTGATTGGACTCGAGCTCGTTGGCCAACTTGGCCTGGATGATCTTGTACTTGATGTTGTGATGGGCCTTGATGCTGTTGGGCAGGTAGATGTTGTTGACCAGCTGCATGGTCAGTGTCGAGCCGCCCTGCACATCGCCCCCGCCGTCGAGCAGGTCCTTGACCCCGGCGCGCAGGATGCCCATGTAGTCGACGCCGCCGTGGTGATAGAAGCGGCGGTCCTCGATCGCCACCGTGGCCTCGCGCAGCCGGTTGGGCAGCAGGTTCTGGGGCACGCGGGTGCGCAGCGTGTCCGACGTGATGTAGCCGAGCACGCTGCCGTTCGCTGCATACACCGTCGAGACCTGACCCGGCACGTGCGGTTTGAGCTGGCCGATGTTGGGCGCCGATTCGGCCACCGCCACTACCCAACCGACTATCCCCATCGCCCCCAGCGCGATGCCGCAGGTGACCACCACGCCGCCCAGCATCAGCGCCCGCTTGACTGGGTGTCCGCGTTTGCGCTGGTGGCGCCGCTGTCGTTCGCGTCGGTTCATCGGGCGGGGGGTCGTGAGGACGACCTGGGGCAGAGGCGGGCGGGAAGCAGCCTCGGTCGACCAGCGATTTTATCCACCCGCGTGTTTCGGGTCTGACGCTTATGGTCCTGCTAAGACCGGCCTGACAGCCCCGAGCCATCTGGGACACTCGTGGCGGCCGTGTCCGTCGCCCTCGCCAAACCCAAGCCGCCTCGCCTCAAGATTCCGTCCGAGTCCTCGCTTGGGACCAGCATCCGCGTGGCTTGGAGGGCCTTCTGGACCTCCCGCCTGATCGTGTTCCTGGCCGGGGTGCTGGCGGTGGAGCAGATCTGGAACGCCAGCTGGGCGCACAAGTTCGACCCGGCCGGGCTGACCACCCCGTTTCACTACTTCGGCAATCTGCTCGTCTCGCCGTTCGCCCGCTGGGATTCCGTCTGGTACCTGACCGTCGCCGAGCACGGCTACGGCCACCAGCTGGCTCGGACGGCGTTCTTCCCGCTCTACCCGATGCTGATGGCGGGGGTGGGGGCGGTGATCGGCTCGGACCTGATCGCCGGCATCCTCATCTCCCTGGTGTGCTTCGCCGCGGGGCTGGTCGTGCTGCACCGGTTGGCCCGGCTCGACCTCGGTGAGTCCCTGGCCGACAACACGGTCACGCTGATCGCCTTCTGCCCCACGGCGTTCTTCTTCTCGGCCGTTTACACCGAGGGGCTGTACCTCCTCCTGTCGGTCGGCTGCATCCTGCTCGCGCGGCGCGGCCGCTGGCTGTGGGCGGGGGTGCTCGGCGGGCTGGCCGCCGCCTCGCGCAACAGCGGCGTGGTGCTGCTCGTCCCGTTCCTGCTCCTGTTCCTGTATGGCCCACGGGAGGATCTGCCCCTCCCGACGGCGCGCTGGGCGGAGGCGGGATACGGAGGCTGGCGCCGTCTGCTGCCCCGGCACCGTCTGCGTCCCTCGATCCTCCTGGGGCTTCTGATCCCAGCCGGCCTGGGGGCCTACATGCTGTATCTGGGCCTCAGCAGTGGCAACGCCCTGGCCCCGTTCCACGCGCAGGCGGTGTGGAAGCGTGAGTTCGCCGGTCCTTTCGGCGGCGCCTGGCAGGGCACGGTGGCGGCCTGGGACGGCCTGCGCCAGCTGATCCAGGGGACCACCAGCCCGGTGTTCTTCAAGCTGACCGTGGGCAACCCGCTGCACCAGGGCGGGCAGAACCTGCTGCTGTTCGGCTTCCTCGTTCTCGGTGTCCTGGCCTGCATCGGCGTGTTCCGCCGCCTGCCCTTCGCCTACTTCGCCTACTGCGTCGCTTCGCTGGCGATGCCGCTCAGCTATCCCGACATCGCCCAGCCGCTGATCTCGCTGCCCCGCTACGAGGTCGTCCTGTTCCCATTGTTCATGTGGGGGGCAGCCTGGCTGGCCCGGCGGCGCCTGACCACGGCTGGGATCGCCACGATGGCGGTGCTGCTAGGGATGTTCACGGCCGAATTCGCCACGTGGCGGTTCGTGGCCTGAGCGATCGACACCCGGCAGTGATTCGCGCCGTCCTCCTGGACGCCCACGGCACGCTCCTGGAGCTGGAGCCCCCGGCTCCGGCTCTGCGCCGGCTGATGGCCGAGCGGTTCGGGATCGAGATCAGCCACGCCGCGGCTCAGCGGGCGATCGCCGCCGAGATCGCCTACTACCGCGCCCATCTGCACGAGGGTCGGAATGATCAAAGCGTCGATGAGCTGCGGGGTCGTTGCTCCCACGTGCTCCGCCAGGCTCTGGCCGCCGAGCACGTGGTGGAGGAGATCGGCGCCGAGGAGTTCACCCAGACGCTCCTGGCCGCCCTGCAGTTCCGCCCCTACCCGGAGGTTCCCGAGCTCCTGCCCCAGCTACGCGCGCGTGGCCTGCGCTTGGTCGTGGCCAGCAACTGGGACGCCTCGCTGCCTCAGACCCTGCGCAGGCTGGGCCTGCTGCGCCATCTTGACGGTGTGGCCACCTCGGCCCAGTGCGGGGCCCCCAAACCGGAGCCCGCCGTGTTCCAGCACGCCCTCCAGCTGGCCGGCGTCTCGCCGCAGGAGGCTCTGCACGTGGGCGACAGCTGGGAGGAGGACGTGGTCGGCGCGACCCGGGCGGAGATCCATCCGGTCCTGATCGCGCGCGGCGAGCGCCCCGTCCCCGAGGGTGCTCAGGCGATCTCCTCACTCGACGGACTGCTCGCTCTGCCCGAGCTCGCCCATAACCTCCGTCCCGCGTGAGCACCGATCCTGCCCCACCCCCCGCCGCTCCCCGTCTGTGGATCGCGCCCGCGGCCGTCCTGCTGGGACTGGCCGGTGGCGTGTTCAGCACGTTGTTCATCGAGATCCTGGGCAGCGCCTTCGGCTCGCCGCTCGCGCATCCGACGCCGGCGGTTTCGCTGACCGCCGACTACCTCTTCGACTTCTCGTTCGTCGCGGCGGCGCTCTGGTTCGCGGTGCTCCAGGCGGGCATGCGCCCGGCTGACTTCGGCTACCGGACGATCGCCTGGAAGCTGGGCGTGGCGGCGTTCGCGATCGCCGCCGTGGGTTACTACGTCCTCACCGCTCTGTACTCCTCGCTGCAGAAGCTGCACGGGACCGACCGGCTGCCCAGCGAGCTGGGGGTCTCACACAGCACCGCGGCGGCCATCGCCACAGCGTTCTTCGTCTGCGTCGTAGCGCCGATAGCGGAGGAGTTCTTCTTCCGGGGGTTCCTGTTCGGTGTGCTGCGCCGGATGCGAGTCTCGGTCGCGGGCCGCCAGCTCGGTCCCTGGCTGGCGGCGGTGATCGTGGGCCTGCTGTTCGGCCTGGCCCACACCGGCTCGGCGGCCTCGCAGTACCTCCTGCCACTGGGCTTTCTGGGCTTCGTGCTGTGTCTGGTGCGCTGGCGCACCGGGTCCCTGTATCCCTGCATGGCCCTGCACTCGGTGAACAACTGCCTGGCCCTGGGCGTCAACCAGCTGGACTGGGGCGCCGGGTTGATCCTGCTCCTGATCGCCGGATCGCTGCTGGTGATCGCCGCCGTCACGGGGCCTCTGTCGCGCTGGCCCGACACTCGATCACGGACCGCCGAGGCTGGGTGAATTCATCCAGCCTCGCGTCTGAGCCCCGCTCTGATTTACTTCCATCCGGAATGTTCCGGGGCGCGATTCGGCGGACGGTCTGCTTGGTTGGTCTGCTGGTGACCGGCGGCCTCCTGACGCTTCCCTCCGCGGCGCTGGCCTCCAGCGCCGGCCCGCGTGCCTCGGTGTCGCTCACCCGGGTCTTCCGCGTGCACGGCCAGACGGTGACCGTGCCCAGGCGCTGGTTCCAGCTGGGCGGCGTCGTGCGTCCCTATGTGGCCGGGCAGACCGTGACCGTGAAGGCGTTCCGCAACGGCCACATGTTCAAGACCGCCAGGCTGACGATCAGGTCCGCGGACCACGGCGCGTCGGGCAGCTTCAACTGGCGGCTCGGGGCCAAGGGTCCCGGCCACGTGACGGTCGTGGCCGAGCACGCCGCCACCAGCCAGCTCGGCGGCTTCAAGTCGCGGACCGGCGTCGATGCCCTATCGGAGAGCGTTCACTACGGCTCCACCGGCCGTTTCGTGGAGCTCCTCCAGCGGCGCCTTCGCGCGCTGCACTTCTACGTGCCCGAGTCGGGCGTCTATGACCAGCACACCGGCTGGGCGGTCGACGCCTACCACCGGATCCTCCGTGGGGGCACCTCGGACATGCCCAGCTCGGCCATGGTGGCCCAGCTGCTCAACGGCGCCGGCACCTTCCACGTGCGCTTCCCCCACCAGGGTCGCCACGTCGAGGGCGATCTCTCCGATCAGCTGGTCGCCCTGATCGCCGGCTCCAAGGTCCAGTGGATCTACCCGATCAGCTCGGGCAAGCCCTCGACGCCCACGATCCTCGGCTCCTTCCAGGTCTACCGCCGCACGCCCGGCTACCTGCCCGACGGCATGTACTACTCGGACTTCTTCACCCGCGGCTACGCCGTCCACGGCTACGACCCGGCGCCCAACTATCCCGCCAGCCACGGCTGCATGCGCCTGCCCATCATCGACGCCATCTTCGTCTACAACTGGTTGGCGCTCGGCGACTGGGTGGATACCTACTACACGTAGAGTCTTCGCCCACCGACTTTGAGTTCGGTGGGCTCATCGACCGCGTGTCCTAGGATGCACCGGCGATGCCCGAGACCCTGGCCCTCCCTGCGCGTGAGCGGCTGCTGAGCGCGCTGCGCCGCCACGCCCTGGTCGTCGGCGAGGTGGTGCTGACCAGCGGCGCCACCGCTCAGTACCTGGTCGACGCCAAGCGGGCGATCCTGCTCCGTGACGGGTTCATGGCCCTGGGTGAGCTGGTCGCCCGCCAGGCCCACGAGTGGGGGGCCACCGCGGTGGGCGGGATGACGATGGGCGCCGATCCGATCGCCTGCTCTGCCCTGGCCGGAGGCGCCGACGTCAAGGCGTTCTTCGTGCGCAAGGAGACCAAGTCGCACGGCCTGGCCCGGCGCATAGAGGGCCCCCTGCTCGACGCCTCGGACCGGTGCATGCTCGTGGAGGACGTGGTCACCACGGGCGGCTCCACGATCCGGGCCCTGGAGGCGCTGCATGAGGCCGGCCACCAGGTGTGCGGCGTACTGGCCATCTGCGACCGGCTGGCCGGTGGCGCCGAGGCGATCGAGGCGGCGGCGGGGGCTCCGTTCGTGGCCCTGACCACGATCGACGACGTCTACCCCGAGCGGCCGGACCGGTAATCGAGATCCCACTTATTGGGCTCCTCGCCCCATAAGTGGGATCGCGATTCGCTTCCGCGCCTCCGCGGCTCGGTTCAGGTCCGCCCGCTACAGCGCGCGGCAGGCGGCGGTGTGCTGATGCAGGGCCTGGAGCTGCCAGCCGCTCCCCGACTGGGAGTACGGCGTGACCAGCACGATCGGCTTCCGGCTGGCGATCGCCTCGCCGTACTTGAAGCCGACCGCGGCCACATTGCGCTCCAGCTCCCAGGCCACCGTAGACTGATACTGGAGACGGGTGACCGGGGCGCCGCAGCCACGGAAGGCGCCGGCGCCGCCCTTGGCGGCGATCTCCGACTCCAGCAGGTTGATCGTCCGGGTACGTAGGCGCTGGTGGTTCAGATCCTTGTGCTCCCACCGGGCCTGGGAGATGGCGGACGGGATCACGCTGATCACCAGCGCCGCCGCCACAACGGTCGCCGCGATCCCCAGCGGGGCGCTCAGGCGGGGCGGCTCCATGAGCAGTCGCCCGACTCCGATTCCGGCCACCACGGCCAGCAGTCCGGCCGGCTCGAACATGTAGCGGGGCACGCCGGGCCACCCGTGGATCACGAAGGCGATCTCCACCGCCATCCACAGGACGATCGCGCCCACGAAGGCCAGCGTGACCCGGTCTCGGCGCCACAGGGCCAGCACCAGCGAGAGCAGCGCCGCCACCTCCAGCCCCCGGGGCATCAGGTGGGCGAAGCGGCCGATCGTCCCGAAGATCAGGTCGTGGTGCAGCCGGCGACCGGAATAGAAGGCGTTGTCGGCTGACACGAACGGGCTGCGTGAGGTGAGCGCTGGGATCCCGAACCACAGGGCGGCGGTCACCGCCCAGCCCCCGATCAGGAAGCGCCGCATCCCGGGCACCGAGCGCCACGCCCAGATCGTGTAGAGCCCGAGAAAGGCCCACACCTCGGGGCGCCCGAGACCACCGAGCACGCCCATCGCAAACGCCCAGCGATACCGGCGGCACAGGTGACAGTCGATCGCCGCCAGGCACAGCGACACGATCATCGGATCCGACTGGTCGGAGAGGATGAAGTGCCAGTACTGGTTGATCAGGTAGACGGCCAGCCCGGCCAGGACCGCCACGACGAGCGCGATCCAGCGGCGCTCGGGAGGTGGGCTGAGGACCCGGTAGGTGATCCGCGCGGCGAAGATCATGCCGCTGATCGAGATGGCCACCGAGGTGACCATCCACAGCCACAGCTGGTAGTGGCCGATCAGCGCGTAGGGGAGCGTGAACACGAAGGGGAGCGGCTTCCAGGACGGTGCCGCGTTGGTGTCGAGCGCTCCGACCAGCGCCTGATGCCCCCACACCAGCCATCCGTAGGGATCAAAGCCGGGTCGCGTGTTGGCCCAGCGCACGACGCCGAGCGCGACCGCGAGCACGGCCACAGCACCAAACGGCCATGGGTGGCGGCTGACCAGCTCGGGGACCCGACGGCGTGAGCGACCCGCCCCCGGGCGTTCGCCGCCGACCGGCGCGGGCTGGCTGTGTTCAAGCGCTGGCTGTGCCACGGGCGTGCGGGACGGTAGCAACGGCCACCTAAGCGGCTGCTCAGGCCGCTACCCGGAGCAGATCCGGTTTGGCGGCGCGAACAAGCGCGCCGGGAGCATGCATGCCCCCGGCAGGAATCGAACCTGCATCCCGCGCTTAGGAGGCGCGTGCTCTATCCATTGAGCTACGAGGGCGAGCCGAACGAGGCCAGAGGCTACTCGTCCGACTCGTCCGCCTCGTCCTCTTCGCCGTCCTCCACGTAGAGCGATTCGGACGCCATCAGGTCACCCCGCCGGCCCCACAGCTTCACCTCGACGTAGTCGCCCCGGTAGTCGTCGGGGGCGATCAGCGTGAAGCGCTCCTCGATCACGTTGCACTGGTCGACGGCCAGGTTGGCCAGCTCGCCGGTCACCACCGCGCCGCCGGCCAGCAGCGGCACACCCCACACGAGCGTGATGTTGGCCTGCTTGCCCTCCTCGCCGCGCCATGTGCCGATCACGTCGTCGTTGAGATCGAGCTTCCAGTCGGGGTTGCTCTCGGCCACCTCGGCGGTGAAGTCGGCCCAGGCGTCGAAGTCACCCGGCCCGCTGGCGCCGCCGCCGCCCTCCACGAACGACACGTAGCCGAAGATCTCGTAGGCCTGGTCGGTGCGCGCCACTCCCGGCACGTACGTGCGCCCGGCGTAGGTGCGGTCCGGGAACCACTTGATCTCGCCCGGCTGGCCGATCTCCTCGCCTTCGGTGTCGATGCCACCGACGGCGGCCAAGAAGCGCTCGCGGAGCGTGTCGGCCCAGCGCCCGTAGGGCAGCGCGTCCTGCGGCGGCTCCGCCGCGAAGCTGATCACGAACCGGTCGGTGGGCGGCATGGCGCCGCCAGCCTAGCGGCTGTCCGCCTCGGCCGCCCCCGGGACGGTCCTCGGTCCGCTCGGGTCAGAAGGCCCCACGCCGTGAGAGGACGGCGGGGATCGTCTTGAGCAGGATCGACATGTCCAGGAAGATCGACCACTGCTCGAGGTAGAGGAAGTCCAGCCTGACCAGGTCGTCGAAGTCGAGGTCTGAGCGGCCTGACACCTGCCACAGCCCGGTCAGCCCGGGAAGCACCAGGTAGCGCTTCTTGTGCCACTCCTCCAGGCGCTCAAAGTCCCGCAGCGGCAGCGGCCGGGGTCCGACCAGCGACATCTCGCCCCGGATGACGTTGACCAGTTGGGGGAGCTCGTCCAGCGAGAAGCGGCGCAGGATCCGGCCCACCCTGGTCAGGCGGGGGTCATTACGGATCTTGAACAGCACTCCCGACTGCTCGTTGAACGACTCGAGGTCGGCCTGGGTCTGGTCGGCCCGCTCGCGCATCGTGCGGAACTTGAGGCAGGCGAACGGGCGGCCGCCGATGCCGGGCCGGATCGACCTGTAGATCACCGGGCCGCGGGAGCTCAGCTTGACCGCGACGGCGATAACCAGCAGAACCGGCGAGAGCAGCAGCAGCGTGGCGCCAGCCACGAGCAGATCGAAGCTCCGCTTGAGCGCGTAGTCGATTCCCTCGAACACGGGCGGGCGCAGCCGGAACAGGGGCACGGTCTGGCCGGGGACGAACTCGGCCCGGTCGATCAGGATCTCCATCGTCGAGGGGGCCACCTGCACGGTGACGCCGCGGCGGTGGCAAAGATCGACCAGCTCCACCGCCTGGTCCTGGGGGAAGTCCGGGTCGGCGATGATCACCTCCTGGATGCGGGAGGTGATCAGGATCTGCTTGAGGTCACCCAGGCGGCCGAGCGAGCGCAGCCCGTTGTTGGGCCGCGGGCTCAGCGAGATGTAGCCGACCACATCGATCGTCTGGGTCGGGCCGGCCAGCGCGTGCGCCACCGCCTCGATCTGACCGCCCGATCCCACCAGCAGCGCCCGGCGCCGGTAGCCGGCCTTGGCCAGCAACCAGCCGGTCGCCCGCGTGTGGGCGTAGCGCATCGCCGCGATGTACGCGGTGCCAAAGATCAGGCTGCCGTAGAAGATGTAGTAGCTGGAGAAATGGCTTCCGTTGGCCAGCGCGAAGACCAGCGCGATGACCGTGGTCTGGAACAGCGCCGTGGCGATCCGCCCGAGGCCGGGGCGCCGGAACCGTTCCGAGTACAGATCGACCCGCGCGAACATCAGCACGGTCACCAGGTAGGCGAAAGCCAGCCACTGGGTGGCCTCGTGCCAGGCGATCGACAGGTCCGGATGGCCTTTGAGGGCGATCTTCAGCCACAGGGCCGTGGTCAGCGCCCCTGCGACGCCCACGTAGTCGATGGCCAGCAGCGAGATGACCCGGAGCAGCCGCCGCAGCGTCTCCAAGCGAAGCAGCCACGACAACAGCGGCGGTCGTTTGGCGCGCATGTCCCGCAGCGGCGCCGGGGACAAAGGCACTGGCGGGCAGGGGGCTTCCTCGAGTCGAGACGGGGCTTGTGTCGGGGAAGTGCTCAAGATTGGCGCCCTACGCGGGTATCACCGAGTGTGAAACGGAAATTCCCCCAGGAAGTTACGATCAAATTACTTTTCGTTCCTTTCGAGAAAGTATGGGCGTTCCTGCCAGCCCCGCGCGATCCTTCAGCGCGCAGCGCCCACCAGGGCATCGCGGCCCGACTGCGAGATCGTCTTCTCGAGCCCTTCCCGCAGCTCCACCTGCGGCTCCCAGCCGAGGATCTCGCGGGCCAGCGTGATGTCCGGCTGGCGCACCTTGGGATCATCGGTCGGAAGCGCCTCGTAGACGATCTCCGAGTTGGCGCCGGTCACCTCGATGACCGCCTCGGCCAGCTCGAGCAGGGTGAACTCCCGGGGATTGCCGATGTTCACGGGGTCGTGATAGCCGGACTCGGCCAGGGCGATGATGCCGCGGATCAGGTCATCCACGTAACAGAACGAGCGGGTCTGGGAGCCGTCGCCGAACACCGTGATCGCGCGGTTCTGTAGCGCCTGGCGCAGGAAGGTGGGGATCGCGCGGCCGTCGTGGGCCCGCATGCGGGGGCCGTAGGTGTTGAAGATCCGCACGATCGCCGTGTCGACACCCTGCTGGCGGTGGTAGGCCATCGTCAGCGCCTCGGCGTAGCGCTTGGCCTCGTCGTAGACACCCCGCGGTCCGATCGGATTCACGTTGCCCCAGTAGCTCTCCGGCTGGGGGTGCTTCTCCGGATCCCCGTAGACCTCGCTGGTAGAGGCGGTCAGGAATCGGGCCCGGTGCTGCTTGGCCAGCCCCAGCGTGTGGTGGGTGCCGTAGGAGCCCACCTTCAGCGTGTGCAGCGGCAGGCGCAGATAGTCGATCGGAGAGGCCGGCGAGGCGAAGTGGTAGACGGAGTCGGCCGGCTCGTCGATGAAGTACGGCTCGGTGATGTCCAGGTTCAGGTAGACGAACTGATCGGTCCGGATGTGGGCGATGTTGGCCAGCGATCCGGTCTCCAGGTTGTCCACGCAGATCACGCGGTTCCCGCGCGCCAAGAGCTCCTCGCAGAGATGGGAGCCGAGGAATCCCGCACCGCCGGTGACCAGGCAGGTAGGCATCGCCCGGCAAATCTAGCGGGACGGGGGGTCAGGAGCCGCCTGAGGCGGGGCACCGGGCACCCACTGGCCCTCCTCGCGCTTCCACATCGGAGCCATCGCCTTGACCTGATCGATGATCTGGCGCGCGCCCGCGAACGCCTCGGCGCGGTGCGGCGCCGAAGCGGCGACGATCACCGAGGGCTCCGACAGGGCCACCCGGCCGACGCGGTGCTCGACCGCCGCCGCGCACAGTCCGTGTTGCTCGATCGCCGCCGCCACGATCGCCGCCAGCTGGCGCTCGGCCATCTCGGCGTAGGCCTCGTAGTCCAGGGCGGGCACCTCCCGCGTGACACCCATGAACGTGACCACGGCGCCGGCCCGCGGGTCGCTGACCCGGTCCTGGAGCTGATCGGCGGACAGCGGCCGGCTCACCACCCGGGCGTGCACCGCGGCCACCGCCCCGCCGGATACGGGCGGGATCAGGGCCAGCTCGTCCTCGGCGTGCAGCTCCGCCTCGCGATCGGCGTAATCCAGGTTGATCGCCATCACCACGGGCAGGTCCCGTGTCAGCCAGCGAACTTGTTCCAGGGCATCGCCCACGCGAGCCCCCTCCGGCAGCTCCAGGGACAGCTCGTCCGCGCCCGCGCGCTCGCGCAGACCGGCGAACAGCTTTACGCGGACTTGCATGCGCCTCTAAGCCTAGTGTCGACGGGGCTGGGGGCTGGCCCGGTGGCCCGGTGGCCCGGAAGAGATTGTCCCTCCGGCGGTGGACCGGGGCGCGCGAGTCGAAGATGATGAGCAGGACCCGACCCGGGAAGTGCGAATTCGCAACAGTTCGCACAATCACGCCGGTGATCCGGTTAGGATCTGCCCGCAATCCGTTCGTCTGTTGGCCAGCTAAGGAGAGTTCATGTCAACAACCACCCCGTCCGTTGCCCCTCAGTCTCCAGTTTTGGATGCGGAGGGGCTTGATCGTGGAGTGGGCTTCCTGGGGCTTCTGTGGGCCTCGGAGACTTCGATCATCGGTTCCGGATGGCTGTTCGGGGCGCTTGGCGCAGCCTTAATCGCGGGACCTTCGGCGATCCTCGGCTGGGTTCTCGGCTCGGTGATCATCCTCGTGCTCGCGCTTGTGCACGCCGAGCTCGGCGCCCTATTCCCGGTCAGTGGTGGCACCAGCCGCTTCCCGCACTACGCGTTCGGCAGTTTCGCCGGGGCGACGTTCGGCTGGGCGTCCTACCTGCAGGCAGCCAGCGTGGCACCGATCGAGGTGCTGGCCGCGGTCCAGTACCTGTCGACCGCGCACTGGGCCCGGAACTTCTTCCACACAAGCGCCGCGGCCGGCGGCGCCGGCGGAACACTGCACGGCTTCGGCTACCTGGTCGCCGCGATCCTGTTGCTCCTGTTCGTGATCATCAACCTATTTGGTATCCGCTACTTCGCCAGGATCAACAACTGGATCACCAGCTGGAAGGTGGCGATCCCGATCGTGACGATCCTGATCCTGCTGATCGGGCACTTCCACGGCTCGAACTTCAACCACTTCTTCCCCAGCAGCAGCAACGCGATCAAGAACATCCTGCTCACCCTGCCGGCCGGGATCATCTTCTCGCTGCTGGGCTTCGAGCAGGCGGTCCAGCTGGGCGGCGAGTCGGCCAACCCGGGTCGCGACCTGCCTCGCGCGGTGATCTTCTCGATGCTCATCGGCGGGATCGTCTACATCCTCATCCAGATCGCCTTCATCGGAGGTATGAACCCGAGCGTGCTGCTGCACAACGGGGGCTGGACCGGACTCGCCACGAGCAAGAGCACGGTGGCCGGGAATCTCGCCAAGGGGCCGTTTTTCACCCTGGTGAGCATCGCCGGCGTCTCATGGCTGGCCACCATTCTGCGGATCGACGCGGTCGTCTCGCCGGGCGGCACCGGGCTCATGTACGAGACGGCCTCGGCGCGCCTGTCGTTCGGCCTCAGCCGGAACGGGTTCGTCCCGACCGCCTTCGAGCGCACCAACACCCGAAAGGTCCCGGTGTTCGGGGTGCTCATCGCCACGGTGGTCGGGGTGCTGTTCCTGCTCCCGTTCCCGAGCTGGGCCAAGCTCGTCGGCATCGTCACGAGCGCTTCGGTGTTCATGTACGCGGGAGCGCCGGTGTCCCTCGGCGCGCTGCGCCGGCAGAAGCCGGACCTGGCGCGGACGTACCGGCTGCCCTGGGCGGGGGTGCTCGCGCCGCTGGCCTTCGCCGGCGCCGGCTGGGTGATCCTGTTCTCCGGCTGGCAGGTGTACAGCACGCTGGTCGTGGCTCTGCTGCTCGGCTACCTACTCATCTGGGTCTCCTACGTGATGAAGCTCAACCCGAAGGCCCCGACGATGGACTGGAACGCGGCGCCGTGGATCATCGGGTGGATCATCGGGATGGGGGTGATCTCCTACCTGAGCGACTTCGGCCCGGGTGGGATCATCGGCGGCATCGGGTTCTTCAAGAACTGGCTCGCGCAGGGCGGCACCGATGACATCGGTCTGTGGGGCGGGATCATCGCCTCGGGGCTGTTCAGCCTGATCATCTACTACTGGGCGATCAGCGCCCGCCTGCCGGTGGAGAAGGTGGACGAGTACGTGAAGGACGTTTACCCGCCGCCGGTGGCCGAGTAGGACAAGGGACTGTTCCGGGGCTGGGGTGCCCAAAGCCCCCAGCCCCGGGTAGCACCGTCTTCCCGGGTACGGGGGTAACCTCCCGGGCCCCATGGAAGACACCGAGCACCGCACCATCGCCCCGATCGTCGGCCCCGATGATCCTCGCCGCTTCACCGACTCCGGGATCGAGGTGAAGCAGCTCTACGCCGAGTCTGACGTGCCGGAGAACCTGGCCGAGGAGCTCGGGGAGCCGGGCGCCTATCCGTTCACGCGCGGGATCCATCCCGACATGTACCGCCGGCAGCTGTGGACGATGCGCCAGTACGCCGGCTACGCCTCGGCCAAGGAGTCCAACGAGCGCTACCGCTATCTGCTTGAGCACGGCTCGACCGGGTTGTCGATGGCCTTCGATCTGCCCACGCAGCTCGGGCTGGACTCCGACGACCCGCGGTGCCTGGGTGAGGTGGGGCGGACCGGGGTGGCGATCGACACGATCGACGACATGCGCACGGCGTTTGACGCGATCCCGCTGGATCAGGTGTCCACCTCTATGACGATCAACGCGCCGGCCAGCGTGCTGCTGGCGCTCTATGAGCTGGTGGGCGAGGAGCAGGGCGTGCCCGCCGATCAGCTGCGGGGCACGACCCAGAACGACATCCTCAAGGAGTACATCGCGCGCGGGAACTTCATCTACCCGCCGGAGGGTGCGATTCGCCTGACCACCGATCTGTTCTCCTACTGCAACGAGCGGATCCCCAAGTGGAACACGATCTCGATCAGCGGCTACCACTTCCGCGAGAAGGGCTGCTCGGCCGTGCAGGAGGTGGCGTTCACGCTGGCCAACGGGATCGCCTACGTGCAGGCGGCGCTGGACGCCGGCCTGGAGATCGACAGGTTCGCGCCGCGGCTGGCCTTCTTCTTCAACGGCCACAACAACGTCTTTCAGGAGGTGGCCAAGTTCCGGGCGGCTCGGCGGATGTGGGCGAACATCATGCGCGAGCGCTTCGGGGCCCAGGACGAGCGCTCCTGGAAGCTGCGCTTCCACACCCAGACGGGCGGCGTGACGCTGACCGCCCAGCAGCCTGAGAACAACATCGTTCGCGTGGCGCTGCAGGGGTTCGCGGCCGTGTGCGGGGGCACCCAGTCGCTGCACACCAACGGGTTTGACGAGGCGCTGGCCTTGCCCACCGAGCGGGCGGCGCGGATCGCGCTCCGCACCCAGCAGATCATCGGCTACGAGTCGGGTGCGGCCGACAGCGTGGACCCGTTCGCCGGCTCCTACTTCGTCGAAGCGCTGACCGATGAGATCGAGAGCCGCTCACAGGGGTTGATCGACAAGATCGACGAGCTGGGCGGCTCGGTGCGGGCGATCGACTTCATCAAGGCAGAGATCGAGGAGTCGGCCTTCGGTTACCACGAGCGCTACCGGAGCGGTCAGGATGTCGTGGTCGGGGTCAACAAGTTCGTCACCGAATCGCCAGAGGTGCCGGACATCCTGCGCGTCGATCCCGATTCGGAGCGCCAGCAGGTGGAGCGGCTGAAGGCGTTCAAGGCCGAGCGCGACCAGGAGCTGGTGGGGCGGCGCTTGGAGGAGATTCGCGAGCAGGCCCGGGGGAGCGACAACATGCTGCCCGTCCTGCGCCAGGCGCTCAAGGACCGTTGCTCGATTGGCGAGGTGTGCGGGGCGATGCGCGACGTGTTCGGGGACTACCGGCCCTCGTCCTGAGACGAGTCCTGCGTTGGCAGGAGTCACGTGAGCTCGCGCGAAACCAATCAGCGATGCCAAAGCTCGAAGCCAGCCGAACGCTAGTCAAGTCTGCTCCGGAGCTGTGGGAGGTGTGCAGCGACCCAGACTCGCTGGGCCGCCATCTGCAGGCCTTTGGAGAGATCCGGATAACTCGAGTCGAGCCCGAAACCACCGTCGCCTGGGAGGGCGAGCGCGCAAGCGGCACGGTGCGGATCGAGCCTTCTGGCTGGGGCACGCGGGTCACCCTGACCGCGGTCCCGGAGGCAGCGGCGGCGCCCATCGTGGAGCCGGAGCCCGAGGTGGCACCGGAGCCCGAGGCCGTGGTTGCTGAATCGGAGCCCGAGGTGGCGCCGGAGCCGGAACTCGTCGTGGCCGAGCCGGAGGTCGTGGTGGTTGAACCGGAGACCGTGGCGGTGCCCGGGCCCGCGGCCCCGCAGCGGGGATTCTTCAGGCGCCTGGGGGGCCTGCTGTTCAAATCGCTCGTGACGCCGGTGGAGATTCCCGAGGAGGCTTTCGCGAGGCCGCCCGCCGAGGTAGCCGAGCCCCCTCAGGAGCTCGAGCCCGAGTCCGTGACGGAGACCGAGCCCGTGACTGAGCCGGAGCCTGCCGTGGAGGTGATGCCGGCGCCCGAGCTCGACTCCACGTCCGACGCCGACCCCGAGGCGGAAGTCGCTATCGGCGCCGACGCCGACGTCGATCCGGCGGTTGTTCTCCAGACGATGCTCAACCGCCTGGGCAGCGACCACCACAGACCCTTCTCGCGCTCCTGATCCGTAGACTCGCGCCGCGATGCGCGAGAAGGCTCCGGAGACCTACGAGGAGAAGCTGTCCCGGCTCCAGCAGCTGCGGCACGACGCCATCCACGCGGGCTCGGAGGCGGCGGTCGAGAAGCAGCATGCGCGCGGCAAGCTGACCGCCCGGGAGCGGATCGAGAAGCTGCTTGATCCGGGCTCGTTCCAGGAACTCGACACGTTCGTCCGCCACCGGACGATCGATTTCGAGATGCAGAAGAACCGGCCCTGGGGCGACGCCGTGGTCACCGGGCATGGGACGGTCGACGGGCGCCGGGTGTGCGTGTTCAGCCAGGACTTCACCGTGTTCGGCGGATCGCTGGGCGAGGTGATGGCCGAGAAGATGTGCAAGATCATGGATCTGGCGGCCAAGATCGGCTGCCCGGTGATCGGGATCAACGACTCCGGCGGCGCGCGCATCCAGGAGGGGGTCGTGTCGCTGGGCGCCTACGGCGACGTGTTCCTGCGCAACGTCCAGTGCAGCGGCGTGATTCCGCAGATCAGCCTGATCATGGGACCGTGCGCCGGCGGCGCCGTCTACTCGCCGGCGATCACCGACTTCATCTTCATGGTCAAGGAGACCTCGCACATGTTCATCACCGGCCCCGAGGTGATCAAGACGGTCACCGGCGAGGAGGTGGAGTTCGAGGAGCTGGGCGGCGCGATGAGCCACAACACGAAGTCCGGCGTGGCCCACTTCGCCTCGGACGACGAGGACAGCTGCCTGGAGGACGCCCGTTACCTCCTCTCCTTCCTGCCCCAGAACAACCTGGAGTCGCCGCCGCGGGTGCAGCCGACTGACGATCCCCAGCGCATGGACCCGGAGCTGGACAGCGTCGTCCCCGACAGCCCCAACAAGCCCTACGACATGCGCGACGTGATCCGTCGTGTCGTCGACGATGGCGAGTTCTTCGAGGTGCACGAGCACTTCGCGCGGAACATCGTCTGCGGGTTCTCGCGGCTGGATGGCTTTGCGATCGGCGTGGTGGGCAACCAGCCTGCCCAGCTGGCCGGTGTCCTGGACATCGACTCCTCCGAGAAGGCAGCTCGGTTCATCCGCTTCTGCGACGCCTTCAACCTGCCGATCCTGACCTTCTGCGACGTGCCGGGCTTCCTGCCCGGGACCAACCAGGAATGGCGCGGGATCATCCGCCGCGGGGCCAAGCTCCTGTATGCCTACGCCGAGGCCACGGTCCCCAAGCTCACGGTGATCACGCGCAAGGCCTACGGCGGCGCCTACGACGTGATGGGTTCAAAGCACCTGGCGGCCGACATGAACTTCGCCTGGCCGACCGCCGAGGTGGCGGTGATGGGCCCCGAGGGCGCGGTCAACATCATCTACCGCCGCGAAATCGCGGCGTCACCGACTCCGGACACCCGGCGTGACAAGCTGATCACCGATTACAAAGCCCACTTCGCCAACCCGTATGCGGCGGCCGAGCGTGGGTATCTGGATGACGTGATCGTGCCCCACGAGACGCGGCCCAAGTTGATCACGGCGCTGTACACGCTCCAGACCAAGCGTCAGCCGGGACCCCGGCGCAAGCACGGCAACATCCCGCTCTAGAGCCTTCGGAGCGGGGTTAGCGCGACTTCGCGCTCGGCTGGGCGTTCTAGGATCGAGTGAAGGATCGCGAGGGCCTTGCCGATAGAGGTAGATGGGCCCAATGGGGGCGGTCCGACACATCTCCTGCAGCGCTCGGCCGCCGGGTAACCTGGAGCGGGCTTTGAATCGTCGTCCCAAGCTATTCACGATCGCCCCTGGCGCCTCCCCTGAGGAGGCTGCCGCGGTGGCCGCCGCCCTCGAGCAGTTCATGCGGCAGACGGCGCCCGTTGCGGTTCCCGAGCCCCCCGCGCCCAATCCCTGGGCGCAGGCTGCGCTGCACGAAGGTGTCACCCGTCAGCCTGAGCTGCCGCTGCCGTGGGCCTGATCGCCTCTTCAGCCGCGCGGCGCTCCCGTCGCCTCCTCGTTTGCAGCGGACTCGCCCTGGCGCTGGTCCTGCTCCTCGGCCCGGCCGGCGCGCTGGCCGCCGCCGGCCGGCGGATCGGCAGCAAGCCATCGCTGCCGTCCGGAGCGAAGGCCGTGGGTGCCCTGTCCCAAAGCACCCAGCTCAGCGTCACCGTCACCCTGCAGCCGCGTGACCCAGCTGCCCTGGCCGCCTATGCCACGGCTGTGTCCACCCCCGGCTCGAGCGAGTACCACGACTACCTCTCGGTGGCCGAGTTCGCGCACCGCTTTGGCCCCACCGCATCGGCGATCGCCGCGGCTGAGACATCGCTGCGGGCCCGGGGTCTCAGCCCGGGGAAGCTGTCCGCCAACGGGCTCTCGTTCTCGGTCACGGCCACCGCCGCTCGCCTGGCGTCGGGCTTCCAGACCAGCTTCGAGCGCTACCACCTGCGCAGCGGGCGCACCGCCTATGCCAACACCAGCGCTCCCCAGGTGACCGGCAGCGGCGCCTCGGTGGTCCAGAGCGTGATCGGCCTGAGCAACCTGGCGGTTGAGAAGCCCGAGGGAGTCACTCGGAACACCTCCGCCTCGACCAGGGGCGCCACGGTTTCGCATACGGTGACGTCATCCGGGGTGACGGCGTGTTCGGCGGCGACCACGGACGGAGGGGGTTCCTACACGGCTGCTCAGATCGCCGGGGCCTACGGCTTCGACGGGCTGTACGGCGCCGGAGACTTTGGCTCAGGTGTGACGGTGGCGCTCTACGAGCTGGAGCCCTACGCGGCCAGCGATGTCTCCTCCTACCAGTCCTGCTACGGCACGAGCGTGCCAGTCACGAACGTGAGCGTGGATGGCGGCTCCAGTTGTGACGGTGACCCGAACTGCCGTATAGAAGACACGCTGGACATCGAGGACGTGATCGGTCTGGCTCCCGGTGTCCACATCAGCGTGTACGAGGGGCCGAACACCGGCCCCGGCGCCTACGACACCTACGCCCAGATCGTCTCCGACGACACGGCCAAAGTGATCTCCACTTCCTGGGGTTTATGCGAGGCGGAGGAAGGCTCGGGGGCGGCTGATGCCGAGAACACGCTGTTCCAGGAGGCCGCCACCCAGGGCCAGACCGTGTTCGCCGCCGCCGGGGACAGCGGGGCGCAGGACTGTACTGACTCCATTGGCAATCCGACCGGTGGACAGGCTGTGGATGACCCAGCCAGCCAGCCCTATGTGACCGGGGTCGGCGGCACCAGCCTGACCCTCTCGCCGTCGTACAGCGAGATCGCCTGGAACGACGTTGTCTACGGGGGCGCGGGCGGTGGCGGCGTCTCACAGCTGTGGTTGCGGCCCTCCTATCAGTCCGGCTTTGCGCTGGCTCAGTCCGCCATCAGTTGCGGCTCGGGCGGCCACACGTGCCGGGAGGTCCCCGACGTGTCCGCTGACGCAGATGAGAACCCCGGGTACGACGTCTACTGGGACGGCTTCTGGCAACCGATCGGTGGTACCAGCGCCGCCACCCCGACCTGGGCATCACTGCTGGCGCTGGCCGAGGCGTCCTCGGACTGCGCGGGGGCTCCGCTCGGCTTCCTGAACCCCCTCCTGTACGGAGCGGCGAGCAGCGACTACAGCGCCGACTTCAACGACATCACGAGCGGCAACAACAGCTACGACGGTGTCACCGGCTACTCCGCCGGGACCGGATACGACATGGCGTCCGGTCTGGGCAGTCCCAAGGGCACGGCCCTGACCGCGACGATCTGCACCGGTCACGACACCGTCACCTTCGCCGCCGCTCCGACCGCTCAAACCACCGATGCCGGCAAGCTGGTCGCTCCGTTCACCGTCTCAGCCGTCAGCTCGCTCGGCAAGACCCCGATCACCTATTCCGCCACCGGCCTGCCCCCCGGCGTGACAATTGGCGCCACCACGGGAACCGTGTCGGGCAGGCCAACCGCCGGAGGAGCCTACGCGGTGACTCTGGATGCCACGGATCACTACGGAACCGTGGGAACCGAATCGTTCACCTGGGTCGTCCGGGGCAACCCGCACGCCAGGTCCGGCAGGGTGCACGTGTCCGGTCGGACGGGCTCGCTGACGCTGACCCTGCGCTCCGGCCGGGACTCCCCCGAGCTGAAGACGGTGCGGCTGATCGCCCCGCGCGGCGCCCGCTTCTCCGGTCGCTCGTCGGTGCTCAGCCGATCGGTCCGCGCTGTGACCCTGTCGGGCGCACAGCAGGCGATTTCCAGGAAGGTGTCCGGCCGCCGGCT
>Ga0182024_10002710_pt1 | contig 43522 bp, 42 predicted proteins | sample P32metaG_FD_120480 | JGI IMG/M metagenome (GOLD analysis project Ga0182024, IMG submission 120480) | Permafrost microbial communities from Stordalen Mire, Sweden - P3-2 metaG (Illumina Assembly) | ecosystem: Environmental > Terrestrial > Soil > Wetlands > Permafrost | place: Sweden: Stordalen... | reverse complement strand
CTCAAGCTCCCGGTCGCGCAGCTCCAGCTCGGTAGCGGTCCTGCTCTTCTGCGTCCTGCTTCTCGTGGTAGTAGGCATGAACGTCTCTTTCGTTCGTGCCTACACAGTTCCTCGGACAATCCCGTGACAGGGCCTGCAGTACGAGCGGTGCGATCAGGCCCTCCCGGGTGGTGCCGGCGCCGCGGTCGGAGGTGAGATGGCCGGCCAGGCGCGAGTCGAACCAGCCGATCTCGACCAGGCAGCGGATTAGCTGGAACATCGGCAGCAGCGACAGGTCCTCGGCGGTCAGCGGGCGGTGGCGTTGGTAACCGGTCAGCAGCGCGTCGTGGAGCTGCTCAGAGTGCTGCCCCGCGGTCAGCCCGGTGAGCGGCACCGCGATGTCGTAGAGGCGGTACCCGAATGCGGCATCGTCGAAGTCGATCGCTGCGACGACGCCATCAGACCGCACGAGCACGTTGTCCGGGAGAAGGTCGGCGTGGATCAGGCCGAAGACCCGGGGACCGGTGCCGTAGGCGGCGAGCCGCCGCCGCATGCCCTCCCGTACCTTGAGCACGAGTTGGCGCTCTGGTTCGGAGAACTCCGGGACGTGCCAGAACGGCCCCCACCACGGGTCCTCGCCGATCAGGCCGTCGACGTCGAGTCGGTGACGCGCGAACCCCGGTGGCGGCGCAAACGTATCAGTCTGTAGGTGCATCCGGGCGATCAGCTCACCGAGACGCCCGCATGCCGCTACCAGCCGGGGATTGCCGCGGTCGAGCAGGGCCGTCATCGGCTCGCCGTCGAGCCATTCGATCAGCCCGACGTAGCGCGTTTCGTCCGCATCGCCGTAGGGCACGGTCGCATAGCCGCTGCCCTCGCGCGTCGGGATTGGCCGGGGAGTCTGGACGCCCGCGTCGCTCAGGGCCGTCGTCCAGGCGTTCTCGCTCTCGAGCTCTGTAATGCTGTGGTAGCCGGGCCGGTGCACGCGCAGGGCGTAGCGGTGCCCCTCGCGTGTGTCGATCCGGTAGACGGTGTTCTCGCTGGCGGAGACGAAGGTGGTGGCGACGGCGTCGACATCGAAGTGGCTGATCGCCAGGGCTGCGGCCTCGTCCATCTCGCGGGGCGGCTGGCTCATCGCGTGCCCTCCTCTGCGGCAACCTCAGCGAACGCCTCGAGGAAGAGGTGGCCTGCGCCCGGTCCAAGACCAGTGGCGGGCGGATCTTCATCTGGTTATGTAGCGCGCCGGCCGGGGCGGTCAGGAAGCCGCGGTCCTTCAGCGCCTCGCATGCCGCCCGTGCACCGTGGGTGTCGGGCGTGCGCGATTCGCGGTCGCCACCCATTCGATGGCGAGGAACAGGCCGCGCTGGCGAACGGCGCCGATCCGCCCGTACGGCACGGCGATCGCGTCGATGCCGGCCTTGAGGTGGGCGCCAATCTCGGCCGCGTGGTCGTCGAGCCGCCGCTCCTGGAGCTCGTCCAGCACGGCCATGCCGACCGCGCCGTGCATCGCCGTCGACGAGAAGGTGTTGAAGTACCCGGTGCGCTCGCGGAACAGGTCGACGAGGTCCGCCCGCCCGGCGCACGCGCCGAGCGGCAGGCCGTTGCCGATCGGCTTGCCCATTCGTGACGATGTCCGGCACGATGGCTGTCGACTGGTAGCCCCAAAATCGGCCTGTCCGGCAGAAGCCAGCCTGCACCTCGTCGAGGATTACGACGCCGCCCGCCTCCCGAACGATCACTGCTGCCTGCTCCATGAAGCCGGCCGGGATCCACGGCAAGCCCTCATTGGCGAGGATCGAGCACAACAGCATGCCGGCCAGCGGCACGCCCTCCGCGGCGAGATCGTCGATCGCCGAGCGCACCTCGCCGAGCGCCCGCTCGCACACCTCGGCCTCCGACAAGCCGGGCTCCTGCGGCCGATAGAGGTCGGGAAACCGGAACGCGCGGACGTCTGCTCGTCCACGCAGAGGCGCGCTGGTCAGCATGCCGACGAGGTCGCTATGGCCGTGATACGCGCCGTTGGTACAGATGAAGCCGCGGCCGCCGGAGGCGATCCGCGCCATCTGCATTGCGACCTCGTTCGCTTCGGTGCCGGTGCACGTGAACACGACGCGGTCGATACCGTCGGCGTGGACGCCGAGCAGGCGCTCGGCGTAGTCGAGGATCGTCTCATCCAGGTAGCGGCTGTGGGTCACGTGCGTCGCCGCCTGTCGCGCGAGTGCATCGACGACGCGCGGGTTGCAGTGCCCGACGACCGGGATGTTGTTGTACATGTCGACGTACCGGCGGCCGTCGGCGTCGAACAACCAGGCGCCTTCCCCGCGCACGAGGTGCAACGGCCGCTCGTAGAACAGTTGGGCGTGCCGTCCCAGCAGCTGGTCGCCGCGCGCGACGATCGTGTCGATGCTCATGCGTCCTCTCCGATGAACCGTTGGCTGAGCGCTGTGTGGACACTCGCGACGGCGGTCACGGTCTCCCGCTCACCACTTGCCCTGACCGCGTCGGCGCGGTCGGCGCACACCTCGAGCCAGGCAGCGACCAGGTACCGCGCGACATCGTGGATCGCATCCATCTGCACCGCGGCCACCTCCAGGACGGCGGTGACCCTACGGGGGCCGAGCGCTCGCTCGAACTGGCCAGCGGCGATGTCGATCTCCGTCATCCCGCGTATGGTCGCAAGGTTCGGTTTGGCGCGGAACGGAACGGCATAGCCAGGGAGGCCGATGCGAAAGGCCTGGTTGGGACATCGGTTGGAGCTGGCCAGCACGATCGAATCAGAGCCGACGTCCGCGATTTGATCGAGCGTTCGCACTACCCGTTCGCGCTGGTCACCAGCGACGACAGCGCGCTGCTCAGGCGAGCTCCATTCAGCGCCCTGGATCCCGCTTCGAAGCGGCCGGTCTGGGATGTCGCGGAGCGCGGCCCGAAGACCTTTCGCCCGCACGTCTCCGCTCAGAGGGTCGCCGTGATGCTGGCGGACAAGGGCCTTCGCTGGGCGATCGTGACTACCCAGAAAGTCGCGTTTTGCGCGTCGGGTCGCGCGAGGACCTCGAGGCGGCACGCGAACGCCGAGTAACTCGCCACTCGTCCCGCCAGTCGGCGCGAGTGCTGTGACGAGCAACAAACGCGCGGCACGACCGGCGCCAACGCCACACCTGCGACGTCAACTACAGAGGCGTAGCGGCCGCGGCAACGGCCGCGCAAAGTTCGCGCGCCAAAAGCGGAGAACGCGCGACCTACCCGGTATGAACACCCTTCCTCGCCACGCCGAGCCTCCCCGAGGCCGGATGGGTTTCACATCTGCGACATGCCGGACCACCCAGGCCATCGACGGCGAGGCCCGGAGCACCAATCGCCGCGGCGGTCGGACGGGCGAGCATGATCATGTGGCCTGGCGCGGTCACAGTCGCACGCGTACTCGCGAACCGCGCAGAATTGACTGCGCCTCGACGCACGGACGGTCGCACCCCCGTAAAACGATCAGCAGCCGCCGACGGTCTCGAAAGGCCCAGGAGCACTCGCCCAAAGAACCTGGGGCAGACTACCCAACACTTCCCAATCACGACCGACCCAGCACTCGCCGGCTGCAGTAAGCGGTGACGGGACTGCCGGTCCAGGTAATCGGCTACCCGAAGCGGAAGCTGCGGGCTGCTGGCCGACGAAGCGGCAGCGGCACGCCTCAAGGTCCTGGCGGCGAATGCCTCCGTCGGCATCGGTGACAAGGTCGCGGCTTGCACACAGACGGCCGTGGTCTATCTATTAGGTAAGCCAGATGTGCATCAGGTCGTTGTTGCCAAACGTCGTGCCCGCCTTGGACGTGTGGAAGCCGTCCACATTGTGTGCATATGCGTCGATAACCGGAGGAAAGTATGGGATGATGAGTCCGCCTTCATCGTAGTCAATTTGCTGCATCTCGTGGATGATTGGAACCCGGCTTGTGTCAGCAACTACAGACAGTGCCTGCCGGAACAGATCGTTGTATCGCGGGTTATCAAAGTGGGTTTCGTTGGCGGGCGACGTAGGCAAGGTCACACCTTCCACCGCTATCATGTAAGGATTGTAGGCCCAGAAGTCCTGTGCGAAGTACCATTTCAGATAATTCGGGCCATACAGATCAGTCGACGTGACCTGGTTTAGAGAGACGCGGATCCCGGCCGCGCCTACCTGCTCGGCCAGCAGCTGCGCGGCCGCGAGCGTGCCTTGTGCGATGTCTGCAGTGATCAACTGGGCTGAAAATCCACTTTGGCCCGCCTGCTTGAGCAGTGAGCGAGCCTTCTCTGGGTCATATGGCCGTTGGGGAAGTGAATGGTCATAGGCGGGGTCCCATATGGCGAAGAGGTCGTTGCCGAGGGTGCCGTGACCTCTGAACAGGAGGCTGAGCATTTGCTGGCGATCGATCGCGTATCGCATAGCCTGGCGTACCCGGACGTCCTTAAATGGGCCGGTGTCTACGCGCATCGTAAACGGAGTCCATCCGCCACCGTCGGAAACGACGACTTGACCCGCTGCCTGTGCGGTCCCGATTGAAGCGGCTGAGAGCAGGCTGATTGCGTTTACCTCCCCGGCGCTCAAGGCGTTCAGCTGACTGGTTTCGTCATGGTAGTCGTTGACCACGAGGTGATCGAGATAAGGAAGACCGGACTGCCAGTAGTTCGGGTTGCGAACGAATGTGCTCGACTGCCCGGGTGTGAAGGATTCGTATTTGAATGGGCCCGTGCCGATGGGCTTGTCTTTGGAGCGCCAACCCACCGGAATGATGCCGAAATAGGGGCCGGGGAATACCTGAGGGAAGACGGCGAACGACGTGTGGTACGGCACTTTCAGAGTGAGTCTGTCAACTTGCTTGATACCGGCGACATCGACGGGTCCGAGAAGGTTCGCGCCACCGGACAGAACCTTGGGGTTCATGTTTGTGCGCAGTGTGTAGACTACGTCCGCCGCGGTGAGGTCCTTGCCGTTGTGGAATGTAATCCCGTCTTTTAACCGAATAGTCCATTCCGTGGCGTCATGGTTTGGAGACAGCTCTTCTGCAAGCACGAGCTGTATGCCCGCTTCTGGAGTGAAGGAGGTGAGCGATTCGTAAAGCTGGCTTATGCGTGTGACATCGGTGCTGAAGAGGGGATAGAACGGAGTCAGACTGTCAGAGCTGCTTCCCCCGGTGAGCCCGATGGTTAGCGTGCCGCCGCGTTTTGGAGAACTCCCCGCAGACGTTGTGGAGCGTGAGCTCGAGCTGGACCCGCACCCGGCGAGCCCACTTCCTACACCCAGCGTCGCGACTGCGAAACCAGCCGACTCCAGAAATGTTCGGCGGGTGTGAAGTGTATCCTGGGCAGGTGGAATACCCGACTGTGAGCGTGTTGAGTCTGGCGCGAGATCCACGGCTTGGTTCCTCCTGTCAGAGTGGCGAGATGTGAGGCAAGGATCAGGCGGGGCACACGCTGCGTCGCGACGGGCGGGCCGTAGCACGACGCTTTAGGCGCTTCACAGCTCGTCGATCCCACGAAGACGTTTCCTCTTTTGAGTCGGGTTTTGCTGCGGTAGCGTATAGCGGTGCTGGTCACGCGTCAAATATTTTGTGGTGCGTGACGTGCCGGCCACGCGCTCGATCGGATGGACGTTCCCGGCCTCGAATCGGTTCGGCGCTTACCGACGGGCTCGGCCGGACGGGAGAGCGCGATAACCAAAACAGGGCTACCCCCACGGTTGTCGGCAACATCGAGGCCATCGTCCGAGTCAGGAGTGCGCTTCGCCCCTCTGCTGGCGGGATTCGACCGCCAGGTGCACGGCTCCGTCGCGCACCGGCTAGGCGCCTCTCGGGTGGGCCACGACGATCGCCCCCGGCCGGACCGCCCGGATTGTCAGCCACCGCGGTTGCGTCGAAGCAATCAGTACCGCGTCGAGGGCGCGCTGATCCAGCGTCGCGAGCCGGTGCTCGTTGATCGCCTCGGCGCGCGCAAGGAGGAGCTTCGCGCCGCCTCTCCGCCCCAGCGCGGACCGCGCCGAAATCGGCTGACGATTGATCGCCCGCCGACCCGGGCCAGAGCCGCAAACCGCGTCCCACACGCCCGTTCTCCGACGAGCGAGTGGACCGAATTCTCGCGAACCGAATCGCGCTACAAAGCGGAGCTCGAGGGCGTAGCTGAGCGGCTGACGGAGCGGTGGCGTCCTGCGGCGCCTCGAGGGCGTGTGGCCGACGGCGGGATGATTCACCGACCGGCCGGCCAGCCAGTGCCGTCTCAAAGAGTCCGCCTCTTGTCGTCGTCCGCACCCGGGCTACTCAGGGCTAATGCGGCGCGCCAAGTAGCCAAAATATTTGACGGATGACCAGTGCTGCTCTACGATGCAAACTCGAGTCGAACCGGAGAGGTGGTTGGAGAAGAGGCCAGGTGCGCTCAGGCGGGCGTCGTGGGTCGCGCGGGGGTTGCTCTTGAAGGCGGGAGAGCAGCTCAACAAGCTCCGCAACCAGGTCGCGTAAAGGATGTGTCGTATCACTCGCCAGTTCGACCTCGACCTGCCTGGCCCCCCACGAGCGCTTGCTCTCGAGCTGACCCGTCGCACCAGCCGTTGACGGGTCGGCTGCATCCGGCCAGTCTGCTCACGAAGCACAACATCGCCTCGATCTTTGTCGTGTGAGCCCAAGAACCGTGAAGCCCTCACCCTGAACAATTGGCAGATGGTCCCGCAGAGACCTGCTCTAGCTCCGAGCGTGATTCGGGCCCGATCGGTCAGCGAGGCTGTGTGCGCTCTCAAGGAGCTGGGCGAGGAGGGCGCCCCCTTGGCCGGGGGCACGTGGATCATGCGCGCCTCACTGCGTGGCGAGCGTCGGAAGGCCGTCCATGTCGTGCTCGATGGGATCGACGAACTGCATGAATTTCAGGCGGACACGCTAACTCGAATCGGCGCCATGACTACGCATGCTCGGATCGCGCAGCTGACAGAGCCGGCGCTTGCCGCGCTCGCGCGGGCGGCGGCGACTTCGGCGTTCCCGGCGGTCCGCAACGTCGCAACGCTCGGCGGCAATCTGCGCGCCACGCCGTTCCCCGAGGCCGACCTCGTGCCGGCGCTGCTCGCGAGTGAGGCACGGGTTGAGCTCGCCGGGCGGCGCGGGGCTCTGACGACCGGAATCGAGGAGTTCCTAGCCGCACCGCGACCGGCCGAAGAGCTCGTCGTTAGCGCGGTGATTCCCGCGCCGGCCCGTCGCATCTCTGGCTATCAACGCCTGACCGTCCGTGGCGGCGGCGAGTACCCGGTCGCCTCTGTTGCGCTGTCCGCGGACGTTCGCGACGACGGGCTCGTCGAGGCGGCACGGGTCGCGATAGGGTCGGTTGAGAGCACCGCACGGCTCTGCCTGGAGGCAGGGAGAACGCTGGTCGGCCGGCCCCTGACGGCCGATACTGCGGAGGCGGCAGGTCGCGTTGCGGCGCAGGAATGCACGCCTCGCGAGGACGCGGGCGCGCCCGGCTGGTATCGCGCCGCTGTCCTGCCGGAGCTCCTGCGGCGAATCGGCGCGTCGATCGCGGGGGGGGCGACCCAGGCGTGAGGGTCGCGTTCCGGGTCAATGGCGTGCCGGTCGAAGCCGATGTTGGCGGGATGGAGCCGCTACTCGAGATTCTGCGTGACCGGTTCGGTCTCACCGGGGCGAAGCTCGGGTGCGGCGAGGGACGTTGCGGCGCCTGCTCGGTGATCGTAGATGGGAGAACGATCGCCTCGTGCCTGTATCCCATCGTGCTCGCCGACAACCAGGCTGTGCGGACTGTCGAAGGCCTGGCGGCTGCCGACGGCCCGCTCGATCCGATCCAGGACGCGCTCCTCGAGCACGGCGCTGTGCAGTGCGGCGCGTGCATCCCCGGGGTCCTCATGACCCTCACGGCGTTGCTCGAGCGGGTCGCGCAGCCAACGGAAGAGGTAATCCGCCAAGAGCTCACGGGCAACATCTGCCGCTGTACGGGCTACCACGCGATCGTGGATGCCGTGCTCGACCTGACAACTACGACGTCCGAATGACCGGCAAGATCGGAGAAAGCGTGCGACGGGCCGATGGCGAGGACAAGGTCCGCGGCAGAGCGATCTATGGCATGGACCATGCCGAGACGAACATGATCCACGCCCGGCTGCTTCGTTCGCCAGTCGCCGCTGGCCGGATTGTGGTGCTCGACATCACCCGAGCGATGTCCATCCCTGGTGTTCGAGCGATCATCACGGCGGCTGACATACCGTGCCGGGCGGGAGTGATCGTCAAGGACCAGTGTCTGATGGCGCTCGAATATGTCCGCTACGCCGGAGAGCCCATCGCAGCTGTCGCTGCAGGGACCGAAGCGCAGGCGCTGGCCGCGGTCGCCGCAATCGACCTGGAGATCGAGGCATGGGACCCCGTTCTAGACCCCACGACCGCGCTCGCGCCAAATGCGCGCGTCGTCCATCCCGACTGGGCGAGCTACGACTTGGGCGCGGACCCTCCAGTTGGCACACGGGGGGGGAACGTGGCCTGGGAAAGCCGCCTGGAGCGCGGAGACGTCTCGGCTGCGTTCGCAGACGCCCACCTCGTTGTCCAGGACGAGTTCACCGTTCCTCGGCAGCACCAGTCTCCGATTGAGCCGCACTGCGCGGTGGCCAGCATCACCGGCGGCCGGTACGTCGTCCACACGCCGACCCAGGCTCCATTCCTCGTTCGCGACCGGATCGCCGAGTTTCTCGGCCTCAGGGCGTCCCAGATCCGCGTCGTCGTGCCGACGATCGGCGGCGGCTTCGGCGGCAAGGTCGAAGCGACCCTCGAACCGATCTGCGCGCTGCTTGCGCAGCGAACCGGACGGCCCGTGCGGATCGCGAACAGCCGCCGCGAGGAACTCGCGACGACCGCCCCTCGCGAAGGGGCAATGGTGCGTCTGCGCAGCGCCGTCGGTCCGGACGGCGACCTGCTCGCACAAGAGGCCGAGTGCCTGCTCGATGCCGGCGCCTACGCGGGAGAGACGGTGGTCATCGCATCGGTGGCGCTGCTGTACCTTGGCGCAACCTACCGCATTCCCGGTGTCCGTCACGTGGCCCGCGCGGTCTACACAAACACGCCGCCGACGGGCGGATACCGGGGGTTGTGCGGGCCGTACTGCGTCTTCGCGATGGAACAACACCTCGATCACATCGCACGCGAGTTGGAACTCGACCGCCTCGAGCTACGGCTGCGAAACGCGCTCCGAGCCGGCGAACGGATGGCCAACGGCCAGGAGATCGATGATGACGGCATGGTCGACGCCATCCAGCAGGTTCGCCGACTCAACGCGTGGCCAGCCAGCGGCCGGACGCCACAAGCGCCCGGAGATCGTCGGCCGATGCGTGGGACCGGCCTCGCCGCCACGCGCTGCCCCACCCACCCCGAGCCCACTCAGGCCACCGTCAAGCTCAACGAGGACGGTACGGTCGGGATCATCTCGGCCGCAGTGGAGATCGGCACTGGGGCTGTTGCCATGGGCGCGCGGCAGATCGCCGCGGCCGAGCTGGGCGTCCAGCCGAGCGACGTGATGATGCTGCCGCCCGACACTGACGCCGCGGGATACGACGGCGGCTCCACAGGGAGCGGCACAACCTTCGCGCTCGGGAACGCCGTGCGGGACGCGGCCGAAGGCGTGCGTGAGCAACTGTTCGAAACGGCCGCCGAGATGCTAGAGGTCGCCGCAGAGGACCTCCGGCTCGCCGACGGACACGTCGTCGTGGTGGGTTCACCGGACAGCCGCGTGGCGCTCGCGGACGTCGCCACGACCGCCTTGTGGACGACCGGGCCGATCGCCTCAGCGGGCAGATACTGTCCTCCGCCCATCGTGTTCGACGAAGCGTGTGTGACTGGAACGCTCATTTCGACCATGTGGGCCGTGAGCTCGAGTGTCCATCTTGCTGAGGTCGAAGTCGACGAGGGGACCGGCAAAGTCACGATCACCCGCTACGTCGTCACGCAAGACGTAGGTCGGATCATCAACGCACGTGCAATCGAAGGGCAGATCCACGGCGGCGTGCTTCAGGGCATCGGCTACGCGCTCCTGGAAGAGCTGCGAATCGACGACTTTGGCCTGCCCCTCGATGCGAGCCTCGAGCGGTATCGGCTGCCGACTGCGTTGGACGCGCCACGGATCGAAATCACGGTACTTGAGCACCCCTGTCCGTACGGCCCGTACGGCGCGAAGGGAGTGGGCGAGCCGCCAATCGTCCCGGTCGCCGCCGCGATAGCTGCAGCCGTCGCCGACGCGATCGGACAGCCAGTGCGCCGGCTTCCTATCACACCGTTCTCGGTGCTTGAGACACTCCGCTCGGCCCGACCGGCATAAGCGGCCGGCTGACCGGACAGGACTGTGAACAGCTGACCAAAGGCACGGTCGAAGTTCGAGCGGTTGAGCTCGTCGATCACGAGCCATTGCCGCTTGCGAATGGCCGAGAGGAAGTGTCCCTCGACAAACTCAAGGCCCGCATCCGTGGGGCGCAACCCACCGATCGTCTCCTACGTCGTCCAATCTGCTGTCGCCGTGGTGAGTACGTAGCCGTCAGCCAGCGCGTTCTCGGCCGCCATCTCGGCGACCAGACGAGCGAGCGAAGTCTTCGCCGTTCCAGGCGGTCCCGTCAGGATCACGTGCGCTGCGTAGCGCAGCGACCAGCGCCGCACACGTCCCCGGAGGAAGTCGGAGGCCACTCCCGAGCGCTCTCGCTTCGACCGCTGCCGCTTCGAGATCAGTCCGGGCTTGAACGATGGGCTCCGAGGGTGGTGGCATCGGTGGCTCCGGCGGCGTCGGCGCAGCCGCATCCAAAAGGCGGAGCTCCGGGAACCTGCTGGCCAGTTCCCGGACGAGTTGGGGCGATAGCCGGAAATTACCGCCGAGCACCGAGCGGCGGCCAGCGCGGGAGTTTCTGACTCCGTGCGCTACTGACTCCGAGACCATCCGGACGGCCAAGCGACTCCACGACGGCGCCTCGACCCAGCGCGCCAGCTCGCACAGATCGGCGTTCAACAGCGGGAAGTCCCGGCCCACCTCGTGCAGGCCCGCCACCCTGTTGAGGCTCAGCGCCTCGCGCCAGAACGTGACCCTGACGCCCTACTGGCTCTAGCCGATGAGGTTCGCACTCGCTAGAGGACGGTCTGGAGCGGCGGGCGCACCAGCCTGAGTCCACCTATCCGGGCGTGTTTGCCTGCGCGTCGGAGGTACCGGCGAGGGCGGTCGACGCAGGGTCGAACGAAGCCGAAGTTGCGTTCGCTCGCCGTTAGACGAGCGAGAGGCTCGGCACGTCGGCGAGGAGCTGCAGCGCGTATTCGGAGCTAGGGTGGTCGAGCACCTCGTGGCCATGTTCAACCACCGAGCCGACGCGGAGGATCACGACGTCATCGGCCAGGCTGCGAACGAGCGCGAGGTTGTGCGTGATCAGCACGAGCGTCAGCCTACGCTCGAGCTTGAGCCGGTGGAGGAGTTCGACGATCGCCGCCTGCACCGATACATCAAGCGCCGAGGTCACCTCGTCGCAGACCAGCACCTTGGGCTCGACCACAAGCGCGCGGGCGATCGCGACCCGCTGGCGCTCGCCGCCCGAGAGCTGGTCGGGGTAGCGGGTCAGGTAGTCCTCGCTGAGCGCCGCATCCCGCAATGCAGCGACGACCCGGTCCCTGCGCTCGGCGGCCGGCACCTTGAACAGCTGTTGCAGCGGCTGTTCGATCAGCCTGCCGACGGTCTTGCGCGGGTTCAGCGACGTGTACGGGCTCTGGAACACGTACTGGAGTGAGCTCATCACGTTGCGATCGCGGTGTCGCCGGTCTCGGGCGAGCGCGATGCCGTCGAACTCGATCTTGCCGGCCCAGCTCGTGTGAAGCCCCACGATGCAGCGCGCGAGCGTGGTCTTCCCCGCGCCCGACTCGCCGACGACGGCGATGCAGCGCCGCGGCGCGACCGTCAGCGACACCTGATGCAGTACCTCCTTGTCGCCGTAGGTCGCATCGAGGCTCTCAATCTTCAAAAGCGGCTGGCCTGACTCACTCGGCGGCGCGTGATGGCGCAGCGGCAGCTCGCCGAGTGGGGGCAGCCGGCTGACCTCGTCGGCTCGCAGGCATCTTGCCCAGCGGTCGGCGCCCTCGATCTCGTACCTGGGCGGGAAGCCGACCGTGCACCGTTCGCGCGAGAACTCACACCGCGCTGCGAAGAAGCATCCTCGCGGCCGGCTGCCGGGCCGTGGCGGCTGGCCCTCCATTCCCTCCAGTACGTGTGCACGGGTCGGGTCGGGGATCGCCCGCAAGAGCCCCCGCGTGTACGGATGGCCGGGGGCCCTGAACACGCGGGCCGCGGGACCGAGCTCTACAAGCCGTCCGGCATACATGACCCCAACTGTATTGGCCATGTCGGCCACCACGGCGAGGTCGTGGCTCACATAAACGGCGCCTACGTGGTAGATCCGGCACAACCCGCGAATTGCGTCGAGCACGTGTCGCTGGGTGGTGACGTCGAGTCCTGTCGTCGGCTCGTCGAGGAGGATTAGCTTCGGCTGGCAAGCGAACGCCATGGCGAGCATCACACGCTGCTGCTGACCGCCCGACAGCTGATGCGGATAGGACTCCAGCGCCGAGCCGACCCCGTCGAGCCTGACCTCGGCGAGCAACTCGCCGATCCGCTCGTTGACGTCTGACTTGTCCTGCCCGCATCGCGGGTGCGCGGCGAAGATCTCGCGCAGCTGTGTCCCGACCTTGAGCGCGGGATTCAGCGCGCTCGTCGGGTCCTGGGCGACATACGCGATCGACGCCCCGCGCACGCTGCGCAGCTCGCCGCGGCTGCGTCCGATCACCTCGTCGCCCTCGAGCTTCACGCTGCCCCCATCGATCGCAAGGCCCCGTCTGGCATAGCCCATCAGTGCGAGCGCGACGGTCGTCTTGCCGGAACCCGACTCGCCCACCAGTCCGAGCACCTCGCCGGCTGTGACCGTGAACGAGACGTCGTCAACCACGTCGGTCTTCGAGCCGGCGACGACCACCCGCAGCCCGTCGACCGTCAGCAGCTTGTGGGGACCGAGGGCCGGGGGCTGGGGCTGCTCGCCGTTCTTCGTCGCTTGCTCGGTGTCGCTCACGATCACGCGCTCCTGTCGAGGATGATGCCGGTCGCGACGACCATCTCCTCGGCCGGCCGGTCGACGCCCAGCGAGGCGCGTGCGATCGCGTCGGTGTAGGTGTTCAGCCCGATCGTCAACAGCGCGATCAGGCTGGCGGGGACGACCACGGCCCACGGGTTGACCCCCAGGCCGATCCGGTTCTCGTTGATCATCAGACCCCAGTTCGCCGCGGGGGGCTGGATCCCCAAGCCCAAAAAGCTCAGCCCGGCGATGATCACAATCGAGGTGGTGAACCGCAGGCCGAGCTCGACCATTACGACCGACGAGAGATTGGGCAGGATCTCGCCGAACATCACCTTGCGCGCGGGCGTGTCCATCAGCTCGACAGCCTTGACGTAGTCGCGTTCGCAGACGTCCAGCGCGACCGACCGGATCACGCGCGCGACCTGGGGTGCGTGCGAGATGCCGACCGCGACCATAATCAGCCACAGCTTCGGGCCGACCACGCTGACCAATAGCAGCGCGAACACCAGCTGCGGGAAGGCGAGGAACACGTCGACGGTGCGCATGATGATCCCGTCGGTCCAGCGACCGTAGTAGGCGGCCGCGATCCCCAAGATCACGCCCGCGGCCACACCGATCGCGGTCGCCGCCGCCGCGATCCCCAACAGCACCGCGCCCCCGTCCAGCACCCGGCTGAGCACGTCGCGGCCGAGCACATCACTTCCCAGCGACGCCGCCGACGTGGGCTTGGAGAACGGGAACAGCGTCACCGGCGCGGTCGGCGAGTGGGGGGCGATCAACGGACCGATCAGCGCCAACAACACCACAAAACCCGCCAACGACAGCCCGACCGCCCCCCGCCGGCTGCGGGTCGCGCGCTTCAGAATCACCAGCCACTCACGGCGCGTGCCCCTCCCGACCACGCGCCTCGGGGCCGTCAGCGCGCCGATCTGCCCCCGCGAGCTCACCTCCTAGTCCTCCCCGATCCGACCGTCACTGTCGCGCGCCGGCTGGATCGCCCAGCCCTCCGGGAGGCGCTCGTCGCTCTCGGACGCGGTCTCATCGCCGGGCCCTGCGCCGCGGGCTGGCCATCAGCGCAATCACGTCGGTCGTGATGTTCACAAACACATAGAACGCGGCGAGGATCAGGACGATGAACTGGATCGTCGGGATATCGCGGTTAGAGACCGCGTCGACCAGCGCCGCGCCGATCCCCGGGTAGTTGAACACGTACTCCACGACCACGATCCCGCCCGCCAGATACAAGAGGTTCAGGCCTATCACCTGGATCACCGGCGGCAGCGAATTCGGCAGCGCATGCACAAGCAACACGCGCCATCGAGAGATCCCCTTCAACTCGGCCATTTCAACGTAATCTGACTCCAGCGCCTCGATCACCGCGCCACGCGTCATCCGGAAGATGTACGGGGCGATCACCAGCGACAACGTCCCGATCGGCAGCCACAACGCGCTGATGTCATCCAACGGTGACGTCCCCGGAGGGATCGTGGACACCGCCGGGAGAATGTGCAACAGGTTGACCGCAAACACGATCACCAGCGCGATCGCTACCACGAACTCCGGCAACGCCGTGATCGTCAAAGCGATCACCGACGCGACGTGATCAAACAAACCGTCGCGACGCGCCGCCGCGATCAACCCCAGGATCCCCGCGAACAGGGTTCCCACGAGCCCGGCTCCGATCACCAGCACAGCCGAGTTCACCAGCCGCGGCCCGATCAACGACGAAACCGACTCGCGATTGGCCAACGACGTCCCGAAATTACCTCCCAATACGCCGCCGATCCAACTCCCATACTGGCTCGGCAACGATCGATTCAAATGCAACTGATCCTCCAACGCATGCAACCGCTGCGGCGTCGCACTATGTCCCAACACCGCATACGCCGCATTACCCGGCAACGCCTGCGTCGCTACAAAAATCACGACCGAAACCGCAAACAATGTCAACAAACCCAACACGACCCGCACCACCACCATCGACAAAACTGGATGGCGCCGCCCCCAAGCGCTCGCCGAAACGCGCGGGCGCAGCCGCCCGGGAGCCTGCGACTGCCCCGCCGCAGTCACACGCGCCCCGAGCCCGGGATCCGGACGACATCACCAGGCGGACAGCCGCTGCGGCGCATCACGCCATCCACATGTGCTCCAAGTCGCCGTTGTTGAACGTAGCGCCCAGCTTCGATTCGACGAGGCCATGAACGGTCAGATCGTGGCCCTCGATCACCGCTGGGAAGAACGGGATGATGTAGCCGCCCTCGTTGTTGTCGATCATCTGCATCTCGGGTCGCTTGCCCTCGTCAAGCGTCGTCGAGCACCGGTCGATCGCCACGCCATCGTTGAGCGTCGTGAGCCGCAGCCCGGCGTCCAGCAGTAGATACCCGCGCGCACAGCGGCGCCAGCCGTTGCGCCTGCTCGGAGACCTTCGATCCCTCGCGAAACAACGGATTTACACAGCTCGATCAGCTGGCGTTGCTCCGAGCTAGGTTCACCGTCGACCACCCAGGAGCGACTCGGTTCACAGAAGTAGCCGTTCAGAACGCCCGACACGTCGACGAGGACCGGATCACCAGCGGAAAGCGGCGTGGATGCATCAAACGCCGGCAAGCTTCGCCGTAGCCTGCTTCGAGCGGGAGCTGATGCTTCAACGAAAATGTTTGCGAGCGCTCCTCCGGCATTTGCTACCAGCGCCACAGGCGCGGCAGCAAGATCGGCCTCCGCGTTACCACCGTGTGTCACGTCACGCATGGCGTCGACTGCCCGCACTCCCAGCGCCGCGGCACGCCGCATGGCCGCCTGCTCAGCCGGGCTCCTGCGAGTCCGCACGAGATCGACAATCTCACAACACGCTCGAGCCTGGCGTCCGGAGATGCTTGATTGGAAATGACTACCCTCGCCGTGCAGGCACCTCATCGGCATGCCCTGGGGCCCGTCACCCTGCTCCGACAGGTGTTCCAAGAGCCGAGTCATCCGCGTGCAGAAGCGATCTGATCGTGTCAATGGTCGGCGCCTCCACGAGCTGGCGCCGGTACCAGGCCAGCCGCTTCGGCGCGTTAAATGCGATGACTCCTGTAACGCGACCGGCACGGTTTCCGACCGCCACTAGCCGATCCCCCGTCGTACTCGATTCCAAAATCTCTAACGAATCTGCGGCTGCCGGAAATCCGACCGATTGGATCTTGAGGTCGTACTGATCAGACCAGAAGTACGGGAGTTCGAGATACGGCTTCCGCTCCTCGGGCGGAAGGAGGACATTGCGCCCGGCCAGGTGGCCCTGCTCACCTGCCGCGGTCCAGTGCTCAACGCGAACGTTCCTTCCATCAGCGAGCGGATGCGGCCACGACGTGGCATCGCCGGCAACAAGGATATCGGGGTCGCCGAGCGCCGTGAGGGTCGCGTCGCACGCGACACCCGGATCGAGCGTCAGCCCGCTATCGGCGAGCCACTCCGTGTTGGGTAGCGCGCCAGTCGCAACGAGAACCACGTCCGCCTCCACGCAGGAGCCATCGGCCAGCTCTACGGCCTCGACTCTGCCGACGCCCCGCAGGCGGCGTACACGGGTGTTACAGCGGAGATCCACCCCGTAGTCAACGTGCATCCACCCGCAGCGCTGACCGAGGGCCAGTCCAAGCGGGAGCATGGGCTGTGGGGCGACGTCTACCATCACCACCTCCACGCCAAGGGCCCGTGCGCTCGCCGCCACCTCGCAGCCGACGAAGCCAGCCCCAACGATCAGCAGCCGCGCGCCACTGCGCAGCGCTGAGCGCAATGCGAGCGAGTCGTCGATCGTACGCAATGTGAGGACGCCGCGGAGCGGCGCGTTAGTGCCCGGCCATGGCCTCGCACGGCAGCCCGTAGCCACGATCAACCGATCATACGGAATACGGGCACCGTCAGACAGCCGCAGCTCTTTGTGGCCGCGGTCGAGCGCCACCGCCGACACGCCGAGTAGCCACTCAACATCAAGGGTGCCAAGCGTCAGCGCGCAAGCCTCCTCGGCCTGCAGCCCTTGGAGGAGTTGCTTGGAAAGCGGCGGTCGGTTGTATGGAAGGTGCGCCTCATTGCCGACCACGATGAGCGGACCGTCGAAACCGCCGGAGCGCGCCGCCTGTGCAGCCCGCAATCCCGCAAGGGACGCTCCGACAATCACGAGTCTTCGCATCGTGGCTGGCTCAATTCCGCGAGGTGGCATACAGCTCTAAATGGTCGCGCCGAACGGTGTCTGAACGATCAGAATGATGTTGAGATCACGTTCGAAGGGCATCTTGGCTCCTTGGCTATCTTGCCCTTTTGCGCGATGTGCAAGGGCGACTCAGCGGTAGGCAGGTCAGCCGCTGCATTGGGCGACAGTCTTGGCGGGCAGGTGACGGGAAGCCCAGAGGGCTCGGAGGGACGGCCGCCGCGTCGATTGGGCTGAATGAGGTTCATCGAGCGGCGTCTAGTACCGCCGCGGCAAGGACATTGGCGCTACGAAGGACCCGCGCATAGTCGATGTCTTCGTGCTCGTTGTGGGTGACGCCGCCGACACAGGGGACAAAGACGATCTGCGCCGGGGCGATGGTGGCGAGCCAGTAGGCGTCGTGTCCAGCGACGCTTGCCATGTCGATGGTTTCCACTCCCAGGCGCTGCGCCCAGCGCCTGACGACGGCTGCCAGCTCGCGATCAAAAGCGAGGCCCGAACCGAACTCCCAGACGCTTTCGGTCGTCGCACCGAGTCCCCGGCGCTCACAGGCACGCTGTATGATCCTGTCGAGCTGACCGGTCATCTCCGCGAGGGCATCGTCCTGTGGGTGGCGGAAGTCGACTGTGAGGACTACCTCGCTCGGGATGATTCCCGTGCAGCCGGGCCACACATCCATTCGAGTGGTGCTCGCACGAGCCTGGTCGCCGTGCCGCTCCGCCAGCGTCGGCAGCGCTGCGACAACTTCGGCCGCACCAACCAAGGCGTCCCGGCGTCGAGACATAGGTGTCGATCCCGCGTGAGCGGTTTCCCCTTCGAAACGGATCGCCATGCCGCGCACGGGAAAGGCCGACGTGACGACGCCCAAATCGGCACCTCGTTGCTCGAGGATGTCGTCCTGCTCGATGTGAAACTCAAAGTACGCGCTCGGCGCGGCTCCTGGAACCGGGACAACACCGGCGTACCCAATCCGCTCGAGCTCAGCACCGAAGCTCATGCCAGCATCATCCGTCGTGGCTAGCGCCCGATCGAGCGGCAGAGCGCCGGCGAACACCGCCGATCCAAGCATCGGAGGTCGAAACCGAGCCCCCTCCTCGTTTGACCAGGACACGATCTCCACGGGATGGCGCGTCACCGCGCCCTGATCCTGCAGCCAACGGACGATCTCCAAGCCCGTGAGCACGCCAAGCGCACCGTCATACCGGCCACCGGCGACCTGGGTGTCCAGGTGGCTGCCCACCATGACCGGTCTCAGATCCTCGGTGCCCTGGCGACGCGCGAAGATGTTCCCAACACGGTCCACTGTGACGCTGAGGCCGGAGTCGCGGCACCACATGCAGAACGTATCGCGCATGAGCCAGTCGGGATCGGTCAAGGCCAAGCGCTGTACTCCAGGAGTCCGCCAGGCGCCGATCGCCGCCGCGTTCTCTAGGGTGCGCCACAAACGGTCCCCGTCGAGTGACGGCAGAGCTATCTCCGCGTTCTGAATGACAGGTGGCACCGCAATCACAGCTAGACGACGTCGCGCCGCAGCGGCTGGCATGCACCGGAGAGCGTCGCCGCCCCCTGAAACTGAGTCACGTTTGGGTCATTGACTGTGAAGCCGAGCGCAGCGGGCTTCGAGTTGAGCTCCGCCGCAGCGCTCCTCCTGGACAGCTCTCGATCCCGGCCGTGAGGAGTGTTGTACGCACACCGCACACAGCTACCATTGATCTCGCGCACCCGCGACGCGCGCGTCGGATCTCCCAGCCTCGCCAACGACCTCTCCCCTTAACTCGATTTTTGCTCCAGTATCGTATAGCCGCACTGGTCATCAGTCAAATATTTTGGATGCTGTATCCGCCTGGCTAACATAAGTGCGGTGAGATTGCTGAGCGCCGACGAGAGATGATGTCGAGGCTAGACCAACCCGAGACGGTGTCTGCGGTCGCTGAGACCGACAACGGTGCAGCGCCCCTTCGCGAAGTGCTCGGCGTGCGTCTCAAGCAGCTCAGAGCGCGGTCAGGCAAGAGCCTACGCGAGGCTGGACGGCTCGCTAAGCTCTCTCCGCAGTTCATCAGTCTTGTTGAGCGCGGCCAGACCGAGATCGGCCTCTCCCGCCTTGTTCGTCTCACCGACGCCTACGACGCCAATATTGCGGACGTCCTCGCGGACATCCGCGGGCCCGAAGTCGAGTACGTCCCCGCCGGCGAGGGGCTTGTCGCACCGCGCTCGAAGAGCGACCCGAAGGTCGTCTACCTGACCAGCCCGTCTTGGCGGTTCCAGCCCTTCAAGCAAGAAATACCGGCCGGCGCCACCCTCGACTCACTCTCTCACGCTGGCGAGGAGTTCATTCATTGCATCGCGGGAACGATCACCATGACCGTCAACGGGCAAGAGTGGAGGCTGCGGCCGGGAGACACCATCGTCGTGCCGCCGCGCGCTCAGCACTCTTACCGAAACGAAAGCGACACCCTCGCCGTGGCCGTCGGTGCGGTCGCACCGCCCAATCGGGGCAGATTGATCTCTGACGACCAGGGCGAGTCGAGTTAGCTCGCGAACGCGAGTCGGCCGCGCGGTGCCCCGGTGGATCTGCCGCCGCCCGGCTCCGAGAAGCCTTCCCTGACACAAGACGCCGCTGTAACCGCCTACGGCCTGCAGGAGCACTACATCGACGGCGGCTTTCGGCCGAGTGTGTCCGGGCCGACCTTCGACCCGCTTGACCCAGCGACCAACCGCGTCCTCGCCCAGGCGGCGGCTAGTGATGAGGCGGAGCCCAGGCAGCCGTCCGGCCGCGCACGCCGTGTTCGTGAACGGCCGCTGGCGCAAGCAGAAGGCAGCCGAGCGCGCTGCGGGGCTGCGCCGGGTCGTCCCCGGGACCGGCGAGCGCGCCCAGGAGTTCATGGCCGGCGACGTAGCCGACGTCGGGATGCCGGCGGCCCAGATGGCAGGCCTCGCCGCCCGCGCCGCGCAGAACTTCGAGTACTACACAGGAGTCATTACCGAGTTGGCCGGGCGCTCGTTCGAGCTCGGCGACGAGTTTCTCAACGACGTGATCCGCAAGCCCGTCCGGTGGCCGGGCTGATGGAGCTCGGTGCCGGGCTGGCCTGATGAACGCGGCCACCAGAGATCATGACCCGCATTAGCAGCGAGTTATAAAGAGTCGGCAACACCTGCGCCGTCTCGGATCGATGAAACCGCTCGAGATGTTCGTCATGACCCGCGCCCACCTGTACGCGAGCTCCTGCGTGGCCGGAGCGGTGATTCTCGACAGATACAAGCGGTACCAGAGGACCTCGCGCTCGCGGTAAGTGTCTCTTGGAGGCTGAGAGCTGCCACGCGACTGAGTCCGAAGGAGGACAGCGGATGAAGCTTCGCGCTAACGCGGCTCTCAGTCTGAAAGGCCGACGGGCTCTGTGCCTGGCGGTTGGGCAGGAGCGGACGCCGACGCGAGCGGCCGCCTCGGTGGACTGATGCTGCGTAGCGTGGCCGTCGGACCGGATCAAGCCTCCGCCGCCAGCGCGCGCTCGAGGGCGGCGGTGAGCAGCTCGACGTGCTCACCGCTAAAGACGAGCGGGGGGCGGATCTTCAAGACGTTTCCGTCTTTCCCCGTTCGGCCGATCAGCACGCCGTCGTCGCGCAGACGGTCCACCAACCTAGCGGCCAGCGAAGACTTGGTCAGCTCGACGCCAGCGATCAGGCCGCGGCCGCGCACAGCGACGATCTCGGGTGCTCTCAGCGAGCGCAGCGCTGCGTGTAGTCGGGCGCCAACGTCCGCGCTCCGGTCGATGATGCGTTCGTCATCGAGCACGTCGAGCACCGCGAGCGCGGCGCGCGCCGCGACGGGATTGCCCCCGAACGTGCTGAACATGTTGCCTGCGAGTGGAGCCCGCTCGACGAGCTCCCGGCGGGTGATCAGTGCCGCGACGGGGTAGCCGTTGCCCATCGGCTTTCCCAGGGTCACGAAGTCGGGCTCGAGGCCGTAATGCGCGAAAGCCCAGAGCCGCTCGCCGAGGCGGCCGTGGCCCGCCTGTACCTCGTCCGCGACGAGCAGTCCGCCTGCGGCACGGGTGTGGGTCGCGAGCGTGGCGAGGTCATCATCGCTGGGGGTCCAGATCCCGTCGCTCGTGAACGCGCAGTCGACGAATGTCGCAGCGAGCCCGTTGAGCTCCCGCAACGCGCGTTCGACGTCCTCGGCGACGCTCACGCCCGAGCCACACGGAGCGATGCGGGCCACGTCGTCCGGGTGGTACCCCGCAGGCCACCCATCCGACGAGAGACGTGCGGTCGTGTCCGTGACGCCGTGATAAGCGTGTTCGGTGACGATCGCACCGCTTGCGCCAGTCACTGCGGTGGCGATCCGCCAGGCGATGTCGTTCGCTTCGCTCCCTGAGTTGACGAGCATGACTGTGTCGAGCTCCGCGTTCGGCGGCATCGTCGTGAGCAGACGCTCGGCAAGCTCGACAAGGGGCTGGCACAGGTAGCGCGAATGCGAGTTGAGCCGGCGAGTCTGGTCGACGACCGCCTCCGTCACGCGAGGGTGACAGTGGCCAACGACCGGCACGTTGTTGTAGGCGTCGAGTAGCCGTCGGCCGTCGGCGTCGTAGAGCCATACGCCGCGTCCGCGCACGGGATGGACCGGCCGCGCGTAGCTCAGCGGCGTCAGCAGCGCGCCCATCACGCGCGACCGGCGAGCGCGAAGCTCGCCGGTCGCGGCAGGGTGGCGCGCGGCGCCAAGCTCGAGTGCGACTGTGTCGGGCCCGAGTCGATCGAACAGCTCGAGAAGGCTCCACAGGTCATCGTCCCACGACAGGAGGTACTCGGCGTTGTCCGGATAGCGGCGCGCACGCCACCTGGTGATGGCGACAAGCATCGCGAGCCGCACGGCTGTAAGGTCGCCGAGCAGCTCAAGCTCCACCGGCTCGAGCGGAAACTGTGACGTGTAACCGTCAATGGCGATCCGCCCGATGCGAAAGACGTCTTCCTTGGAGCGACCGAGCATCAGCGAGGCAAGTGCAATCGCAAGGTCGCCCGCCTGCGAGGTGTACCCGCAGTCGCCGAAGTCGACGATCCCCGCGATGCGGTCACACTCGTCCAGGAGAACGTTTTCCAGCTGAAAGTCGCCGTGCACGACCTGGAGACGCAGCGCGTGCCAGCGCGGCGCGACGCGCTGCTCGAACCGCTCCACGACGCGCTGTGCGATCTCGCGGCGTCCCGCGTCGGCGATCCCTTCAAGCAGCGGCAGCACCCCTCGCGCCTGGGCGAGATCCCAGAGCCGCTCACGGCCCGCCGCCGCATGGAAGAACGAGCGCAGAGCCAGGTTCAGCCGCGCGTGCGTTGCTGCAAAGTCGAAGACAGCGCCTTCGCCGAGCTCGGGCCCTGCCGCGTGGCCGTGTACCCGCTCGAACAGGCGCACGTTATGGTGACCGTCTGGACCATCAACCAGGACGGCCTCGCCGCGCGGCCGCGCCACTGGCAGCGATGGGTCGACGCGAACGACGTGGTCGATCGCACCCCGCTCGAGGTCGAGCAGCGCAGGATCCTGACCGATGTTCGCGATCTTCATGACAGCGCTATCGCGCGCGCCCTCGATCAGGAACGTCTGATCGCGCTCGCTGCCGAGGTCGACCGCAGTTCCTTCCAGACCGAACCGTTCGGCGGCGATCCGCACAACTTCAGCGCGGGTGAAGCTGGGGTTACTTGTCTCCAGTAAGGACATCAGTCAGTCCGGTGAGCTCCCCTGCTGGCACTCACGAATCTGTCGTCATTTCAGTCGTATCGCCCGAAGGCGGAGAAATTGGCGGCGTGCGACTTCCTCCACGTGAACCGTTAGCCTTAGTCGTCGCTGTCTCATTCGGCGACGCGACGCTCTCCTCGAGCAGCCCGAAGCCTATGGGTTCGGCTTTGAGCTTCAAACACCTGACCTGATGCTTGGGACCACCAGGAGCCGCGTTTGGACGTTGTGGCGCCGGGGGCGCGGCTCATGGAGCCTGGCCAGACGAAGGGATTGGGCTTTCTTAAGTCGCACGCCAGGGACTCGACACGGTCTACTCCATCATTGTCCAGCCGCGCTATCCACTTCCTACGAAAGCTCATGTCCGCAAAAAAGGGCCTGCCTAGCACTCACATCACCGGCATCCTCACGCTGTGCAACTCGCGCCAGCGCGTCTCAAACGCGATCCCAAAGAACCCCACCCCCATCATTGGCCACCAGCCTCCTGTATTTCCGTGTGGACTTCAACTAGAACGTCTGTTAACTCCATCGAGTCGGCCCTAAGTCTTAGAGGCACGAAGTCGTCACTCGTCCAGATCACGCATGAGCCGGGTCCGGGCGTAGGGCCCCTCGTCCACGTCCACCGGAACCGCCTGGCAAGAACCTCCTCTCCGCCTGGTCCGGCCAATGACTCACGGGGCAACTCTTCAATTCTGTCCCAGCTGTACGGTCGAACCAACGGACCGCGATCGAACTTGTCGCGCTCGAAAAAGTTATCCATAAGTGCGTAACACTCGAACGGGCCCTCCGTGGGATTCTCGGCAAACGCTGCGCAAATTAGGCCATCCGTCGTCACCAACCCAGCGAGCACAGAGCGGGGATGCTGCGACACCGTGAGGCGCTGTGACACTCGCCCCATTCCGGCTAGTCGAGCTTCGCCCTCAATCTGTGAGTCAGAAAACGTAAACCACCCCTCGCTAACCTCGCCACGGACATCGTGGCGGGCGTAGCACGCGAGCGGTCGATAATCCGCACTGATGGTGTAAACGACATGAACGAGGACACCGTATCGAGATGCGTCCAACGCACCCATAATCGTTTGCGTTCCGTCTTTGTGGTATCGCTTCTCGAATCGCTCAGTCGAGATGGGCCCGCTTCGGCCGTCCAGACTGGTCTGAATTTGACCCCGTATTACCCGTTGCTGAGTTGTGGCCGCGCCGCGGAAGCCTGTCACGCCCATCGTTTGACCTCCTCGCTTTCCTTGGTAGGGCCGACGATTACACCGCCAACCGGCATAACGCCGCACGCAATAACAGTTTCAACCTCACTCGGGTACGCTGTGTAGGCCCGCCGCGGGTCCACCAGGTGCGCCGCTGCTTGCGCCACCGAAGTGGAGGCCCTCCTACTAATCACCAGCAACTCGCCTCACGAAGCGGCCGACTTCCGCGACCGCGTCCCGCGCACAGTCGAAGTACCCCGGAAAACGTATGAAGTCGTGCACCATCCCTGGGTAATCTCTGGCCTCAACGCTGTTGTGGGCTTCGCGTAACTGCTCGGCGTAAGCCCGTCCTTCCTCACGAAGGAGGTCTAGGCCCGCGGTGATGACCAAAGCTGGTGGAAGACTCTGGAGCGCGTCGGAGAATATTGGGGATACGTCCGGATCGGCATGCGCAATGGGTGATGTCACATAGTTGGCCCAATATCCGCGGATGTCATCAGCCGTCAGAATCGGGTCCGCCGAGCCGGGCCGCTCCGTCCAATGCGACATCGTCGCATCGAGAATCGGGCAAAGCAATACCTGGCCGGCGAGCTCGCTCCCAGCGTCCCTAAGCCGCCTGGCTGCCACAGCGCTGAGGTTGGCGCCGCAACTCACCCCACCAAGCACTACGGCACCCTGACGTGCCCCGAGGGTCTCCGCGTGCTCCATTAGCCAGTAAATGCTTGCAAGACAGTCGTCCAGGGGGTCCGGGAAAGCGTATCCGCAGCCTAAGCGATAGCCAACGCTCGCCACGACGGCGTCTGCATGGTGCGCCAGATGTCGACAGAGCGCGTCATCACTGTCGAGGGCGAAAACAACCCACCCCCCGACTGAGTAACACATACCATGGAGATAGATGAATAACGGCAGCCTTTCCGCGGGCTTCGGGTCGTAAATGCGCACGAGCAGGCGTCGGTCGGCCGCTACCGGCACAAGGGCGTCGACGACAGAATCGACAGGACATTCCACGGCGCGGAGAAGTCTCCCGACAGCCCGATATCCCGAGCTCCCCTCTTCGCCTGTAAGCGAGTAAAACGATGTGCGCTCCGCTGCGCTGAGCGAGGCGACAAAGTCGTCAACCTGATTGCTCATAGGCGCCGCCGCCAGGCGGTCCCGGCCGCCGTCGAGCTGGAGGAGGGCGCGGTGATTCTGCGGTTTCGGTGACCGGAAGCGATTGAGCTAGGCGCGGGTGCGCTCGTCGCCCCAGCAGCCGCCGAAATGACTTTGGTGTGCGTCACTGTCGACGTAAGCTAATTGCTTCCTCTGGACACCGTATCACGGCGTCCTCGACCGCCGTCAGGTCACCTTCGCCGGGATTCTGCATAATAACGTAGGCAAGGCCGTCGTCGCGAAGCTCGAAGTAATCCGGCGCACTGAGCTCGCATTGTCCATGCCCTCGGCACATTGCCTGGTCAACAACGATCTCTATCATCGTCCACCTCGGATTGGTTGACCTACTGAGCTAATCACTTGATCGCCCTCACGCGAATTCACGGCACGCCTTGTCCCGAGCCGAGCGGCGGCGTCCAGATCGTCGCCGGCGGTTTCTCAGCCACGTCCGAGTCCCCGGGAACATACCTGTACCTCCAATCCGTGCGCCGAAGTACTTCGTGCAGCGGCGTATCGACTGCCGTGACGACGCTTCGACAATCGACGGCACTGTGATCCATATCCTCCTGCAGCCCAGGTAGTACTTCGCCGCGACGAAACTTGTCGAGCGTCTCAAGGTAGTACTTCCGTGTTTGGATGACGAGGAAGTCTTCCCCGGCCAGGTTCTCCTTTGTACGGTCGACGACCCCGCCCATGCTCTGCGTGACCGCCATATCCTGGTTCATGCCTCCGGCGATACCGGACCAGCTCTCTCCCGATCGCATAAGTTCGCGGTCTTGCCGATAGCCCTCGCCCGTCCATTCCGGCGAATAATACGTCGTGGGATCCACCTCAAAATCCTCAGGGCGAATTCCGAGTGTGAGGTAGAAATCATCGGCCAGCGGGCGCGCTGGCGACAAGAAAAGGGTGAAAGCGTAGTGGCTCTCATCGTTACTAGGTACCAACGCACGGAACAAATAGCCGTCTAAGACCGGCAACATTGAGAAGAATGGCATTACGTATGCGTTTACCCAATAGACGGCCTCGGTCTGATACTCAAGAACGAATCGCATCACGGATTGCACGCCCCACGGGGCGACTGCAAATGCCGTCAGTGGTCTCGGATCGAAGAAAATCTTTTGATCCTGCCACTTAAGGTTCAACGCAAACTCAGCGTCCTGCTTGGACCAGTGCAGATAGGGTGCATGCCCAGCGTCAAAGTCTCCTTCGAAGCTTTGTAGCCAGTTGCAGGGCTGATAGTAGAGGAGCGGCAAAACATGCGACTCGGGAAGGGTGGTCGCGAGCCAGTTGGGAAACGGCGGCCTTGCCTCGGGTGGCCCCATGTATGTCCAGACCACTCCAGCCGCCTCGCGTGTGGGATATGCGCGGTGCTGGACGGTCTGCGCGAAGCGGCTGTTGGCCGGCTCAGGCGGCGTCTCGAGTACTCGCCCGTCGGGGTCGATAAGCCATCCGTGGTAAATGCAGCGAATGCCACACTCGCCCGTCCGTGCCAGCGCTAGAGAAGCGCGACGGTGGGGGCAATAGCGATCCACAAGGCCGACACGGCCGTCGGCGGAGCGGAACGCGACCAACTCCTCACCGAGAAGGGTGATTGGAACTGGATCCGAGTTGGCGGCCGGAAGCCGGTTGGAAAGGAGTGCGGGGAACCAGTATCGACGCATGAAGTCGCCCATCGTCGTACCGGGGCCCGTTTGGGTGAGTAGCCGGTCTTCCTCCTCTGTAAAGAACGACGATGCCATCAGGACCCCTCTCGGCTTCGATTGATCTCGCACACGCACAACCCGCGCTTCGGCGCACCGATGCTGCCAAACGACATCTCCCCTCGACTCGATCCGCTGAGGTAGTGTATAGTGTGACTAAGCATGTGTCAAATATTCTGGATGAGGTACGCTGAACGCAGACACAGAACAACGGACCGCCGAGCGACGGGGAGAGACGGCGCCAAGGCTAAATCAACCCCTGGTGCGCCGTCTGCCGTCTCTGAGCCGACAACGGTACTGTGCCCCTCGGCGAAGTGCTCGGTGTTCGTCTGAAGCAACTCAGGGCGCGGTCAGCTAGAAGCTTGCGCGGGGCTGGACGGCTCGCTGAGCTATCTCCGCAGTTCATTAGACTTGTTGAGCGCGGCCAGACCGAGATCGGCCTCTCCCGCCTGGTCCGTCTCACCGACGCCTACGACGCCAAGCGTGCCTTCGGGCGACACCGACGCGATGGCGCCATTCACCCCGGCCTGTCGCCGAGACAATCGGCACGAGCGCGGCCGAGGGGATCACGCTGATGCTCCCGACCGAGGATTCAGTGTTCGCCGGCGACGAGTTCACGCGTCGCTTCGGCCAGTCGTTCTGGCAGTTCGCCTTGATCGCGATCGACGTGAACCGCTTCACAATCCGCACGGCCTGGGAGATCACCGGCCGGCCGAAGGTCCTAGTCTACAGTTGGTGCTACCACGGCAGCGTCGACGAGACGTTGCTCGTGCTCGAGCGCGGAGTCCCGCGACCGCGGCCGGGTAACGTCGGCACGTCGTTGGATCCGAGCGTCACCAAGCGGGTGGTCGAGTGGAACGACGTCACGGCGCTTGAGGGAAAGCTCCGCCACGAGGAATGGCCTGCGTGCCGTGCGAACCTGTGATGACGAACATCCGGATCGTGCCGCCGCTGCCCGGTTACCACGAAGAGCTGCGGCGGCTGACGAAGCGCTACGGGAGCGTGCTCGTGATCGACGAGACGCACACGTTCTGCGCGGGCCCGGGCGGCTACACCGCGGGCCACGGCCTCGATCCGGACTTCCTGACGATCGGCAAGAGCATCGCGTGCGGCATCCCGGCGGCCGCGTACGGGATGAGTGAGTCTGCTCGCCGCGCTGGCCGAACGCGAGGTCCCGCTCGAGCTCTCGGACGTGGGCGGCATCGGCGGGACGCTCTCCGGCAACGCGCTGTCGCTGGCGGCGATGCGCGCGACGCTCTCGCACGTGCTGACCGACGAAGCGTTCGACCGCATGATCGCGCTCGGCGAGCGCTATGAGGCCACCGTCCGCGAGAACATGACTGCCAGGAACCTCCGCTGGCACGTCACCAGGCTCAGGTGCCGGGCCGAGTACTGGTTCCGGCCGCAGCCGCCCCGCAACGGCGGCGAAGCTGCCGCGGCCGTCGTTCCCCGCTCGACCGCTTCCTGCACCTCTACGCGCTCAACCGTGGAGTCCTGATGACGTCCTTCCACAACATGGTCTTGATGTCGCCGTCCATGACGGCCGGCCACGTCGACCGCTGCGTCGAGGTTTTTCGCGCCGCCGTCGCCGATCTCGCGGGACCCTGAGCCGCCAGATGCATCGCAAGTCCGTCGTCCCCGGTGCAGGATCGGAGTCGCTCACCAGCACCTCGCCAGCGATCTCCGAAGCTGAGGCGCAACGCATCGCGCAGACGCACGATGGCCTGACGGTCCGCGCGGAGCGCCTGCCGGGAGAGAAGGACGACAACTTCCACCTCTCCCGCGGCTCCGGCGGATACGTGCTGAAGGTGGCGCACGTGGCCGACTCGCCGGTCGTGCTCAAGCTGATTACAAGCGTCCTGCTGCATCTGGGCCAGACCGCTTCAGAGCTACCGGTCGCGAGGCCGGTGCCGGCTCAGGACGAGCAATACATCCCGCACTTCCAGAGCGAGGAGGGCCACGAGCGGCTCGCGATGCTGAGCACCTTCCTGGAGGGTCGGCTGCTGCGCCACTTACCGGGCTCGCCCGAGCTGCGGATCAACTACGGCCGGACGCTCGCGCGCATGACACAGGCCCTGGAGCACTTCGAGCATCCCAGCACCGGCCGCTATGTGATGTGGGACGTGCAGCACGCCGATCGCATCGGCGCACTGCTCGATCAGCACGATTCCCCAGGGCTCACCGATGACAGGCCCGGATACGCTGCGGTCAGGCAATGCCTGGAGCGATTCACCGTGGTCATCCGGCCACGCTTGGCTAACCTCAGGGTGCAGGCCGTGCACAACGACTTCAGCGCCGACAACATCCTCGTGGCGGACAACGGTCGGGACATCGCGGGCGTCCTCGACTTCGGCGACATGGTGAGCACGCCGTTGATCTGCGACCTCGCCGTCGCGGCGGCGAACCAGCTCGACGACGGCGACCAGGCGATGTCGCCCGCGCTCGATGTGGTTCGGGGGTATCACGAAAAGCTTCCGCTCAGCGCGGCCGAGCTCGGGCTGCTTTACGACCTCGTGCGTACGCGGCTCGCTGCCCGGATCGTGATCAGCGAGTGGCGGGCTACGAGGTTCCCGGAGAATCGCACTTACATCCTGCGCAATGAGCCCGGCCGGCGGCATGCCCAACAGCTTCGACATCGCGAGAGCGGGCGCGCTGCCGCCGGAGCTGAGCGAGCTTATCGCGCGCCGCGGCCGCGTGCTCGGAGCCGGCTACCGGCTGTTCTACGACGAGCCAGTTCACCTCGTCCGCGGCCAGGGCGTGCACCTGTTCGACGAGCACGGGCACGGCGACCTCGACGCTTACAACAATGTTCCCTGCGTCGGCCACTGCCACCCCTACGTCGCGGATGCGATCGCGAAGCAGGTGCGGACCCTGAACACGAACACGCGTTATCTGGACGAGCAGATCCTCGACTACGCCGAGCGCTTGCTGGCCACGCACGGCGACGGTCTGCGGAACGTGATCTACACGTGCACCGGCAGCGAGGCGACCGACCTTGCGCTTCGCATCGCCCGGTACGCCACGGGCGCGCGCGGAATCGTCGTGACGAGCAACGCGTACCACGGCGTCACGACCGCCGCGGCGGAGGTCTCGCCTAGCCTCGGCGCTGGCGCGCCCCTTGGCGAGGACGTTCGCACCGTGCCCCCTCCCCGGCTCGGCGAAAGCGCGAAGGAGGTCGGCGCGCGGTTGGCCGCTGACGTCCGCAAGGCGATCGACGGCCTCGGCCAGCAGGGCACCCGCTTCGCGGCATTCCTAGCCGACTCGATCTTCTCGAGCGACGGCCTGCGCCCGCAGCCGGCGGGGTTCCTGAAGCCGGTCATCGAAGCCGTTCACGACGCGGGCGGCCTTTACATCGCCGACGAGGTCCAATCAGGCTTCGCCCGCACCGGCGAGGCGATGTGGGGCTATCAGCGCCACGGCCTCGACCCCGACCTCGCCACGATGGGAAAGCCGATGGGCAACGGGATCCCGATCGCCGCGGTGGCGATGCGACCGGAGCTGGTCGCGGAGTTCGGCCGCGAGGTGCGCTACTTCAACACGTTCGGAGGCAACTCGGTCTCCATCGCCGCCGCGGCCGCCGTGCTGGACGTGATCGAGAACGAGCGGTTGATGGAGCACGCGCTCAGCGTCGGTGGCTATGTGCGCGACAGGCTTGCCGACCTGGCGGCCGACCGGCCCTACCTCGAGGGCGTTCGCGGGGCTGGCCTGTACCTGGGCGTCGACCTGGTCGATCCCGAGAAGCGGCAACCTGATGGCGAGCTCGCGCTCCGGGTCGTCAACGAGCTGCGCCGCAGGCGCGTCCTGATCAGCGCCACCGGCCCTGAGGGCCACACGCTTAAGATCCGCCCGCCGCTCCCGTTCGCGCGCTACGACGGCCAACGGCTGCTGGGCGAGCTCGAGCAGGTGCTGCTCGCAGTCGACGCCGCGCAGACGACTGCTCGCGGCTCGCGGCAGTAGGTGCAGATGGCGGACGCCGATGTAGGACAGCTTGACGGCATCGCCCAGGCCGAGCTCGTGGCGTCGGGCCAACTCAGCGCCTGTTCTGGGGGGACCCGTGCCTGATCTCGACGCTCGAGGACGAATCGCTCACCTTCCACGAGGGCAGACGTACAGCACCGAGGTGTTCCTGCACTGGCCCGATGTCGGCAGCGCTGGCGTCGAGCAGAACCTCATCGTCGGCGCCGACGGCAACGAGTTGCTGACCACCAGCGCGCTCAAGTGGTCGTGAGCGAGCGATGTCGTCGCTAACGGCGACGTGGGAGAACCTAATCGACGGGTGGCCGGCCGTCTCGGTCGCGGGACGCACCCGCAAGATCCTCAACCCCCGACCGACGTCGTGATCGGGCAGGTACCGGAGAGCACGCAGACGACCTAGCCCGCGCGGTGAACGCGGCCAGGCAGGCGCAGGAGACCTGGCGCTTCTCGACGCTGGCCCAGCGCTCGGAGGTGCTGCTGCGCCTGGCGGACCTGGTAGAGGAGCACACGCAGGAGCTGGCCGAGCTCGAGTCGCAGAACGTCGGCAAGCCGCTCGCGCAGGCGCTCGAGGAGAACACGATCACCGCCGACAACCTGCGGTTCTTCGCCGCGGCGGCCCGCTGTTTGGAGGGCAGGCCCGCCGGCGAGTACCTGGACGGCTACACGTCGATGCTGCGCGGCGTGCCGGTCGGCGTCGTCGGGCAGATCGCGCCGTGGAACTAGCCGCTGCAGATGGCGGTCTGGAAGCTCGGACCCGCGCTTGCGGCGGGCAACTCCGTCGTGCTCAAGCCGTCGGAGCTGACGCCGCTCACGATCCTGCGGTTCGCCGCGCTGGCGTACGAGCGTCAGCTGCTACCGCCCGGAGTGCTCAACGTTCTGACAGGCGACGGCGAGACGGTCGGCGCGAGCCTCGTTCGCCATTCCGCCGTCGAAATGGTCTCGCAGACGGGCGACGTCGAGACCGGCCGCGAGGTGGCACGCAACGCCGCCGACACCTCGGTTCGAGGCGATTGGACTGCGAAGGCCGCGCCGATGGTGACAGCCGCCCTAGACCCTATGGCGTGGGCGTCCGGTTGCACGGGTTGCCTGCCGGGCTGAGTGGCCGGACGCTCCTCGCGGGGGTTTGTCTGGTCGGAGAGTGGCTCCGGCTGACCCCATTACTGTGAGGAGGTCCGGCCATTGAACGATGACTTACGTCGGGTTTGATGTCCATGTCCGGTCGTCGCATGCCGCGGCGATCGATCTGATGAGCGGCGAGTTGACCCGGATGCGGTTCGGTCCGGGCTTTGAAGCGCCGGTCGCGTGGCCGGGAGCGTTGCCGGGGCCGGTGCGGGCGTGTTATGAGGCGGGCCCGACGGGGTTCGGGTTCTATCGCGCGGCGGTCGCGGCTGGTGTTGGGATGGAGGTGATCGCTGCGGGCAAGACACCGCGCGGAAGATTCGGATCGGGTCAAGACCGATCGCAAGGACGCGCAGCTGCTTGCCCGGTGTTTGCTGGCTGGGTCCCTGACGCCGATCGTGGTTCCCCCGCCGGCGGTCGAGTCAGCCCGCGAACTGGTCCGGGCCCATGATGCGTGCCGGCGGGATCTGATGAATGCCCGCCATCGCGTGTCGAAGATGCTGCTGCGTCACGGGCGGGTGTATTCCAAGCCGTCGACCTGGACTCAGGAGCACCGCCGGTGGCTCGCTCGCCAAGGGTTCCCCGAGCCGGTCAGCGAGCTCGTGTTCGCTGATCTCGTGGCGTGCGTGGATGGGTTGACCGCTCGCAAGCGTGCGCTCGCCGAGCGGATCGCAGAGCTCGCGATCGACGAGCAGTGGTGGCCGACCGTCAGCCGGTTGCGCGCGTTTCGCGGCGTGGACACATTGACCGCGTTCGCGATTCACCTCGAGCTCGGAGCTGACTGGCAGCGCTTTGAGAAGGCACACCGGGTCGGGTCCTGGCTGGGGCTGACCCCGTCACGCCAACAGTCAGGCGAGTCCGATCGCCAGGGAGCGATCACCAAGACCGGGTCGACTCTCGCCCGCCGGCTGCTGGTCGAGTCCGCCTGGACCTACGCCCGCGAACCACGGATCGGCGCGACGCTGCGCAACCGACAGGAGGGGCAGCCCCATCACGTGCTGCAGATCGTCAACCGCTGCCAGTACCGGCTGCACCGCGTCTACACACGAATGCGCGCCCGCGGCAAGCCGCACAACGTGACCGTGATCGCCTGCGCCCGCGAACTGGCCTGCTTCCTCTGGGCCGCCGCAACCGCACCCTAACCCCAAGCACACAGCAACACCCCGGCTCAGGAGGCCGAGACGCCGGTGAGCCGGACCGAGTTCCACGGAGACTCCGCGAAAGCCGGCCTGGCTCACATCGACTGCCCCCGGTCACAAGCAATGAGGTTCTGAGCCATCCAAGAATGGTCTTAAACCCGCCGGACGGCACCGCCTTTTGCCCGACAGCCACCGCCAATTGGAGGGGAGGCGAATGAGGTCGGATTGAGGTGGGTCGACGCGGCCGTCGACCCCCGGGCTCCCATCTCTCGACTCAGGTTTCATCGCCCAGCCTCGGGAGCTGAGGCTCTCAGGACGATGAGAGCGGTGTACTCGAGAAACAACTGGGTGTGTGGCTCGCGTCCGAGCCAGCCGGTCCGGCCGGGGTGATGCTGCCAGCCGGTCTGGAGCGCGTTGTAGGTGACGTGCATCTCGTCGGCGGCGGCGAGGTGCTCGCCGAGCACAAGCGCGACCTGGTTTGCGAGTTGCTGCGGATCGGGAGCGGCGACGCAGAAAACCCGCACCCCGAGGTGCTCCGACCCCACGATGCCGTCGGGTTGCGCGAACTCACTCACGGTCGGAACGCTCTTCGAAGGGCGTGCTGCAGGTCGTGCTTGACTGGCTGCAGGACACGCTCGACGGCTCCGACTGTTCGTCGGCCCACGCGGTGTGGGAAGGACTCGCTGTGGAGCAGCAGCATCGCAAGCGCGATGACGATCACTGGCGCGGCTAGCCGGCGCGCCAGGCGCCAGGCCAGGAGGGCGAGCAGCAGCCTTGTCATGGCATGTCCTCCGTATCGTCGCCGAATAGCTGGAGGGTCTCCGGTTGGGTCAGCGTGTCAGCCGGCGCGCAGGCGCCGTCATCGGTGGTCTCGCTCGCGGGTATGAGCTGCTCGAGCGTGCTTGCTGCGTGGACGGCGATCTCGCAGGCGTGCCGCTCGCCTGCGCCGATCCGCTCGGGCTCGCTGTGCGGCAGCCGTGTACGGAGGACGTGCGCGCGTCGCGGGTGTCCATCGATCGTGCTGTAGATGATCGCCTCGCCCCGGTCGAGCTCGGCGAAAGTGTCGGAGCCGACGCGGAACTGGCGAACGCGGCGTCGCGAGCCTTGCCCGGAATGGGCCGAACCGTGGCCCGTGGTTTGGTCGGTGGATTGCCATAGCGCGGTGGTGCCCATGAGCTTCGCGAGCCAGTCGCGGGTCTCCGGCGCGTTCTGTCGGTGGATCGCGAATCCGGTGAAGTTGTCGGTCAACGAGGCAAGCAGACCGGGCTGGCCGGTGAGCGCTTCGGGGTCGGCTGCTGACTGCGTGACGACGATCACCTGCCCGTGGTGGGAGCGGCCGCGCTGGAGCATCGCGAGCGCGCGGTTGGCGGCGATGTGCATGACGCCGCCGAACTCGTCGAGCAGAAGCGTCCACGGCGCACCGGCGACTTGGGCGGCCGCGTACATGTCAGCAAGCGCGAGGACGGTGATCATCGCCGCCTCGTTGGGCATGTCGTCGACGTAGGTGCGCCAAAGCACGACGGCGCGCTGCTCGATCGCTCGGGCCAGGCTGACCGCAACGTGCTCGCCAGAGAGAGTGATCCGGGGCGCGAGGACGGGTCGCCACGCTTCGCCCATCACGACCTGCAGGCGCACCGCGCCGCCCGCGACGGCCTTCCGGCCTTCCGGGGAGGAGACCCAGTCTCCCGCCTCGGCCACGCGGCGGAGTAGCTTTTCATCGTCGGAGCACAGCTCTCGGATGCGCGGAAGGCGCCGCAGCTGGCAGCAGTCGATCAAAAAAGGCAGCGACGGCGGCCAGCAGCCGGCGTGCTCAAGCACCCGGGCGACAACGCCCAGATAGAGCCGGAGCATGTCGGAGTAGTACTCCTCGCTGGCCTTGATCGGCTCGACGACCCTGGCGACAACTTCTCCGACATCGCCGGAGATCGGCTGCCAGCGATCGGTGTCGGGCGCGCGTGGGTCGATCAGGATGAACGGCACCTCGGCGGCGGCGGCGATGTCGCGGAGTGTGCGCTCGGCCTCATCGTCGCCCTTCTGGTCGATTGCGAGGACGGCGGATCGATCCGCGAGCGCCCGCGCGGCGACGACCCGCAGCGCGCTGGTCGTCTTGCCGGCACCTGTCCCACCGCAGGAGAAGACGTGCTGACCCTCGCTTCGGGGGAGCCGCGGCCCGTCGAGCTCGCCGGTCATGGGCACGTACGGCTCGCCGTCCGGCCACGGGCGCTCCCGGATGATCTCTCCCTGCGACCGTATGTAGACGCGCTCCCCGGTTCGACGCGCAGGCGCGGGCTGCCAAGCCCAGCGCCGCGCGAGCTCGTGATCGCGGAGCTCCTCGCCGGCGCCGAGGTCAGCCAGCCTCCAGCGACGTCCGAGCAGCGCGCCGGTGCTTGGTGCAGCGGCGAGTGGCCCGATCACGAGCAGCGAACCCCACCACCGCGCGAGCACGGCGATGCCGCAAAGGAGAGCTCCGGCCGCGGCTGCCAGATAGAGGTTGCGGACCGAGAGCATGGTTCGCCGTCGCATCAGCCATGCGCCCGCGGCGCCGAGCGTGGCGCAGATCCAGAATGCGGCAAGGCTCGCGGCGAGCGCGATCATGCGGCCACCCGTGTGGTCTGTGCGCGGATCGAGTCGAGCAGCTCGATTCGCGTCGCCTTCGCAGGCAGGCCGGCCTCGAGGCTGAACTCGCGGACTCGGTCGGCGAGGCGCTGGCTTCCGCAGACGTAGACGACCCCGGCGATCCCGGATTCATCCATCCATGCGCGGTACATCGACAGAATCGCGGCAAGGCGCTTGGTGTCCTTCCGCTGCAGCTCCACTTCGACCACCACCTCGCCGTCAGGAATAGCGAGCGTCAGGTCGGGTCGATGGCGCGCCCGGCGCCATCCGGTCCGGGTCTGCCACTCAAGGTGGCCCGTCAATCCAGGATCGGTGAGGACCTCGCGCGGACCGCGCCAGTCGGCGCCGCGGACGGTCAGCCACGCCGCTGTCCATGCGCACGCGCAGTCGTGGGCCCACCAAGTCGGGGTCGGACGCGGCGCCGCACTCAGCGCGAGCTCGGCGACGCGGATGCCGCGGTCGGTCGCGACCAGGAGCGATCCGTGCCCGCGGGTCATCGCGTAGCGCTTCAGCCACCCTTCGCTCTCAAGTCGCTGTGAATGGCTCTGCGCCGTCCGCAGTCCCCAACCCATCGCACACGCCCAGGCGTCCATCGGAGATGGCCCGACTGCTGCGAGCCATCGCAAGCCAGTCATCGATGCCGGCCCAGCTCGGAGTACCTCCGGCATCTACATATTCCTTCCTGGCTTTCCATCACTGAATCTCCACCACTGAATATCTGACCCCAGGTTGACCCGTCCCTGCCCCCGGATCATTTGGCCGTCCAGATTCGACCAGCAGCACCCGAACCGGACTATCCGAACGCAACACGTGGAGGGCGGGTAGTCCGGTTCGGCTGTCGCGCCTTCGATCCTCGGAAAGCCCAGTGTTTCCGGGGGCAGGGGCGTGTCCAGGTATTCGTCGAACTGTTCGCCGATTGCGAGGAGTTTGAGGAGTACTTTGACGAGTAGCAACATACGATAAGCACCTATGACAACTTACAACGTACCGGCCATGTCGGATGCCGCGTCGGCGGCGTCTCGTGCCGTCGTGAGGCCACGGCGTGCGGCACGGCGCCCCTCGATTCGAGCGTCGTCGGCTCGGTCGACGAGGCCAGCGATCGCATCGGCGGGCTCGTCGAGAAGGTGGGCAATCGCCGCCGTGACCAGCAGCCCGACCGCGAGCTGAAGCTCCGCTGCGGTCGACGCGAGCTCGCCCAGGAGTTCGTCGGGTAGCCGATAGCTGGCGACTCTCGTCTGTCCGCTCCAGGCACGCCACGCACCGTTCGCAATGCTTGCCGTCGTTGCTTGGGTCGGTGCCTTCCTCGCGCCCGATGTCGCCGCCGGAGGCCTCCCTGCGGCTTGTCTCGACATTGACCGCGGTGCCAAGGACGGTTGCGCCTTCGGCGCCAGCGTCGAGCCAGCTGGACGGCCGCTCGATCCGACGCCGCCCTCGTCGTCCCGCGGTCCCGCGGAGGTCACATGCCCGTCGGTGGCCGCAGGTGACAGTGGATCGTCGATCGTGAGCCCGGTTTTTCGCAGCCGGCTCATGAGCTGATCACCACCGGCTCGGGCCGATGCGCTGCGGCGAGCTTGTCGGCGAGTCGCTCGTAGGCGAGTGCCACGCATCCGTCCGGCGCGGTGATCGCGAGTGGCACGTGCTCGGCGCCAGCCTGGCCGACAGCGGCGCGCGACGGCACTTTGGCAACAACTGGGAGGCCGAGCTCGTCAAGCGACACTTCGATCACTTGGCTCATCACCCGCGCTGGCGCCCACCGGGTGAGGATCGTGAGCAACTGCGGCTCGGGGTCCCGTAGGCGCCGGAGCTTCGACAGCGTGCCGCGAAGCTCGACGAGCCCCTGCATCGAGGCCTCGTCCTCGCAGCTGACGGGCGCGAGGACGATGTCGGCGGAGACCAGCGCGTTGACGGTCAGCAGACCGAGGTTCGGTGGCGTGTCGAGCACGATCGTCGGATAACGCTCCGCGAGTGGCTCGAGCGCGTCTGCGAGAAATCGCTCCCGGCCGAGCTCGCCGACAAGCGCCATCTCGACACCCGAGAGCTCCCTCGCCGCGGCCATCAGGTCGACGCCGGGCGCGGCGTCCATCACGAGCGTGTCGCCGGCGGCGGCGTGTCCTGCCAACACGTCGACGAGCGTCAGTCCGACGGCGCGCGCGTCGATTCCGAGCTGGCGCGTCATCGTCGCCTGCGGGTCGCAGTCGACGGCGAGCACGGGGCAGCCGCGGCGGGCGAGACAGATCGCGACGTTGAGCGCGCTTGTCGTCTTACCGACGCCCCCTTTCTGGTTGGCGCAGCAGATCACCATGAACCGACCTCCTTGGCTGGGTTGTAAGCAGGCGTGTAAGACAGCTCGCAAGCAGACGTGTAGTACGACGTGTAAGCAGACGCGTTGGCTGACAGGTCAGATGTTGGGTTGGACGACAGGATCGATGCGACGATCGCGGCGGACCGTGCCGCGTCGGCGATCACCGCTCGGCGGCCGATCTGATCTGCGGCGCCGGCGATCAGGCGGCCATACCGCGTGCGCACCCATTCCCTGGTCGTGTCCGGTGCGATCAGGATCAGAGCGGCATCGGCGTCGACTGCACGCAGCTCGATCGCAGCGAGCCAGATCTCGAACATGCTCTCGCCGATCCTCGTCACCAGCAGCTCGCGGATCTGCGTCCAGTCGCGATCGTCGACGGTCCCCGGGCTTAGGAGCCCGGCGCACGCTTCTCGGATGTCGACGGCGACCTGGCGGCGGCGAAGCCTGCCGTGCCGAGTGCGGTAGGTCTCCTCAACGAAGAGCTCGCCGGCTCGATTGCTCCCCCCTTCAGGGGGGCTGGGGGGCCTGCTGATTCCGGGGTTCAGGGGTTCCCTTCCCGCGTGCGCGGTGGGTGGCGGGGTTTCCGGCGGGGTTTTGGCGGGGTTTGCGTCAGAAACCCCGGTCAGGATCGGACCCTTTCGGCCGGAAACCCCGGTCAGGGTCGGACCCTTTTCGGTGTCGCGCAGCGCGCCCTCGGACACGCCGACGTCCGGGGCGCGGCGCTGCTCGGCGCGAACAGGGGAGAGGAGCGGTCGAGCGCTTGGCGCCGGCGCTCGTCTGCCAGGCGACGCAACGGCCGGCCCAGCGCCGTGCTCCGCCGGGTCGATGACGTGCCAACGGTTCGTGCGCCCACGCCCGCCGCCACCGTCGACGAGCTCGACTTCACCCGAGGCGAACAGCGCCGTGCGAGCCCGACGGTAGGTGCTGTTCGCCAGGCCCGCTGCGCGGCACAGTTCGTCAGTCGGGAGATCGCCGACGACGCCTGCGCCGTCGGCGAGCGCCGCCAGCGTGGCGAGCAGCAACCTCGCGGGCCCGCGTGCTCGGCTGTGGCCGAGCACGACCTCGAGCAACCGCGCGTTGATCTCGGCGTCCCACCACGGACCGGACTGCGCGAACAGCATGATCATCGTCGTTGCCTGCCCGCGGCCGCGGCCGCGATCCTCGACCTCGAGCAGCCCGCGGGCGACGAGCTGCTCTCGCGCCTCCAGGTAGCGGCTCCGGCCGAGGCCCGCTCGCGCGGCCGCCGCTGGGTTCCCAGGCCATGCTCGCTGCTCGCTATTGGCGAAGCTCGCAAGCGAAAGCGCGACTAACCGCTCGCCGGCCGACAGGTCGTTGCGCGCCAGGACGCCGGCGATTGCGGCGTGGCTCACCGTGGACCCGCAGAGGGAAGAGTCCGGAATGCGATCTGGCTGAAGGCCATCGCCAGCACCAGGGTTAGTGGTGTTCGCGATGGCTCTCAGACCCGAAGAGAGGAGCGCGCAAAGCCACGCTCGGGCCTGGAAGTCCGTCCGCGGCCCGGCTAGAATGAACGCAGCAAATCTTGTTCGGCGCGTACAGCGCCTATGTATTGGAAGACCGGGCTGCCACCCGGTCTTTCGTGTCTCGGACGCAGTGGTGGGCCCCGCGCAAGACGACCGCCGCGGCGATCGATCCGTCGCCGGATCGACCTGCATGGTGGGGGCTGCGTCACTCGACGATCTCCGCGAAGCGTTCACGGCCGCGCTCGCCTGAGATCACGACGAGCCGGTCCTCGACGCTCCACGTCGCGATCCCTCGAATCGCCGGATGGCCGACGAATGTGCCGTACCGGTCCCAAACCGGCGCAGCTAGTCCGCACGCCAGTTCGTTGCTCTCCCAGAGCCGCTCCTCGACCGCCCTGCCGTCGATCGACCGCGACAGGGTGACCTCGTGGACGCGACCTCCCTGGCCGCCACGACCGGAGAAGCTGACGACCGCGATCTGAGCGCCGCGGCGCTCGAGCTGCTCCCAGACCTGCTCTCGTCGCGCGAATTCGGCTGGGCTGGGGTAGAGCCGAGCGATATGCGGCCGGGATGACCCGCGGCCCGACGGAGTCCGGCAGGGCTCCTCGGAACCCGACTTGCACGTCGGGCATCGCCGCTCGCGCCAGCCCCGAGCCGCGTGGATCCTCGGGGACGGGATACGTCGGCTGCCCCGGCCTCTCCTGCAGCAGCGGCTGGCGGGAGCCGCCGAGCACGTCGGACACCACACTTCGAGCCACGAGCGCCGATCGCTCACGGCACGACTTGCCGGTAGGGCACGAGGTCGTCTCGGGCATCTGTGGTGACCTCCCCAGATCGCAGGAGCGCGGCGAGGCTCTCCGTGACGGCATCGTCGTCGACGTCCAACATCAGGATTGCGAGCTCGCCGCGCGTAATGCCGGTGCCCAGCACGCGGCCCAGCTCCGAAAGAAGACGCTGTGCGTACTCGCGCCTCACGACTGACGCTCCTGGCCACGGCGCGTCCATTCCGCGTCCATCAGGTTCGTACCGGCCGGTCCCGAGGCGTCACGATCGTACACCCCAACTTCCAGCGCTTTTACAGGACTTTCGTGTCCTTTCGTTACCAGCCGTGTACTCTCGTACCGCCGCTAACTTTCTCTCGTAATGAAGGGGTCCCCGGTTCGAGTCCGGGCGTCGGCTTTGTAGAATCCCTACTAATCCGATGTTTTTCTGGATCAGGGGTCAGCTCGTGTCCCGGGCGCGGACACAAAACGGACACTTCCGGGGACATGACGGCGAGGCGGGCCGCGCGGATCTGATCGTCGGCCGGGCGGTGGTCGGCGCCGTCGTCCTCGTCGAAGAGGTGCGCGTATGTGCTGAGCGTCATGGTCGGGGCGTGTCCAGCCTGGCGCGCGACCTCGACGACGGTGGCGCCCTGGGCGATCAGGAGGCTGACGTAGCTGTGGCGCAAGTCGTATGGGCGGGCGTTGGGCACGCCGGCGGCTTCGGCGGCGTCGGCGAAGGTGCGTTTGCGCCAGTTGCGCGCGCGGTCGGCGTTCCATGGTGAGCCGTCGGGGGCGGGGAAGATGAGGTCGGTCTCAGCGTCGCGGTCGGTGGCGCGTCGCCAGGCGTGTAGGTCGTCGGCGAGGGGGGCGAGCAGGCGGACCGAGCGCGTGCTCGCGGTCTTGGTCGATTTGAGCTGGCCGAACGCGACGGAGCGCTCGACCAGGAGCGTGCGCTGACCGAGGTCGTGCCAGCGCAGTCCGATCGCTTCGCCCGGGCGTAGGCCGGCGTAGGCGAGGACGGAGATGAGTGTGGCGTCGGCTTGGCGGTCTATTGCGAGCAGGTACGCGCGCATCGCCTCGATCGTGTTCGGGGCCAGCGGGCGGACGACTCGGGTGCGTTGCTGGCTGGGCTTGCGGACGGGGCGGGCGGGGTTGCTGTCGAGGTGGCGCCATTCGACGGCGCGCTCGAGGATCGACTGCAGGATGGTGAGGACCTTGCGGGTCGCGGGGTCGCCGACGCCGCCGGCGGTCATGTCGGCGCGCATGTCGCTGATCATTTCGGTGCTGATCGCCTGTAGGCGGGTGTTGCCCAGGCGGGGGATGATGTGGACGTCGAGCGCGGAGGCGTAGCCCTCCCGGGTGTGGCGCGTGAGGTTGGGCGCCGCATGTCTGGCCCACCAGAGCTTGGAGAACTCAGCGAGGGTCTCGCGCTGGTTGGCGACGGGGGCGCTGGCGCCAAGGCGCTTGGCGCGTTTGAGGTCGGTGTCGAGCGCGAGCGCGTCGGCCTTGCGGCCGACGACGCGGGAGCGGGCTTGTCCCTGTTCGTCGCGCCAGCGCACGCGCCAGACCGGCCCGCTGGCGCGTTGGATCTTCTCGACGCTCATCGCGTCTGCGCTTGGGCGGTGTCGGCGTGGAGCAGGGCGCGGAAGCTGCCGGCGGGCGCGACGCGCGGTGCCCGGGTCGCTGTTCGCTGCGGCGGCGCGGGGCGGGTGGGTGCGTGGCGCTGTGATGCGATCCAGACGTCGAAGTCCGCGCGTGTGATCCGCAGGCGTGAGCGGAGCTTGACCGCCGTCAGTTCGCCTTCGGAGATCGCGCGGCGCACGGCGGTCTCAGAGAGTTTGCAGGCGGCCGCGACGTCCCGGATGGTCATGAATGCGGGGGCCGCGGGCGCGCGTGGGGCTGGCGGCCGGAGGGGGAGCGGCGTTGTATTCCAGGTGGTCTGCGTGACGGTCATCAAGTTGGTCGCTGGTCCCTGTTGGCCGCAACCCTAACACGATGAGACGACGAGCACAAATATGTAAGCGCCATAGGTTCAGTGGCGGGCGCTGATAGGCTGGCGGTCGTGCGAGCAGACACGGTCGTGAGCGCCTCTCTGATCCGCGAAGCGCGGATGCGAGCAGGCCTGAGCCAGGTGCAGCTAGCCGAGCGCAGCGGTAAGGCCAAGGTACAGATCGGCCGCTGGGAGACCGCCGCGGTCGCGCCGAGCATCGATACGTTGCTTGAGCTCGTCAGGGTCTGCGGGTTTGATCTGCCGCTGATGCTCGAACCGTATCGGGCGATCGATGACCGCCGGCTGACAGAGCTCCAGCGCGACTCCCCCGAGCGCCGGGTCCAGCACATGCTCGATCGACTCGACGCCCGCGAGATCCGATGACGGGCGATCAGCGGTCTGACCCGCGGTCGATCCTTACCGGCCTGCAGGCGGCCGGCGTGCCGTGCGTCGTGATCGGCGGCCTGGCCCGCGTCGCGCGCGGATCTGACGAGGTGACCAAGGGCGTTGATATCTGCCCGTCGCTGCTGCCGGCGAACCTCGCCCGGCTCCAGGCCGCGCTCACCGACATGGACGCCGCCCGCCGCGACGGGCACGAGCTGACAGTCGACGAGGCGCACCTGCGCGCCGAGCCGGTGATCGAACTCTCGACTGCGTTTGGGGAGCTGAAGCTCGTCGCGACACCCGCGGGCGTTCCCCGCGGATATGAAGCGCTACGTGCCGGCGCGAGCACCGAGCACCTGGGCGGCGGCCTGCGGCCCGAGATCGCGTCAACCGGTGACCTGATCGCGATGTCCGCCGCGCTACGCCGCGACGAAGATCTGAAGCGGATGCCGGCACTCCGGCGGATCCTTCAGCTGGAGGCCGACCCCGCAGGCCTCGTCGCGCCAAGCCCACCACCAGGCCTGCCCCCCGGCGCCGCCCTAGGTGGCGAGCTGAGCCACCTCGAGCGTTCGCGCCGCGGCGGCCCCGGCAAGGGTCCAGGCGTCGGCCGCTGAGCCTGGCTCCCCGAGGTCCTTCCAGCAGCGCGGGACCGGGACGGCAAGGGCAGACACACCACGTGCACCACGGTGCCCGCGTCCACGTCGGGCCTGCCGACTTCACGTCAGATATGATGTGGGCATGGACGCTGCG